>Ga0335072_10002606_pt1 | contig 27832 bp, 27 predicted proteins | sample Lox_Sample_21_FD_206725 | JGI IMG/M metagenome (GOLD analysis project Ga0335072, IMG submission 206725) | Soil microbial communities from Loxahatchee National Wildlife Refuge, Florida, United States - Lox_Sample_2.1 | ecosystem: Environmental > Terrestrial > Soil > Wetlands | place: USA... | reverse complement strand
GCGGCGGCTACTACATGCATATCGGCGCGGAGGAGGTCGTGATCGCCGCCGGCGTCTATATGCCCGAGAAGAACCAGCTGCTCGCCATCCGGCGTCAACTCCTGGAGCATCACGTGGAGTGGAAGAAGCGGATCGAAGACCGGAAGCTGCTGCGCGCTTTCAAAGTGCACGATCCCATGGCGCTCACCCGTCCCCCCAAAGGATTTCCTGCCGAACATCCTGCCATCGAATGGATCAAGTGGCGGCAGTGGGGCGTCACCGCGCATCTGCCCGCGGAGGCCGCGCTCAAAGGGGGACTCGCTGAAGAGATCGAGAAACGCTTCCGTCTCGCAGCGCCGCTGGTGGATTTTCTGAACGCCCCCTTTGCGCGTGCGCACCGGCCGCGCCCCGTGTGGACCGGCGGACGCCTGCATGGCTGAGATTCCTTTGCTCATGCGCGCAGAAAAGGACTAGACTCCACGGCGAGCAGAAAAAGCCAGAACCTCGCCGCTTTGGAACGTGCGTCAATCGCGGCTTTCCGCACTTCCGGAACCCCAAAATCAGCCAAAAATCGGGTTTTTCCAGAGAAAACCAGGAAAAACCGCAAAAAACCTGTGGAAACAGAGGTTTTGCCATTGACAATTGCCGCTGAAAGCCGCAAGGTTAACGGCGGCAGGTTCTTTCGGAGCCGCATCAATACTGGCTTCGGCACAGGTTGGGAGCGAAGTTACTCCGGCGACCTCGAAGAAAACACAAGGAGGAAGACTCGATGGCAGCAACAATGACCAAAACCGCGCTGGTTCGCCAGTTGGCGGAGAAACTGGAACTCACGAACAAACAGTCGGCAGCGTTTCTCGATCTGCTGGCGGAAACCGCGATCAAGGAAACCAAGAAGAGCGGCGTATTTGTCATTCCCGGTCTCGGCCGGCTGGTGAAAGCGGAGCGCAAAGCGCGCATGGGCCGCAACCCGCAAACGGGCGAACAGATCAAGATCAAGGCCAAGACCGTGGTCAAGTTCCGCGTCGCAAAATCCGCCAAGGATTCGATCGCGCCGCCCAAGAAGTAGCATCGGGCCCCGTCGATTTCGTTAAAGAGGGAACGGCTTGCCGTTCCCTCTTTCGTCCTGCCACACCCGCCGAGCGGGCTTCATAAAGTGGTATAATCGCAATTAATCGTCGAATCCGAATTGGTTTTCTTGCCTGTCCTGGCTGTACCGCTGACTCGCAAACAATCCCACCTTGAGTTCAGCGATAGATTCAAATTGAAAAAGGAAACAACAGCAAATGGAACAGGGAACAGTGAAGTGGTTTAACGACGCCAAAGGCTTTGGATTTCTCAGCCGCCCCAATGGTGAAGATGTCTTCGTGCATTTTTCAGCGATCCAGAGCAACGGGTTCAAGTCTCTGCAGGAAGGCCAGGCGGTCCAGTTCAACGTGGTGAAGGGACCCAAGGGCTGGCAGGCTGAGAATGTTCAGCCGCTCTAAACGCCAAAATCAATAGAGGAAGGGGGCCGAGCGCGGCCCCCTTTTGCTTTTCCTGACCAAACCGGCCAACAAGAGGCAATCGGGAAGGGTGCCGTTTTTCCGCTCTGAACTCTCGGCGCACGCCGAAGGAGGTTGCAATGACCGCACCGTTACCGGGTAAGTATCAGCTGAAAACTCTGCACGAGGAGATTGACCTCTTCGACCGGAAGCTCGCACACCTGATGCGCTACCAGGAATTCGCCTGCGATGCCGACCGCAATGCCGCGGCGCGCAGCCTCGCCAACAAGCGGGAACAACTGGTGCGCGCGGCGCAGCAGATGGTGAGTGATGGGATCGAGTACAACGACGCCGAATTGCCACGGTCCTTCCGTATTCAGCCGGATCCCGCTGCGCCCGCCGCAGAACTGACCCAGGTCGAAGGCGAGCCGGAAGCAACTTCCTCGATCGCTCCGCGCCCCCGGACGCACCCCTCTCCCTATGCCGGAACCTCTCTCGATTTCCGTAAGGGCCTGCAGGAATACAAGCGGAAGAGAAAAAAGGCCTAGCCTTCCCCGCCGGTTCGCGGCCCGGTCATGTCACCCCGCGCTCCTGTAGCATGGCGCTGTGCCATTGCTCTCCCTCGACAACCTGACCATCCGCTTCGGTGCGATCCACGCGGTCCGCGGTTTGTCGCTCGAGATCGCGCCTGGCGAATCGCTGGGTCTGGTCGGCGAATCGGGCTCCGGCAAATCCGTCACCGCCCTCGCAATCCTGCGCCTGCTCGATCCCGTGGCCGGCGTGAACGGCCGCATCGAGTTCGACGGACGCAACCTCCTCGCGCTTGACCCGGATGCGATGCGCCAATTACGGGGCCGCGACATCGCCATGATCTTCCAGGAACCGATGACGGCGCTCAATCCTGTATTGCCCGTGGGCGAGCAAGTCGCTGAAGCCGTGCGTGTGCACCAGCGCGGGCTCTCGCGCAGTCAGCTGCGCGAGAAGGTCCTCGAGGCCATGCACGCGGTTGCTCTGCCCGACCCTGTCCACCGCTATGCCGACTACCCGCATCAGTTTTCCGGCGGCCAGCGGCAACGGATCCTCATTGCCATGGCCATCGCCAATCGGCCGCGCCTGCTCATCGCCGACGAGCCAACCACCGCACTCGACGTCACCGTTCAGGCCCAGATCCTGGAACTCCTCGCCGACCTGCGCCGCCGTTTCGGACTCGCCATGCTCTTCATCTCCCACGATCTGGCCGTCGTCTCGCAGGTCGCTGACCGCGTCGCCGTCATGCGCCATGGCCTGCTCCTCGAACAGGCACCCTGCGCCGCTCTCTTTCGCCAGCCGCTCCATCCCTATACGCGGAGCCTGCTGGGAGCGGTCCCCACCATGCGCACCGACCTCGCGCAGCCACTCGCGCAACCGGCCCGTCCCGGCGAAAAAACCCCTCAGACCGCCGAAATTCCCCTGCGGCAAGCCGCTCCTGGCCACTGGGCGCGCGTGTAGCGTCGCGCGACACCGCGGGATTAGACGCGACAAGCGTGATCCTCATCGAATAAAGTGATAAACGGCCCTTCGCCCGATGCCCCGAATCCGGTGCACCGGTCACCAACCACGGCCGCAGACTGTCATGCGCGCGTTGCTCCTTTCCGATATCCACGCCAACCTCGAGGCTCTCGAAGCGGTCATGGCCGCTGCTCCGCCCCACGACGTGGTCTGGAATCTGGGCGATGTGGTCGGCTACGGCGCCAATCCCAACGAGGTGATCGACGAGACGCGCCGCCTGGGCACCGTCTTCGTCCGTGGCAACCATGACCGCGTCTGCAGCGGACTCGGCGGCATCGAGGAGTTCAATCCCATTGCGCAGCGGGCCGCGCGCTGGACCGAGTGCGTGCTCACCGGTGAACATCGCGATTGGCTCCGGCATATGGCCGTGGGTCCGATCGCGCCGGATGGGCCCTATGTCCGCTGTGTGCACGGCTCGCCGGTGGACGAAGACGATTATGTGCTCAGCGTGCGCGATGCCTGGCCCGCGCTGGAAGCTACCGACGCGCGCATCACCTTCTTCGGACACACCCATGTGCAGGGAGGCTTCGCGACCAATGGCCATGAGTGGTTCCGGCTGACCCCGCAGTATGCCCATCGCGGACACGGGCGCCACGCACGTGAACTCGAGGCGCAGGAGCCGGCCGAGGAGTTTGAGATGGAGTTGCGCAACGGCGCGCGTTACCTGCTCAACCCCGGGTCGGTCGGGCAGCCCAGGGATGGGGACTGGCGCGCCGCCTTCGCTCTCTACGACGATGCGCGCATGCTCCTGACCTGGTACCGCGTCCCCTACAACCTCAAAGAAGCGCAGGAGCGCATCGTCCGGGCAGGTCTGCCCGATCGTCTCGCCGAACGTCTCAAAGACGGACGCTAGTTGCTGCCGGGCTAACTGCCTGCCAGCGTGGTCGCCTGCCAGCACAGCTGGATCCCGATCGTTAGCAGCCACAGCGAAAGCGCCAGCCTCATGGTGCGCGCCGGAATCCGCGGAGCCAGCGTGCTCCCCGCAATCGCGCCCAGTATGCCCCCGGCGATGAGCCGCATCAGCAAACCGGCATCGAAGCCACCGCTGGCCAGATGCAGTCCGCCGCCGATCAGCGACAGGCAGAGCCCGAAGGCGAGATCGGTGCCGACCACCTGCGTCGTCTCCAGGCGCGTCAGGCTCAGCAGCGCGATCGTTCCCAGCGCGCCCGCGCCCGACGACGAGAAGCCCACCTCCGCCCCTACCGGAAGCATCGCGGTCGCCAGCCACGCGGGTCGAGGTTTCCGATCCTGCCTCACCTCCGCAGGACGAAAGTGCCGGTAGATATGCCACGCCGACGAGAATGCGATCATGCTGCCCAGCGCGACATAGAGCCACACCTTGTCGCTCTTCAGTTCGACTGCATCGCGAAACAGCAAGGTTCCCAGAATGACCCCGGGCACGCCCGTGAGCAGCATGATCCCCAAAGTTCTCCACACGACCTGGCCGCGCCACATCTGCACCGGAACCACCAGCAGCTTCACCACCGCCGAATAGGCCAGTGCCGTGCCCACCGCGATCGAAACCGGCACGTGCAGAAAAAGAATCAGCAGCGGAGCGGTCATCGTGCCCGCGCCTACGCCGGTGAGCGCGATCAGCACTGCGATGACGAAACCCAGCAGCAGATCCATGCGTCTCTCTCGCTCACGCGTCCTGCAGGTGAATGCCGCATTCGAGCTTCTGTCCCGACCAGCGTCCCGAGCGCGGATCGTTCGGATCGGAGGGCAGGCTGGTGCACGGCGCGCAGCCGATGCTGGTATAGCCCAGGTCGTAGAGCGGCAGCAGCGCGATGTCGTGAGCCGCGGCGTACTCCCATACCTCGCGCGTGCTCCACTCCGCCAGAGGATTCAGCTTGCGCAGCGTCGTCCCGCCGGGTAAATGAAAGCTTTCGTCGAGCTGAAGATTCGCGCGCGACTTCGACTGCTGGCGCCGCAATCCGGTGACCCAAACCCGATAGGCCGCCAATGCATCGAACAATGGCCCGACCTTCCGCAGCGCGCAGCAGCGGTCCGGCGCCGTCTGATGCAGGATGCCGAACTGCGATTCCTGCTGCGCGACGCTTTGCGCGGGAACAAGGTTGATGAGGTTCAGATCCCATTCCGCAGCCACGCGGTCGCGATACGCGAGCGTCTCCGGGAAGTGATATCCCGTCTCCAGGAAAAGGACAGGCACCCGCGGCAGAATCTCCCGTACCATGTGCAGCAGCACGACATCCTCGGCCTGAAAACTGCTCGTTACGCACACGCCCTCGGCCCGGTTGAGGCTTTCCCGAAGAAACTCCCGCGCTTCGATAGCCCGGCCCGCAATCGCTGCACTCATGCTTTGCCTCCAGCCGCGATCATCCCGGCGTTGTCCAGCTGTTGCAGAATCCCATCCGCGCTTTCTGCGACGTTCATCGTCACCGGCTCTCCATCGCGGCCGAAGAGCGCGACCTCCTCGTCCCCATCGCTCTCGACGATGACCACCGCTCCGGTGAGAACCAGCGGCAGCAGAGCCCCTCGATCCGTGATGCGCGTGCGCACGGCCAGCAATCCACGTTGCAGAAGACCATGCTCAAGTTCACGCGCCAGTGCCGGCCGCCTTCCAGCCAGCACCAGCGCCCCAGGCAGCAGGGAGCGCGCGCCGTCGTCAAAAACCCGGATCATGCCCGCACCCGCGGTTGTGTTATCCGCAGGATCGATGAGGATGAAGCTGCCCGTCGAGCGATTGTCCCGATACAAATCCGCGATCAGCCAGCGATGCGTTTCGACGACGACCTCGCCGATGGCGTTGAGGGCCAGGCTGTCCGCCGGGCGCGCATCCAGATGCTCCACATCGATGAGCGAACGAATCTCAACCACACGCGCGCGCACCGTTTGCGTCGTCTGCTTGATCAGATACGTCGTATCCGGACGCAGGGGCCTCGCGTGCATCCACACCACCGTGGCGGAAAATCGCATGGTGCGCTGTGGCGGCGCCGAAGCTGCAGCGATCAGATCGCCGCGGCTGATGTCCGCCTCGTCCTCAAGCGTCAGCACTACCGACTGCGGAGCATGCGCCTCCGCGAGATCACCGTCCCAGGTGGTGATCGAGCGCACCCGGCTGCGAACGCCCGAAGGCAACGCGACCACCTCATCTCCCGGCCGCACCGAACCCGAGGCGACCTGCCCGGCAAAGCCGCGAAAATCCTGATTGGGACGAATCACCCGCTGCACCGGCAGTCGAAATCCGCTCTGCGTGCGCTCCGTCGCCAGCGGCACCGTCTCGAGGATCTCCAGCAGGCTTGGCCCCTCGTGCCACGGCATGCGCCCGCTCCGATGCACGACATTGTCGCCGTCCAGCGCGCTGACCGGGACCGCGATGAGTCGCGGAATCTCCAGCGTCCCGGCGAGCTGCACCAGATCGCGGCGCAGTTGCGCGAAGACCTCCTCGGAAAACCCAACCAGGTCCATCTTGTTGATGGCGGCAATCACCGTCGGAATGCCGAGCAGGGAAGCGATGCAGGCGTGCCGCCGGGTCTGATCGAGAATGCCCTTGCGAGCGTCCACCAGCACCACCGCAACGTCTGCGGTGGACGCGCCCGTCGCCATATTGCGCGTGTACTGCTCATGCCCCGGGGTGTCGGCGATGATGAATTTCCGCTTCGGCGTGGAAAAGTAGCGATAGGCAACATCAATCGTGATGCCCTGTTCCCGCTCCGCGCGCAGCCCGTCGGTCAGCTGCGCAAAATCAATGGCCGAACCGCGCGTCACCGAGGCGATGTGATCGTCGTAGACGTTGTGCGAGTCGTAAAGCAGTCGTCCAATCAGCGTCGACTTGCCGTCGTCCACGCTGCCTGCGGTGCTGAAGCGCAACAGGTCCTTCCCGCGTTCGGCCGCCAGAAGTGCGTCGACCCGCCGATCGGTCTCGTCCTCTGCTCGTCCGGCTGGCTCTTCTTCAATCAGCCAGGCGCTGTTGTGCAGTGCCATCAGAAGTAGCCCTCGCGTTTCTTCAGCTCCATCGAGCCGTCCTGATCGTGATCGATGACGCGGTTCGCCCGTTCGGAATTCCGCATCGCCATCAGCTCGGCGATGATCCTCGGCACCGTATCCGCGTCCGAGCGGATCGCCCCGGTGCACGGACTGCATCCCAGCGAGCGCAGACGGCAGCGGACCCACTGCTCCTCGCCCGGCAGACCGCGTACAAAATCCTGCTCGATCGGGATCAGGCTGTCGCCCCGTACCAGCATCGGCCGCTCTTTGGCGAAGTAGAGCGGCACAATGGGAATCTTCTCGAGGTGGATGTAGTGCCAGACGTCCAGCTCGGTCCAGTTCGACAACGGAAAGACGCGAATGCTTTCCCCCGCATGAATATTGCCGTTGAACAGGTTCCACAGCTCCGGCCGCTGATTCTTCGGATCCCACTGGCCGGCGCTGTCGCGGAACGAGAAGATGCGTTCCTTGGCCCGCGATTTCTCCTCGTCGCGCCGGGCCCCGCCAAACGCCGCATCGAATCCATGCGCGCGCAGCCCATCGAGCAGCGCCTGCGTCTTCAGCAGCCCGCAGCAGCGCCGCGTGCCCAGCGCCACTGGATTGGCCCCGTCGGCCAGTGCCGGTTCATTCCGCCACACGATCAGCTTCAGCCCCAGTTCCGCCGTGTAGCGATCGCGAAATTCCAGCATCTCGCGAAACTTGTAGCCGGTATCGATATGCAGCAGCGGGAAGGGAATCGGTCCAGGAAAAAAAGCCTTCTGCGCAAGGCGCAGCATCACCGACGAATCCTTGCCGATGGAGTACAGCATCACCGGCTTCTGAAACTCGGACGCGACCTCGCGAATGATATGAATGCTCTCCGCCTCCAGCTGGCGGATGTGGCTCAGCGCGCCATGCGTGGCGCTCGCGGCGGCGGTGTCGACCAGGGTCATTGCCATGGATTCTCTCGAAGTTGCGTGCAAAAATAGAAAACCCGCGTCAGCAATAGCTGAAGCGCGGGCTTATAGGTAGAAGAACGCTGGCGGTTCAGTTACCCACAAGTCCGGCGCGGCGTGCGACAACAGGCACACACAACAACCGGAGTGGGACAGAACCTCATTGAAGCTACTATAGGGGGAAGTTACTCGGGGGTCAACCCGCGCCGCCCTGCGCGCGGACGAGCAACTCGCGCTGGAGGAAACGTGGGTACAGTCATCCCGCTGTCGGATGCGTCGCGAAGGCCGCGTTCATGGCCTGTTTCGACGGCGCTCATCATCGTGGTCAACGTGGTGGTCTTCTTTGAGGAACTCGTCGGTGGTGACGCCTTCGTCGCCCGCTGGGCCGCCGTGCCGGCTGCGATCACCAGCGGCCACCACTGGATCACCATCTTCACCGCCATGTTCATGCACGGCGGCTGGATGCACATCATCGGAAACATGGTCTTCCTGTGGGCCTTTGGCCCGGAGATGGAAGACGCGATGGGGCATTTCCGCTACGTCATCTTCTATCTGCTCGGCGGCCTCGTCGCCATGCTGGCCCAGGTCGCCGGCGCTCCGGCATCGACCGTGCCGACTCTCGGAGCCAGCGGCGCTATTGCCGCCGTGATGGGCGCCTTCATCGTGACCTATCCGGGAGACCGTATCAAATCCCTGCTCTGGATTGTGATTTTTGTCCGCGTGACCTTCATTCCGGCGGCGCTGCTGATCGGAATCTGGTTTCTCATCCAGCTCTTCAACGCCGGCGCGGTGGCCAACGTCCAGACCGGCGGCGTCGCCTATCTCGCCCACGTCGGCGGATTCATCTTCGGCGCAGCGACCGCGCGCCTGTGGAGAAGAAAGCCAGCCTGGCAGTGAACGATCAGCGCTCTCGTCAGACCACCACTCGCCGCAGTTGCGAAAATGACACGCAGGCGCGAGCGCTGCTGACGACTGAGAACGGACAACTCACAACTGACACCTGCTACTGCGGCATGTGCAGCCCCAGCGCCGTCACCACCTCCGCGTCCGGAGTGGTCATTCCGTTGGCCTTGTGGACCACACCGAAGCTGGTCTGGTAATCCCACATCGCCCACCCGATATGATTCTTCTCCAGTGCCACCCGCATATCGTGCAGCCACTGCGCCCGCGCGGCCGCTGGTGCATATTCACCAAGGACGCCAAATTCACCGCAGTAAACCGGTGCATGGTGCAGCGCCGACCACTTCGCGGCGAACTCGATGGAGTTCTCCACCCGCGCCGCATCCCAGCGGTTCTCGCCGTACTCATCGAGGGCATACTGCCCGGCCAGGGTCGGCTCCTCATCGAGCTTCGGCGCGATGTTCTCAGGGGTTGAAGGGTACGGAATCCCGCGCTCCGGCCGCACTTCAGGCAGCGTCCACGTCGCTCCCTGATGCGTGAACGGGAAGGGCTCATAGTCATGGAACGTGTAGAGGATGTTGTCGTCGGCCAGCGGCTCCAGGGCCAGCAGATCGCTCAGCCCCGACCAGTGAGCACCCGTGGCGATGATCGTGTGATGCGGCGCGACCTGCCGGATCGCCTCCACAACCTGCGCCTCGATCCCCTGCCACCGCCAGGGGTCCTGCTGCTCCGGCTCGTTCAGGATCTCGAAAAACACGTGCTCCGGATCGCTGCCCGCGTAGTGCTGGGCCAGCGCTCGCCACAGCCCAACGAAATTGCCCACCCCGCTGCTGCCCTGGAACAGCTCCGCTTTGAACTGGCTCGTGGCATGGATGTCGAGGATCACCGAAAGATGGTCGTCGACCATCGTCTTCACGACGCGATCCAGCGCGTTCATGAAGTCGGTGGAATGATGAGCGTCGCGCTCGGTGTAGAACCAGGTCATCAGCTGGTCCCCGTCGATCGGCACACGGCAGTGGTCAAAGCCCATCTTTGCGATCAAAGCAATGTCGTCGGCGGTGGTGTACGTTTCCAGCCGGTGCACCGAGTAGTCCTCGGCCTGGGCAAACCACAGGCTCGTGTTGATGCCGCGCCGAAGGTGCTCCGCCCGCTCGAAAGCGATCGACCGGGGTGCCGCGTTCTCCGCATCCGTTGCCGCGGAACCGGACATCTGAGCAACAGCCAGGAACGGAAAGAAGAAGCCAAAAAGGATTGCGAAGCAGCGCAGGGAGAGTCGCATTTGCGCCCAGTGTAATGCCTCGCTCGCGCGATGCGCGGCCTTCCGGCTGCGCTATGCTGAACCTTGCGACACCGAAGTCACGACATCCCCGGGACGCCCACCCATAACCCGGGCTCAAGGCCTGCCGGCGCGGTGGATGAGGCTACGGCAACCGAGCTGGTGCGCGAGATGTTCGACCGCATCGCTCCCCGCTACGACCTGCTCAACCATGTCCTTTCCTGCAATGTGGACCGCACCTGGTGGTGGCGCACCGCGCGCCGTTTTAGGCCCATCCTGGCCCGCCCCGACGCCAGGATCCTCGACCTCTGCTGCGGCACCGGCGACATGACCCGCGCCCTGCTTCGACGCCGGCCGGCCCATGCCGAGCCGGTCATCGCTGCCGACTTCTCCGAGAAGATGCTGAAGCTGGCACGAGTCAAGCTCGCAGGCCGCAATGTCTCCATCGTCGCGGCCGACGCCATGCAGATGCCCTTCGCCGATCGCTCCCTCGATCTCATCACCACCGCCTTCGGCTTTCGCAATCTCCCCAACTACCAGGCCGGCCTGGTGGAGTCCCTGCGTGTGCTCAAACCTGGCGGCGAACTGGGCATCCTCGATTGCAGCCAGCCCCCCGGTCTCATCGGAATGATCTTCGGTTTCTACTTCCGGCAAGTGCTCCCCGTAATCGGGGCGCGCATTTCCGGAGACGCCGTGGCCTACGGCTATCTGCCCAGTTCCGTCCAGGGCTTTCCTTCTCCGCCCGCCATGGTAGACCTGATGCGTGAGGCAGGCTTCATCGACGTTTCGTGGACGCCATACACCTTCGGCATCGCAGGCCTGTGGCGCGGCGTTAAACCCTCCTAGCATTCAGGTAGGCTGAAGTCGGATCATGTCCAGCGCCACCATCTCCGGGCCGCCGTCGCAAGCCAGCGCCGAAAAGCGATGGGCCGCGCTGGTGTCGGTGGCGGCAGCATGCGCCATGACGCTGCTCAAGGCGGTCGTCGGTTTCCTGACCGGCAGCCTCGGCGTGCTCTCCGACGCCGCCCATTCCGCGCTCGATCTCGTCGGCGCTGCGATGACCTTCGTCTCCGTGCAGGTCAGCGATCGCCCCGCCGACTGGAACCATCCCTACGGCCACGCGAAGTTCGAGAACATCTCCGCGTTTGTGGAAACCGGCCTGATGGCCGCTTCCGCGCTGTGGTTCTCCGGCGAGGCGATCAGCCGCATGTTCTTTCATCCCGTCGAGCTCCGCTATTCCCTCTGGCCGTTTGGTGTGCTCGGTCTCTCCATGGGCGTGGATCTGTGGCGCTCCAGCCAGTTGCGTCGGGTCGCCGAGCGCTATCAGAGCGCGGCCCTCGAAGCGGACGCACTCCACTTCGCCTCCGATATCTGGACCAGCGTTGCCGTCGTCGTGGGGCTGGGCGCATCCTGGCTTGGCGACGTGCAGCACATCGCCTGGCTGCGTTACGCCGACCCCGCCGCCGCGCTGGTGGTCTCCGCCATGATCCTGCTCTTTGGCTGGCGCCTCGCATGGCGGGCCGTGGGCGCCCTCACCGATGCCGTCTCTCCGGAACTGCACACGCGCATGGTCCAGGCCGTCGAACGCACCGACGGCGTCCTTAGCGTCGATCAGGCCCGCCTGCGCCGCTCGGGCAACCACTACTTCGCCGACCTGACCCTCTCCCTGTCGCGCCAGCTGACCTTTCAGAGCACCGAAGAGCTGGCCGAGAAGGCAACCGCAGCCGTGCATCGCGTCCTCCCCGACGCGGATGTAGTCATCCACACCGTGCCCCGCTCCACCGTTGCCGAGAGCCTCTTCGACCAGGTCCGTGCCGTCGCCTCCCGCAACAACGCCCTGCTCCACGACGTCAGCATCGAGGCCTTTGCCGACGGTCTCCACGTGGAACAGCACATCGAGGTCAAGGAGACGATGACCCTGATCGAGGCGCATCGTTTCGTGCATGGTCTCGAAGAACAAATCCGCCACGAACTCCCCCAGGTCAAGTCCGTCCTGACTCACATTGAAAGCGAGCCCGCCACCATCGAGGCTCCCGTGGTCGTCGAGCGCAATCGCCGGATCGAACAGCTGCTGCGCGACGCCGCCGTCAACGTGCCCGAGATCGTCGACATCCACGAAGTCAGTGTCGACCGCGTCGGCGAGCATCTCCACGTGACCTGCCACTGCACGCTCCCCGATGCCATGGAGATGCGCCGCGTCCATGAGTCGATTACCGAGCTGGAGCATCGCTTTAAGCTGGATTGTCCGGAAGTCGACCGGCTCCTGATTCATCCCGAACCGGCTTCCGACAACCGGCATCCGCAATAGGAGGATCGGCATGATCGCGAGCGCACAATGGAAACAGGGCGAGACTTATGAAGGGAAGACGCAGAGCGGACATGCCATCGTAATGGATGCGGCCGCGGAGCACAAAAACGGGCCCAGCCCCATGGAAGTGGTCCTGACGGCCCTTTGCGGATGCACGTCGGTTGATGTGGTGAGCATCCTGCAGAAGAAGCGCGAGCCCCTCGAGGGCCTCACCGTCTTGGCGACTGCAGAGCAGGCTCCCGCGCCTCCGCGAACCTTCACCCACATCCATCTGACCTACCGGATTAAAGGAAAAGTGAATCAGAAAGCGGCCGAGGACGCGGTGTCGCTTTCGAAGAACAAATACTGCTCGGTTTCGAAGATGCTGGAGAAGGCGGCGACGATCGACTACTCGATCGAATACGAATCATGATTGGATTCTTCCGGTTCCTGCTGGTGGTTCTGCTGCTCACGGTGGTCGCCATGACATCGGCGATTGTGACGATGCACTTTGCCATCCACGGCGCCGAAGTCTCAATCCCCGATTTCCGCGGAATGACCAGCGCCGATGCCGGCCAGCGCGCAGCGGCCCTTGGATTGACCCTTCAGGTGGAAAGCCACCTCTATTCCACCGATGTTCCCGTCGGGCGCGTCGCCAGCCAGTCGCCCGTAGCCGGAACGCTGGTGCGCCGTGGATGGCGCGTGTGGCTCACCGAGAGCCTCGGCCCGCAGAAGCTGGCCATCCCCGACGTGAAAGGCCGCGATCAGCGCTTTGCCACCATCGAGATTCGCCGCGCCGGCTTCCAGGTCGGAACCGTGGCCGCCATGCCCTGGCCCCAGGCTCGCCCGGGAACCGTCATCGCGCAAAGTCCCGATGCAAATGCCGCCGGCGTCGAGAGTCCGGCCATGAATCTCCTCGTCGCTGCCGAGCCCGCGGAGCCTGCGCCCCTGCCCGGCAGTCCTCTAACCTCCCAGGGGTTTGTCATGCCGAATCTCGAAGGGCAGGTCTTCACCGCGGCGGCGTTGGCCATCACCCGCATGGGCCTGCAACTGGCCCCCCTCAGGGAGCAGGACATGCACCTCCAGCCTCCTGCCGCGTCCCCGGGTCCGGGAGCGCCTCCTCCTCTCTATCCACCGGGAACCGTCGTCGCGCAGAACCCTCCCGCAGGATCGCGAGTCGATGGAACCACGATGATTCAGCTAACTGTCGCGAAGTAGCCGCCGAATAGCTCCTCACCGCGCCGCCCGCCGGCGCGAACCGCCCAATCCGGCTGAAACGGCTTACACCCGCCACCCTCCAGTAAACGCTTTCCCAATCCCCCTTCCTCTAGTAGAATGACCGCTTGCTCCCACCCTTCTTGTTCTTCGATCAGAACCGGTTCCGGAGCCGCTGACACCATGCTCGATACCCTGAAGTCCGAAGTCCTGGAAGCGAACCTCGAACTGGTTCGCCGGGGTCTCGTGCTCTACACCTTCGGCAATGCCAGCGGCATCGACCGGCAACAGCGCCTGGTCGTCATCAAGCCCAGCGGCGTCGCCTACGAAAAGCTCACCCCGAACGACATGGTCGTCAGCGATCTCAATGGAAAGATCCTCGACAGCCACCTCAAGCCCTCTTCCGATCTCGACACCCACCTCGAACTCTACCGCGCCTTTCCCGCTATCGGCGGCGTCGTCCACACCCACTCGGAATTTGCCACCGCCTGGGCCCAGGCGGGCCGCGAAATTCCGCCCTTCGGCACCACCCATGCCGACTATTTTCACGGACCCGTTCCCGTCACCGACTCCCTCCGCGACGACGAAGTCGGCGACGACTACGTTCTCAACACCGGCAAAGCGATCGTCCGTCGCTTTCGTAATCTCGATCCAACTGCAGTACCAGGCGTCCTGGTGGCCGGCCACGCGCCCTTCGCCTGGGGCAAAAACGCGATGGAAGCCGCGTATCATGCCGTTGTGCTCGAAGCGGTGGCGCGCATGGCCTTCTACACCACGACCCTGAATCCGGAGTGCCGCGGTATCTCCCAGGCCTTGCTCGACCGGCATCATTACCGTAAGCACGGAGCGAAAGCCACTTACGGCCAGAGTACTTAACCCGGAAACAGACCCCCATCGGTTTCCCGAACGCATTGGCACTCGAGGGTCCTGAGGATGTCCTTCGCACTTGCTTCGGCCGCAGCGCTGGGAGCCTTTGTTGGCGATCCGCACAAAGCCTCCCTGGTTCATCTGAGTGGCGTCGACATTGCCGTCATTGCGATCTACTTCGCGATGGTCATCTACATCGGCATTTACCTCAAGGGCACTTCCAACACCAGCGAAGAGTTCTTCATGGCCGGCCGCGAAATGACCGCGTGGATCGCTGGCCTCAGCTTCGTCTCTGCCAACCTGGGTTCGCTCGAGCTCATGGGCTGGGCCGGCTCCGCCTACCAGTACGGCATCCTCGCCACCCACTGGTACTGGATCGGTGCCATCCCCGCCATGCTCTTCCTCGGCATCGTCATGATGCCCTTCTACTACATCTCGAAAACCCACTCCGTCCCCGGCTATCTCCACCTCCGTTACGGCGACGGCGCCCGCGGCCTTTCCGCCGTCTGCTTCGCTTTCATGACCGTGCTCATGAGCGGTATCAACATGTACTCGATGGCGCTCGTCATGAAGGTGGTCCTCGGCTGGGACCTCAACTTCTCCATCTGGGTTTCTTCGATCACCGTCGCCATCTACGTCGCCCTCGGCGGCCTGCGCTCCGCCATCTTCAATGAGATTCTCCAGTTCCTCCTTATCTGGCTGGGCGCGCTGCTGATCCCCATCCTCGGCCTCATCGAAGCCGGCGGCTGGACCAACCTCAAGCACCAAATCGCCGTCCGCATGGGCAGCATGGAGTACACCCACCTCTGGAGCACCACCGCCCACTTCCGCGACAACCCCATGGGCATTCACTGGACCGGCCTCGTCTTCGGCCTCGGCATTGCCATCAGCTGCGGCTACTGGACCACCGACTTCCTCGTCGTCCAGCGCGTCCTCTCCGCCCACAATCTCCGTTCCGCGCGCATGGCGCCCATCATTGGCGCGGGATTCAAGATGATGGTCCCCTTCATCGTCATCCTGCCCGGCCTGCTGGCTCTTTCCGTGTTGCCCTTCCACCTCGTTCCTCAGGACCTCGCCGTCTCGACCGGCCAGCACTCCTACAACGAGGTCCTGCCCCTCATGCTCGTCCGCTACTGCGGGCCGGGTCTCCTCGGCCTCGGCGTCACCGCCCTGATCGCCGGCTTCATGTCCGGCATGGCCGGCAACGTCAGCGCCTTCGCCACGGTCTGGACCTACGACATCTACGGTGCCTTCATGAACAAGAAGGCCAGCGACAGCCATTACGTCGCCATGGGCCGCTGGTGCACCTTCGTCGGCGTCATCATCTCCGTCGGCACCGCCTATCTCGTCCAGTCCTTCGGCAGCATCATGGACTACGTCCAGGCGCTCTTCAGCTTCTTCATCGCGCCCCTGCTGGGCACGGTCCTGCTCGGCATGTTGTGGAAGCGTGCCACCAAAGCCGCCGGCTTCTGGGGACTCCTCGCCGGAACCTGTACCGCGATCAGCCTCTTCCTCTGGGTCAAGTTCAACCCCGACGCGCTCCGCTACGTCGCGCTTTCACCCGACGCCAAAGCCATGGCCGCCGACATGTATCGGGCTCTCTGGTCGTGCCTGGTGTGCGTCATCGTCACCGTCGTGGTCAGCCTCATGACCCGGCCCAAACCCGAAGCAGAACTCAATGGCCTCGTCTATGGGGCAACGAAGATCCCCGAAGAGCACGACGACCACTGGTATCAGAAACCCATCGTGTGGGCCAGCGTGGTCGCCTCAGTCTTCGTGGTCCTCAACATCATTTTCTGGTAGGAGGCGCGGATGAAAGGACATATTCAGATCTGGTTCTTCTCGGGGATCCTGCTCCTGGCCTACGGGCTCCTGATTCTGGCGACGGGAATATGGGAGCTGAGCCATCCTCTGGCGAACCCGCCCGTGCTGAGCGATCTCCACGCGCCCATCTGGTGGGGCGCCATCATGACCGCGGGTGGGCTTTTTTATACCGTGAAATTTCGGCCGCGCTGACTCCGCGGCGTGTGGGACAGCGTTAAGTTAGGGAAGTTATTTGAGGAAATGCATTCATGAAAAAGCAACTGACGTTCGGAGTTATTGTCGGGAACCGCGGTTTCTTCCCCGATCATCTGGCCAAAGAAGGCCGCGACGAGATACTTAAGGTTCTGGATAAGGCCGGCATCAAAGCCATTGCCCTCACGCCGGAGCAAACCAAGTTCGGCTCGGTCGAAACCCACGACGACGCCATCAAATGCGGCGACCTCTTCCGCGCCCATCGCGATGAAATCGACGGCATCCTCGTCACCCTGCCCAACTTCGGCGACGAGCGCGGCATCGCCGACTCTATCCGCTATTCCAAACTCGATGTCCCCGTCCTCGTCCAGGCCACCCCCGACCGCCGCGACGACATGAAGATCTCCGACCGCCGCGACAGCTTCTGCGGCAAAATGTCCGCCTGTAACAACCTCATGCAGTACGGCATCAAATACTCCATCACCCAAAAGCACACCGTGCAGCCCAGCTCCGCCGAGTTCGGCAAAGATCTCGACTGGTTCAGCAAAGTCTGCCGCGTCTCCAACGGCCTCCGTAAGCTGCGCATCGGCGCCATCGGCGCACGCCCCCAGGCCTTCAACACCGTCCGCTACAGCGAGAAGCTCCTCGAGCGCTACGGCATCTCCGTCGTCACCCTCGATCTCTCCGACATCTTCGGCGCCATCGGCCGCATGAAAGACGACGAAGCCGACGTCAAGGCCAAGCTCTCTGCCATTCAGGCCTACGTCCCCACCACCGGCATCGCCCCCGCTGCCCTCATGAAGATGGCCAAACTCGGCGTCGCCATCGAGCGCTTCATGAAGGACACCCACTGCACCGTCAGCGCTGTCCAGTGCTGGACCTCGCTCGAAGAAAACTTCGGCGTCGTCCCCTGCACCGTCATGAGCATGATGAGCGAGAGCCTGCTCCCCGCCGCCTGCGAAACCGACGTCATGGGCACGGTCTCCATGCACGCCCTTGCTCTCGCCAGCCAAACCCCCTCGGCGCTGCTCGACTGGAACAACAACTACGGCGACGACGAGAACAAGTGCGTCTGCTTCCACTGCTCCAACCTGCCGAAGCACTTCTTCGCCGACGTGGTCATGGACTTCCAGGCCATCATTGCCGGCACCGTCGGCAAAGAAAACACCTTCGGTACCTGCGTCGGCCGCGTCAAAGCCGGCCCCATGAGCTACGTCCGCTTCTCCACCGACGACTACAAGGGCAGGATCCGCGGCTATGTCGGCGAAGGCGAATTCACCAACGATCCGCTGGAAACCTTCGGCGGCGCCGGCGTGGCGAAGATTCCCAACCTGCAGAAGCTGCTCCATGAGATCTGCGAGCAGGGCTTCGAGCACCACGTAGCCGCCAACTTCTCCCAGGTCGCCAGCCCGGTCTACGAAGCCGCCATCCGCTACCTCGGCTGGGAAATGCACTGGCACGACAGAAACAGGGAATAGACAACAGGCAACAGAAAATAGCGAAGCGGCCGGGCCAAACTCCGGCCGCTTTTTGCTATTGGATTGATCGCGTTGGAAAGGCCGATCTCCGCACCGATCTTGAGGAAAACCAAAACTCAGTTGAGCATGAAGCCGGCGCTCGCCGTGCACTCGCCTTTCGCCACCTGACCCTCACACCCGCAAAGCGAAGCTTCCCGCCAGCGCAAGGATCGCCACACTCCCCGCCGACAAATAGCACCGGGGAAGCTGCACCGTCGGCCCCACCGGAACCCACTCCGTGTGCCACCAGATATTCCCCGCCAGAAGATCGGCCAGGCTGCGCGGGTAGTACCAGTTCAGCGCAAACCACAGGAAATCCTCGAGGACGCAAATTGCCAGGAAGGCGGAGAACAGGAACATCAGGTCCGCAACCGGATGACCGGAACGCAGCACCGGCCCGTATCCGAGCGAAATCCCGATGCAATACTGGCTCCACAACACCACCGGCAGCAGCGCGCCGAAGACCAGCAGGTGATACGAAGTCACGTACGGCTTATCCGCGATCCATCGGATCAGCGGGTTCCCGGCCAGAAGCTTCCTGCCCAGGCCGCGCTCGTCCAGCGCCGCACCCCACCCGCGATCCCGCTCCAGCACAATCTCAAACACGGCCAGCACGCTGCTCAGCAGCATCACATCCGCCGTCCAGAACGCAAATCTCTCCATCAGCCACTCCAGGGCGAAACCTTGAGACTAACAGCACTGCGCCCGGAGTGGAAATCCCACCCATCGAGGAGAGCGAAGCGGCAGGCCCCAGCCGGCGGCCCTCCGGGTGCCCCATTCTGATCGCCCGCTGCGGGCGATCAGAACCAGGTCCCCACGACGCCCGGTGTTGGCGTGGTGAGGTGGAGTGTGGGATCGCGCGTACCCCGACCCGGTAGAAGCCCCGGCCTTCAGGCCGGGGAAAGAGGCACCAGAGAAGTACGGGGCTTGAGCTCCCGAGGACCTCCCATTCCCGCCCGGCCTCACCGCCGTCCTGCAGGCGCTTCCGCCTTCTTCCTTCCTGCTTCTTCTGCTTCCCCCGGTCGTTTCAGGCCTGTTGCAGCTCGTGCTCCAGCTGCGGCTTGGTGCTGCGGTGCACCCGCAAATTGTCCAGCGCGTATTCGATGTACTTCGGCTCCATCTGCGGAGCCTTCTCCATGAAACGGCACGTAGCAATCACCTGATCCACGATGAACTTCGGCTGATACGCCGCCAGTTCCAGACCTTTTTCTGTCTGGATCTTGTACACGATCGAATCGAACGTCTCGCTCGTCAGCGTCAGCCCATGGCGGGCGCACTCCGTCTCGAAAATGCAACGAAAGGATTCGACACTCGGGGCTCCCACCTCGATCTTGTACGGCAGGCGGCGGAGAAAGGCCGGGTCCATCAGGTCTTCCGGCTCGATATTGGTCGAAAAGATAACCAGCTCCTCAAACGGAATGCTGAAACTCTTGCCGGTGTGCAGTTTCAGATAGTCGACGCGATTCTCCAGCGGCACGATCCAGCGGTTCAGCAGCGCCGTCGGGCTCACCAGCTGGCGCCCGAAGTCGTCGATGATGAAGCAGCCCCCCAGCGCCTTGATATGGATCGGCGCCTCGTAATAGTGGCCGATCGGGTTGTAGAGCAGATCCAGCATCTCCAGCGTCAGCTCGCCGCCGGCCACCAGAAACGGCCTGCGGCACGCCACCCAGCGGTGGTCGAGAATATCGCTGCGGTCCGCCAGAAATCCCGGGTCTTCGCTGACCCCCGCCGGATCGACCGCTTCATGAATCGCGGGATCGAAGAGACGGATGATCTGGCCCTCCACCGCGATCGCGTAGGGCAAATAGATGATGTCGCTGAACACGCTGGCCATCGAGCGGGCGATGGACGTTTTTCCGTTGCCCGGCGGTCCATACAGCAGCATGGCGCGCCCGCTGTTCAGCCCCGGCCCGCACTGCTCCAGCAGTGCGTCGTCGAACGTGAGCGAGCCGATCGATTTGCGGATGCGATCGAACGTGATCACCTCATTGGTGAGCTTCTGGTGCATCACCTGCTCGTTGAACTGATCCAGAGGCACCGGCGCGGGACCCACATAGCCTACCTGCCCCAGAGCCTCGACCGCCCAGCGCGTTCCTCCATCCGTGAAGGCGTAACTGGTGCCCCCGGAGCTGTCCGCCCCTCGAACGCCCATCGATTGCAGCAGCTTGCGATCGACCGCCATCTGCACCAGCTCCGCCGCCATCCGGTAGGGCAGCTTGATCGCGTCGGTGATCTGCCGGATCGTCTGCAAACGCGCCGAGTAGATGAGCTTCATCATCAGGCCCATCAGCTCGACCCGCTCAATCCCCGTGGCCGCAAGATTGGCCGGCTCGGTGGGAACGTGGTGCAGAAATCGATCCAGCGCGCTCTCCGTCAGCACTCCCATCGCGACCAGGTTCTCACCCAGCCGCCCGCCCTGGCTGGCCTGACGTTCGAGCGCTTTGGCGATGTCCTCGAGAGTTGCCAGCTTGGCCTGGACGAGCAGATCTCCTAACTGCATTCGCGTAGCGATGACATCCTCCTGGAACGGGTTTGCGCTCGGGTCGTAGGGGGTGAGCGCCGCGTCAATATAGCACGGAGCCAACTGCAGCCCAATAACACGGAAGAAAGGGTGGCCAGCGTCCCCTCGTTCGAAGCTCCGTGCAGCGAAAAGCCGGGTCGGCGCCGCCCTTTCCATCGGCGCCGCCTCCCCCATCCTCACGATTGGCTCGAATCCTCCGATAAAAGACGGTGGCAGCGTAAAGTTGCCCGCCGGTTGCTGCGCGCCGGGAATCGTCCCGTTCGCCGGGGAGAGCAGCGATTGCGACAAGGGGAGATTCAGATGAAATTCCGGATGAGCATCAGCAGGAAACTGTGGCTCGGGTTCAGCTTTGTGCTGGCGCTGCTGCTGGCGATTGGTGTTGCAGGATACCGGGCGAGCTACCGCATGTCCGACGCCGCCGATGCCATTGCCGGCAACGCGCAGGCCCAGAACGGCAATATGGAGATGGAATGGGCTCTGGCGTCGGAATCGGAGGCGGTGCGTGGCTATCTTCTCACCGGCAACGCGGAACTCCTGGATCGCGCAGCGGCCCACCGGGCCCATTTTGACGCATCCGCGAAGGATGTCGCGAAGCAGCTGACGACCCCGGAACAAAATGCGGCGCTGGATAAAGTGATGGCGGCCCGGGCTCCGGTCGAGGCGGATCTGGAGAAGGCGATCTCGCTGCGCAAGTCCGGTGATCAGCAGGGAGCCGTCCAGGCGATCTTTGGCGCCGAGGCGCAGGCGCGCAGTGCAGCCGCCTGGCAGGCCATGCAGGCCGTCGACGACATGGGCGACACCTACGTGGCAGCCGCCGAGAAGGCGCACGATACCGCGGAGTCGCAGTCGCGGCTCATCGTGCTCATCGTGGGTGCGGTGGCCCTGATCTGCGGAATCGCCTGCGCGTGGTTCATCCGGCGCTCGATTATCGGGCCGGTCCAGCACGTGGTCGCGGCGCTCCAGCAGATTGAGAACAATAACCTCTCCCAGGCAGATCTGGATGCAGATACAGGCGATGAAATGGGAACAGCGGCGCACGCGCTCAACGCCATGAAAAACAATCTGAACCGCATGGTGCTGGAAATGGCCTCCGCTGCCGAGCAGGTGGCCCAGTCAGGCCGCCAGATCCAGGAGACGACCGACCGAACGGTGAAACGGGCCGGCGTGGAGAAGGGACGCGTGCAGCAGGTGGTAACGGCGATGACCGAAATGACCTCGACCGTGCAGGAGATCTCCTCCAGTTCCAACCACGCCGCCGATGCGGCGCGACAGGCGGCGGATACGGCGCGGGAGAGCGGCCATGTGGTGGAAGATGCTCTGCAGCAGATGCGGGACATCGCGGCGACGGTCCAGGATACCAGCGAGAAGGTTGGAGAGCTGGGAAACCGCTCGGATCAGATTGGCCGGATTGTGGGCGTGATCGAGGAAATCGCCGAGCAAACGAATTTGCTGGCGCTCAATGCGGCCATTGAAGCCGCCCGCGCCGGCGAGGCGGGCCGCGGGTTTGCCGTGGTGGCCGGAGAAGTGCGGCGGCTCGCCGAGCGGACCGGCGCGGCCACGCGCGAGATCAACGAGATGATCGGCAGCGTGCAGTCGGAGACTCGCCTGGTCGTGGAGAGGATGCGCGCCGCCGACGAGCAGGTGCACCGCGGTGTCGAAGTCACCAACCGCGCCGGCGAATCGCTGGGGCAGATCATCGGCCAGGCGGGAACGGTGGGCCAGATGGTCGCGCAGATCGCTACGGCAGCCACCGAACAGGCTGCGGCAACGGAAGAAGTCAACGTCTCGATGGAGGAAATCAACCGCCTGGTGGTAACCGCCTCGGACGAAGCGCAGGCAGCTGCGGGGCAATGTGACGCGCTCGCGACCTCTGCCGGCGAATTGCAGAAACGGGTTCGACAGTTCCGCCTGCAGGGGGAAGAAACCGAGATGCCGAGAAGATCTCCTGCTGCGGCGGCTCCGGAAAGGAGCGCTGCACTGGCCTGGTAGATGCCCGTTCGGGTTCGCTGTTCCATCTCGTGACAGTCTCGTGGCCTCGTTCATGATGACCCGACGCACCGCCGAAGAGAACATTAGAGATTTCTCATCGGCGGTGTGAAATGCAGCACGAGAGGGCGAAAACGGGAGTGGTGTGGCTGGCCGGTCTGCTGGTCTGCGTCGTGGGACCCGCGGCTTGGGGCCAGCAGAGCATTGTGGAGCGCTCCTCCTGGTGGGCCGTGCCAGTCGCAACTCCCAGGGCTTTCCTGGAAGAGGCGGGCAAACACGGCGTCAGTTTCCAGTACCAGTATGTCCACGACCTGTCGAGCAATCCGTCCCCTGCCTTTACGGAACGCGACTGGTGCGGTCGGTTTACATGGACCCTGTCCGCGACCGTCGATCTGCAAAAGACCACGGGCTGGTCCGGGGCCAGCGGCTACGCCAGCGTCAAGCAGCATGTGCGGGAGTTTGGCCAGATCGATGACCGCGTCGCTCAGGGCTATTCGAACCTCGACACGAATCAGCACACCACGCTCTACGAGGCCTGGATCCAGCAAACGATCGTCGGAGGAAAGCTGGCGGTGAAAGCCGGCCGCATCGATTCAAATACGGACTTCGACGCTGTGCCCACCGCAGGTGACTTTCTGAATTCATCGATGGGCTACAGTCCCACGGTCATGGACTTCCCCAGCTATCCGGCTCCGCAGACAGCAGTCGAGGTCCTGGTGCCGCTGAACAGCGCCACGCGTGTGGCGGTCGGCGAGTTCAGAACCCCCGGAGGACGAATTTCTCTGCTCGAAGGCGACAGGACCTGGAGCGGTGGCACCGATCAGCACGGCGGTCGCGCCGCGATCGGAATGTGGAACCTGACCGAGTCTCTGCCGCGGCTCGATGGCCGAATGGTCGGAAGAACAGGCGGTTTGTACGGGGTCGTCGAACAATCGCTGGGGTCGCGCTCCTACTCGGACGGGAGGAAGCGCGCACTGACAGGCTATCTGCAGATGGGAACCGGCGATGAGCAGGTGAATCCTTATCGGGCTCACCTTGGCGGCGGTTTGGTGATCGCAGCGCCTTTCAGGCGCCGGGCAGGGGACGCTGCTGGAATCGCCGGCAGCTGGGTCCATCTGGGGCCGGGCGGATGCGAAACCGTCGTCGAAACGTATTACAAGGTCAACCTCGGCCGAGGAGTTTCGCTGGTGCAGGATCTGCAGTACTTCAGAAATCCGGGCGGCAGCGGGACGCTGCGAGACGCGCTGGTAGCGATGCCGCGCCTGGTGATTGCTTTCTGATCCGTAACTCAGCCACAGCAGCCCCCCAAAGGGATTCGACTGCGCATCTTAATACGCATTCAGACGAATCGCCGGCTTCAGCCGCGGACTGCGCCTCGGTCACTGCCCGTGCTGCGGATCGGGCTCAGCGGTGCTGCTGCTCCCGGAGATCAGCCCCTGAGGAAGAACGATTTCAACCCGCAGCCCGTGAGGCGCGGCATTCTCGGCGTGAATCGTCCCCCCATGGATCCGGATCACGCGGTCGGCGATGGCCAGGCCCAGCCCCGTTCCGCCCGACTGGCGATCGCGCGCCCCGGTGATCCGATAGAAAGGCAGCAGAATCTTCTTCAGTTCGGACTCGGGAACACCCGGACCATAGTCGCGAACGACGAGATGGACACTCGTTCCGCTCGCTGACCATTCGCATCCCAGGCGAACGTCAACGGCGGTTCCCGCCGCCGTATAACGAATCGCATTCCGTACCACGTTTTCGATGGCGCTGTGCAGAAGTTCCGCACTGCCCCGCACGATACAGCGCTCGGCCAGCGTAAGGTTGATACGCCCCTTCGGCTCCTGCGACTCGAATTCCGCGTTCCGCGCAATCTGCGACAGAAGGTCGGCCAGATTGACCTCCGTCATGGGAACCTGCGGTGCCGAGATATCCAGCTTCGCCACGGTCAGCAATCGTCCGATCATGTCGTCCAGAAGCTGAAGATCTTCCTGCATCTGCGTGAAGGCCGGGTCGTCGCCCTTTCTTTGCCGGCCGAGATCCAGCGCGACACTGAGTCGCGCCAGCGGTGACCGTAACTCATGTGATATATCGGAAATCAGCCCGCGTTGGCGCGAAATCAGCTCTTCAATCCTTGCGGCCATGGCATTGAAATCGCGGACCAGATCCCCAAGCTCGTCCTGACGCTGCACCAGTTCCGGGCCGGCGCGCGCGCTGAGATCCCCCGCGGCAAGTCTCTGCGACATTTCGCGCAGACGCAGGATTGGCCCTGTGAGATAGCGCGTGAGCAGGGAACAGATCAATCCCGAGACCAGTAGAGCCACTCCCCACTGCAAAACCAGCGCCGAACGGTTGATCCCAAGAGCCGCGCGAGGACCAGCGGGAAGTTCGGTGGCAAAGATGTAGTTACGGCCGCTGGGTCCGCTCAGAACGAACGCGACCCGCGCAATCCCGTACTTCATACTCAAATTCGACGCTCCGGGAACTGCCGCCAGCGACGTCATGCCCTCGAAGGCCTCGCATCCACTCCCGGCGATGACCTCCCCTGTGGTGTCGAACAGGCACGCCGTCATGTGGGTCGCGTGTTCGATTTGCGCCAGATAGGCAGAGGCCGAGGCTGCGCCATTCCGCTCGGCTGCTTCCACTGCGATCGTTCCGGAGTAGCGCGCCGTGTCGGTCAGGGTTGCGTGCCATCGCGAAGGCACACTGCGCGGTTCCAGGATGAAGGTGAGCACGAGCGCTACTCCGGTGGCGATCACCGTTGCCCAAAACCAAATGAAGATTTTCAGGAAGAGCCTACGCATGATCCGCGTCCTTTGCGCTCGGCCGCGATACGAACAGATAGCCGCTTCCGCGAACGGCCTTGATCCGCTGGCGGTCCTGCTCCGCGCCCAGCTTCCTGCGCAGGTTGCTGACGTGAACATCGATGACGCGATCGAAGGCGCCCAGCTTCCTGCCCAGGACCGACTGAGTCAGTTGCTCGCGCGAAAGAATGCGTCCTGGGTCGCGCATGAAGACTTCCAGCAACGTGAATTCCACGCTGGTCAGATGCAGCGGTGCCTGTTCTAACCAGGCTTCGCGCACCGCTGGATCCATGCGCAGATCCCCCACCACCAGCGGTCCGGCTGCCGCCTCTGTCCGGCTGGTTCGCCGCAGGATCGCGCGGATCCGTGCGATCAGTTCCCGCGGATTGAAAGGCTTGGGAACATAGTCGTCGGCTCCCATCTCCAGCCCGAGAATTCGGTCCGCGTCCTCGCCTCGCGCGGTCAGGATCAGCACCGGAACCGGCGACACTTTGCGCAGCCGCCGCAGCACATCCAGGCCGCCCATGCCCGGCAACATCAGATCGAGCACAACCAGGGCGTGTTCCATCGAAAGGGCGCGCTCCAGACCGCGCGATCCGTCGTGCAGCGTCTCCAGGCTGAAGCCTTCGGTGGCTAAACGTTCACTCAGCAGCTTGCAGAGCTGAACATCATCGTCGACGAGGAGAACCCGGTCCATCCCTCTTCCGCCCTTGTCTTCGATTCGATACTAGAGGACCTCCCGGCCCGCGCGATGGGTCTTTACATAACTTTACTTTGCTTAACCAACCTATATCGCACGCGCTTCTGCCCGATGCTGAAATCGAAATCGTGGTGAATCCGTTCACCTGCCGGCACAAATGCAATGACACCGTTCGTCCCCGAATGGAGAGAAACTATGAAGCGCATTCCATCTCTGATCGTCAAATGGCTGGCCCTCACTCTGGCCGGCAGCGGCATGCTCGCCATCAGTCTGCAGGCCCAGAGCGACTCTGCAGTGACCGCCAGCATTCCCTTCCCCTTCACCGTGGGAACGCAGAGCATCGCTCCCGGAACCTACGAATTCAGCCTGGTCTCGAGTCAGTTCCTGCTCTCCGTCCGCAACGTCAGGAACGGTCATCAGGAATTCTTTATCGTGCACCCCGAGCAGGAGAACGCCCTCCACCCGCGTGGGCGTGTGGTTTTCCAGAAGAGCGAAGACGCCCGTAGGCTCGACGAGATTCACTTTCCCGGAGCCGACAGCTTCGCCCAGCTGACCCTGTCCCAACATCCCACAGCGATCGAGGCAGCGACATCTTCACCAGGCGATACCGTATCGGTGGCCCAGCGCTGATCGATCACTCGACAGGCTGAATTCGCAGGACGGGGCCGGGAAGTGTGCCTCTTTCCGGCCCTGCTTCTTTAACATCCGTTTCCATCGAAAAGGTCGAGAGGTGCTTGTATGAAGCGAATCGCGATTTGGACCACCCTGGCCGTGGTTCTGGTTCTGCTGGCGTTCATCGTCGTCCGTGCGGAGGCGCGAGGACGGCGGGGCTGGTGCGGCCACCGTTGGCATCGAGGGCCCGAAAGTTCCCTGGTTTACGAATTGAAGCTGAACGAGGCGCAGAGGGCCCGGATCCGAACCCTCTGGCAGGCGGAGCGGCCTGCCATTTCCACGCAGGTTCACGAACTTCTTGCCGAAAACAAAGAAATGAACGCGCTGTCGGTGCAGGAAAATCCGGATCAAAACAAGATCCAGGAACTTGCGAGTCGTCAGGCCACCACCCTCGCCGCATTGCTCATGGAGAAAGAGCAGTTGCAATCGAAGATCTATCGCAGCGTCCTGAATCCTGAGCAGCGAGTGAAAGCCGATGCACTGCAAAAGAAGTGGGAATCGCGTCTGGATCACCTCGCCGACCACCTCGAAGCACCACCAGCAGAAAAATAACGTTTCGCCATGTCGCTGGTTCCTGGTCATCATGAACGAACCCTGGTCGCGCCCGATCTCGTTGGCAGTCATCAAGCCAGGCGACCGCCTGCAGCCTTACCGCATCGCGAGGGTGGGCGGCCGGAGTCCTGGCGAAACCCCGTTTCGCTCGCGGTGGCCGGAGAGGGAAAGCCGCATTCCCCACCACTCCGGGGTCCGAACTTCCGCGCAGAAGTCTTTTCGCGAAACTTGCGAAAAGCCGTTCGCAAGCCAACACCAACGTGCCTGGAAAGGACACGGTTTCGAACCGTGCCGAACTGCGCCTCCCAAAAACTCTCGGCCTTCAGCCCCGAAACCCGGTGGCCTTTCCTCGCCAGCGAGGAAACGCCAGGGCGCGAGGGTGGGCAGCCGGAGTCCCGGCGAAACCCCGTTTCGCTCGCGGTGGCCCGAGAACAGCTTCGCCCTCTCCACCCCTCAGACAATCCGGCCCAATCTCCAAAAACTGTCAAGCCCCAGGTCCAAAATCCAAAGTAACGACTCAACAAATCAAACCACTTCCCCGCCAGAACTCCTCAACAAATTTGGCCGGTTTGATAGCTCCACTTGGTATTCTGATAATAGAGGGTAAGAAATTTTTCGCCCTCGAACTTTCCACGATAAG
>Ga0335072_10002605_pt1 | contig 27841 bp, 24 predicted proteins | sample Lox_Sample_21_FD_206725 | JGI IMG/M metagenome (GOLD analysis project Ga0335072, IMG submission 206725) | Soil microbial communities from Loxahatchee National Wildlife Refuge, Florida, United States - Lox_Sample_2.1 | ecosystem: Environmental > Terrestrial > Soil > Wetlands | place: USA... | reverse complement strand
GCGCCCGGCTCGCGCCGGTGGCGGACCGTGGTGATCAGGTGTGTAGGGATCACCGGACGCTTCGCGTACGGCGCCGATATCGGCGAGCGTGAAGGGGCGAAGGCGGAAGGGGCCAGCCGCCAGCATCGGAACGATCAGGGCCACGGGCATGCCAGGGAGCATCGCACACCGACTGAACCATGGCGAGCGGTCGCGCAGCCACGCCAGATGCCAGCTTTTGCCAGGAACTCCTGAGTGCGTCAGGACAGGTCGGCACGGTCCCGGTCGGTGAGGTCCAGCGGGGCCGCGGAATCACGGATCGAGGCCGGGCGGCTGGCGCCGACGAGCGGCAGTATGTCCGCTGACTGGTCCCTGAGCCAGGCCAGCAGCACGCGGTGCACGGAGACACCACGCCGCTCGGCGACCTCCAACGCCGCCCGAGGTGGTGTGCCGGCTGATCCGCCGAGCGGCGAGTAGGCGAGGTAGGCGACCTGACGCTGCGCGCAGCCCAGGGCCGTCGGCAGGTCACCGGGCTCGGCGTAGGAAAGCTTGTTCTGGACCGCGGTGATCGGTGCGACCGTTAGGGCCGCGTCAAGCTGGGCGATGCTCACGTTTGACAGCCCGATTGCCGCGATCTTGCCTTCCCCGCGCAGCTGCTCCAGAGCACCCACGCTCTCTGGGAGCGGCACGGCCGGGTCCACGTGGTGCAGGTAGTAAAGGTCGATCCGGTCCACACCGAGGGTGCGGAGGCTGATCTCGCAGTGCGCACGGAGAGTCTCCGGCCGCCCGTCAACGGGAAAGGCACCGTCGTCGCGCCAGTGGCCGCCCTTGGTCGCGACAAGCGGCCGATCGGTCGACATGGAGCGCAGGGCACGAGCCACGACCTGCTCCGCGTAGGACTCGACGCCGGCCCGGGTGTAGGCAAGCGCGGTGTCGATCAGCCGCACCCCGGCATCTAGCGCGGCGTGCACGGTCGCCAGCGCGTCGTCGGCGGTGCCGTTACGGAAGGCGAACTGCGCCGTACCGAGTCCGATGCCCTCGATGCGCCGGCCGGTAATCAGCATGGGTTGTCTCCTTTGCCCTGCTCGATCAGTGTTCCGCCCGTTACCGTCAGGAGAGGAAGGCGAAGGCTGGCCAGGAACAGGCGATCGACGCCAGGGTCAGCGGCGGGTGGAAGATGCTGTGACACAAGTGGTGGTCAGGGGTTGACTCCCGTGCTGGCCTGCCTACAGGATTTCTTAAGTTTCTCTTGAGCTGTAGTCGTTCGCCGGAGGTGGCCTGGTGTCCGGTGTGCATCGTAGTCAGGGCTCGTCTGTCGCGCTCCTGGAACGTCTGGTGCTGGCGACGTTCGCCAGCTCGGCCAGCCTGACTCGCCCGGAGCTTGAGGAGCTGACCGGGCTGTCGCGTACCGTGGTCGCCGGCGTGGTCACCTCACTGGTCGCCCGCGGCGAACTGGCGGAGCTGCGCCAGCCGTCGGCTCCCGGTACCCGGGGCCGGCCGCCGAGCCGGTACCAGAGAACCGCCCTGCTGCCGCCTGTGTTGCTCATCAAGCTGGCGAAAGACGGGTCTACATCGGTCTCGTCGCTGCGCGGCGAGGGTGCCCGCAGCGACACGCAGCAGTGCGCCGGATGGTCGCAGTCGTGGCCTGCGTGGTCGCAGTCGGTCCTTGAAGCCACCGTGCGTCTCCGCGACTGGGGGCAGCTGCCGCCCCGGCTGGCGGTGCTGTCGGCGCCCTTTCCCGTTGCCGAGGCGCGCGGCGGATCGCCCAGACCCGAGATCGCGCACAGGGTGCTGCGGACCGCACCGTGGCTGGAGGACGATCCGCGCCTCGCGCTCAGCCGCTTGCTCGGCTGCACGGCGCTGGTGGTGAACGACGCCAACCTCGCCGCGCTCGGCGAGGCGAGCTTCGGGGCGGGGCGGGGACGGCGTGCCGTCTTCTACATCACCGTGGCCGACGGCATCGGAGCCGGGTTCGTTTTCGACGGCCGGCTGTTCACCGGCGCGCACGGCTTCGCGGGAGAGCTGGGGCATGTGCAGGTTGCCACGGAAGGCGCGTTCTGCGTCTGCGGCAACCGCGGCTGCCTGCTCACCGAGACCGAGGTTGTCGTGCGGGGCCTGCGCACCCGCCCAGTCCCCGGTGACGGGAAAGTGCTCGGATCACTCCTTGGCCGTGCGCTGTCCTCGCTTGTCACCACACTCGACCCGGACTGCGTGGTGGTCGATCCCAGGCTTGCGGAGGAATGCGGGCCGTTCATCGCGGAGTTCACGGCAGAACTGGCACAGCGGTGCCCACCGGACCTCGTCGGGCCCCTTCTGGTCGTGCCCGGGGGCTTCGTCGACGCGGAACGGTACGGCGCACTGGCAGTAGCCGACGCGTACGCCGCGGCACTGGTTTCCGAGGGAGCGTGGCCGGGGTGGTCGCCGACGGCTGGCGGCCGGGTCTCCGTCCCCGCTCCAGCGAGCGCCCGCTGACAGCCGCTAAATCAACGCGGCGGATTTCGCGTTATCAACGCCAAATCCGCCGCCTTCGCGCGGAGCATGACGCGCGGGCGCGGGCCATTTCTTCGTTAAGAGCGCCGAATTAGCATTTCTGCGTAACTCACGCGTAAATCATCGGCAGATCGGCGATGCGCATACGTTGACCATTACGCATTTTGGATCTAGGTTTCCTGAATGCGAGATGGCGGTTAACCGAAACTCTTTCGGTCCCCTGGGCGGAGAAGATCGATGACGACGATGACCAATACAATCACAACAAAGGTACTCATCATTGAAGACGACCCGAACATCGTCGACCTCATCCGCTCGAACCTCGTCGTCCGGGGCTTCGACACGGTCGTCTCCGCCGGAACCAAGGTGCTGGCCCTGCTGGACGACGAGCGGCCGGACATGGTCCTGCTCGACCTGATGCTGCCCGAGGCCGACGGGTTCGAGCTGTGCCGTCAGATCCGCGAACGGTCATCCGTCGCGATCATCGTCGTGTCGGCCCGTGGCGGCGAGCAGGATAAGGTCACGGCGCTGAACATGGGCGCCGACGACTACATGACCAAGCCATTCGGCATCGAGGAGCTGCTGGCGCGGATCCTCGCCACGCTGCGCCGGACCCGGCCGGCCGCCCAGGCCCTGGCCGGGGCCGCGCCGACCGCCATCACCGTCGGCGACCTGTGGATCAACCTGGCCAGAGAGCAGGTGCAGCTCGCCGGCACCGAGGTGCACCTCACCCCGACCGAGTTCGCGCTGCTGCGCGAGCTCGCCGTCAACCGGGGGGAGGTGGTGTCTCGTACGCACCTGCTGCGCCAGGTCTGGGGCCGCGCGTACGAAACGGAGACCGAATACGTCCGCGTGTACATCAGCCGGCTGCGAGCCAAGCTGGAGCCGCCGGGCAGGCAGCCGCTGATCCTCACCCGGCAAGGCACGGGCTACCTCATTCCTGCGTAATGAAAGGGCTTACCCCAGGGTGGGCTTTCCGGATCTCGCCGGCCACGCCTGCGGCCCGCTAACCGGCGCGGGTAACGATCCGGTTTTCGGCCGCTCTCACAAGCCAGACAACCAGCCCTGCGTCATTCATTAACAATTTTTACGGGTTTACCTGCTTGATGTCTGGTGACCCAGAGATCTACCTTGCATCGCGTAAGGACACACGTATTGCACGGTGTCTCGCGTCGGCGTATCCGAACGCATTGCGGCGAAAGGGGTATGGGATGCTAACGGGTAACAGAGGACAGGGAGCGTGGCCCTCCCGTTCACAAGGCCACGGCACATTCAGGCCTCTCCCCCGGCTTGGCTGGGTGGTTCTGGCAGCGGCCGCTGCCGTAGTGGCGGCGGGCTGCTCGTCGTCGACGTCCTCGGCGTCCTCGGCGGCCTCGGCGTCCGCGGCGGCCTCGTCGAGCCCGGCGACAAGCGGCTCGGCGACGATCCCGTCGGGGCTGAGCATCAGCTCCTTCACCGTTGACATCGCGTCGACGATGTCCCAGTTCAAGGGGCTGGCCGCGGCCGCGACCAAGGGAGCGAACAGCCTGCAGGTCGGGGTGATCCTGCCCGACACCACGTCGTCGACGCGGTGGGTTGACTTCGACGCGCCGTATATCACGCAGGCCTTCACCGACGCCGGGTTCACCTCGTCGCAGTTCCGCGTCGACAACGCGCAAGGCAGCGACGCGACCGAGCTGAACGACGCCACTGCCGACATCAACCTGGGTGCCAAGGTCCTGATCATGTGCCCGCTCGATGGCCCGACCGGCGTCGCGATCGCGAAGCTGGCCGAGTCTAAGGGCGTCACCCTGATCAGCTACGACCGCGCCACCTTCCAGGGCACGAACACCTACTACGTCAGCTTCAACAACGAGCAGGTGGGTGAGCTGATCGGCCAGGGCTTCAACCAGTGCCTTGCGGACTGGAAGGTCTCCAACCCCCAGGTCTACGTCCTGAACGGCGGCGAGGACACAGACCCCAACGCCATCTCGTTTGCCGATGGCTACAACAAGGTGGTCTTCAACCAGGCGGCCAAGACGGTCACCGCGGGCGCGAAGGGCACCGCTGACGGCGCCACGCTGGTTGCCGAGAACTTCGCCCCCGGGTGGGACAACACCAAGGGCGGCACCATCTTCCAGCAGGCGTTCACCGCCAACCCGAAGATCAACGCCACGATCGAGGCCAATGACGGGCTCGCCAACGCGGTGATCACCGACCTCAAGGCGGCCGGGGTCAAGCCCAACACCATCCCGACCACCGGCCAGGACGCCACGGCCCAGGGCATGGCCTACATTCTCCAGGGCTACCAGTGCGGCTCCGTGTACAAGGCCGTCTACAAGGAGGCCCAGGACGCGGTGTCCATGGCCATCATCCTGCTGGCCGGCCAGACGCCGCCCGCGGCTCTGCTGAACGGCACGACCGTCGACCCGGCCAACTCGAGCATCACCGAGCCGGCGTCCCTGCTCACCCCGGTGTGGGTGACCAAGGCCAACATGGAGTCGACAGTGGTCGCGGACAAGTTCGACACGGCCTCGGCCATCTGCGCGCTCGCTGGTGCGAGCGTCTGCGCCGCAAACGGAATCAGTTAGTCATCTGACCGGGGGCTGGCGGGCCCGCCATCACGGCGGGCCCGCCAGCCCTGGCGCGATGAGACGGCTGTGCGACCAACCTGGGCAAGGCTAATGACGGGTATGCGAAATGACTGAGGTGAACGAGGCCCCGAAAGGCGCGAGCCACGGCGGGGACGGGGCGGAACCCCTGCTGAAGCTGCGGGGCATCGACAAGCACTTCGGACCGGTGCAGGCGCTCTACGGGGTGAACCTGGACCTGCCCGCGGGCCAGGTGACCGGCCTGTGCGGGGACAACGGCGCAGGGAAGTCGGTGCTCACCCGCTGCATCGCCGGCGCGCACCAGCCGGACCATGGCGAGATGTACTTCGAGGGACGTCAGGTACACATCCGGAGCACGAGGGATGCCGCCGCCCTGGGGATCGAGACCGTCTACCAGGACCTGGCGCTGGCCGACAACCTGGACATCGTCCAGAACATGTTCCTCGGCCGGGAACAGCTGAGTCACGGCCTGCTCGACGAGGACTCGATGGAGCTGAAGGCGGCCGAGACCCTGAGCACGCTGCGGGTGACCACGGTGCGCTCGATCCGCCAGCCGGTGGCCTCGCTCTCGGGCGGCCAGCGGCAGTCGGTCGCGGTGGCCAAGGCGGTGATGTGGAACTCCAAGCTAGTGCTGCTCGACGAGCCCACCGCGGCCCTCGGGGTGGTGCAGACCCGGCAGGTACTTGACCTGATCAAACGGCTTAGGGACCACGGGCTTGCGGTGATGGTGATCAGCCACAACCTGAACGACGTCTTCGAGGTCGCGGACCGGATCGCGGTGCTGCACCTGGGGCGGATGGTGGCCGAAGGGCCGGCCGCCGACTTCGACCGGCAGAGCGTCGTGGAGTACATGACGACCGGTACCGCATCCGCTGCCGGCAAGGGCTGAGTCCATGGCCAGAATCGAGAAGTGCCCGTGACCGCGGACCACGGCGAGAGCCCGGCAGGAACGGCGGGTGCCGGGACGGCCGACCCGACCCTCGACGCCAAGGTGGCCGAGGCCGACGTCCCGCCCGAGATCCTCGCCCAGTCGCTTGGCCAGTACATGCGGGCCTCGTGGCTCCGGATCCGCAGCGGCAACAGCGGCGTCCTGCCTGTGGTCCTGGCGATCGTGATAGTCGCCATCGTCTTCGAGGTCATCACCCCCGAGCACGCCTTCCTGCGGCCGAGCAACCTCGTGTACATCTTCGGGCTGAGCACCGTCTACATGATTCTCGCGATTGCCGAGACGGTGGTACTGCTCCTCGCGGAGGTTGACCTGTCGGTCGGCGCGGTCGCGCTTATCGGCGGGTCGATCGCCTTCAAGCTGGTCCAGCAGCCCGGGCCGAACTGGCCGTGGTGGGCAGCGGTGCTCGCCTCGCTCGCTTGCTGCGCGGGAATCGGCGCCCTCCAGGGAGCGCTGACCGCGCTGCTGCGAATCCCGTCCTTCGTCGTGACCCTGGGTGGGTTCCTCCTCTTCTCGGGAATCCTCATCGTCATCCTCGGCGGGGCCGACTCCACGGTGAGCCTCAACACCGCGGTGCCCAACCAGAACGTCATCTACGACATGGTTCAGGGGCTGATCACTCCCGTCATCGGATGGGTAATCCTGGCGGTGGTGGTGGTGGCCGTCGGCGCGTCCCAGTGGCGACGCTCGACCGCGAGGCGGCGCCGGGGCCTGGTGGCTCCGCCGCTGGGCCTGACCGCGATCAGAATCGCGCTGGTGGCGATCGTCGGGGCGGCAGTAGTGATCATCTGCTCCGTCAACCGCGGAAGCTCGCTGAAGACGGTCGAGGGAATTCCGTGGGTGATCCCGATCGTCCTCGTCGTGCTCGGCGCCTGGACTCTCGCGCTCCAGCGGACCCGCTTCGGCCGCTATATCTATGCGATCGGCGGCAACCAGGAAGCCGCCCGCCGCGCCGGCGTCAGCCTCCCCAAGATCCGCATCTGGGCTTTCGCGTTGTGCTCAGCGACCGCCGCCCTCGGCGGCATCCTGCTCGGTTCCTTTTTCTACGGTGAGTACAGCACCAATACGGCAGACCCGGGCCAGCTCGTCCTGTACACCGTCGCCGCCGCGGTTATCGGCGGGGTCAGCCTCTTCGGCGGCCGGGGCAAGGCAATTCACGGTGTTCTCGGCGGCCTCCTCATCGGCGGCATCGCCTACGGCGTGTCCCTGCTCAACCTGGGCTCGCTGTCCACGCCGTTGCAATACATCCTGCCCGGCGGCGTGCTCCTCGTCGCAGTGCTGATTGACGCGCAGTCACGGCGCGGGGCGGGAGCGTGACCGGTGTCTGATCACATGCGAAGGACAAGCGATGAGGAAGTGCCCGTGACTGCGGACCCAGGCGAGACCCCGGCAGGGACGGGTGTCGGGACGGCCGACCTGACCCTCGACGCCAAGGTGGCCACGGCCGAAGTCCCGCCCGAGCTCCTCGCCCAGTCGCTTGGCCAGTACATGCGGGCCTCGTGGCTGCGGGTCCGCGGCGGCAACGCCGGTGTGCTGCCCGTGCTGCTGGCCATCGCGGTGGTCGCCATCGGCTTCCAGATCGCGAACTCGAAGTTCCTCGGGGCGCAGAACCTGGTCAACCTGTTCGAGCAGAGCACCATTTACATGCTGCTGGCGATAGCCGAGATCTTCGCCCTGCTCCTCGGCGAGATCGACCTCTCGGTCGGCCTGGTCATGGGGCTTAGCAGCGTCGTGGTCGCCGAGCTTGTACAGCCGGCCGGCGCGAACTGGCCGTGGTGGGCGGCGATCATCGCGGCGCTGGTCGCTAGCTCCGCGTTCGGCGCCATCCAGGGGACGCTCGTGGCCCGGCTGAAGATGCCGTCGTTCATCGTCACCCTCGGCGGGCTGCTGATCCTGGAGGGCGTGGCGATCATCGTCCTCGGCGGGTCGCTCGTCGGCATCGGCAACGGCGGGTTCATCAACGAGGTCTACCTCTACAACATCTTCTGGGGAACGTTCAGCCCGGTGGCCGGCTGGATCTTGCTCGTCGTGCTGGTCGGAGCCGCAGGCACGGGGCTCTGGCTGCGCGACGCGCGCAAGCGCCACCGCGGCCTGGAGGCCGCGCCACGCAGCCTCACCGCGATGAAGATCGTCCTCATGGCGGTCGCGGGAATCGCGGTCGTCGCCATCTGCAACGTCAACCGGGCCCACGCCGGGACAATCGAAGGGGTTCCCTTCATCATCCCGATCGTCCTTGCCGTGCTCGTCGCTTCGACGGCCCTGCTGCAGCGAACCCGCTTCGGCCGCTACGTGTACGCCATCGGCGGCAACCCCGAGGCGGCGCGGCGCGCAGGTGTCCGCCTGCCCGTGGTACGGACCTGGGGCTTCATCCTCTCCGGCCTGATCTCCGGTATCGCCGGCGTGCTGTTCGCCTCGTGGCAGGTCTCACTGACCACCAACATCATCAAGGCAGCCAACAGCTACGTGCTGCTGGCGGTCGCCGCGGCGGTCATCGGCGGCACCAGCCTGTTCGGCGGCCGCGGCAAGACCATCCACGGCGTACTCGGCGGCCTCGTCATCGGCGGCATCTACAACGGCCTCTACCTGCTCGGCGTGTCGAGCCAGTGGATTGACGTCGTGGTCGCAGGTGTCCTGCTCGCGGCGGCGGTCATCGATGTCCTGTCCCGCCGGGGCGCGCCGGGCCGGACGTGACCCCGGGCTGCGGGGTTAGCGGGACGGTCGCTCCCGGCCCCGGGCACTGACGTCGGTCCCGCCCCCACCGTGTACCGGACCTGCGCCGCCGGGAGCTCGATCGCCAAGATTGCGCTCAGCCAGGAATGCACGCAGGGTCACGTGGGCAAGGTCTACACGTCACACCAGCCGGATGCGGTGTCCCCGGCGGACAGCCGGCCGGGGACCGCGGCTTTGCCGGCGAACGCCGTGACGCGCCCGCCGCCGGGCCGTGGAGTCTGAACCCTCGACAGGAGAGGTGACCTGCAATGGCAGAGCGTCAGCGCCCGGAAAACCACGTCATTGTCCTGTTCGGTGCGACCGGCGACCTGGCCAGCCGCAAACTGCTGCCGGGCCTGTACCACCTGGCAGCGACCGGCCTGATGCCACACAAGTACCTGATCATCGGCTCATCCCCGCAGCAGCTGACCGCCGAGCAGTTCGCTGACCTCGCCCACAAGGCGATCACCGAATTCGGGACCACTCCTCCGGCCGGCGACGCATGGCAGGCCTTCCGGCGGAACCTGTCATTTGTCAGCGCATCACCGGGCCAGAGCGATTCGCTCGTCGCAGCGCTGAGGCGGGCCGAACAAGAGATCGGTGGCACCCCCGGGCGGCTTTTCCACCTGGCCGTCCCGCCGGCCGCCTTCGAGTCCATGGTGACGATGATCGGTGACGCTGGCCTGGCGCCCGGGTCCCGAGTCATCATCGAAAAGCCCTTCGGTACCGACCTGGCCTCAGCCCGGGCCCTGAACCAGACCGTCCACGCGATCTTCGACGAGTCGCAGGTGTTCCGGATCGACCACTTCCTTGGCAAGGAGTCGGTCGATAACGTCCTGGCGCTGCGATTCGCCAACGGCCTGTTCGAGCCGGTGTGGAACCGCAACCACATCGCCTACGTGCAGATCGACGTGCCAGAGACGCTGTCGATCGAAGGACGCGGCGCTTTCTATGACCAGACCGGCGCCTACCGGGACATGATCGTCACTCACTGTTTCCAGGTGCTGGGGTTCGTCGCGATGGAGCCGCCCACCTCGCTGGACGCTAAGCACCTGCGTGACGAGACCGCCAAGGTCTTCGACGCGGTTAGGCCGATCCAGCTGCGGCACGTCGTGCGCGGCCAGTACGCCGGCTATCCGGACGAGCCCGGTGTGGCGCCGAACTCGCAGACGGAGACCATGGCCGCGGTGCGGGCCGAGATCGACAACTGGCGGTGGGCCGGAGTCCCGTTTCTGCTGCGGTCCGGCAAGCGCATGGGCGCCAGCTGCCAGCTGCTGACGCTGGGGTTCCACGAACCGCCGATGCGCATGTTCCCTGTCGACACGGTCAGCACGCTGCACAGGCGGAGCGACGAGATCACCATCGACTTCGCCGACCCTGGCTCCATCACCACCAGCTTCCTGGCCAAGGAACCCGGCGCCTCGAAGGGGCTCGGCGCCGCCGAGATGATCTTCAGCTATGCGGACTTCTTTGATGTCGCGAGCACCCTGGAGGCCTACGAGCAGCTCATCTTGGACGCAATGCTCGGCAACCAGTCCTTGTTCACCCGCTCTGACGCGATCGAACGCCTGTGGGAGATCTCCGCACCGGTGCTGGACAACCCGCCCCCGGCCCAGCCGTACGCCCCCGGCTCCTGGGGCCCGGAGCCAGCTCTCGACCACCTCGCCGCCCCCTACCGGTGGCACCTCCCAGCGGCCAGCTCATCATCGTGACGGTGCTGAGCACTGACGTCGTGCCGGGCTGGGCGTCAGCTCTGCTGGTCGCGGCGGCTGCGCCGCCCGCAATGGCAGGCTCCCCACGCCCCTGGCCGGCCCGCCCTGGCCGAGCCGCTGGCGATAGCCGCCTGAGATGAACGGCGGCACGCTGCGGGTTCAGTACCTGATTCCGGGGAACTGCCCGCGTGCGCGCTCCAGCTGGCCGGTCCAGTCGCGGGGCCAGCCGAAAGCGCGAGCGGCCTGGGTGCTCAGGTCCGCGGCCGCGGCGCCGCTGGTGAAGTGGATGTACTCGCCCCAGTTCATCCGGCGGGTGTACGTACCGTCGGCGTCGTGCGGGAAGTGCCCGGCCAGCAGGCCGAAGAACCTGGCCATGACCGCGGCCTGCCCGCAGTCCCGCCACAGCGGGTAGAACCAGTCGCGGAACCAGCGGGTGCCCCGGCGCGGGAAATCGTCGGCGTTGCCGGCGAACTGACGGTGGACCCGGCGGGCGTCGCGGTCCATGCCGAGCGCGGTGTAGACGTCGTAGATATAGAACTCGGCCCACTTGCTGTCGCCCCAGATCTCGTACGCAGGGGATCCGTGGGTGCCGTTGTTGGCGCTCTCGACGGAGTGCCCGATCTCGTGCGCCGGCAGTTCGGGGGCGAGGGTGTTGCTTTCCCGCCAGGAGTCCAGGCCGCAGTCGCTGACGTTCCGGTAGTCGTGGACGGGGCTGACGTAATAGCCGGCGTGGCCGCCTCCGTGCCGGCCGGCATGATGGACGGAGTAGATGCGCGGGTCGGGGCCGAACGCATCGCCGTAGGTCGCCTTGGAGTACTGCCAGACCTGGCTGATATAGCGGGGTAGCCACCGGACTTCGGCGCGGCGCACGTCAGGATCCAGGTAGATCGCGCAGTCGCCGTCGCTGTAATACAGCTGGAGCAGCTGGCGATGGTCGAACCAGTGCTCCTGCCAGGTGTCCGGCGGGCTACCCGCCCGCTGCTCACGCTCCGCTTCCACCCGGTCCTCCCTTTCGCCCGGCAGCCTACTGCCGGACGGCCGTCCGGCTCCAGTCCCCGGCTGGTGCCGCCCCGTGCGGGGGCTAGCCGACCTCGACGATCCGTGCCTCGATCACGGCGCCGTCCGCGACGTGCAGCACGCCGAGGGTGCCGTGCGGCTGGCGGCGCCGGTCGGTCGGCGAGCCGGGATTGAAGATCCGCAGCGCCCCGTCGGCGGCGTCGAGCGGTATGTGGGAGTGACCGAACACGACGAGGTCCGCGTCGGGGAACATGGCCCGCATCCGGGGCAGCCGCCCGGCGGCGGGGCCGCTGTCGTGGATCATCGCGACCCGCAGGCCTTCCGGCGTCAGCGCGGCCGTCTCCGCCGCGCCCCAGGCGGCGACGTCGGGACCGTCGTTGTTGCCGGCGACCGCGGTCACTGGCGCGTACTGAGCAAGTTCGTCGAGCACCGCGGCGGTGCACACGTCGCCGGCGTGCAGGATCAGGTCCGCGCCGCGCAACTGGGACGCCACCGCGGGCGGGCAGGACTTCCAGCGCCGGGGGGCGTGCGTGTCGGACAGCACGACTATCCGCATGGTAGCTGGCGGCCTCCCGTCTTCTGGTGCCTAGGCAGTGTCCTGGTTGCGGACCACGCCGACGAGACGGCCGTCCGAGGTCGTGACAGGCGAGCTGTCCAGGCCTGGACGCGCCGTGTGCAGTGCCTCGATCAGCTTACGGTCCGGGCTGGCAAGCGTCGCGGCAGTGCGGGGACTCGCTCTCGGGACACGGCGGGCGGGGCCTGCTGATGCTTCGGCACGCCGCCCGGGGAGTCATGCGGGCGGGAGGCGGAGCACGAAACGTTCGGGATGACGACTGGTGTCATACCCGTGACCAGGCTAGGAAGCCTTGCGGAGCTGCTCCAGCCAGTCGATGGCCGGCTGGGTCAGCTCGGACTCGAAGCGCTGGTCGGCGTGCCCTGCGCCGTCGAGGATGTGCAGTTCGACCGGCGTCCCGTGGGCGCGGAGCGCGTCGGCGAGGATCAGGGTCTGCTGGTGGGGCACCAGGTGGTCGCTCGTGCCGGCGGCGAGGAAGAACGGCGGCAGCGGCACGGTCGCGCCGGCGACGTACGTGACGGGATTCGCGCGGGCGGTGTCCCCTGGCAGGTCCTGGATCGGGCCGCCGATCCACTTCGACTCGGGGGACCCGGGCTCGTCGTGGTTCATCACCGGCGGCACGTCGCCGACCGGGGGCTTGCCGGCGAACTGGGCGTCCATCTGGAGGAAGTCCGAGGGGCCGTACCAGTCGACCACGGCCTGGACGGACGAGTCGTCGCCGGTGCCGTCGAATTCAGTGACCTGGCCGCTCGTCACGCCAAGCATCGCGGACAGGTGCCCGCCCGCCGAGCGCCCCCACGCGGCGAAGAACGAGGGATCCAGGTTCAGATCGGCGGCGTGCGCGCGGAGATAAGCGGTCGCCCGCTTCACGTCCTGGACCGCGGCCGGGAACAGTGCCTCACCGGAGAGCCGGTACTCGACGCTGGCGATCGCGTAGCCCTGTTCGAGGAGTGCGGGCAGGTGCGGGAGTTCCCGGCGGCGGTCACCCATCATGAAGGCGCCGCCGTGAATGGCGACGACCAGCGGCCACGGCCCGCGTCCGTCGGGAGAGTAAAGGTCCGCGACCTGGTTGGGCGAGTCGGTGCCGTAGACCAGGGTGGCTACCGGGCTGATGCCAGGCCCGTCGTGTCGTCTCTCGCTGGGCATGAGTTCCCTCTCTGTGACGCTGGTGCGCGTGGCAACAGCGTCGCGCATCGCCCGCGTGGACGCCACCACCAGCGCGCGCCGTAGGCTACCTGTTCCTCCCCGAGTTCCTCCCCGAGGAGGCGGCCCGACGGCGCACGCGCTTCTTTCTACTTACTCAGAACGTTTGGTGGTGCCTCTTTACCGCACATTCCCGCCGCGGGCGCCGGACCCATCGGGTGCGTGTCAGCTTCGCAGCCGGATACACGAGCGGACGAGCGCGGACAGGTGCACGGCCTTCGGATCCGCGGCCCCAGGGAACTGGATCGGATTCGGGATGTAGCCGAACCCCATCCGGTTGACCGGGTCGGCGAAGGCGAGGCCGCCGCCGGCTCCGTCGTGCCCGAACGCGCGGTAGCTGCCGAACTCGACCTCCTGATGCGGCTTCATGAAGACGATGCCGAAGCACATGATCTTGTTAAGCACCCGGTCAACGCCGCATACCTGCTGCTGGCTGACCTGAGCGATCGTGCCGGGGTCGAGCAGCGCCTGAGCCCCGGCCGCGCCGATGGCGGTCGCGTAGGCCTTGGCGAGCCCGCGGGCCGAGCCGATGCCGCCGACGGCCGCCAGGCCAGCGGCCCGGACCTCGCGCAGGTTCGGTGAGGTCGGGCTCTCCACCACGCTGGGGCCGCGCACCGGGCTGTTGAAAGCGAGCGCGGTGATCCCGTCGGGCTCGGAGGCGCGCCGGTCGATTTCCGCCTGCTGCGCGCTGGTCGGCGCCATCGGCAGCACCTCGCGGAAGCGCTGCTCGGCTTCGGCGGGAAGGCCCAGGTAGAAGTCGATGTCGTGCGGGGCGCGGATCTCCGTTTCGTAAATGTCCTGGAGGGTCCGCCCGGTGATCCGGCGGGCAAGCTCCTCCATGAAGACGCCGATCGTCAGCCCGTGGTAGCCGAAGCTGGAGCCCGGATACCAGTCGGGGAAGGCTTCGGCCAGCCGCGCCGCGGCCAGCTTCGAGTCACGCAGTTCCTCGAAGCTCACGCCGCCGGCCAGCCCCACCAGGCCGGCCTGGTGCGACAGCAGCTGCCGGACCGTGATCGCCGCCTTGCCCGCGGCGGCGAACTCGGGCCAGTACGTGGCCACGCGCTCGTCGAGGTCAAGCTGGCCGTCGCGCACGAGCGTGGCGATGACCAGTGCCGAGATGCCCTTCGACACGGAGAACACGCCCGTCACCGAATCTTCGGCCAGGTCGGGTCCGCCGACGAGGTCAACGACGAGGGTCCCGTTCCAGTACACGGCCAGCTGGGCGCTGTAGGCCGGATCGGCGAGCAGGTAGGCGTCAAGCTGGTTGCGTACGGCCTCGAATCCAGGGCTCACCGTCCCGGTTGACAAGCGCTGGTTGACGTCGGCGACGCTGATGCTCATCTGGCTGCTCCTCAGGTTCACGTGCGGGGCGGGTCACGGCTGCGCGGGCAGGCAGCCGCGGAGGACCCGGGCGAGCCCGAGGCCGCGGAGGTCTCCTCCGCCGGGGACGGACATCCGCCGCGGGATCCAGGCGTAGGCGATGCCGTACCAGGGATCGGCGACGCCGACGGAACCGCCCGCGCCGTCGTGGCCGAACGCCAGGTGGCTGCCGAACGGAAGCCGGTCGTCGCTCTTCTGGAACACGACGCCGTAGCGGGTCGGGCAGCGCAGGATGAGGTCGTCGCCGACGGTCTGGATCTGAGTCACCTCGGCGACCGTCTCCGGAGACAGGAGCCTCGGCAGCCCGTCCACCTCGCTGACGCACGTGGCGTACAGCCGGGCCAGCCCCCGGCCGGAGCAGACGGCGGCCGCCGCGGCCTGGCCGGACCGCCGGACCGGCGGCAGGTTGGGCAGCAGGGCGCTGGCCGGCCGGACAGCCGCGTTGAATGCCATCCCGGCGAGGCTGTCGGGTGCCCGGGCGCCGCGTGCGTCAAGCTCCAGCTGCTGCTCCGGTGTCGGCCGCTGCGGCTGCACCGGCTTGACCCGGCTCTCGGCTTCGGCGGGTGTGCGGATGTACACGTCGATGCCGCGGGGACCGCCGATCTCGGCGCGGAAGAAATCGGCGATCGGCACGCCGACGGTGCGGCGGGTCAGTTCGTCCATGAGCGTGCCGATCGTCAGCGCGTGGTACCCGTGCGCCTTGCCCGGCCGCCAGGCCGGCACCGCGGCCGCGAGCCGGGTGGCCACCGCGGGGTGGTCGAGCATCTCGTCGATGGACAGCTGCGGCTCCACCCCGACGAGCCCGGCCTGATGGGAGAGCGCGATCCGGACGGTCACGTCCGCCTTGCCGCCCGCGGCGAACTCGGGCCAGTACCGGGCGACCGGCACGTCCAGGCTGAGCACGCCGCGCTGGATGAGCAGCGCGATGCAGATGGCAGACGCGCCCTTGGTACTTGAGAAGACGCCCTGCAGGTCGTCGGCTGACACATCGTCGCCGCCCCACAGGTCCACGACCTGGCGCCCGTTCAGGTAAGCGCAGAACTGGCCGCGCGCGTCCTCCTCCGCGGCGAGCAGGCGCTCGAATTCCGTGGCGACTTGCTCGAATCCCGGTTCCGTCGTGCCGTGCACGGCCGTGGCGTTGAGCTGGTCCGTCATCAGTTACTTACCTCATCTCGTGACGGTGCCTGGGTGGCCGCCGGGATATCGGCGGCACGGATGCACGCGACTTCTGTGCCGCCTGGTGCGCGCACCAGCGGCGGGCGGGCGGTCAGGCAGCCGGGAATGACGTACGGGCAGCGCCCGGCGAACGGGCAGCCCGTATCGGTCCCCGCCGCCGCGGCGCGCGGCGGCTCGGCTGCCGCGGCGGCCCGCCGCGCGGCCTGCAGTCCGGGGTCGGCTTGGGGCTCCGCCGCGAGCAGTGCCCTGGTGTAAGGATGCGCCGGCGCGGTGTAGACCGCGCCGGCCGGTCCCTGTTCCATCACCTGGCCGCGGTAGAGCACCACGATGCGGTGCGACACGTGCCGGACGACGGCCAGGTTGTGCGCGATGAACAGGTAGCTGAGCTGGTACTCGCGCTGCAGTCCGCGCAGCAGGTTGAGCACCTGGGCCTGCACCGACAGGTCGAGCGCGCTGACCGGCTCGTCGCAGATCACCAGCCGCGGCGACGGCATCAGCGCACGTGCGATCGCGACGCGCTGGCGCTGCCCGCCGGAGAACTCGCTTGGGAACCTGCGCATCGCGTCGGGCGGCAGGCCGACCCGGTCAAGCATGACCGCGACCTGATCGCGCGCCTGCTGCGGGCTGGCAAGCCGGTGCGCGATCAGCGGTTCGGCCAGCGTCTGGCCGATCGTGCGGGTGGGGCTCAGCGACCCGTACGGATCCTGGAACACGACCTGCAGGTGCCGGCTGAGCTCACGCCGCCGCTTCCGGCTCGCCCGGGTGATGTCCTCTTCCTCGAACCGCACGGTCCCGCCGCTCGGCTGGGTAAGGCCGAGGACCGCGCGGGACAGCGTGGTCTTGCCCGATCCCGACTCGCCGACCAGGCCGACGGTCTCGTTCTGCCCGACGTCGAGGCTTACCCGGTCCACGGCGGCCACCTCGTGGCCGCGTCGCCGCGTCCGGTAGCGGACGGACAGCTCGCTGACCTCGAGCAGCCGGCCCTGCGGCGGCGTCATGCCGACCTCGCCAGCGCTAGCTCGTGCCAGTGGATGCATCGCACCTCCCGGTCGCCGGCCCCGTGTTCCGGCGGCAGGTGTTCAAGCGGAATCGCCGCGACCGCGCAGTCGCCTGCGGCGAACCGGCAGCGCTCACGGAACCGGCAGCTGGCCGGCCACGCGGCCGGCGGCAGCACGGTGCCGGGGATGACCGGCAGGTCGCCGTCGACCGTCCACCGCTGCGGGTTGCATTCCTGCAGGCCCAGCGTGTAGGGGTGGTACGGCTCCCGGAACAGGGCACCCACCCGGGCCTGTTCCACGACCTGCCCGGCGTACATCACCAGGGCGCGGTCGCAGACATCGGCGATCACGCCCCAGTCGTGGGTGACCAGGATGATCGACATTCCGGTCTCCCTCTGCAGCTGGCGCAGCAGCTCGAGGATGCCGGCCTGCACGGTCACGTCAAGGGCGGTGGTCGGCTCGTCCGCGATCAGCACCGACGGACGGCCGGCCAGCGCGAGGGCCAGGCAGACCCGCTGCGCCATGCCGCCGGACAGCTCGTGCGGATACCGCCGCGCCACCGCCGCCGGATCGGGCAGCCGCACCTGCTCGAACAGCTCGAGCACGCGGCGCCTGGCGGCCGCGCGCGACACCCGGTCGTGCCGCCTGACCACCTCGGCGACCTGGGCGCCGACCAGGAACGACGGGTCCAGGCTCACCATCGGGTCCTGGAACACCATGGCCATCGCCTTGCCGCGCAGCCCCGAGATCTCCCGTTCTGACATGGCGGTCAGGTCCCGGTCGTTGAGCAGTACCCGGCCGCCGCTGATCCGCCCGTTCGGCGGCAGCAGCTGAAGCAGGGACAGCGCGGTCACCGACTTGCCGCAGCCGGACTCGCCGACGATGCCGAGCACTTCGCCGGCCGCCAGCGTGAACGACACGCCGTCCACCACGGTGACCGGACCGCCCGGGCCGTCGAACTCGACGCTGAGGCCCCGCACGGCCAGCACCGTCCCGTCGGCCGGCGGCGGTTCCGCCGGCCAGGGACCGGCCGGCCCGAGCCCGTCGGCACGAGCCTGACCCGCGGGGGGCGCGGCGGCGGGCGTGGCCGGCCGCTTCGCCTTCCTTGCCGCGGGCGCCGCCGTGCCCGACCAGCCTTCGACGGTCGCGTCCCGCACCGCATCGCCGATCAGGCCGAAGGCGAGGATGGTCAGCGCGATGATGCCGCCGCTCGGCACCAGCAGCCAGCCGTCCTGGTCGATCAGGTTGGCGGCCTCCCCCACCATGCCGCCCCAGCTCGGGGCGGGCGGGGCGACGCCCAGGCTGAGGAACGCCAGGCCGGTCTGGATCGCCAGCGCGATGGCCGCGAACAGGGAGGCCTGCACGATCACCGGGCCGGCGATCCGCGGCAGCACGTGCCTGATCACGATGCGCGGCTCCGACACCCCGGAAACCCGCGCCGCGGCGACGTAGAGCTCCTCGCGGACCGACAGCACAGTGCTGCGGACCACGCGGATGACCCCGGCGGAGCCGAGCACGCCGAACGTCACCATGGCCGCGGTCATGCTGGTGCCGAACACGGCGAGCACGGCGAGCACGACGATGATGCCAGGCACCGAGAGCAGCAGGTCGACCACGGAGTTGACGGCCCGGTCCACCCATCCGCCGAGATAGCCGGCGGCCAGGCCGGCCGGCAGGCTGATGATCAGCAGCACGGCGATGCACTCGACCACGCCGAGCAGCGTCAGCTGGCCGCCGAACAGCAGCCTGCTGAGCACGTCCCGGCCGAGTTCGTCGGTGCCGAGCAGGTGCGCGGCGCTCGGCCCTTCCTGGACGTGGGTGAGGTCCTCGGCCAGCGGTTGGTACGGCGCGATCAGCGGTGCGAGCACGCAGGCCAGGGTCAGCAGCACCAGGTAGGCGGCGCTGATCACGCCGAGCGGCTTGCGCAGCGCGCGGCGCAGGAACCGGCGGGAGGAGGGCAGCGCGGGCCGCGCGACGGCGGCGATCTCGCTCATACGGCCACCTCGCTGGCGCTCGGAGTCCGCATTCGCGGACGCACAGTGCTTACTGATTCGCTCGCAAGCTCGCTCACACGGCCACCTCGCTGGCGCTCGGAGTCCGCATTCGCGGACGCACAGTGCTTACTGATTCGCTCGCAAGCTCGCTCATGCCCGCCGCACCTTCGGGTTGAGCACGCCGTACACGATGTCGAGCAGCAAGTTGACGATCACCACGATCACGGTGAAGTACAGCGCGATTCCCTCGATCACCGGGATGTCGTGCTGGCTGGTCGCGGTCACCGCCATGCTGCCGAGGCCGGGCAGCACGAACACCGCCTCGACGAACACCGTCGAGCTGAGCGCGCTGACGAAGACAAGGCCGAGCACGGTGACGACGGGGATCGCGCCGTTGCGCAGGGCGTGCTTCCAGATGATCGAGCGCTGCCCGATCCCGCTGGCCCGCAGCGTCCTGATGTACTCCCGGGCGAGAGTGTCTTTCATCGAGTCCCTGGTCTGCTTCGCGACGCTGGCCACCCCGGCCAGGGCGAGCGCGATCACGGGCAGCGTGAGCGCCCACAGCCAGCGCGACACCGAGACGCTCGGCGGCACGTACCCGGTGGCGGGGAAGATCCGCAGGGTGACAGCGAAGACGGCGGCCAGGATGATCGCGACCCAGAACCCGGGCAGCGCCAGGCCGACCAGCGACAGCACGTCCACGGCCCGCCCCACCACTCCGCCGCGCACGGCGCTGATGACGCCGAGCAGCACGCCGATGACGGCGCAGAGCGCGGTCGCGAGCAGCACCAGCGACAGCGTGACGCCCAGCCGCTGGTTCAGCAGCGTGGAGACCGGCTCGCCGGTGAAGATCGAGGTGCCCAGGTTGCCGTGCAGCAGCTGGTCAAAGTACTGCCAGTACTGGTACCACAGCGGGTTGTTGAGCCCGAGTTCGGCGCGCAGCTGCTGGTAGGCGGCCGGCGACCCGCTCGTGCCGACGATGGCACGAGCGGTGTTGCCGGGAACCAGCGATTCGAGCACGAACGTCAGGCCCGTCACCACGACGATCAGCGGTACCGAGATGAGGATGCGCCGGATGATGAGCGTCCGCATGGCTCAGCCGTAAAGCGACAGCAGGTTGAGGTGGCCGCCGGGCGCCTGGGTCGGCAGTCCCTGCAGGCCGGCGCTGGCGAACTCGACGGACTGGATCTCGGCGATCGGCACCGTGTAGGCGTCTTCCACCGTGACCGCCGCCAGGCTGGCCATGTCCGCGTTGACCTGAGACGCGGGGGCGCCGGTGGCGGTGTCGAACTGACTGATGAACGAGGATGTCGCGGCGTGGAACGGATTCAGCACCGACGTCGGCAGCCAGCACTCACCGACCTGCAGGAACATCGGCTGGCCGCCCCATTCGAGTGAGACCGCAGTGTACTTGTCCGTCGTCAGGTCGGATGCCAGGGCGGTGATCGTGGGCTCCGCCTTGAGCTGGACGGTGACGCCGATCGCGGACATCTCCTGGGCGAACGCCTCCACCATCTCCTGGGTCTGCGCCTCAAGCGCGGCGTACTCCAGGGTCATGCTGAACCCGTGCGGATACCCCGCCTGAGCGAGCAGCTGCTTGGCCTTCGCCACGTCGTAGGTGTAATAGCCGGCGAGCGACGGAACGTACTCGTCCCAGCCCGGTGTCACCGGCTGGTCATCGGCCTTGCCGAGGACGCCGAACACGGCGCTGGCGATCGCGGGGCGGTTGACCGCGTAGTTCAGCGCCTGCCGGACCTGGACGCTGGCCAGCGGCTTGGCGACCTTGCCGTCGCGGTCGAGCAGGAAGATGCCGTCCCAGGCCGCCGCGCCGGAGTACTTGACCTGTAGGCCCGCCGACTGGGCCGCGCTGACCTGCTGGGACTCGCCGAACATCAGGTCGATCTGACCGGTCTGCAGGGCGTCGAGCTCGGACGTCGGCTGCGTGATCACCTTGATCACGATCTTCTTGTAGTGGATGCGGGCCGGATCGTAGTAGTACGGGTTAGGGGTGAACGTGTACTGCTCGTCGGCCACCGTCCCGGCCGCGTTCAGCTCGTAGGCCCCGGCACCGGACGGCGTCGCGGTCAGCGACTTGGGATCGGCCAGGCCCTTCGGGCTGATGATGTCGCCGGCCAGGTAGTCCTGGGAGAACAGCTGCGGGAACACCGGGTCGGGCGTCTTGCTTGTCACGGTGACCGTGTTCCCGCCGCTGACCGTCGCGGTCACGCCGTCCAGGTCAGCCGTGGACGGGCCGCTTCCCTTGGGGAAGTAGTTCAGCGAGTTGGCCACGGCCTGCGGGGTGACGGGCTCGCCGTCGGAGAACTTCGCGCCGGTGCGGATGGTGAGCTGGAACTCCTTGTTTCCCGTGCCGACGTAGTGCCACGAGGTGGCCAGTCCCGGGGACAGCGACCCGTCGTCGTTCTCCCAGATCAGCGGCTCGTAGGCCAGCTCCATCGGATAGAGGCCGTTGCCGTTGTCGGCGTGCGAGGGATCCATGCTGACCGGGGGGCCGGTGACGGCGATGGTCAGGGTCTGGTCGGCGGCACTCGTGCTGCTGCTGCTGCTTGTCGCGCCGCCTGCGTTAGCGTTTCCGCCGCCGCCTGCGCAGGCGGTTAGCACAGTCAGCGAGAGAGCGCTCAGACCAGCGCAGATCTGCCATGAAGCCTTACGGGGGGTCAGGCCAGCAGTCATTGCTTGCTACTCCTTTGTGAGCGTACCGGCCAGGGGACGAAGAGGGGCTCGCCGTATCGGCGGCCTTGACGATTGACGGGGGTGCCGGGCCCGGCCGAGCGCGACGCGCTCGCCCGACGGGATATGTAAGACGCTAGAAGCGACGCGCGTCCCCATATGACTCATACAAGAGGCTCACGGTATCCGCGCGGCTCGCCGTCCTGGCGGCCTGCCCCGCCGCCATGGCCGGTTACTGCTTTCCACATCGGCCCCCTTTCGCACAGCTTCGTGAGACGAGGGATGCGCCGGTGGCGCTCCTGTTAGGGCTGATGCCGCATCATAAGACGATGATCCAGTCGCCCGTCAAGGCTTGAGTCTTATATTCTGTAGATAGACCTCGATCGCGGGGAGCGCAACCGATTGCGTGGCGGGCGGAACACCCTATAGATGCCACCCGTAGCAACGGTCGATACAATCTGCGCATCGGATTGATAACCACTGGAGGCCCCTGGTGACGTACTTCTACCATTCGGTAGTCGACTCGCCGCACCTTCCGCGGGACCTTGGCCACGACTCGACGCAGAACATGGTCGTGACGCTCCTCGGCGAATTCTGGCGGTACAGCCCGTCCCTGACCATCCCGTCGGCGGCGCTGGTCGAACTGATGGCAAGCATGGATGTCAGCCCGGCCGGCGCACGTGCGGCGCTGAGCAGGCTGCTGCGCAAGGGCACCGTGGAAATCAGCCGCTCGGGGCGCACCACCGCCTACAGCCTCACCCCCGCCGTCGCCGCGACGATCCCGGCGAGCGAGATCCTGACCATGACGTTCGGGCAGTCCGAGCGTGAATGGGACGGCGAGTGGACCGTCATCGTCTTCTCCATCCCGGAGACGCAGCGCGATCTGCGCCAGACACTGCGCGACTGGCTGCGCTGGCTGGGTTTCGGTCCCGCCAGGGACGGGGTCTGGATCTCCCCGCACTCAGACCTCGAGCTGACCAAGAACACCCTGACCGGGCTGCTGCCGCCGGACGGGCTCATCTTCCGCTCCGCGCAGATGACCGGCACCATCGAGCCGTCCGAGGTCTGGCCGCTCGCCGAGATCCGTGATCAGTACAAGGAATTCACCGCCGAGCTGAGGCCCGTCGTTTACCGGCTGCGCGCCGGGATGGTGGGTCCGGCCGAGGCGCTGAAGCTCTCGGTGTCGCTGCTCGGCCGGTGGCGCGGCTTCCCCACCGTCGATCCCGACCTGCCCAGGGACTACCTGCCCGCCGACTGGCCGCGCCGGGAGGCGCGGCGGCTGTTCGTCGAGGTCCACGACGCGTGCGTGGCGCCCGCGACCGAGCACGTGCGCAGCATCGTGGCGAAGTACGATCCCGGGGCCGCGGCCGCCGTGCAGGGACTGACCGTCGCCGAGGCGATCGAGTTGCACCGGACACCGGCCGCGGCCCGCGCTCCTGACGCGCACATCCCGGCGTCGGCCTGAACCGGCCCGGTGGCTGAGAACAGCGTGGGCAGGAGAAGGGCCGGAGAACGCCTACGGCGGGACCCGGTACGGATCGGCGCCGGATCGGGCTTCGCTGCCGACCGCATCGACCCGGCTGTTGACCTGGCCGAACGCGGGAGGCTTGACTACCTCGTCTTCGAATGCCTCGGTGAGCGAACCGTGGCCGCGGCGCACACGAGGCGGCTGCGGGACAGCGCGGCCGGCTACGACCCCATGCTCGGGGCACGGCTGCGCGCCGTGCTGCCCGCCTGCCGGGCAGGAGGCACGGCGGTCATCACCAACGCGGGTGCCGCCAACCCGGAAGCGGCCGGCGATCTCGCTCACCGCGTGGCCGCGGACCTGGGGCTGGCCGGGCTGCGGGTGGCCGTCGTCACCGGCGATGACGTGCTCGCGGAGGTCCGCGCGGCCGATCCCCTGGTCTGGGAGACGGGTCAGCCGGCCTCGGCGGGCGACCCGCCGGTGTCGGCGAACGCCTACCTCGGCGCCGATGCCATCGTGGAGGCGCTGGGGCAGGACGCGGACCTGGTCATCACCGGCCGGCTGGCGGACCCATCGCTGTACGTCGGGCCGTTGCGGCACGAGTTCGGCTGGGCCGCCGACGACTACGACGTTCTCGGCCGCGGCACGCTTGCCGGTCACCTGCTTGAGTGCGCCGGCCAGCTGACCGGCGGTTACTTCGCCGACCCGGTCACCAAGCCGGTGCCGCGACTGGCCTGGCTCGGCTTCCCGTTCGCGGACGTCGCGGCCAACGGCGTCGCGACGTTCGGCAAGCTGGCCGGCAGCGGCGGCCGCCTCGACGTCCGCACCTGCGGCGAGCAGCTGCTTTACGAGGTCGATGACCCGGCCGCCTACCTGACCCCCGACGTGACGGCCGACTTCTCCGGCGTCCGGTTCACCCAGCTCGGACCGGACCAGGTCCGGGCCGACGGGGCAGGCGGACGGCCCAGGCCGGAAGAACTGAAGGTGACGCTCGGGTACGCGGGCGGCTGGGTCGGCGAAGGCCAGATCAGTTACGCCGGACCGCGCTGCCTGCCGCGGGCCGAGCTCGCGGCCGGCGTGCTGCGGGAGCGGCTTGGCGTCCTGCACGGCATCGCGGCCCGCCAGATCGATATCGAGCTGATCGGGGCCGGCGCCGCGTTCCGGGGCTTGGCCGCGGCAGGCGATCCCGGCGAGGTGCGGCTGCGCGTCGCCGCGACGGTCTCTTCCGAGGAGCAGGCCAGGGTCGTCGGCCAGGAGGTGGAGGCACTGTATACGAACGGCCCGGCGGGCGGCGGAGGTGCCCGCGGCTCGGTCACCGAGCGCATCGTCGTCCGGTCCTGCCTGCTGCCGCGCAAGCTGGTCGCCGCGCGGGTGGAGGTGCGGGAGGTGGCGTGCGGGTAGACGACATCGCGGACGCCCGATCGGGCGATAAGGGCGGCACGCTGATCCTGGCCGTCCTCCCCCGCGGCGATACCGAGTGGCAGCTGCTGCGCGAACACCTCACGGCGGAACTGGTGCGCAGCCACTTCGGGCCAGCCGTCGCCGGCCCGGTCACCAGGACCGAGGTCCCTGGCCTGCCCGGGATGGTGTTCCGTATCCCCGGCGTGCTCGGCGGCGGAGTCACCGGATCGACGGCGCTCGACGGGCACGGCAAGACGCTGAGCTATCACCTGCTGGCGCTGGAACTACCGATCTGACCGGGGACACTTCTTCTTCGCCCCGCGAGGCACGGATCTTAGTAGCCTGAGGTCGTGACGGACGAGAACCCCCCGCCGGGCATCGATGTGACCCGGCCGAGCGTCGCCCGGGTCTACGACTACTGGCTTGGCGGGAAGGACAACTTCGCCTCCGACAGGGAAATGGGCTGGCGGATGGCGGAGGTGAACCCCGCGCTGCCGGCCCTGGTCCGGCACAACCGGGAGTTCATCTGCGCCGCCGCGGTCCGCGCCGCCGGGGCTGGCATCAGCCAGTTCCTCGATCTCGGCTCGGGGCTGCCCGCGCATCCGGCGGTGCACGAGGCGGTGCGGGAGGTGATCCCGGACGCCCGGGTGTGCTACGTCGACATAGATCCCGTGGCGGTGGTGCACGGCGAGGCGCTGCTCGCTCGCGGCGCGGGGCTCGCCGCGGTGCAGGCGGACCTGACCGAGCCGGAGGCCGTGCTCGCGGATCCGCGGGTGCGCGGGGTGATCGACCTGTCCCAGCCGGTGGCCGTCATCTTGGCCGCGGTGCTTCATTTCCTGCCACCGGAGGCCGCGGCGGATGTGTGTGCCCGCTACCTGAGCCGGGCGGCCCTGGGCTCGTGGCTGATCGTGTCCTCCGGGCATTACGAGGACAGGGAACTCGCCAGCCGCCTGCAGCAGACCGCCACGCATACCCGGTTCTGGAACCATGACGCCGCCGACCTGAGGTCGATGCTCGCCGGGCTTGAGCCCGTCGGACCCGGAGTGTGCGAGGTACGCCGGTGGATCGCGGGGACAGGCGGCGAACCGAAGGGGAAGCCCGTGTACGCTCTTGCCGCCGTGGGCGTGAAGTCCCGCTAAGCCTGCCCGCACCGGCGTAACCGCCGCTCGCGCGGCGGGAAGGCATGACTGTGACGGGGAAGGGCATTTTCCATCCATGGTTCTGGCTGGCAGGCTGGTGTGATGACGGACGGCACAGTCCTTCCCGGGCGCGCGGCACCGCGCGGGCGCTACCCGCACCTCAAGCGCGCGGGGGACTTCCTCTACGTCTCGGGCACTTCCGCGCGCCGCCCCGACAACACCATCGCCGGCGCCGAGGTCGACGCGATGGGGACTACCGCCCTTGACATCAGAGTGCAGACCAGGGCCGTCATCGAGAACATCGGCGAGATGCTCGCGGCGGTCGGCGCCCAGCTGTCCGACCTCGTCCAGGTGACCGCGTACCTGGTCAACATGAACGACTTCGGCGGATACAACGAGGTCTACGGGGAGTTCTTCGACTCCGGCGGCCCGGCGAGGACGACGGTCGCCGTCCACCAGCTGCCGCACCCGCACATCCTGATCGAGATCCAGGCCGTCGCTTACGTCCCCCAGGGAGGTCGCTGATGACACTCGCTAAGCCGGTCAACTTCGCGCAGTGGATCGAGGAGAACAGGCACCTGCTGAAGCCGCCCGTCGGCAACAAGACGATGGCCGTCGGCGATGACTTCATCGTGATGATCGTCGGCGGGCCCAACGCCAGGACAGACTTTCACGTCGACCCCTACGAGGAGTGGTTCTACCAGCTCAAGGGCAATATGCACGTCAACGTGATCGTCGACGGCAAGGAAGAGCGCGTCGACATCCGTGAGGGCGAGACCTGGCTGCTGCCCGGCAACACACCGCACTCGCCGCAGCGCCCGGAAGAAGGCTCGGTCGGCCTTGTCATCGAGCGGGTCCGCGAGGAAGGGACCCTGGAGCGGTTCCAGTGGTACTGCCCCAGCTGCTCCGCGCTCGTCCACGACGTGCAGCTCCAGGTCCGTGACATCGTGGTCGACCTGCCACCGGTGTTCGCCGCGTTCTACGCCGACGAGCAGGCCCGCGTGTGCGAGCAGTGCGGCACGCTGCACCCTGGCAAGGGCTGAGCCGGGTGCCCGGTAGCACGCCCGTCACCGACGTGCACGCCCACTACGTGCCGCGCGGCTGGCCAGACCTGGGGCCGGGAACCCCATGGCTGCGCATCGAGACGGAAACCGACGCTGTCATCATGCTCGGCGACAAGGAGTTCCGCCGGATCCAGGCGGACTGCTGGGACGCGCGGACCCGGCTCGCCGACATGGACGCGGACGGCATCGACGTGCAGGTGGTCTCGCCGACCCCGGTGTTCTTCTCCTATGGCCGCGACGTCACGCAGGCGGTACGCATCGCCCGGGTCCTCAACGACCTGGCGCTTGAGATCTGCGCCCCCGCGCCCGGCCGGCTGCTGCCGATGTGCCAGGTGCCGCTGCAGGACCCCGACGCGGCGTGCAAGGAACTCGAGCGCTGCATGGCGGCCGGGCACGTGGGCGCGGAGATCGGCAACCACGTCGGCGACCGTGACCTCGACGACGCCGGCGTGGTGACGTTCCTGCAGCACGCGGCCGCGCTCGGCGCGCCCGTCTTCGTGCACCCGTGGGACATGCCGGGCTCGCCGCGGCTGGACCGGTGGATGGCGCAGTGGCTGGTGGGCATGCCCGCGGAGACACACCTGTCGCTGCTCGCGATGATCCTCGGCGGCGTCTTCGACCGGGTCGACGAACGGCTGCGGATCTGCTTCGCGCACGGCGGCGGATCTTATCCGTTCTGGCTCGGCCGGGTGAACAACGCCTGGCACAAGCGGCACGACGTCATCGGCACGTCGCAGTACCCGCCGGCCCACTACACCGGCCGGTTCTACGTCGACTCGGTGGTATTCGACGAGCGCGCGCTGCGGCTGCTCGTGGACACCGTCGGCGCCGACCGCATTCTGGTCGGCAGCGACTACCCCTACCCGCTCGGCGAGCGCCCGGCGGGCGGGCTGGTCCGCACGGCCGGCTTCCTCGACGACGCGAGACGCGAGCAGATCCTGGCCGGCAACGCACGGACCTTCCTGGGCGCACGATGACGACCATCCTGCCGGCCGAACAGCGGGCGCTCGACCTGGACGCCGCGGACCCGCTGCCGACAAGGCGGCCGGAGTTCTGCGTCCCGCCGTTCCAGGCGCCGGGAGGCGGCACGGGCGAGGCCGCCTACCTGGCGGGCAACTCCCTCGGTCTGCAGCCGAAGGCGCTGCGCGCGCGGCTCGGGACCGAACTTGACGACTGGGCCAGGCTCGGCGTCGAGGGGCATACCGGGGCCAGGCGCCCCTGGCTGCCCTACCACGAGCTGCTGCGCGAGCCCGCGGCCCGGCTGGTGGGCGCCCGCCCGGAGGAGGTGGTCGTGATGAACTCGCTCACCATCAAC
>Ga0335072_10002604_pt1 | contig 27847 bp, 27 predicted proteins | sample Lox_Sample_21_FD_206725 | JGI IMG/M metagenome (GOLD analysis project Ga0335072, IMG submission 206725) | Soil microbial communities from Loxahatchee National Wildlife Refuge, Florida, United States - Lox_Sample_2.1 | ecosystem: Environmental > Terrestrial > Soil > Wetlands | place: USA... | reverse complement strand
CATTCCCGCCAAAAGCCGCAGATTAATATGATTCAGTTTTCCGTGTCACCGCAAATCCAGCAACAGCTGAGAAGATGTGGAAAATACAACATTGCTATCCAAATATACTCTGTTGACTACAAACGTCCTTTTTTTGAGGTATTCAAACACTTAATGGTCAATTCCATCCAGAAATTAGAATAAGCTACTATACTGGACATTTCCTGCAGGCCATGGGCACCTGTGATCAAAGATCCTGATAGACCTTTTGAGAAGCTGTAGTCAAAGATCCCAGAATAAGATGTTGTGGCCTTTGCGATGGCCGACAGTCCGCCTGCGGGCTAGAGCATGTTTCGAAAACATGCTGGATTCCTAGGGGCTACATGGCAAAAGGCTTTATATGCATGCGATATCCCAACTTGTTGCTGTATCAGAAGTAATACATGCCTGACGCCATCTTAAAGGCACAAGGCTGAGAGATGTTGAGCCTACGTGGCGCTATTAAAGTGATAGCCTTGATTCCCTAGGAAGTGTTCCTTGAAGTGCTCGGACGTATGGTATATGGTAACAAGGGTGCGGTAGCGGTCATTTCGTTTCCGATTGAACGAAAGATGGCAAAGACTGTAGTAGCAGTGCGAATCCATCGGCGATCAAATATGCCTTGCGCTTTGTGAGGTTACAAGGCTCGCAGGCTTTGCGGCATAATTTTCGCGTGGGAACATAACCCCGGGGACTATCCATCCCATAAAACTACGACGAGCGGAACAGTCCCGGTTATAGCTGGGTCGCTGCAAACTTTCTGGATAGCCGGCCGTAACAGACCCACTTCCGGTTTTATCTGCAGCACGACATGTAGTGTCTACCGAACGAGCATGGAATAACCGCTAAAATGTCAGTCTACAACGGGACTGACTCCCTGGGTCGATCGAAAAGCTACAAATTACGAGTGTTGTACTTCGTAGCTTTGGCCATAAAAAATGACTTGCTGTTTTTTCTGTCACGTACTGATTTTAGTAAGGATTGACATTCATAAATAGCATTAAAAATAAGAGATGTTCCGCTCACAGATAGATAAGATGCACAAAAGCAATATTACCGCAGGCGATATGACGGTTCATGGTATGAGCCTTCTAGACTTTTGGGGGAAATTGCTTTTTGCTCCGTTTTGCTTATTGGGCGCCGCTAATGCAAGCCCTGCGTGTGTCTTCGTACCAGAGATGGCACAAACCAATTAGTGGACGAGTAATGCGCTAAGCATGTGCTTAGAAATAGAAATAGTGGAAAAGCTTGAACCTCTCTTACCAAATTACGCAAAGGTGTGTTCAAACTTTTAGCCTAGCACGATACAACAATGCAGTATTGGGTCGCAGACGATCCGCCAGGGTATGGGTATGCAGACGGTATCACCTTTGCATATACCCCCCCGGTTTATATGAGGGTGGAGACAATTTCTACGCCACCTGACCAGGGCACACCGCACAACTGACCGCTTCCTAATTTGTAAATTTTCAGCTACCTAGTACTTTGTAGGACCGCCATTTGCATCAATTACAGCCTGACAACGATCCCACCAGCTATTATATAGACCTTGGATATAGTCCTCTAGCACAGCCTCCCAAGCTTCTAATATAATCTCCTTCAATTGTGACAATGGGACCTTTGCAACATTATATCGAGCCTGCTAATAGTAGTCCTATATCCAATTTTTCATCCAGTTCCAGACATGCTCAATAAGATTGAGGTTAGGAGAGTAAGGAGGGAATTTAATATAAGGAATCTGTTGTAAATAGAGATTAGTCCTAGTTTTATAGGAGCAATAAGAAGGTGCATTGTCCTACATGAAAATATATCCTTCTTCAGCATGTTCTTTAAAGAACTGCTCAACCTTTAAAAGGATATACTCATTGTATTTAGTTGAATTGATATTGCCCAACTCCTTTTCCCAAAATATCCCAGGTCCCTTCTTGCCATTAATAATAGTCCTATGAAACATTCAAGCTAGTACCTTAAAATATTTGTGGGTTAAGTTATCTGGGTGATATCGATCACTTCCATCTTCCTTCACTGTGACATAGGATACTGTGTGGGTTCCTCTATTAGCCCAGACTTCATTAGAAAATGCCTGCTTCTACACCTATTCAACTAACTAAGTTATTCCTTCTTAAGCAAAAGCTAGTCTCTCTGCTATAACTATTAGATTATCTGAAAACCCCCTTCTTTTTAGATATTCAGCGAGTATATCCTAAAGCCTTTAGAGCTGTCCAAACAGCTTTCTCTCTAATACCAGTAAGCCTGAGTTGTAGCATACAGCGTGGAATATTGTGGTATGCAATTTGTTAATGAGAAGGTAACTTCAAAATCCATGTTTCAAGCTCTTGTTTTTAAGGAGTATGACGGAGTAGATGCCAGCTTGCACAAGTCTTTTAAGGAGTAACTTGATAGTTTTTAGCAAACCAAATTTGTTGTTTAGTAACGCCAAGCTTTCCATATATCTCTTTATATGGAATTTTAAATAAAAGAGCAGCTTTAATTGCAATTCGTGTATCCTAATCAGTATAATAGCTTCGCTTTATAGGATTAGAAGGAGGTTGAGACTTAGTAGGCTGGAACTTAGTAGGCTGGGAAGGAAGTTGAGACTTAGTAGGCTGGTAAGGAAGTTGAGACCAAGTAGGTTAACGAAATTGAGACCACTCAGCAAGCTAAGCATTTGATAGATTTGCTGGCCAAGAGCCTAATTGAGAATCCCATGACTGTGTAGAGATTTGTGACAGTGGAGGTGTTTCTGGGATTTCCAAAGGAAAGCGCTGTCGTAGAGGAGTATTGAGTATTCGTTGCAGGTCCATTTTGCATAGTAAGGTTGCAAATAGCTTCATTCTTAGGGTTATTCTGCCGGCAATATAAGTAGCACGTGCAATTCTAGCTATTAATTCAATTGGTTGAAAACCCTAGCAAGCCCTTGGACAAAAACTGGTCAGAACCCTGGTCAAAATAGACCCACCCTCATAAAAACCCGGGGGGGGGGATACCGCATAAACTGGTATAAGATCCACGTTGTGGCCCGTGCTCAGAGTTTTTAAGCCCTTTTAGACTGGTCTTATATAAAAGGGGGTCTTATATACCAAATAGGCATAGTACTACCGAATTTGGGAAATATAATCAGAAAACATAATCTGCGTGCTCCTTTTCCCATACCTACTTCATTTTCTTGCCTTATTCCAGCCCATTTGCATACAATTTGTATAGGCAAAATGATGAAACCAGGCCCTAAAGTCAAGCCTGTTACAGCATCTCGTCACAACCCCTATGAAAAATGAGTTAAGATTCTCAACGCTGGTCCTTTTAAGGATACCTCAGCCAATTACCTTGCTATTGCTCGAGGCACTGCTTAGGGCACCAACGACGATAGCGACGATTCGCTCAATCCAACAGAGAATACTCGTCGTTCCTGGACTCGAGAGCAAAAGCTTGGTGCTGTCCATTATGCAACGAAGACCTAGGTGCCTTGCAGCAAAAGCGCAGACGGCACAAAGCTAATTCCTACGTCTGCTGCAGCAAACAAGATAGGATGTACTCCAAAGATGCTGCAAGACTGGATAAAGGACTACGACCATATTGCAGCAAGCTCAAAGCATTCGCGGAAGAATCGCTGCAACGCATCCGCACAAGAACCTGAACTTGAACTCTCTATGAACTTTTCATACAAAAACGATCAATTAGCTGTAAGGTTGGCAGAAGATGGTTAGAACGGCATGCTCGAATAATATATTCAAACTTATATCCTAATCGAGTTGACAGAAAAGAGGGAGAGCATACAATCTTCAAAGGGTTCAAATTCCCAAATGGCTGGTTTCGTGGATTCATTTGAAGGAAGAATATATCTCTGCAGGTAAGTTATTCTATACAAAATATATAGCTAACTTTTTAAACTACTAAGGCTCCTACCAAAAAGGCCCAATCTACACCTAAAAACTACGCAGAGAAGTGCTAGAATTAGTTACAATTTAATTGTTAAATGCAACGCTAATAGAACTTCAAACTCTCTAAGATATCCAACATGGACCAAACCCCAATATCCTTTGAATTCCTTGATTAAAAGACATATTCTACTAAAGGGTCCAAAACAGTTTGGGTAAAGAGTGCACGAAGCGGATGGGAGAAGAGGCAAGCTACACTTCAAATTTTGCTGCATGCTAATAGCATTCTATAGTACAAACCCCTCTTAATCTTTAAGGGCAAAGGAGATTATAGAGGCAAGCTATTCCATCCTGGTTTGCTTGCAGAATAAAAGCAATACGACTTACAGGTTAAAGTGGCTTTCAATGAAAAAGCTTATGCAACAACAAAGACAATGATAGAATGGATTAAGAACCAGTTCAGCTATTCTTCAGCCTTTATCTTCAAAAACTGGGAGGACAAGCATGAGCCTCAACTGCTTACACTTAATGTTTTCAAAGGGCAACTTAACAACAAGGTCTTAGCTGAATTCAAGCGTATTAACTGCACTTGCAGTTTTATCCCTAGTAGCACAACAGGCTTCATTTAGGTCTGCGATGTAGGCATTAATAAGGTCTTAAAAAACCGCATCTAGGACCTAGCTGACAAACACTACGATTCTCATGAAACCTAGTGGATTGAAGGCAAATATTCAGTAGGACAGCGTCAGGTAATGTTGGTCAATTGGGTAGCTCAGGCTTGGGAGGACCTCTATAAATACGATTCACAGCTTATTCAACAGACTTTTACGGATCTAGGGCTCACCTTACCAACAGATGGTAGCTAGGGTGACAAAATCAAGATCAAAGACTTACCAGGGCTTAAAGTAGGGGATTGGCAGAATTGGAAGCCTACAGAGGGATGCCAACAACCTTCAGATACACCAGTAACGCCTTGGATTGATACTGTTGTGACTAATAAGACCATTAAGGAGGTTGATGCCCTAGCAGAGGAGGCAGAGCAGGTCATGAGCGACAGCGACAACGACAGCGACAACGACAACGACAGCGACAGCGACAACGACAACGACAGCGACAGCGACAACGACAGCGACAGCGACAACGACAATAGTGGTATTGAGTAGATTTGGTAATATTCTGATTTTATCATTTATTTAGATGTCATATATCATAATATAGTCTCTTAAATACATATAAAATAGTATTACCCAAAGAGGGTCCAATATGCAGGTAAGACCCCACCCTTGAACCTCCAATAGAAAAACTGGTCTTATATGCCGGGGGGTCTTATAGCGTGGATGGTCTTATATATCAGTTTATGCGGTAATATAAGCAGGGGTTCAAGACTATTACAGTATCACAGCTCTGTCCGCCCGCCCTATGACAGGGCACTGTCGTCATCTTAATCTTCGAAGATATTTCTGCCTCACCCTCACTCCACACGTGAGATATCGCAGAATGTCCGTGCCATCCATGCTCATCTCCACCGGCCGACATAAAAGGTACACAGCCCATCACAGCATTTGATTTCATCTGCCTTTAAATGTTAATACGACCATAGCGCCTGTATTTATTCCTTATTGATTTGATATCTGGTACAGAAATATATACCTATCGCCGTTTAAAAATGTGTCTGTCTTAGGTCCACACCCGATTCCATCGACGCTAATTCTATGATACTCTAGTGTCCGTCGATGTCATCGTCGCTATAGCATTTGGTCTTGCGGCGACCATCCTCTCGATTGGCGCAATTTTTGTTACAATGAGACAGCGATATATCCGAGTACATGGTAAGTTCCCTCTACCCCAGTAAAAAATTCCCTAAGTTGTGCTGACTTAAAAGTCACAGACCCCTCGGATCTCGAAAGACAACACCTTCCACAGCATGCTGAACCACCTCATGCCGCAGCTATCAGACTTCTCGAGATAGTTTTAACCCTTGTGGCCGGTAGGGCGGTCATGCATAATTCTCTCTCCAATGCTCGAAATCCGATAGAACTCGACGACCAGCCAAGCTGGGCTTGACGAGAATGCGAACTCGATGTTCAACAGAGGAGTTAGGGAGGAGAAAAGGATATAAATGCAGGAATTTCTTCCGTGAAAGATCACACTTGGGCAGGCATAACGAGTGATACAAAGAAAAACCAGAAAATGGTCTTTAGGGCGTGCAAAGGAGACTGCAGAAGTGCCCGGGTTATTGATGGCTGAAAATAAAGCTTTTAAACTCGACAATATGATTATGACGAATTTAATTGTGAACTTGTTGTTTGTGACTTGGTCGCTGGCTATTGCCGATACCCAGAGGACTTCTGAGCATTGCACAGCATCAGGACGTATTAATAGAACTTCGGATGAAAATATCCAACGATGGCCTGGGTCTCTGGATCCGTTAGCGGTTCTTTGCTTTACTGTGGTGCAGAGAATGATACTGGAAAGATGGCCTCTCAACGTGTAATAAGAACTCCATTACAAGAGGTTCCTGTGGAATCGCTGTCGCGACGACCATCACGAGTACCCATTCATCTTACACTAGTGTGGTTCTTAGTTAGGAGCTTGCTCCTTACTATTTGAACTTGTCAGAGAGTGCTTACGTAATTGGTGATTAGCTAATAAATAGGGGGGCTGGGATAGCTGTACATAGGGGAGCATCTACAGTTCATGCAGTAATGTATAATCAACGAATATATCACCAACATTACAGCCTGCGTATCACCTATTCAGTCGTCATTACTTCCGCTAATACACATAATCCTGACAGAACTTTCGCTTCTTTCGTCACGTGACGTTTTTCTATATGGGCTCAAATTGAGTCAGGTGACTTCAAATTTAACTGTAACGTGACCCGGAATACTCCGGATTCTTACTAAGCCACCTGTAATTTTATACAAATACTAACTCTGATAGAGCGCCGCAGGCCTGGGGATATGGGGGCTGGCCCCCATGATAAAAATTAGATTAAGTTTGTTACTTATATAGAGCGTCGCAGACCCGGGGGCTTGGGGGCTGGCCCCCAATGTATAAGTATTATTATAGTAGGTGTTTAGCAAAATTAGGCAGTGACAAAACATACTAGCTAAACTTTCATAGAGCGTAGCGAACCTGGGGGCTTAGGGGCTGGCCTAATCTACCTTAATCTATTAATCTACTAAGCTGTATACTTAGCTAAAGCAAGCTCCTATACTGCTTCTCCCCCGCTTGCCCTCCGCAGGAGTCTGGGGGTCCGGGGGGCGAAGCACCCTGGTATTGGTAGACTTTCGAAAGAGTCACGTGATCGTATTTATCTTTTCGTAGCAGCGTCAGCCTGGCGGCCAAGGCACAATAACGATGGGATACGTGGTCCGTGTCACTGAAAATGCAATATCCGGATAGAGAAGGCGGGTAGTGGTTTTGACGTGGATCGGGGGAGCTAGCCCACCATAGCCCGTTTTAACCCAGCACTAAATCATTAGCGTTCCGTGTCCACTTGCGCCCCCGAGCTGCGGTTGGCTAGTGCCAATAAGTAAAGTATTCGCCACAGAAGCCTTGGTAATCAGGTACCGAGGGTTTAGCAAATCATACTACATACCACATACGCAGGACTCTTCCTGTGTCCACCTCGTTTAATCTGTGCCAGACTTTTATCAAGTGATGAGATTAGGTACTTCATCTTAGGCCACTCCAGAGGTCACCGTGCCAGGTGCCAGACGTGCCGAGGAATCATAAAGACGGCTGGCACGTCTTTCGAAGAAAGTTGTGTTTATTCCAACTCCCCATACAGGATTGAGCTGTGATTGCATGCTAGCCACCCCAAGAGGAGGGAGTCCAGTCCCTTTGCAGCTCGCCCTCTGGCTCCTCCATACCTCCCAGCTATGTACCAGAAGCTCTCTGCCCATCCATCATGCTCGGGAAAGAGCTCAAAACGAACTGAATCTATTAGGGATTTGGACTCCAGCTTTCTAATTCCACAAGTAGTCCATATCATTCTCTTGGTGAAGCGGTCTTTCGTATTTAGTGGGTATCTGTCAAACTACTAACAAAATGGGTGAGTTTTTCAAGTTAATCATTCGAGAAAGTTAGGGTTCCTAATCTACCGCAGCAGCCATGTCCGGTGAAGCAATTATAGGCATCGCCTTTGGACTTTCCGCTACGATCATCTCAATCATCGCAATTATTTCTAAGCAGACTCAAAAATATAGACTAGTTTCAAGTAAGTGTTATACACAATTTAGATCTGACATCCTTTTTATTTCCAATCGAAGCCCAAGATACCTCTTTCACGCCTCATTCGTAGCCACATCCGTCTACATACGCTTCTTGCATCAACCAAACATTCTACCACAGCTAAGCTGACAAAACTGTCGCACAGATAATTCTGATCTCGAGCTCCAAGTCCAAACCCAAAACACAACTGCCTCAAAGCCGTCGACTGCAACTCAATTCAGCGCAACCCTTTTGACAACCGATGCTGATCCCGATGAACCCCCCGCCACGAGGCCGCATGCGATAAGAATACTCGAGATCGTGTCGGATCTTGTGTCGGACAGGACTGGGCAGGCGTAAACACATATATACACAGGATATAATATAAGAAGCATAGCCATCTAGAGAAGACATGCTGTATGTGGGCATGGCAGCTTGAAGCCTTATTTCTATGGCAGAAACTTTCCGCCATAAGCAGCCAAACGTAGAGCATTTCCGAAAGGGATGGAAATGTGAGTAACTTTTCTTAACGTCCAATATTATTGCAAAAACACAGTAAGAAAAAAATATATTACGATCGATAATTACGAATAAAAAGATTTGATCACAAACCGTTCTTAGTGTAGGGACATCGCAATGAAACATAAAAGTGAAAGCAAGGTATGATTGGAACTTCTCTTGTTTCTCAAATACTTATCACAAACGCCTAGCCCGTTGCGCCGTCCACGTAACCCGGGTATACTCCGCACATAACGCCTTGGTTCCCATTTCAAACTCTACGTAGTAGATTAACCAATTCATCCTCTTCCCACAACGGCATTCGTTGCCAGAACCTCGATCCTCCTTGCATAGAGCTTCATCATATGACAAACCGGATCACCCCATATGACTCCCCGTAGCTGCTCATCCGTGACTATTCGTGCTTGCACACCGTCATCCATCCTGCTGTCTGCTTCGAAGATCCCTCTTTTCTTGCCATTGCCGTTCACGGGCACTGATCGTAAGAGTATCAGCCTTCCAGCATTGCTAAGTGTAGAAGGCGGGATCGGCCACATTGGTGCTAGCCCTGGAACTGCTGGTGCAGACTTGGTATGAGTGGGCCCAGATGGACGAATCTTGTTGACCGTTAGGGTACTAGAACTGGCAGCTTTGTTACTTGTTAACAGAGGGAGGAGCTTATGTGTCGAGTTTGCAGCAGCGACAGTGTTCGAACTGTTCGGTGCGGGGGCAGCATAAAGTTCAAGCAGCGACTTGACATATGCCTTTTCAGCTCTTGCAACTGGGTCGCCTTCGTTTACAAAACTCAAAAAGAGACTTTTCCTCAACTCCCTCCTTTCCGGTTTCGCTAATGGTAGCAGTGACACAGGGGGTGCGCCGAATGTAACACAGTGGATACGCTTAAAATATCCACTTAGAATATTGAGCTCGGACTCCGTATCTTCCGATACGGAGAGCATATGGGAATAGAGGAGAGCGGCGACTGCTCCGCCAGCGGAGTGCCCAGTAATGAGGAGCGAGCTTGCAGAACGGCGAGGATCTTCTGCGAGGAGGGTGCGCAGGCGAGCAGCAACGGGACTAATCATTTTTCGTGCTACAGAAAGGAACCCGGCATGACAAAAATTGCCAGGGTCATCCTATCATGTTTTTAGATGCATCCTAGCGTATAAATTATAGAAAAACTTACTAGGAACCCAGCCGGCGATGCAGGGGTGGAATTGAGATTCACTGCCCAATCAAGAAACGTCGAACTTCCCCGTATTGCGAATACTATCACATTCATATCGTCCATAGGAACTGACTTAATGACCATTGATTTCGTACCCATTCGCCAATCTGCGTCCACGAATGCTTCCCTTTCTTTACCAGAAGGCTTATTATAGACGTGCTCGGAATACTGGGCCGCTACGCATAGAAGTGGAAATGTTGGAATATACCTAGGAAAAATCAGTAATGTTAAATAAAGGTGTTGAAGCGGACGTACAGCTTGACGACAGGTAGGTCCATCGGCAATCGTGAGTTTGCGTATAGGTTGACCTTTGTAAAGTAATTTGAGCTAGTAATCTTCGTAGCAATTGGGCAGCCCGTATTATCCTTCGAATTATCCTTCAAATTTTCCTTCACCACATCCTTCTTTTTACTCACAACCAACGCTTGTTCGAATTGTTGTGGAGGAGGCGATTGCACCCATAAATCGTTCTCATTTCCGCTGAAATTTTCACCATCAATGGATGTGACAACCGAATTGAACTTGGAACATATCAAATCATACAGAGCCGCACTTTGGTTGAGATATTGAGTGCCCTGCTGATGCCAATGTGGGATTACATCGTTGAATATTTGGGCTCCTGGAACGCAGGATGGTATGTTGGGACCAAGCTGTGGAAGGTGGACCATGGAAGCCGATTGCAGCTTGTTCTTGACTTTCTTGCTGCATGATTGAGACTGTGGTGCTGGTAGAATGTAATTCGAAATGAATATCTGTTGATAAGGCTGGTACGGCAATGCTGGATATGGTGGAGGTGGGCCTGCTGGCCAGCCTTGTGGAGGCATCAGTCCGTTTGCGTGGCCATGAGACGTTGCCGGACGTTCTGCTTGCGGAGGCATATGGTAGACATTATATTCTGCTGGAGGTGGGGCTTCAAGAGGTTTTGACTGCTTTTGTGGTGTTTGCGAGTGCTTTTTCGATCTGCTGAAGATCCCCATCATAACCGCGCTTATCGCTCAATCCCTGCGAGTGGCTTCGCGCCTTGCTGATCTTACTCCATAAGTATTAAACTGCCATACGGCCTGATTGTGGTCAATGACTTTGATAGTGAGAAGAGAAAAAAGTGAGGATAATTGAGTAGAACTCGGCCTGACTAAGAATCAGATGTTGTGAGGCGGCTGCTGCAAGTGGCCCGCTCACCCGTCGTCGTTCACGATGATGCTTCGATTCGTTATGAGGCACTTACGCCTCGTCGCTATTTCTGGCTTCGCCACCATGCCCGGCATACGAATCTGCCTAGCCTCTGCCAGAACGCCCAACAGCCTGCGGGCACTTATGCACTGTCGCATCTCCAGTCACATCCACTCTTCGAATTACAGCCCAGTGCTGCGTGTGACAAATCCTGGAACAATGAAACAGAGGGTTGGTTGGACGTGAATTTGTATCGAAATGCAATGCAAGGCTGTCTGTCCCAGAGCCTTGAGGCATCGGTTCACTGGCACGTGCCAAAGCGCTCGTCCATTTGTTGCTTCGCTTTATGCCTCATACATAAAGTACCTCCGAGAAACCCGTCTCTAGGCTTTATGGCATCAGTTACTGCATAGAGGGCGATCTTCAACAAGTTTATCGAGGACGGATTTAGGTCTTTGATCGCTTCAACAGCATCAAACGTTGTTTAGGTCATTGCTGGACGCTGGACGCAAATATCAATCAGCTTTACCTTAGTTCCGTTCCTGGACTCTTTCCAATGATATTTAAGTCCTGGACAGTATAGCTATTATGTATTATGAAGAGCGAAGCTCGCCATTGGTCACGCCTGCGCCTGTCTTTCCCGTCATCTTGCCATACTCATTTAGGCTGGCTAATTCAACTTCACTCCCTCCCTCACCACTCGAGCTCAGACCTTCACGATCATCACCTCCAGAACCGATAGTACTGACACTACGGCGATGGTCACGCCAAGGAGCGAGAATTTGCCTCTGAGACTCACGAATCAAATCATCTATGCTGCTGTAATTGCTGTCATGATCACCCAGCGAAGTCTTGCCCTTTATGTCCGGTTGGAACATCGTAAGAAGATAAACACCGGCAAGCATGGCTAAGAATCCACCAAGAAGTGATAAAGTGTTTACGGCATCTGATGTATTCATGCCGCCAAAAAGAATGAAGGAGGCAGACAGAGTGCAAGTAGTGAAAGCGACGTAGTAGAGTGCGTTTACTCTAATCCGCAAAAATATGTAAGAATGAGCCCTAAAACTGGAATGGAAGACTTACAGTGATATGGGGAAATGGTTCATGGCCTTGTTGATATAGGCCGTTTGTGTTAGTAGGCAAACTACTAACACTACACTGAAGATATAAGTTGAGGGATAAATAAACTGGTTTGACCCAGCAAAAGTCAACCTAACTGCTATCCCGACCGCTTTCACGGCCATAACTGCCACAGAGCCGACTGATGCACAGATTGAGATGTAACTCAACGGATTTGTTTTACCATGAACGGGTGCAGCAATGAAGATCATGTACAAGGCAAATATGGTGACGGCAGTGAGATAGAGCATGAACACTGCGGGAGGTGATTAGTAAGTAACTTTGCCCAATGTGAATGGGAAGAAGATCAGTCATACTCGGCTGTACAGCTAGGTCTAAAACCTCGTCAATGGTTTGGATATCCCGATCCGGCGGAGCATGTAATACAAGAAGAACGGAGCCGAGTAAGCACATGGCGCAGCCAAATTTGCCCAACAGCCCCAGTCTCTCTTTTAAAATAGTTGCACCCAGCACCGCACTACATATATTAGTTGAAAAATGCAATTACTGTAGATAACAACTTACCCTATCAAAACACTCAAAGCTCCCAATGGTGTTACAAGAATGGCAGGTGCAAAAGCATACGCAGCAGCATTCAAGATCTCCCCAAAAACACCTATCATAGTATCAGCTTAGAACATATATTGACCGGTAATTCTTACATGAAAGAGTACCGCACCACCATATAGGACTTCGGAGATATAGAAATCCGTCACCCTTGAAGCCATGCTGTTTATTGGCTTGCATAAGACCCTATTGTTTCATAGAGTTAGTCCTCGTGATATCACATGTTCGGTCGTAATATAGACATACCATTTTAGTTACGACAAAGCTCGTACCTGTAGAAGGCCAGAATTAATATCACCGTCATAAATTTGATGGCGCGAACAGATATACCGTTGAATATACCGGAGAGTACGGCCAAGGCAAGGCCGATATACCTATGGACAGCTCAGCTGAACATTCTGCCGAAGTTCGTCCCCGTCTACGGTAAGACCTGCTCAAACGCGCATGATACATACTTTTGATTCATCATCTTGTCGGGTTGTAGAAGTACTCCCCGTATTACTTAGATATGGGTAGGTGTCGAGTCCTTAAGTTACTTCCAAGCCCATTCATTAGAGGCATTTGACGAAACTACCTTCCGGTATGGCTGTAATATTATCCAGATTATGCGAAGGCGATGAACGTGACGGAAACCCGAAAAAGTGCTCTAGTATTGTCGGCGTGGTTTACTGAAGGGATCTACCCCTTATGTGTTCAGTAAGAGAAGGGACATTTGCCGACTTCTATTTCTGGATATCTGACAAAGGAGTCTATCTGAAATGCGGTTAGTACCCTCGGCTACAACTTACCACTTGTTTCACATCCGGCCAGAAGTCCCGGATAATGGTATTGCCTACTCCGTAGTTCTTCGTTCTCCGCCCTATTGATAAGTGCGACAGCTTGAAATGCTAAACCTTATTTCCAACCACGCTCAAATAACGCGTCCTCCACCGTGTATTTGGGATCTTTTACACTTGGATTACTGCAAACTTGCATTACCAAAATGCCTTCAGAACCATGGAATTTGTAAGTTTCGCGTTACGCCTGACCTTTCAAGAGCTTACAAAAAACACAGTTCTCACAGGTGACGAAACTTATAGCTGGCTCGCCCTCAGCAGCCAGTAAAGCGTCCTCCGCCAACAATCCAGACAAACGGCTTGGGAGATTGAGGCGAGAATACAAGCATCTACTAGTGTGTGCATTTGATGGATGAGATGTACTTGGTGCTAATAGTGTCTAGCAAATATGGCAGAATGCCACGAATCTATCTCGAGACCAAGACGCAATTGAAGAGGTGCGAAGGGCCATTCAAGAGCTCACCTCAATCATTAAAGACGAGTCAAGGCGTCCCTCGCCACATGTATGTATATCATATGCATCTTCGGAAAGGATATATATCGGGGTCGGCAAAATAGCCACAACATCATACAATGAACCTATCGTCCGAGAAGCTGTCGCATTCTTCAGTATGCTTATCGAGAGCGAGGAAGAGGACTTTCTAGAGAATCAAGCCTTCTCAGAGAGTCTAATGCGCCTTGTCATCCGCATAACAGGACCGAAGAGAATACCTCTAGGCCCAGAGACCGAAGTCGAGATAGTCGAACTAGCACTGAGGATCGCTACGAAGATTAGACTGCAACCGGAAATACTACCAGTTTGGTTTACGACGAATAGTGAGGATACAGGAGACAAAAACATAGATGCACATGAGAAATTTGCGGGAAAGACGCTGAAAAACGACTTCCCGTTATTTTATTTGCTTATCGATCAAATCCACGAGGATGGGCGTATTGGGGAATTTGCCAGGACAGGACTATTATACATCATTGAGTCTGCATCTACCTCTCTGGCTTTGGAGCAATGGCTCGTTGAGAGTGACCTTGCGACAGTCATGGCTTCTGGGTTACAGGCATTGTACAGTCGCATAAGAGTCAAGCTTGTAATTGATTACCCATCGGATGAGCTTCCGTTGATATTGGCTCTATCAGACTATCAACGCCCGGTACCCACCTCAGATATTTTCAATTCCACCGATAGCGACTATTTGGACGACATGGACACCTTCTTATCATACTTGGCATTCTGGCAAGATGTTCTTGACCACTGCAAGTCAATCGAGGTGAAACAGACGCTTCTCGAGCATTTCAAGGTTATTGTTCTCCAGCAGGTGTTGTATGTTTCACGAGTGGCCAACTCTTTACCAATGCTGACTGTCTCTAGATACCCCTCACTCTTGCAGTCTTCCGATATCGATGGAGGATCATCTGTCGCTGTACTCACTTCCCTTCGCCGTATTCTTGAGTCATTAAATCATCCCGATATGATCCATCTAATCCTTCATTATCTCTTAGCGTTACCTGACACCACACCCACGCCATCCAAGGCACCCGGGTCGCGGGTGGTAAGCGCAGCTCGGAGACGAAAGTCAATGGACCTTGCCAATATGATGGCGTCACAGTCAGAGGAAGCTGCTAACCCTACGCTCTTCAACCTTGTCGATCTTATTCTTGTATGTTTACGATCAGGAATTCAACAAACAATTGCCGTCACATTGCAGCTCGTATCTGTCATTCTAAGGCGCCATCACCAATACGCAGTGACCACTCTTCTCAGAACTGCTAGGTCAATGACGGAAGGGCCACAAACCACCATTGGTGCCCATGAACGAGAAATGGAGTTCCTCCTATCCCTCGCTGGTGATATAGGTGGGGATGAGAATTTTGACGAGGCATACGAAAATTATGTCAGAGATTGTATGGTTTTGCTGGAAAGCCATCCGTGTTCTCAAACTCTTATTGCTCCCAAATCCGCCAACGATACATTCAAGCCCCCTGGCGCTCAAGCATCGATTCCTGGCGGACCACGAGATGTGAGATCGCACACACTGAGGCCAGATGATCCTTTGTTGAAAACCATTCTTGGCCTGTTTGAGACTTTCTTTATTAATCCTGTGGAGGTCAATCTGTCCTTAACGGCTGCTATCATTGATTTGGCTACATGTGGCTATATGAACATCCAAGGCTGGCTATTACCTGACCCGTCTAAGTATACTTATGAAGATATGGATGATCCAGAAGTCCCCACAATGGCCGTAACTGGAGTTCAAACAACCTCTTTTGAAGCCTCTGAGCGTTTTAAACTTCATGCTGTCCGATTGGCTCGTCGCTCTCCACATTGGCCTCCTCCAGAAGTCCCAACCCTCTTGAGTCATCTTCAAACATTAGTTTCTCACGTCTCTGTTTATCGTTCCGGAATTCCTCGCTTTGACGACCTTTTACAACAACGCCGCCAAGCGGTCCGCACTCAACCCGCTCAGGAAACCTCGAAACCCGTCCATCAGAAGCAACGATCCAGCTTCGACTCATCACCATCACGCTCAATATCTCCTCCACCCGTGAGACAATCAGCATTCAACTCCTTAGCCCAACAAATCTTTCCTGGTCTCGCCTCCCCGTCACGCTCCTCTTCCCCTCGAGGCCGCCGGTCTCAAGATCAACAACGCGGCAGCATTAGTCAAGGTATGGGAACACCTGCTCCCATCCCCGTCCAAAGCTCCAACGCGCCCCGAATACCACCGCCGCAATTTCCCATGGGTGGTTCACTAGACACACCAAGTCGTAACTCGAGAGCATTCTCCTCCAGTCCCTTCCGGGACTCTGAAAGTATTCCTGCCACCTCCAGGGCTTTGGCAAGTCAAGCGGCCGCCTTCGCGGAAGTAGACAAGGCCATTCTCGCACGGAAAGTAGGAATGCCAACCCCAAATGGAGAGCTCATCCCGCCTCCTCTCCCAAACCTCGCCCCCAGTGTACGAGATCAAGATAGTGCTGTCGCAGTCGAAAGCGACGACCGCGTCGCCGCCGGCAACGCCGTAGATAAAGGGACTGGAAGTCCTGATACGGACGGGGAGCAATTTGGCGATGCCAGGGAAGAAGCGGAGGTAGAGGTAGAAGTCGAGGAGGAAGAAGTAGAAGAAGAGAAGCTGGTCTCTGTAAGTCATGTACTTACGAATGTTATTTTACTGCAGGAGTTCTTGCTGGAATTAGCGGCGTTGGTACAGGTCAGGGCGGGTCTGTTTGGGGAGGTTAGGTTCATGTGACGTCCATCAGGATCAAAAATGGAAAACAGTGGGTCTTTGATAATTCGATGTGGACTCTGGCAGTCTCTAGACCTTCATGCCGACAGCTAAAGCTAGTTAAACCTGAAGTGCGAAGGTTAATGCAAAAAGTAATGGAATTCCTTTGCAGGGAAACAATAGTGCTCCAGCGACCGGGGCTCTACAATTTAGTGATGTGTCCTCTAGTGTGTTTCATTACTTTGGCTTCAATCTTCATAAATGACAGGTAAAATATTAAGTTAAGAAGTCCTCTTGCTCTTGTTAGATGCATGCTTTTATTAAACAGCCAAATATGGGCTCTACATATAGGCAATTGTCAGAAGCATCAAACCAACGGGATAACGTGATTAACTACGCTGCGGAGATACAAAGCCTAGCCCCTGGTTGCATGAGTCTATCCATTTAAGTGGATAGATAATTGATCCACTGCACGGATTATTTGTGGGCAATTGACGGTATATCCAAAAGCTCCTCGAAGCACGGAGCTCTTTCAAGGCACACCTTTTAATTCCCTCCTTTCCTTTGCTTGAATTCTTCTAAGTTATTTGTGCAAAAAGTATACTTCACTCCAAGGTGACCATGCGTGAGGAGATCTGGTCTGTGGACTTAGAAATGCCTACGGGGTTGGGTTGCTAGGTAGTGAAGAAAGAATGTGATTTTCGAGAAAATGTCATCAATGAGAGACTTGTAGGGCTAGTTCTAGGTGTATGTACTCTAGAGATGACTAAAACAAACATCCCCTGTCTTCATCTCCTTCTACGATGTAATTTCGCAGGTTGTTGCTAAAATAGACCGGTTGAAGAATTAGGCGGTTTTATAGCGGAATCGAAAGGGGGGCTGAGCTAGTCTCAATTTGAGAGTGACAGAATTAGACGCGATTAGATAAGTCACGTACATATAAATATTGGCAGCGGATGGCTTATCTTCAGGCGGTTATGCCTGACACTTCGTTAATTGTATTTTAATTAAGCATCTAATGCTCCGGATGCCCCCCTATATGTAGACCCAGCCACCCAGCTTTTAACTGTGATATGTCCTGCCAAATACTATGGATTAGCCTTAGCAAGCCCTTGCATCACATTTTGCAGGGCTCGGCTTTTGCTCCGCACTAATACTCTTCAATGTGTTATACCTAGGTACTTTACAATTATACAGAGGAAATATGATATATCATTAGGTCGTATTTGAGTCGAAAGATGCCTAAGGTATCATACCCCATAATCGTGAATCAAAAGTGTCCTAATTGCACTATTCCCCTTTCGCTCCGTCTTCGACAGCGAAAGGGGAATAGTGTGTGGCTTGTGCTAGCTTAGCGCAGGTACTTGCCTACCCTTTCATTCGTTTTCAACGGAGTGGCCGATTTTAGTCTATGCACCAAAATCTGCGGCCGCAGTCCTACCGCGTCTTCTAGGCAAATGATGTATGGCCAAAAAGGTGGTCTTTGCAAGACCAGAGGGTTATCGGACATACTGTACGCTAACGAAAGCACAAGTTAAAAGAACTTGGTCACCTGCAGTCTTTCCCAATTTCTAGTAACCATTCAAGCTGCTAGTGACAGAATTGCAATACCTTCAGAATCAAGATAAACTCTTCTCATCAGTTTTCGAGGTTCTTCAACTTCCAACAAGTTTTAGTCCCAGCCCTAATCGCGAATGATAGTAGCTCACAATATTCTACTATTTCAGTGCTGACCGATGTGTAAGTGCTTGCCATTCATTGATTCCCAACATCCCGCCCATCCCTTTTGTAGACTTATTTCACAACTTACGTTTTTGTGTTTAGCCTCCCTCAGCGATGTGTTAGCAATTATTTTTGGTATCACAACTGTAATTCTTGGCATCGGGCAGATCATTGTAACCTCTCTTGGCCGGCGACGCAGTCCATTGCAAGGTATGTGTTAAAGTGTCGGTGAATATAGTATGAAAGCTAATACCTAAATGTGCAGGCGATCTAGAGAATGGCAGACAGGTTCCAGTGCCTTACCATTTAAATGGATCTGGTCATCATCATGAAGGATTAATAAGGCTTGAAATATGGTCGAGAATAGTTGGTAGGCCCGGAGATAGGAGAAGCGAATGACGAGATGGGTTAGTTATGTCTAATATGGGTCTAATACAATGTGATTCGGATTATAATAACGTGTTTTGGTGGCACAACTCGTCGAAAACCTAGTGGAAAAGCCACTATGTGACGGAGAAAACACAGGGCTGAACCTTAGTCAGAAAATTTTCTGAGGATCGGCAACGAGAACGTCTGCAACACTTCCGTGTCGTTCTTGCAGAGACAAGGAAATTTGCCAATTAGAGGGACTATTATGGGCTCATGTATTGGAATCGCATCCTCAGAAAGTGCTAAAAGACAAGCACAGATGGACTTCCGAGAAATGCTTAATTATCCAAAGGCTAGAGAGTGCCTCTCTTGAAGCTTTTCGCCATGAGTTTCAAGCATAACAAGCCTGGGCATAAACGGCCCACTTTCTGTCATAAACATCAGTCTGGCATAGACCAAAGGTTTCCAGAACCTGCAATGCATCTCTCTTCAACGGTAGGAAGCGCCTCATAAAACTGAAGAGTGACTTAAGAATACCAAGTTTCGGTAGGAGAGAGTAACGATAGGCTTGCAGGAAGAAATTCACCACGAAGACTGGCGCGACATTTGAGGAACTTAGAATGTTTAGATCCCTAACACGATGCAATTTGAAAATGGCGACGGAGCTCAATGTCGTAGTGACATTCAAATATAGCACAGTAATCATCCCAGGTGGTACGCCGTTTGTGACACTTTCAGACGAGCACATCCAAGCATCGAATTCAAACATGACTAGGAGCTGATACCGTAGTGTAATATATTTCTCCAAGAAATCCTCATGCAACGCGGCCATAGTAGTTGTCAAGATTGGCAGAAAGACCACGAACCTGAGTTTTTTTAGTGTGTGTTTCTTCAGATGCACAACACTTCCTTAAAACAGGGTCATAATGTTCATGGAGAAGAGTTCTACGTAGCACAATCAAAGCTTGCCACTTCTCGTTAAGCTTCGGATGACTGCCTGTAGGCACTTTCGAAGCAGGCCGCCTGTTTGGCATCTCCTGGGATCCAATTGCTCTCCGCTATCACAAGGCCGGCATAGATACCCTAGACATCTGCTATGCGGTTCCTTTGGGTATGCTTTTTTCGAGTCGACTTGAATACATCTCCGATTCATCATCACAAGCGTAGATATATTCCTTGGACTCCTACCACAAGTTCCTCTTGAGAAATCGGTTCGATCTCTGGTTGGCGGACAAGTAATTGAATACGAGACACGTCCCGACCCTCAGGAAACTTTTTCAGACAACCACCATCAAACCGTAACCATCGAAGCAACAGCTTATATTCGTGGCATCGCAGCTTGAGTTCTTGTTGTGTGCCCCTCCTTTGCAAAGAATTGCGGTAGGTTGAGTTTGTGTGACCCGGGCCAGATGAAAGCGAAATTACTTGAATCCTTACAATTGCTCGATCCGGTCCCGGTCTGCGGCTCGCGGCGGCGCAGACTGTAATGCAAGTTAGAGACAGTATGGGGTTGGTTGCGGTTGCGTCTTTTTCAGCGTTCGTGCGTGGTATATGCCGTTGGAGCCATCCGCATAATGGATTACTTCTCTCTGTTACAGAAGTAAATATCCTTCTCTGCTTCGCACAAGCAGTAGCCTTTTGGATTGGACAGTATGCGCGTAAAACTAGCGGTTTTACTGCGGACCAATCGGGTTAATTCGGGGCGAACAATTGCCCCCCAACCTAAACGAAAGTACAGAGAGAGCTTTGTGAAACAGGTCACAGGATATCACATCCTAAAAGTAGAAATACCTTCCACTCTTGGAGCGTGATTTTAGTCAAAACAGACACAGATCAGTTTGTTCTAGCTTTTAGTTATCATTTTGGTTGTCACGTGCTAGATCCATACCCGACATCAGCCACTTTTCGTAATTATAAGACCACTTTCAGCCTTAAAATAACCACTTTGTGACAGAACACTTGCAACCTACATAAATTCTCTTTCACACCCCGAGTCATCACTAAGTTACTTCAAATTCACTAAGCCAACATCTGAGTCGTTAAACAGGTGACCTGACTCAAAATGAGAGAAGAAAAGATGGATATTGTCATCGTTGGTAAAGCGACCTGATTGGCCCTCTGCGAATTGTTGCTGACAATGATCACTTATAGGAGGCGGCATTATAGGCTGCACGACCGCCTACTACCTCACCCGTCACCCATTGTTTGATCCAGCATGTCACTCGATAACTCTTCTCGAAGCGACACGGATTGCCGGAGGAGCGTCGGGCAAGGCTGGTGGGTTACTCGCTCAATGGGCCTATCCTGCTAGCATCGTCCCATTGAGCTTCGATTTACATAGAGATTTGGCTGAAGCGCACGACGGCGTGCAGCAGTGGGGTTACAGGCGCATTCGGTGCGGCAAACTCACTGCGAGGGACCGGGACTTATCGACACTAGGAGATAGAGCGTCGTGGACCCAGATCGCTTCGTGGGTTTCGTTAGGAAAACGGAAGTACCAGAAGAAGGAATCGAAAATTTTGCCAATCGCAGACTTACCAGACGACTTAGATTGGTTTAGCTCCAAGTGCGTCGAGAGCTATGAGGACATTTCTACTACAGGTGCTACTGCCCAGCTAAATCCATCCCAGTTCACCAATACTATGGCAAGGCTTGCCGAGGAAGGTGGTGTCAAGGTTATTATTGGTTCAGTTCACAAAATTGGCTACACCGACTATGATGATCAATCTTCTACTGAGCGATTTGAGGTACCTCACGGAAAAAGAGTGCAATCGGTTACCTATATTGAAAAAGCAACATCTGAATCTCGATCAATACCTGCTACTACTGTTGTTCTTGCAGCTGGACCATGGACGCCGGTATTGTTTCCGTCTGCTCCTGTCTCTGCTTTGAGAGCCCACAGTGTCACGATTCGGCCTATTAGATCTGTATCGGCATATTGTCTCTTTACCGATATCTCTGTTCCCCAGCTACAAACGGAGGACGATGGCACTATAGAAAAAGGATACTCAGCAACGTCGCAGGAAAACACAAAAATCATAAGTCCAGAAATATATTCGCGACCAAACGACGAGGTTTATGTTTGCGGGGCAGGCGACAATGATCTTCCTCTTCCAGCAAGTACGGATGAGGTTGAGGTCTCCAAAGAGATTTGTCAAAGCATTGTAGATGCCGTTGCAGGCATATCTGACGAGCTCCATGATGGCGTTGTAACAAGTCGGCGAGCTTGTTATCTGCCCACAGTTGATGTCGGTGGCTCAGGAGGGCCATTAATTGGGCAAACCGGGGTTTTAGGACTTCTAATGGCAACAGGACATAGTTCCTGGGGTATTCATAATGCACCAGCAACTGGAAAGGTTATTAGTGAAATTATCTTTGATGGCGAAGCAATCAGTGCAGATATCAGGGCATTGGATCCCCGACTGGTCGTATAGGAGTCCTACATACATAGACCAACATGCACGCAAAGAAGATAGATTGTTATAGACGATTGATTTGCCTAACACCGCCCATAGGAAAGTGAAAATTAAGTCCTAGAGCGATCTACTTAGCCATTTCTAGATCGTCCTGCCAATCTTGCACGTGGCGGTTTTCTCACTACTATGTCATCATCATCATCGTCATCATGAAGCTGTTTTCCAAATTGTATGAGGACTATATCTTCTGCCAATCCCACTGCGATCGCATTTCTTCCAACTGAGCACATTGGGCCAGCCCTACCCGTAAATAGACCGCTCGTTAGCGCATGGATGTCAATTATCCCTGTCGCTGTCATCGTCCAGGCTTTCCAGGCCTCTTTGTCTATTTTTGGGTCTTCCTGGGCCAATTCTGCTTTCCTTCTAAACAATGTGCTGTACTGGGCAAAGGTCTTAGACATCCTTCGTGGATCCTGCTTCTTTTGCCTTACCCCAGCCACTCCGTTCGCTGCAGTGGCTTCCCATACTCCTGCATGCTGCATAGAATAGATTTTCTCGGTGCTAGCTTCAAATCCAACGCACCTTCGCTCTCTAAAGTCTCTTCCAGCACGTAGGCAAATTAGACCCGTCTTAAATCGTGGATTCTTTTCTACATTTAATGTGATCATCGTGAATGATTCATCTTGCTCTTCGGTATAGGCAATCGAGAATGATATAAGTGCTACTGCTCCGCAGTAGAGGCACTGCTGAGGTGGCGAGTGAATAGCTCGCAATGTTTGATGCTTGAACGCTCTTGGGCGAAATGTGTAAATTGCAGCACCTTTATCGCGTACTATTAGCAGGGACATTGTAGCATGGTTCAGAAAGCACTAACCCGACAAAAGATCAATCAAATACAGCTGACGGGTATCAGTATTCCAAACTAATACCACCATTCTTAAATCAGGAATGATAGTGAAGCGTAAACGTGATGGCTGGCTCAAAACTGGCATAGAAAAATCAACAACTTGAGAAGTCCAGCAATCTCCCCGTTTTGCAGTGATATAGACCATGTTATCTTCGCTGATTGTAATGAGCCTTAATGGCATGCGTCGGGGGGAGTTGATATGAGATGATTGTACCTGATTAGCGCAGATTTGATGAGATATAACATTGGTGGTTTCGACCTCGATATCTGTTAAGCAGCCAGTGGCGCCAACTAACAATAACCGTGTTGCTAGATGTAGACTATCATGATGAGGGCTCAAAGTGAAAAAGCATGCGACTAAGTGAGTGCCAAGGTTGACAGTTATTGATCGGCTGAAATACTGAAGCTTGATATTCCAAAAGCTTACTTCACCCGACTTGGAGCAAATTGAAAGCCATTCAGCCTTGTTATCAATTGCGATTGCAGCCACTGGCCACAATTTATGCAGCTGTGGGGCTGGGATGAGCTGACTGTTGATTATTTGCGACTCTAAATTCCACACTCTAATCTCATGGTCGAATCCAACTGACGCCAAAAAGCGCTTTGAGGATGTAGTGAGCATAAAAATATCTAGGGAGTGGCCACGAGGAAGACGTTTGACGGAGGAGAGAGTCTCTGGCTTGAACCTGCCATTCCTGGTCTTCTCTTGGGTGCCAATCGAGGAGCCATGCCGGAGAGCCAACGTTAATGCCACAACGCAACAGAATATGACCACGGACGGCGATAAAAGTCCAAATATGACAGTGGTAATTGGTGATGACGTCAATATCTCTTCAGCTGGCAAGGGATTTCTATCTGCGCACTTTAATACAACCACCAAAGGATCGTAGACTCTAGCTAAGAGGGTATAAGATCGAGGATTGGCTATGTGGAGGATTTCGCTAGTTGTCTTATGGTCCTGCATTTTAATCCAGTCCACCGAGTCTCCATTTTGCTCGAGTATAGCATTCTGTTCACGCTGACCTTTTCCCATGTTGAACTCGTTCCCGTCCGAGAGGACTGCGAACTTTCGAGCCCAGTGAAATGTTATTCTTCCTTCAAGGAAATGCCTGTTTAGCATAAATAGAAACGAAATTATGATGATAGTACCTAGAATACGTGAATGAGGCAATGCAGCGTGCCTGGGACGCCGCATGATATCACCTCGTTGCTGCTGAGCGAGTCCATTCACAGGGCCGGCCTTTGTGCTTTGAGCTTTGCAACGCTGATGTACCTCCTCGAAAGAATCTCGATGCCCGGACTTCCGCAAACTTATATTCAACATTGCGACAAAGAACGTGAAAAAGAGCGCGATGTCAATGATCAGGGAAAGTGCAGCGAACCCACAGAATGCGGCTAGTGCAGGAGAAGCCACTCTTGATAGAAGCCAGAGGATGATAAGGTTCTGTGCGACCGCTATTAGTGATAGATGGCCTACGACCCCAAGCGCAGTAGCAACCCGGGCCACTGATTGGTCTTGGAGAGGCGTTTTCTCCACTTCGTTAACGAGTCGAAACCTGATGCAGATTAGACCTCGTCACAGATATAATCAAGCAGATTCTGACATGTTCTCTATCCCTACAAGAACAATAAATCGGTATGATTCAGGAGGTATGTTGGAAACATCAATGTGGAGAAATGCAGCAAGCGTAAGACCGGAGAGGATCGAGAAGCATCCCTGCAATATAAGAATCATCAGTATGACGTTGAATTTTAGACACTCTAAAAAGTACTGACCTGTAGGGCAATCGTCATACATAAACCAACCCTGTTCTTCAACGTCGTTAAATTTCGTAAACTGAAAATGACATAGAGCAATACTAAACAGTAGGAACCAAAAAATATAGCCCTGTCTTGGACACCAGTCGGCCGAGATTGAAACTTGAAGAACCTGCTGCTAGTCTCTCTGCCATCAGCTGGATAGACATCCCATCTGCTCTTGTCAAGTTGTGCTAGTGCTTCCGCTCGTTCATCCCATAAGTCTCCTGCTCTCGATTCGGCTTTATAAAAGAAGCTCACGACTAGCGCATCAGCAGCAACGAGCCCGTTGTGGGATAAGCGTATTCCTGTTAAGACCGATGATGGCCTTAGCGTGAGATTCGTCGGTGAGATTCGATGAGCTTGGCTATTGATGGTCATTAGGATTGAATTATCCGATTCAATTGCCGCAGCGGAGCAGTTCCAGTATAATAGAGGCGAATGGAGGAATGATGGGGTTATGTCGAGTTCTGACGCACTAGAGTCAGTAGGCGTTTTGACGATGTGAGAGATATCTTCGTGCCTGGTACAGTATCGCAGCTCGACATCGGTCCAAGAAGCATGTCTTGAACGGCGAGGGCCTCGAGTAGGGTTTCCCGCTCCAGTGCCTTCATCCAGCTGCCATATATCCAAGCTTGCTTGATAGAAATATCGGGGATCAAATTCTCGCCATTTGCAGAAGATTCTGCTGATGTCCAGACACGGTCGGGAAGCTTCGGGTAATATATGGAGGACTCATTGTGATATAGAAACGGGACCGGCACACATAAAGAGACACTGATGGCAACAGTGACGATAATGGTGGTAAGAGAATGTTGCGCAACGACTGTCCCGAGATAGGAAACCGATCTGCGAATATAATGATCATCTCGAAGGGTGGCTGGATCCAAGGTTCTGAACATGAGCAGCAGCGAAGTGTAAGCGACCACACCATCCCGCCATAACAGTAACAGAGGTCCTTACCGCCGAAGAGGATAAAGTAAGTACCATATCATTGTAGCGGTTCATATGACTACTCGCGAGCGTTTAGGGCGGTGGTTCATTGACGGGATGGGCAACGGCGAAGCCGCTAGAAATGGGGATGCCCAAATCTGTGATGAAAACGGTGATGGGAGAGTGGCAATTCGGTGACGAATTAGATGGCACGTGTTGCAATTTGCGGGACTTATGCGATATATGCTGCTTTTTGAATCTTTGATCGGCGATGACCATGCTCGCAATCTAGTTGGATACCTTAGACAGTCCTATAGAATTTACCCCATGACCCCTATTCCCAACCTCTTTTGATGACTGACACGGCATTCAGCGATAAGTCAACCTGCTTGCTTGCCTATATCGCCGCCGGCAAAGATCGAATCATTGTCTATATCCTACTGCCACATTCCACGCATTGTCTGCACCTATTCGAAAGGAGTCACATCCTATTGTCGCGTACCAGGCGAGGCCGTACCCTGCATCTTCGCAAACCTTTTGAGGTGATATGAGACGGATGACATTATAATTTCATCTTCTAGTTGAGTTCGATGATCTCCTGAACCGGCACATGCATCGCAGTCTTGGGATGCGTTGTAATGGTCCTAGCTGTGGACGTGTACACGTATGCACCATAGATGCTGTCATCATTGTCCTCTCCTTCAAAATTCTCCACGGAATCAGATGCAGAGTTATCGCCACTGTCAGAATCCTCAGAATCCTCGGAGGATTTGGAGGATACCGAGCTGTCAACGTCTTCTGTGCCGCTAATGTCTTGATTGGGCCAATGATATCGCCTTGATTGTGTTGCCAGCTGATTTTCTGCATCATCTACAAGATATGAATCATCGGTATTCCATTCGTGCCCCAAATTGAGGAGTTCGGCGCTAAGATGATCAAGAACTTTTGCGTGTACGCGTCAAAGTTCCAGATGATCACTCAAAGTCTGAATGTTGTGACTCAATGTAAATGTGGCAAAAAAATCTGAACAGCATGGCTATATACCGCTTTTTTGCGATAGGACCGTGGAGAATTAAAGTCGCCACGGTAATTCGTACTAGAAATTGTGGTTATGGTGTGACTTTTCGTTAGGAGATGGCCTGACTATGGTGGCGCACAATATTCGGTACGTTTACGAATCAGATGAGATCCTACGAGTGATAACTGCTCTTTCTCATCAAGAAACTCTTGGAGCTAAGGTCTGCCATGCTATCGAGGTACCACAGTACATAGTCCGGTGTATGATGATGGAGATGATCAGTCTGTACTGAAAGGGAAGCCAGGCATTCCTTCAATCGCTTAGCGCGAAATAAGCGAGAAATGCACCAAGTCTGCTCTTCAAGCTTCAAATTACTTCGCTCAGGCTCTCTGGTCGCTAAATTATACGGTGAATATCGCTACAGCCACGGGCTTCTTCAGGCCATCGATTTTTGATGTTCCTCTTGCCAAGACTGATTCCACATTAACTGAGGGAGTCCGCTGTCAAGGGGGATAGCATGGAACTTGTAACAGCACTTATCCCCTCACTCGCTAGGATCATGCATTTTAGCGCCTCGGCAATTTTTAGCGAGAGACCACCATGGTTTGATTAAAGCCCTGAGTTTTAGCGATTGTGTAGCCTGAGAGTAACGTTAATGTTTTTGTTGACGCTGCTTCCTTAAACCACAGCGATCTCTCGCTAAAAATTGCCGAAGACGCTAAAATGCAGGCGAGGGATGGTCCATCCCAGCCCAGCCAATTAAACACGTTCACACATAGCATTGCGGTATTGACTTGCTTGAAGCTTCCTAGCAAAGCTTCTGTACAATACCAACATCCCAATCTGCAATGGGGCGACTTCCCATAGAAGAACATGAATGTGGAGAGCTTTGAGTATTAGTCGACAGGGTATTTCAGAGAGCGTTCCAGAAGTTATCATTG
>Ga0335072_10002603_pt1 | contig 27852 bp, 21 predicted proteins | sample Lox_Sample_21_FD_206725 | JGI IMG/M metagenome (GOLD analysis project Ga0335072, IMG submission 206725) | Soil microbial communities from Loxahatchee National Wildlife Refuge, Florida, United States - Lox_Sample_2.1 | ecosystem: Environmental > Terrestrial > Soil > Wetlands | place: USA... | reverse complement strand
GCGGCTCCCTCGCCGGCCGCGGCGCCCCGGCCGGCCGTGCCCCCGCCGCCCCCGGACTCAGCCTCACCGCCGGCGCCGGGGGCCAGCGCCAGCAGCTCGGGCCGATCCCAAACCACGATCGCCCGGCGTGCCCGGGCGAGGAACGAGCGGAAGGCCTCACGCACCTCGGCGAGCGAGGCGAAGGTCGCGTGGTGGTCGAGCTCGACGTTCGTCAGCACCGCGACCTCGACCTCGAGGCTCAGCATCGACCGGTCCGACTCGTCGGCCTCGATCACCAGCCAATCGCCCGACCCCCAGTGGGCGTTGGCGAGGCCGTCGCCGACCCCGGCGCCGACCAGCCAGGAGACCTCGCCGGCATCCGCCGCGCTCCCGCCCGCACCCCGCCCACCCGCACCCGGACCCGCGTCCGCACCCGACCCGGTCCCCCCCGGGCCGGTCCCCCCCAGGCCGCCCCCGCGCAGCGCGTGGACGAGCATCGAGGCCGTCGTCGTCTTGCCGTGGGTCCCGGCGACGGCGATCGTCCGCTTGAGCGCACTCAGCTCGCCGAGCAGCTCGGCGCGGGGGCGCTCGGGCAGGCCGCGCTCGCGCGCCGCCCTTCGCTCGGGGTTCTCGGGCGGGACGGCGCTTGAGTAGATCACCTCGACGTCCTCGCCCCCGGGCACGTTGGCGGCCGCGTGCCCGGCGTGGGCCGCCGCCAGGACGCCGTCTGCCCGCAGGCGCTCCAGATGGGGGGAGTCGGCGCGGTCGGAGCCCGTGACGCTCGCCCCCAGAGCGTGCGCCGCTCGGGCGTAGCCGCTCATCCCGGCGCCGGCGACGCCGACGAAGTGCAGTCGCCGGCCCCGCCACGGGGTATCGGATGCGCTCACCGCCGCGACGCCCCCGCACGCGCCCGGGCGGGCGCCCTCCCCTGCCTCGGGACGGCTGCGGTGCTCATCCGCCCGCCGCCCCCAGCAGCTCGGCGGCGACGTCCTGGGCCGCCCGGGGCCGCCCCAGCCGGGCCGAGGCGGCGGCCATCGCACGCAACCGCGGGGCGTCGCCGAGCAGGGCCGCCGTCTCACGCGCCAGCCGCGCCGCGCTCAGCTCCTCGTCGGGTATCACCACCGCCGCCCCGGCCTGCGCCATCCAGCGCGCATTGCTGCTCTGATGGTCGGCGGTGGCATGCGGATAGGGCACCAGGATCGCCGGCCGCCCGTGGGCGGCGAGCTCGAACAGCGAGCCCCCGGCGCGCGCCACCACCAGGTCGGCCGCGGCGAGGGCGTCGGCGAACTCCGGCAGCTCGAGGTACTCACGCAGGTCGTAGCCCGCCGGCAGCAGCCGCGCGGACAGCTCGGGATAGTCGCGCCGGCCGCATACGTGCAGCACGTGGAAGGCGGCGCCGGCGAACGCCTCGACCGCCGCCAGGTTGATCGAGCGCGCCCCGAGGGAGCCGCCGAAGACCAGCACGCAGGTCTCCTCCGGCGCGATTCGCAAGCGAGCCCGAGCGCCCGCGCGATCAGTCTGCGGCGCCGGGATCGGGCGGCCCGTCACCCGGTAGCGCCCATCGCGACGCCGACCCCTATGCCGCCATCGGCTGCCGCGACGGCGGCCCCCGCGCGCCAGCGCGATCTCGGCCGCGTCGGCGGCGTCGCCGGCTTCGGCGGCGCCGGCAGCGCCAGCGGCTTCGACGGCTTCGGCGTCGCGCGGGAACGCCAGGCAGACCCGCCGCGCGAACGGCGCCAGCGCCCGGTTGGCCAGGCCGAGATGGCTGTCGGCCTCGGTCAGGACGAGGGGTATGCGGCGTGTCAGGGCCGCCAGGCCGACGGGACCCGAGACGTAGCCACCGCCGCCCATGACGGCGTCGGGGCGCAACTCGGCCAGCAGTGCCCGCGCCCGACCGAACGCCCGCGCGGCGAGCGCCAGGGCGCGCAGCGCGGCGAGCGGGTTGCGACGGTGCAGACCGCTGACGGAGATCTGCTCCAGCGGGTACCCGGCGGCCGGCACCAGCTGGGACTCGGCGCGGACGCCGCCGACGAACGTCACCTCGGCGCCCTGGGCGCGCAGGGCGTCAGCGACCGCCAGCGCCGGCACGACGTGTCCGGCCGTCCCGCCCGCGGCGATCACGATCCGTTTGCCCCGCTGCTCCGCGCTCACCGGCCAATCCTGCCGGTTTGCGCCGCGCGGCGTCGCCCACGGCGCGCACGTGCGCCGTGCTGCCCGAGGCGACGTCCAGCAGCAGGCCCATCGCGGCGAGCATCACGATCAGGCTGCTCGAACCGTAGGAGACGAAGGGCAGCGGGACCCCCGTCAGCGGAGCCAGGCCGAGGACGGCGAAGGCGTTCAGCAGCGCCTGGGAGACGATCAGCGTCGTCAGCCCCACCGCGATCAGGGCGCCGTAGAGGCTGCGGGCGCGCTTGGCGGTGCGCAGGCCCGCGTAGCCGATCAGGCCATAGAGGAAGAACAGCGCGTAGACACCGACCACGCCGAGCTCTTCGGCGATGACCGCCAGGATGAAGTCGGTCTGGGCCTCCGGCAGGTAGAAGATCTTCTGCACCGACTGCCCCGGCCCGACCCCGAGCAGCCCGCCGGAGCCGATCGCGATCTGTCCCTGCACCGCCTGAAAGCCGCTGCCCGAGGCGTGGGCCCAGGGGTCGACGAAGGAGGTCAGCCGCGCCCGGGCGTAGGGCCGGGCGACCGCGTACAGCGCGACCAGGCCCAGCGCGACGCCGGCGATGATGGCGAGATTGCGCAGCGGGATGCCGGCGGCGAGCAGCAGCGCGGCAGTGGTGAACGCGATCACCATCGCCGTCCCCAGGTCGGGCTCGGTGACGACCAGCAGGCAGGCGCCGCCGACGACGAGGAGCAGCGGGCGCAGCAGCTCGCGCAGATCGTGCACCCGCTGCGGCCGGCGCGCGAGCAGCGTCGCCGCGTAGAGCACCAGCGCCAGCTTGAGCAGCTCGGCCGGCTCGAACTGGAGCATGCTCGGTCCGATCCAACGGCGCGCCCCGTTGACGCTGACGCCGAGGTGGGGCACGTGGACGGCGAGCACCAGCACGAAGGACACCGCCAGCAGCGGCCCCACCAGGCTCTGCACGCGAGCGAGGCCGTCGCGTGCCAGGTAGTGCATCAGGCCGAGCCCCAGCGCCCCGTAGACCAAGAACTTGACCAGCTCCCCGCTGCCGTTGCCTTCGCCCTGCAGCAGCGCGCTGGTCGAGGAGGCGCTGTAGACCATCACCGCCCCGAACGCCAGCAGGCAGAGCGTCGCCGTCAGCAGGATGCGATGCTCCAGCGGCGGCTGGCGCCTGGCCCCGGTCCGCGTCGTGCCCCTGGCCCCCGCCGGGTCCTTGGCGCGCGTCGCGCCCTTGGCGCGGCCGGCTGCCCGCAAACGAATCCCGCCGCGAGCGGATCGGGCTTTGGCGTTCGCGCCCCGTGCGGGTGACGGCATCCCGGCACACTTCGACGCCGGGGGGTCGAAGCCTTCCGCTATCGACGCATTAGCACCAGCTCGCGAAACCGCTCCCCGCGGGCTTCATAGTCGGCGAACTGGTCGAAGCTCGCGCACGCCGGCGAGAGCAGCACGATCTCGCCGGGGGCGGCCGCGGTGCCTGCTGCCGCCACTGCATCGGCAAGCTCCCCGCATTCGCTCAGCGGCACCCCGGCGCCCGCCAAAGTCCGGGCGATCAGCGGGGCGTCTTCGCCGATCAGGTAGACCGCGCGGCAGCTCGCCGCAATCGGATCGCGCAGCGCCGTGAAGTCCTGCCCCTTGCCCTGGCCGCCGAGGATCAGATGGACGCGGGCCGACTCACACGTCGCGCCGGGATCTGCGAAGGCGGCCAATGCGACCAGGGTGCTCGCGACGTTCGTCGCCTTGGAGTCGTTGACATACAGAACCCCGTCGCGTTCGGCGACCTCCTCCAGCCGGTGGGGGACGCCCGCGAAGCTGCTCAGCCCGGCGCGAACCGCCTGGGGCTCGATGCCGCGCTCCAGGCACACCAGGGCGGCGGCGAGCGCGTTTTCGAGGTTGTGCGCGCCGCGCAGGCGCAGTTCCTCGAGCTCCATCAGCGGCTCCTCGCGCCACCAGATACGTCCCTCGCGCGCGAGGCAGTCGGCGTCCTCGCCACCCGGGGCGACCGCGAACCGCAGCCGCCGCGCGCCGCCGACGCCGCGCGCCAGCTCGAATCCGGCCGGGAGCACCGCGATGTCGCCCGCGTCCTGCCCGGCGAAGATCCTCAGCTTGGCCGCACGGTAGGCGTCGAGCGTGCCGTGGCGGTCGAGGTGGTCCGGGGTGATGTTGAGCAGGACCGCGGCCTCGGGCGCGAGCTCGACTGCGTCTTCGAGCTGAAACGAGGACGCCTCGCAGACGATCGTGGCCGCCGGGTCGACATGCCCCGGCAGGCCGCTGAGGGCGACGCCGACGTTGCCCGCCACCGCGACGGGCAGTCCGGCCTCGCGGTGGATGTGGCCGATGAGCTCGACCGTGGTCGTCTTGCCGTTGGTGCCGGTGACCGCGACGAGCTCGTTGGGCAGCAGCCGCCAGGCCAGCTCCAGCTCACCGAGCACCGGCAGGCCGCGCTCGCGCGCGGCGGCGATGACGGGCGCCTGGGCGGGCACCCCGGGGCTCTTGACGACGGCCGCCACCTCCCCCACGTGGGCGAGCCCGTCGTCGCGCCCGCGCACCTCCACGCCCAGCCCCCGCAGCTCGATCAGCGTGGCGTCGCCGCCGGCCGGGACGGCAACGTCGACCCCGATGACCCGCTCACCGCGGGACGCGAGCAGGCGCGCCGCGGCGATCCCGGAGCGGGCGAGACCGACCACGAGGTAGGGGCCGGGCGGGATCGGCGGGCGCGGCGCGACCGGGCGAGCTTCGCGGGAGGGGTGGGCGGAGTGCCGAGGAGCCGTCGCGAGGGCTTCCTCGGGTGTGATCGCCAGGCCGCGGCTCACGAGGTCCTTGAGGTCGGCGCTGACGAGCGTCAGGGCGCGCTGCCGTGCCACAGCCACGTAGAGGGCGTCGTAGACCGTGATGTCATGCCTGAGCGCGATCTCCGCGGCGAGGGCAAGCGGATCGGCGGCGGCGGCCGCGACGACGGTGCTCGCGGCGAGCACGGCACGCACGGCCGCGCTTACGGCGTCCGTCCGGGCGCTGCGCCGGCGCACGGCGTTGGCGACCTCGTAAAGCGTGAGGTCGAGCGCCGCGAGCTCGCCGCCGCCGGTGGTGATCTGGCGCGCCGCGGCGTGGAAGCGGTCGTCACGGTCGAGCGCAGCGACCCAGACGCTGGCGTCGAGCAGCAGCATGACCGGCTAGCGCGATTCGCGATCTTCGCGCACGATCGCGGCGGCGGCGCCGCCGAAGCTGCCCGTGGCGATGTCCAGCAGCTCCGCGACGCGCACCCCGCGCCGGCGATCCTCGGTGCTGAGCTCGCGCTCGGCGAGACCCCGCAGGAACCCGCTGCGGGTGGCGTGCTCGGACTCCACCCGGGCGTCGATGCGGGCCAGCAGGTCATCGGGCAGAGAGATCATCACCTTCGCCACAAGCGGAGTATATACGGTATTGCCATTCACAGCGGGAGGGCAGGGTCGGTGCATTCGGCCCGCTCCCCGGCGATGCCTGCCCCGCGACGCCGGCTAGGTGATGCTCTGCCGGTAGATCGTGAACCCGATCGCGCAGCAGATCGCGGCGATGATCCAGAAGCGCAGGATGATCTTGGTCTCCGACCACCCCCGCAGCTCGAAGTGGTGGTGGATCGGCGCCATCAGGAAGACCCGCTTGTGGCGCAGCTGGAAGTAGATGACCTGGATCGCGACCGACAGCGCCTCGATGACGAAGATCCCGCCGAGCAGGATCAAGAGGACCTCTGTCTTGGTCATCACCGCCAGACCCGCGATGGCTCCGCCGAGGCCGAGGGCGCCGGTGTCCCCCATGAAGATCGTCGCCGGGAAGGCGTTGAACCAGAGGAAGCCGATGCAGCCGCCGACGAGGCAGCCGGCGAGCATCGCGAGGTCGTAGCTTTCGGTGATGAACGTGATGCCGATGTATGCCAGCAGGACGATCGCGGCGCAGCCGGCGGCCAGCCCGTCGAGGCCGTCGGTGAGGTTGACGGCGCTGGTCGTGCCGGCGACGACGAGGTAGATCAGCAGCGGGTAGAACGGCCCGAGTTCGATGTGGTAGTCGACGATGCGCAGCTGCAGGGTGCTCTGCAGGTGGGCCTCGTGGGTCGCCACGAACCACAGCCCGAGCGAGATCGCGATCGTGAGGATCAGCTTGGTGCGCCCCCGCAGTCCCAGCGAGCGGCGGCGCACGAGTTTGGTGTAGTCGTCGGCGAAGCCCAGCAGGGCGCAGGCGATGGCAACCCCGAACACCCCGAGCGAGCGCCATTCGTAGTTACTGAGTATCAGGAACGGGATGGCGACCGCGATGAACACGATGATCCCGCCCATCGTCGGCGTCCCGGCCTTCTGGCGGTGCGCCTCGGGTCCCTCCTCGCGGATGTGCTGGCCGAACTCGCGCTTGCGCAGGAACTCGATGAACTTGGGGCTCAGGAAGATGCAGATCAGCAGGGCCCCGGTGCCGCCGAGGAGGATGCGGCCCATCTCAGCGCGCCCCGCCGGCGTCGGTCGCGGGCCGGCGCCCGCGGGCGTCCGCGAGGGTCTGGGAGACCAGCTCCAGGCCGACGCCGCGCGAGCCCTTCACGAGCACCGTGTCGCACGGGCGCAGCACGCCCGGCAGCAGCTCGGCGGCGGCCGTCGCGTCGGCCACGGCGTGGGCCTCGCCGGCGAAGGCGCGCGCGGTCTCCCGCGCCAGCGGCCCCACCGCTATGAGCAGCTCCACCCCGGCGCGCTCGGCGACGGCCGCGAGCTCGCGGTGCATCGCCCGCTCCTGCTCGCCGAGCTCGAGCATGTCGCCGAGGACCGCCACCCGCCGCCCGGGCGCGGTCTGGGCGAGATCGTGCAGCGCGGCCCGCATCGACATCGGGTTGGCGTTGTAGCAGTCGTTGATCAGCACGATTTCCTCGCCCAGGGCGATGCGCTCGCCGCGCAGCGCCGAGAACGTCACCTCCAGCGTCCCCGCCGGCGTCAGCCCGAGCGCGCGCGCCGCCGCGACCGCGGCCAGCAGGTTGCGCAGGTTATGGGATTGGGCGAACGACGGCCGTAGCCGGATCAGGCCATTGTCGCCGGGGCCTGTGCGATCGCGGATCACGACCTCGCCGTCGTCGCTGCGGTCGGCCAATTCGACGTCACCCCCTTGACCGAAGGTGATCGTGCGCAGCTCGGATCGCAGGTACGGGCGCAACAGGGGCTCATCCGCCGGGACGACCGCGCTCGCCCCCGGCCCGAGCGCCGCGATCAGCTCCGCCTTGGCCGCGGCGATCGCCTCGACCGACCCGAGCAGCTCGAGGTGGACGGGGCCGACGTTGACGATCACGCCGACGTCGGGCTCGGCGATCATCGCCAGCTCCCTGATCTGGCCGGGCCCGCGCATCGCCATCTCCAATACCAGCGCCTCGGTGCCGGCCGGGGCGTCGAGCACCGCCAGCGGCAGCCCGATCTCGGTGTTGAGGTTCGCCGGGCTGGCGACCGTGCGCAGGTCCTTCGCGAGCAGCGCCGCGAGGATGTCCTTGGTCGAGGTCTTGCCGGTCGAGCCCGTGATCCCGACCACCTTGGCCCCCAGCTCGCGCCGCCAGGCGCGCGCCAGCGCCTGCAGGCCGGCCAGCGGGTCGGGGTGCTCGAGCACCGCGCCGCGGCCGGCCGGCGCGACGTGCCCGGGGGCGACCAGCACGCCCCAGGCGCCGGACGCCAGAGCCTGGTCGGCGAAGCGCCCACCGTCGACGTTCGCGCCGGGCAGCCCGACGAAGAGCTCACCGGGCCGTACGGCCCGCGAGTCGATCGTGGCCCGCGCCGGCCCGCCCTGGGTTTCCCCGCCGATAAGGCGCGCTCCGGCGGCCGCCGCGACGCGGGCGGCGTCCCAGCGGATCACGCCGCGACTCCGCCGGCCCGATCGCGTCCGCTGCGACCCCGCAGCGCCTCGTGGGCCACCGCGACGTCGTCGAAGGGAATCTTGCGCCCACCAGCGAGCTCCTGGCCCTGCTCGTGGCCCTTGCCCGCGATCAGCACCACGTCGCCGGGCCGGGCCTCGGCGACGGCGCGCTCGATCGCCTCGCGGCGGTCGGGCAGGACGACGACGGCCGACGCCCCGACCGGCCGCACGCCGACGGTGCCGCGCACGATCTCGGCGATGATCGCCTCGGGGTCCTCCGAGCGGGGGTTGTCGGAGGTGACGATCGCGACGTCGGCGAGCCGCGCAGCGATCTCCCCCATCCGCGGCCGCTTGCCGCGGTCGCGGTCGCCGCCGGCGCCGAAGACGCAGATCACCCGAGCCGGCGGCGGGGCGAGCTCGCGGGCGGCGTGCAGGACGTTCTCCAGCGAGTCCGGCGTGTGCGCGTAGTCGACGAGCACGGCGAAGCCCTGACCGTCGTCGACCGGCTGGAGGCGACCGGGCACGTGCACGCCGCGCCGCAGGGCATCCAGCAGGGTGTCGAGGTCGCCGCCGAGGGCGTGCACGGCGGCGAGCGCGCCGAGGGCGTTGGCGACGTTGAAGCGCCCCGGCAGGGGCAGGAAGAGCGAGCGCTCGCCGGCCGGCGTCAGCAGACGCGCGTGGCAGCCGTCGAAGCCGACGCGCACGTCCCGCGCCCGGTAGTCGGCGTCCTGCTCCAAGCCGGCGTCCCGCTCGAAGTCGGCGTCCCGCTCGAAGTCGGTGTCGCCCTCGACGGCGAACGTGAGCGCCCCGGGCAGCTCGGCGGCGAGGCGGCGGCCGTACGGGTCGTCGACGTTCACCACGCGCACCGCCGGCCCCGGCGAGCCGTCGGCGGGGACGAACAGCCGCCGCTTGGCCTGGAAGTAGTCCTCCATGTCGGCGTGGAAGTCGAGGTGGTCCCGGGTGAGGTTGGTGAAGATCGCCGCCGCGAAGCGCACCCCGTCGGCGCGCCCGAGGGCGAGGGCGTGTGAGGAGACCTCCATCGCGCAGGCCCGCTCGCCACCGTCGAGCATCGCGCGAAGGTCGGCCTGCAGGTCGATCGCCTCGGGGGTCGTGCGGATCGCGGGGCGCTCCCGCCCGCCGACGATAGAGGTCACCGTGCCGAGCAGACCGCAGGGCCGGCCGATCGCTTCCATCAGCGCACGGACGAGGAACGCGGTGGTGGTCTTGCCGTTGGTGCCGGTCACCCCGAGCACCTCCAGCTCGGCGCTGGGATCGCCGTGGAAGCGCGCCGCGATCGGACCCATCGCGGCGCGGGCGCAGGGCACCAGCACCTCGGGCACCCCGAGGCCGAGGGGGCGCTCGAGCACCAGCGCGGCAGCGCCGGCGCGCACGGCGTCGGGCGCGAAGTCGTGGCCGTCGCTGTGCTCGCCGGGCACGCAGAAGAGCAGCGTCCCCGGTCCGACCCGGCGGCTGTCGTAGGCGAGGCCGGCGATCTCGACCGACGCCGCCTCGGGCGCGAGTGTCGCGCCGACGCCGGCCGGGATCAGATCCGCCAGCCTCACGGCCGCTCGCGGTGCGTCTTCATCGCCGTGAGTCTAGTTTCGGACCCCGGCGCGCCCGGCCGCGGCGGCCTGCTCGGCGAAGTGCTTGCTGAGGGTCGTCTGCTGGCCCTGGTAGTTGGAGCCGAGGTCCTCGCCGTAGAGCACGTCGGGGCGCTGCGACATGGCCTCGAACGCCAGCTTGCACAGCGGCTGGCGATGCTCGACCATGAACGGCACGTCGCGCGCCCGCACCTCCAGGGCGGCCTGGCTGCCGTGGCGGCGCCCGCCGACGGCGTAGCCGAAGCCGGGGTCGAAGAACCCGGCGTAGTGGGTGCGCAGCTCACCGGCGGTCGGGTCGTAGGCGAGCATCTCGGCGGCGTAGTCCGGCGGGACGCTGACGCCCTCGGCGGAGAGCAGCAGGTAGAAGACCTCGGGCTCCAGCACGATGCGCCGGCCCTGCTCGGGGTGCACCGGCTCCCAGTAGTCCTGCCACTTCAGCGTCCCGGCGCTGGAGAGATCGATCGGGAGGCTGTTGCGCTTGGCGCGGTAGCCCACGATGCTTTCGGGGTTGCCGGCGATGTCGAGGCTGAGGAAGAGCCCGTCGGCCAGCGACAGCTCGCTGGCGCGCAGCGCGTGGGAGTCGAGGTAGAGCAGCGGAAACTCCTCGTGCACGGTGAGCAGCTCGCGGTCGCTGAGCCTGGTGTCGCCGCGGATCAGCCGCACCTGGTTGAGCGCCAGTCCTGTCCTGACGTGGATCGCGAAGGTCCGCGGCACGACCTCCAGATAGAGCCGGCCGCGGTAGCCGGCGGCGATCTCGTCGAAGCGGTGGCTGCGGTCGGTGATGACGCGCGTGAAGACGTCCAGCCGCCCCGTGGAGCTCTTGGGGTTGGCCTTCGCCCGCACCTCCGCCGGCAGCCGCAGCTCCTCGATCAACGGCACCAGGTACGGCCGGTCGCGCTCCAGCGTCGCCCCGTCGCGCAGATCGATCTTCTGGAAGGCGAGATCGGCGATCTTCTCCTCCACCGTCGAGCTGCTGTCGGGCAGGAAGCTGCAGCGCAGCGCCCAGGCGTGGTCGCCCAGCCGCAGATCGATGCTCGCCGGCTGGATCGACTCACGCGGAATCCGCCAGTCGCCGGCCGCCAGCCATTCGCGGGCGACGGCCTCGCGCAGCTGCTGGGAGGGGAAGACGCCCGGCTTCTGCCCGGGCTCGTCGGTCTCGTTCGCTGGGTCGGGAGCTGCGGCTTGCTTGGCGGTGCTCATGGCATGGAGTCCTCGGTGCGGACTCGGACGATGCCACACGACGCGGATGGAGGCGACTCGGCACGCCCTCAGGATGCAGGCCGCCCGGCGCCCGCTTGGAGTGCGTCCGGCTCGGCGGAGAGGAACTACGATCCTTCGCGGTGCCAGCGGCCTTCATCCCGAGCCCCCCGGTCAACGGCTTTCATCTCGGGCCGCTGTTCTTCCACGCCTACGGCTTGGCGTACGTCGTGGCCGTCATCGCGGCGGTGACGATCACGGTACGTCGCTGGGAGGCGCGGGGCGGCACGCGCGACCTGGTCTACGAGGTTGCGATGTGGGCGTTTCCGGCGGGCGTCGCCGGCGGCCGCCTCTACTTCCTGGCGACGAGCTGGAACGAAGTCCCACCGCACTGGTGGGGACCGATCGCGATCTGGAAGGGGGGGCTGGGCATCTGGGGCGGCGTCGCCGCCGGCACCCTGGTGGGACTGTGGAGGCTGCGCCGGCGAGGCGCCGACGTCCCGGCCTTCATGGACGCCGCCGCGCCGGCGCTGCTCGTGGGCCAGGGGATCGGCAGGGTCGGCAACTACTTCAACCAGGAGCTCTTCGGCCTCCCCACGAGACTCCCGTGGGGGCTGGAGATCTCGCTCGCGCACCGGCCCGCCGGCTACGCGCAGTACGCGACGTTCCACCCGACCTTCCTCTACGAGCTGATCTTCGACCTGCTGCTCGCGGCACTGCTCGTATGGCTTGGCCATCACCGCCGCATCCGCGCGCCCGGCCTCTTCGCGCTCTACGTCGCGGGCTATTCGTTCGCGCGCATCGGCGAGGAGCTGCTGCGCATCGACCCCGCCCACCACATCCTTGGGATGCGCCTGAACTTCTACGTCGCGACCGTCCTCTGCCTCGCCGGCCTGGCATGGTTCCTCCGCATCCAACGGGGCACGCCGCGGCTTCCCTCGCGCAAGGCCATGCGCCGCGGCGGCATGCTGCTGGCCGCCGGCGGCCTGCTCGCGCTGACTGGCTGCGGGGGCGCATCGCACGCGCGCCGCTCAGCCGACCGGACGGTCGCGAGCAACGCGCGTTCGACGGCCCCCGATCATGCTTGATATGCAGACATCAAATCGTCAGGGCCGAGCGCGACGTCGAGCCCGGCGTGCGGCTCGAATCCCTGCCTGGAGACCCCGAGGAGCGCCGTATTGGCGTCTGCGCCGGGAACGGCCGAGCGCTGCGCGATGAGCGCTACGGCGTCGGCGCGCGTGAAGGCGCCCCGCTGGCGCCACTTGACCTCGCCGACGAATCCGATCTGCCGTGCGCGGGGGAGCGTGTCGCCCCCGACCAGATCGACCTCCACCGTGTGCGTGCGATTCCAGAAACTGCCCACATACCTGGCATCGCCGAGGCTCTCATGTGGCAGCATCCGTTCGAGGGCCGCCGCGACGATCGGCTCGATCGCCCGGCCGAGGAAGGCAGGCCATGCCGTTTGTACGGCTCTCAGCACGAGCTCTCCGCGTCCCCGCTCGATCGTGTCCGCCGCCTCGACGAGGAAGCGCAGATAGAAACGCAGGTATGGATCGACCACCACGTACAGCCGCCCCTTCGACGCCGGGGCGGTCGAGTATGGAGTGCGCCATCGAACGATGCCCTTCTGCACCAGCGTCGTGAGCGTGCGCGCCAGCGTGGTCTGCGGCAGGCCCGTGCGATCCATGATCGCGCCGTGAGCGCGGACATCGCCCCCTATCGCCTCCAGCACGGCACGCGCCTGGATGTCGGCGGGGAGCTCCGCGCTCAACGCCCGCTCGGCGCTGACCAGCAGGAATGAGGTCGGGTCGCTCAGCGCCTCTGCCAGGTACTCGAACAGGCTGCGGCCGCGTCCCCACTCCAGCGCAAGCACCGGGAAACCGCCGATGACCGCATAGGCGTCGAGCGCGTCGGCGGCCGGCAGCGCCAGCAGCCCCCCGATGGTCGCGGGATCGAGCGGCCGCACGATCATCTCGCGGGCGCGATCGTAGAGTGGGCGGCCTACCTCGGTGAGGGCCTCCATCATCGCGCGGTCGGAGCCGACGAGGATCACCATCACCGGCAGACGCTCGAACGTCCGGTCCCACACCAGTTGCAGCACGGCCTCGATGGTCGGCTCCTTCGCCACGAGGTACGGCAGCTCGTCGATCACGAGAATCACCGGAGCCCGTCGTGTCGCTCCCTGGACGGCGAGCGTGAGCGCCCCCTCCCAGCTTCGCGCGGCGGCGCCGCGTTTGACCTGCTCCGCGGAGGGCGCATCCGAGCGCGAGACCGCCGTCAGAAACCGGTCGAGCTCCTGGCCGGAAGGCCCCAGCACCGGGGTGTAGAAGACCGAGCGGCAGCCGCTGCGCGCGATCAGCTCCTCGACGAGCCGGCTCTTGCCGACGCGTCGCCTCCCGCGCATCGCGATCATCGCGCCGGCCCCCGTTCGGCCGGTACGCCTGAGAATGCGCAGCAGGCTCGCAAGCTCCTGGTCGCGCCCGACGAATGGATGCTCTGTCGTAAACTCGGCCATTCTTAACCAACTTTGGATGACCCACATCTGGGTAACCCAATTTTGGATGATAGCGCCGTAAGGATTGCGGCGGCAACACCTGATGCCGCGAAACCCTTTGCGCCGCGCCGACCCTATTCCGGCCCGATCCCGAGATACGGCAGCGCGAACCCCATGATCTGCCCGAAGGCCGGCGCCGCCACCGTGCCACCGTAGATCGACCCGGTCTGGGGTTCGTCGACGATGACGGCGCAGAGCAGCTTGGGGTCGTTGGCCGGGGCGAAGCCGATGAACGAGGCGACGTAGGCTGTTTCGGAGTATTCCCCGGTCTGGGGGTCGATCTTGCTGGCGGTCCCGGTCTTGCCGGCAAGCTGGTAGCCGGGGATGGAGACCTCGCTGGCGGTGCCGCCGGGGGCGAGGACGCCGCGCAGCATCTGGCGGACCTCGGCGGCGGTCTGCGCGGAGATTATCCGCCGCCCCCGAGGCGCGGGCTGGGCGCGCCCGTCGATCGCCTGGACGACGTGCGGGGGACGCAGGATGCCGCCGTCGGCGATCACGGAATAGGCGGCGGCCATCTGGATCGGGGTGACCATCTCGCCCTGGCCGATCGGGAGGTTGCCCATCGACGAGCCCGAGTATTCGGAGGGCTTGAGCACGACGCCGCTTTCCTGGCTGGGCAGGTCGATGCCGGTGGGCGAGCCGAAGCCGTAGCGCCGGACCCATTCGTTGAAGTGTTCGGGCCCGAGCAGCGAGGCGATCTTGATGGCGCCGACGTTGCTGGACTGGGCGAGGATGTCGCCGGCGGTCATCTCCTCTTCGGGGTGTTCCTCGGCATCGTGGATGGTGCGGTTGGCGACCTGGATCTGGTCGGGCACGGAGAAGGTGCTCGACGGCGTGATGACGCCGCTTTCCAGGGCGCCGGAGACGGTGACGATCTTGAACGTCGAGCCCGGTTCGTAGTCGAAGCCGACGGCGCGGTTCTCGAGCTCCTGCTCGTAGGCTTCCGAGCTCGCCGGCGGGTGGGCGCGGTCGAGCGCCGGCCAGCTCGCCATCGACAGCACCGCCCCGGTGTCGGGGTTCATGACGATCGCGGTCGCGTCTTTGGGGTGAAAGACGCGACCGACGGCGGCGAGGACAGCTTCGCTGCGCTGCTGGATGTTGGCGTCGAGCGTCAGCGTCAGCTGCGCCCCGGACTGCTCGCGGTGGACGTCCTCGACGGAGATCGCCTGGCCGCGGGCGTCGCTGACGACGCGCCGCTCGCCGGCGTGGCCGCGCAGGATGGAGTTCTCGGAGAGCTCCAGGCCGGAGAGACCGCCGCCTTCGGTGCCGAGCACGCCGAGCAGCTGCCCGGCGAGGGCGCCGCGGGGATAGACGCGGCGCTCGGTCGGCGTCCCCTGGATCCCGGCTATGCCGAGCGCCAGCACCGCCTGCGCCTGTGCCGCGGGCACCTGGCGGGCGAGGTAGACGAAGCCGCTGCGCTGGCTCAGCTCGGTCAGGAGCTGCGACTGCGGGCGGCCGAGCAGCGGCGCGAGCTGCTGCGCCGCCCGTAGCGGGTTGGTGACGAGGTAGGGCGTGGCGGAGATTTCCTGGGCCGGTTCGGAGGTCGCGAGGATCACCCCGTTGCGGTCGGTGATCGTGCCTCGCTGGGCCGGCACGGTTTCCTCGGTTATCTGCTGGGTGTGGGCCGCCTTGCGCAGGGCACCAGCGTGGAGCACGCCAAGATAGAGGGTCCGCCCGGCGGCGAGCACGAAGAGGGTGACGAAGGTCGCGAACAGCACCCCGATGCGATTCTGCGCCGCCAGCGCCACCGTCAGCCGCCTGGGCTCGCTTCGCTGGACCCCACCGGCGGAGCCGCCGTCGAGGGTGCCGCTGCGCCTGCCGATGCCGTGGCTTCGGTCGAGGGCGCCGTGCCTTCGCCCGCCGTGCTATCGCCTGATGGCGCCGAGGCTTCACCCGACGACGTGGCGCTTTCGGCGGACGACGCCGCGACTTCGGTCGACGAGGCGGCGCTTTCACCCGAGGAGGCGGCGCTTTCGCCCGACGGCGCCGCGCTTTCACCGGACGACGCGGCGCTTTCACCCGACGCCGCCGGGGCTTCGCTCGACGTGGTCGCGCTTTCAGTCGACGACGACCCGGCTTCACTCGACGAAGCCGGGGCTTGACTCGACGACGCGGTGGACCCGCCCGAGGACCCGGCCTGGGCGTCGCGGGCGAGGGCGGCGGCGGCGAGACGGGCGTCGAGCCCGGGACGGACGGCGTCGAAGTGCAGGGCGCCGGGGGCGGCCTCGACCATGCCTTTCGCCGCGGCGAGGCGTTCGACGCGTTCGCCGGAGGAGAGCTGGTCGTTGGCGATGCTGAGCGCCGAGTTCTCGCGCCGCAGGAGGCCTTCGTGCTCGACGGCGCGGCCGATGCCGTAGCCGAGCTTGACGATCCAGAGCTGCATGGCGACGATGCCGATGAGGGCGAAGGCGATGATCCCGATCCAGGCGCGGCCGCGGATGAGGCGGTCGAGCAGGCGGTGGGGGATGTTCGTCGGCGAGGTGTGTGCGCGGGCGTGCGCGCGCGGGCGCGCGGGCGCGCGCACACCTCCGGAAACTCGACGCGGAAGCACAGGCGCCCGACGCGGCGAGACGGGCGCCGGGCGGGTCCGGCGCCGCGGCGGGCGGACGTCGGGGACCGGCCTGCGCCGGCCGGGAGCCGGAGCCGTTGCCGCAGCGGCGGGCGGAGGCGTCATTCCGGCCCCCCCTCGCCGAGCTTACGCGCCGCCCGCAGGCGGGCGGAGGCCGAGCGCGGATTGTGGGCGAGCTCGCCGGCGGAGGGCGTGATGGCTCGGCGCGAGATCAGGCGGGCCTCGGGCTGGCGCCCGCAGGCACAGACGGGCAGGTCGGGGGGGCAGATGCAGCCCCGGGCGCGCTCGGCGAGGAAGCGCTTGACGCGGCGGTCCTCGAGCGAGTGGAAGGAGATGCCGGCGAGGACGCCACCCGGCCGCAGCAGCTGCCAGGCGAGCGGCAGCGCGCGGTCGAGCTGGCCGAGCTCGTCGTTGACGGCGATGCGCAGCGCCTGGAAGGTGCGCTTGGCGGGATGGCCGCCGGCGAAGCGGGCGGGCGCGGGGAGGGCGTCGACGATGACGTCGACGAGCTCCTGGGTGGTCTCGATCGGCTGCTCGGCGCGGCGGCGGACGACGGCGCGGGCGATGGCGCCGGCGTGGCGCTCCTCGCCGTAGTCGCGCAGGATGCCGGCCAGGCGGCGCTCGTCGACGCTCGCCAGCAGTCCCCGGGCGTCGAGCTCCTGGGCGGGGTCCATGCGCATGTCGAGGGGGGCGTCGTAGGAGTAGGAGAAGCCGCGCTCGCGGGTGTCGACCTGCATCGAGGACATGCCCAGGTCGAAGTACGCGATGTCGGCCCGCAGGCCTTCGTCGACGAGCAGCTCCAGGGCCTCGTCGAAGCCGGCGCGGATGAAGCGCTCGGCGCAGGAGGCGTCGCGGGCGAGCTCGTCGAAGCGCTCCCGGGCCTCGGGGTCGCGGTCGATCGCGATCAGCGTTCCCTCGGGCCCGAGCCTCCGGGCGAGGAGGGCGGCGTGGCCGCCGCCGCCGAAGGTGCAGTCGATCGCGGTCTGGCCGGGCCGGGGGTCCAGGGCCTCGACCAGCTCACCGGCGAGGACGGGGATGTGGACGGTGGGCATGTCAAGAGTGCCTAGCACGTCAGGCCGGCCGATCGACGTGGGCGGTGATATCGGCGACGCCGCCGAGCAGTGTCGGTCGGTGCTCGCTCCAGCGGGCGCGGTCCCACAGCTCCAGGCGATCGCCGGCGCCGACGACGACGACGTCCTTGCTGAGGCCGGCGTGCTCGGCGAGGAAGCCGGGCAGCATGATCCGCCCGGCGGCGTCGAGCTCGGCGTCCTGGGAGCTGCCGTAGAAGAAGCGCTCGAGCTCGGACAGGCGCGGCGAGAGCGGCGGCAGCTCGGCGAGGGCGCGCTCGGTGTAGCGCTCGTAGTCCTCCGGGCGCCAGACGCCGACGCAGGGCTGGAGGTCGACGGGCATCGCCATCACGACGCCCTCGGCGAGGGTGGCGCGGTAGCGCGCGGGAACCGTGAGGCGGCTCTTGGCGTCGAGGGTGTGGTCGAAGGTGCCACGGAAGGCCATGTGCGCTGCGTTCCGTCAGGTGTTTCGCGAGAGCCGGGGTGGAGAGGTGGGAGGAGCCTCTCCACCCCGGCTCCTGTGCGTTGGCCGGCAACTTACCCCACTTTCCCCCACAACGCAACCCCAATTGCACATTTTCCCCCACTCCCCCATTGCGAGGCCCTCGAAAATCGCGAAAAGCGCTGCTGAACGTGGGTTTTCGGCCCCGCCGGCGAGCCGAGCCTGGGAGCGCGGGAGGCTGCAAGGGGGCGCGCAGAGCGGCGATCTGCGATGGGACTTGCAGTCAGACCGGTCCGGCGCATACGATCGTGGTGTGATCTCTCCCCGACCCTCCTCCCGCCGACTGGTCGCTGCGCCCGCCGCGGTGGCGCTGCTCGTGGCGTCATTGCTCGCCGGCTGCGGCGGCTCGTCGGGCTCGAGCGGGACGAATGCCAGTCCGGCGACGGTGGTGCCGTCCTCGGCCCCGTTCTACGTCGACGCGGTCGTCGCCCCGGAGGGCAGCCTGAAGAGCGACGCGTTGAGCATGGGGCGCACGCTGACGTCGCGCTCCCAGCCCTACATGGGCCTGCTGAAGCTGCTGCAGGGCCCCACGGGCAAGACCCCGAGCGACTCCGAAGTCAAGCCGTGGCTTGGTGAAAACGCCGGCCTCTTCATCGGCTCGATCTCGGCCTCGGGGGCGAGCGGCGCGGCGGGGGCGGCGTCGGGGTTGCTGCGGGAAGCGCTGAGCAAAGCGCTGAGCGAAGGCTTCGCGGGCGCCGAATCGGCGCTGACGGGCTCCTCGGGCTCGGTCGCGAGCCTGCTCGGCCGCGGCGGCGTCCAGGGTGCGCTGGTGCTCGACACGACAGACCCCTCGGAGGCACGCTCGTTCCTGGAAGGACAGGCCCACGGCGCCGGGGCCCACACGGTGAGCTACAAGGGCACCAGCTTCGAGGTGGCGCCCGACGGCATCGCCGAGGGAGTGGTCGGCCGCTTCGCGGTGATCGGCAGCGAAGCGGGCGTGGAGGGCGTGATCGAAACCCACGCCGGGGCGGCGTCGCTGGCGCAGGCCGCCGGCTACAAGCAGCTGCTCTCCAGCGCCGAGAGCGGCCGGCTGGCCAACGTCTACGCGAACCTCGAAGGGCTCTCCGGCGCACTCGGGGCGAGCGCGGGCAGGGAAGGCTCGCCGTTGACGCTGCTCGCCGGGCTGCTGGGCGACGCGGGCCAGGTGTACGCGTCGCTGATCCCGAGCTCGAGCTCGGTGGCGGTCGATGTCGACACCCTTCCGGCGAGCGGCGCGGCGAGGGGCGGCGGCACGGGCACCACGGGCGCGCAGGTGCTGCGCGGGCTGCCCGGAAACGCGTGGCTGGCGCTCGGCTTCGGCGATCTCGGCAAGACGCTCGGCGGCGGGGCGGCGGCGCTGCGGTCGGTGGGCTCGCTGTTCTCGGGCCTCAGCCTGGGCAGCTTCAGCGCGGGCAGCGTCTTCGCACCGCTGAGCTCGGTGCCGGACGTGCAGCGCGAACTGCTGAGCTGGATGGGCGCGACGGGCATGTATGTCGGCGGCAGCAGCCTGCTCAACCTCCAGGCGGCGGTGATAATCGACGCCAAGAGCCCGGCGCCGGCGCGCGCAGCGGTGGGCAAGCTGGCGGCCGCGTATCGCGCGGCGGGCGGCTCGAGCTCGCCGACGTCGGTCGCTGGCGCGGAAGTCGCTCAGAACGTGAGGCTCTCGGGCTTCCCGCTGGCGCTGACGCTGGCCTACGGCGAGGGCAAATTCATCGCGGGCCTGGGGGCGGCGTCGGTCAAGGAAGCGCTGCACCCGCAGAGCACTCTCGAAGGCAGCAGCGCCTACAGCACCGCGGCGAGCGCCCTCGGCCAGGGCATCGAACCGAGCGCGCTGGTCGAATTCCACACGATGCTTGGCCTGATGGAATCGCTCAGTCTCACCGAGGTGCCGAGCTTCTCGGGCATCGCCGACGCGCTGAAGCCGCTCGACAGCATGGCGGTCGGCGGCGGCAAGTCGCTGGGCGGGGGCGTGAAGCGCTCGCGCCTGACGTTGTCGCTGTCCTCCGGCGGTGGTGAAACGACGAGCGGCTGAGGTGCTCAGGCGCCCGCGCCGGCGAGGGCCGTGCGGGGGCGCTCGGGCGGCGCGTTGTCGGTCTCGATGATCACGCGGCAGGGGCGCCGGCTGAGGAGGTAGATGGCGGTCGGCCCGATGCGCCGCTCGCCGGCTGGGGCGTGCAGGGTCGACCAGTAGATGACGTCGGCGTGCACGCGGATGGCTTCCTCGACGAGGGCGGCGCCGGGGTTGCGGGTGCGGATGAGGCCGGTGTGGATCTCGATGCCGGCGCGGCGGGCCTTGATGCGGGCGCCCTCCAGCACGGAGCGTCCGCGCGCCTCCTCCTCCTCCAGGCCGGCCTCGAGCGAGAGCTGGCTGGGGACGGGGAGGACGAAGATGGCGTAGACGACGCCTTCTTCGCCGATGAGCTTGGCGGCGCTGGAGAGGGCGGAGGCGCTGACGTCCTCGCCGAAGATGGGGACGATCGCGGTGCGGTACTGGAGCTCGGCGAAGTCGGGGGGGCGTTCGGGATGGGGAATGCGGTGGGAGCTGCGTAGATCGAGCCCCTGGCTGCGCCGGTAGAGCACGTAGCCGACGAGCCCGACGATCATCCAGGGGATGCCGATCGTGCGGGCCTCGTTGTGCAGCAGGACGACGGACACCCAGGCGGCGCCTGTGCCGAGCGCGCCGAGCACCGCCGTGAGGGGTATGCGGCTGCCGCTGATAGTGACGTTCCAGGGCAGCCTGTAGGGTCGCTCCCGCTCGGGGTCCTTGACGCGCAGCGCGATCACCGAGATGTGGGCGGTGGTGAAGGAGAGCATGGCGCCGAACGAGTAGAGGTTGCCGAGCAGTTTGGTTTCGCCGGGGAGGATCAGCAGGCCGGCGAGGGCGGAGAAGAAGACGATGGTGAACCACGGCGTGCGGTAGCTGGCGTGCAGCCGCGCGAAGAGGCCCGGCAGCTGGCGGTGCTCGGCCAGCGACCAGGAGAGCCGCGAGATGCCGATCAGCCCGGCGTTGGTGGCGATCAGCAGGATCGTCGCGGCGAGCACGCCGACGTAGTCTTTGGCGACCGTGAGGACCCCGCCGTGCAGGCCGAGCCGGCTGATGATCCCGAGCACGGGATCGTTTTCGTAGGTCGTGCCGAGTTCGGTGGCGTAGTGGCCGGCGTGGTGCACGACGGGCAGCGCGGAGAGGGCGACGACGGAGATGCCGGCGTAGACGCCGAGCACGGCGATCAGCACGAGATTGACCGCGCGCGGCACGTCGTGGCCGGGGTTGCGGGCCTCCTCGGCCATGTTGGAGACGGTCTCGATGCCGGTGTAGGCGACCATGGCGACGGAGAAGGCGAAGATCAGGTTGTGCCAGCTCGGCGCGACGCCGAGGTGGACCTGGTCGATCAGCAGCGAGGGGTCGAGGACGAGGACGAAGCCGACGCCGACGAGCAGGACCTGCGTGGAGAGGTCCGTCACGGCGAGGACGAGGTTCAGTTTCGCGGACTCCCCGAGGCCGCGGATGTTGAGCGCGGCGAGCAGGGCGATCGTGATGAGCCCGCCGAAGATGTCGCCGGGATTGTGCGTCAGGGAGGGGAAGAAGGCGCCGAGGTAGTGGGGGACGAAGAAGGCCGAGATGGCGATGGTGATGATGTAGTCGAGCGTCAGCGCCCAGCCGGCGAAGAACGAGGCGAGCTCGTTGAAGGCGTGGCGGGCGAAGGAGGAGGAGCCGCCGGCTTCGGGGAACATCGCGGCGCCCTCGGCGTAGGTCTTAGCGGTCAGGACGAACAGGGCGCCGGCGCACATGAAGACGACGGGCGTCAGGCCGAGGGCGTAGCCGGCGACGAGCCCGAGGGCGTAGTAGATCGAGGAGCCGACGTTGCCGTAGGCCGTGGCGAAGAGGCCGGGTACCCCGACAGACCGCCGCAGACCCCGCTCGGTTAGACGCGCCATCAGTCCGCAGGGTATGGGATACCCCGCGGCCGCCGTGATGCGCTCGTCATTTGGGTCGCGTCCGCGCGACCCCCTCCCCAGACCGGCGCGTGGGGCGCGGGCCTCCGTGCCCGCGCACCGGGCGTGGAGGTCTGTGCAAGTTCGCTGTCACGGCCTCCGTATGTGCAGGAGACGGGCTTATGATTCCGACGGCCCGGGCCAGTTGACAGACCCCCCGGCATACACGTCATGGACAAGACACGCCGCGGAAACTACGACTCGGGTGAGGACTTCGTCCTGGAATACGGCGAGCTGCGCTTCACCTTCAACGAGGACGACTTCGCCGAGCGCTGCGAGCAGGCCGCCCTGAAGCTGGGGTTCGTCGGCGGCCGCCTCGGCGAGGACGAGCTGGAAGACCTCGTCAACCTGGCGGTCAACGGCGAGATCCACGACCCCGCGTCGGCGCTGGGCGAGCACGTCAATGACTGCTGGCCCGAACTCGTGGGTCCGGCCGAGCGCTCGCTGGTGCACTGGCTGCGCCGCCTGGTCTTCCGCGGCGCCTGGCTCGACCAGCGCGTCAACGAGGGCGAGCTCGACGTCGCCTTCGTGCCCGACACCGGCGGCTTCGCCTACGTCCAGCCGGATCGCAGCGACGAGCCGATCGAGCTCGCCCGCGAGCCCTCCTGGGGCCGGGTCGCGTACCGCCGCTAGGACGTCCGCCGGCCGGCGGACGTCCCGAAGCCGATCTCGTCTCAGCCCTTCAGCGCCTCGGCCCTGGCCTTGGTGATGGCGGCGGCGCCGTCGTCGCCGACGAGCAGCTCGGGGCGGACGGTGCCGCTGGCGGCGAGGTCGAGGGCGGGGAAGTGGCCGGTGCTGGCGAGGGCGAGGTCGAGGGCGATCGCGGTGCTCTCGCCGCCGAGCGGGCGGCTGGCGGTCGCGATCAGCGTCAGGGAGCCGCCGCCGGCGAGCTTGCGGGCATTGGCCATGACCTTGCGGGCGGTGTGGGGGTGCAGGCCGTCGAGGGTGTCGATCAGGACGACGACGTCCTCGCCGCGGGCGGCGACGCGCCGGGCGGCCTCGACGACGTGTTCGACGGTCTGGCCCTGGAGGTCGGCGGAGGCGGCGAAGCTGAGCGCCGCCGTCGGCGCGGGCAGGCCCTCTGGCGAGAAGGCCGCGATCTCTTCGGGGCGCACCCCGGCGAGGACGACCATGACCTGCAGGCCCTCGCGCCCGTTGAGGGCGGAGAGCATCCGCCGCAGGATCTCGGTCTTGCCCGAGCGGGTCGGACCGGAGATGACGACGCGCGAGCCGCGGCCGATCGGGGTGAGCCATTCGATCGCCCCCAGCGTGGGGTCCTCGGAGTCGAGCTCCAACCGCTCGGAGGGGTAGGCGACGGGGAGGTCCTCGTAGCGGGCGCCCTCGGCGACGGCGTCGGCGGAGGCGCCGTTGATGGTGTCCACGCGCGCCAGCGAGGGGTAGCGCTCGGAGTTGCGGGGGGTGCGCACGGGCCCGCTGACGCGGTCGCCGGAGACCAGTTCGCAGCGACGGACCTGGGCGGCGGAGATGTAGGCGTCCTCGTCGGAGGCCTCCGGCGGCGAGACCCGTAGGAAGGCCGAGCCGTTGCCGAGCAGCTCCACGACGCCTTCGACGATCCGCTCGGCGCCGGCGCGGGAGGGGCCGGCGGCGGTCCGCGGGGAGCGGCCGGCGCGGGGGCGCTCCTCGCGCGCGGGCTCGCGGGTCTCCTCCTCGCTCTCCTCCTTCGCGCCAGCGCGCCGCCGGCGTCCGCCGGCCCGCTCGCCGCCGTCCTCTCCCTCGGCGCCGGCGCGGGTGCGGCGCGGGCGGGCGGCGCGGCGCCGCCTGGCGCCGGTGCTCGCCTGCTCCTCGTCCTCGTCGCCGGCGTCGGCCGATCGCGTCCGTCGCGGGCGGCGGCCGGCGCTCTCAGCCGTGGCGGCCTCACCGCCGGTGTCCTGCTTCGTGGCGGACTCGCCGCCGGTGCGGTCGAGGATCGCCTGTATCAGGTCGGCCTTGCGCAGCCGCCGGAAGCCGTCGAGTCCGATCTGGTCGGCGATCGCGTGCAGGTCGGCCAGGGGGCTCGCCTCGAGCTCTGAGCGCTCCAGTACAGCAGTCATCGGTACTCCTTCTCTCTTCGGTCGCGTGATGCGACATCGGGATGGGGCGGTCGGCGCCCGGCCACGTTGGACAGCGGCCGGCACCCTTTGCACCGCGCAGCCTAGAGCACCCGGCGGCGCGGCTCGTGCCTGAGCTCCTCGGCAAGCGTGAGAGTCCTCTCGGGCGGGAGCTCGCCGCCGAGGGCGGCATGGACCGTCAGGAAGTCGGCGGCGGCGGCGACGTCGTGGACGCGGAAGATGTGGGCGCCGGCGCGCAGACCGTGCCCGAGCGCCGCCAGGGTGCCGGCGAGCCGCTCGCGCGGCGGACGGCGGGTGAGGGCGCCGATGAAGTCCTTGCGCGAGATCGCCAAGAGGAGCGGGCGCCCGAGTGCGTGCAGGCGCTGCACGCCGGCGAGCAGCTCGATCGTCTGGGCCGGGGTCTTGGCGAAGTCGGGCCCGGGGTCGACGACGATCTGCTCAAGTGCGACGCCGGCGGCGGTGGCGACGTCGATCCGCTCGCGCAGGAAGGCGGTCACGTCCCGCACGACGTCGCCGTAGAGATCGGGCTCCTGGCGGCGCACGCGCGGCGGGGCGGCGGTGTGCATCACGACGAGGGCGGCGCCGGTCTGGACGCAGACGTCGGCCAGCGCGGGGTCGCGCAGGCCGCTGACGTCGTTGACGATGTGGGCGCCGGCGGCGACGGCGGCGCTGGCGACGGTCGGCTTGTAGGTGTCGATCGAGATCAGCGCCTCGCCGCCGGTCTGGGCCGCGATAGCTTCGATCAGCGGGACGACCCGGGCGATCTCCTCCCCCGCGTCCACCGGCGGACGCCCGGTCGTGGCGGACTCGCCGCCGACGTCCAGGATGTCGGCGCCGGCGTCGAGCAGCTCCCGGGCCAGCGCCAGGCGCTCAGCCGTCGTCCGGTGGCGGCCGCCGTCGCTGAAGGAGTCGGGAGAGGCGTTGACGATGCCCATCAGCAGCGGCCGTCCGCCGAGCTCGATGGTGCGATCGCGGGCGCGCAGCGGTATGGTGCCGCCCGCTCCCGGCCGGTCGGGGCTCACGTCGAGGCGATCCCCTCGGCGCGCGCCTCCTGGGCGAAGCACTCGAGCTCGCGCGCGGTGCGCGCGACGTCCCAGCCGAGCTCGCGCGCAAGCACGTCGGCGACGCGGCGGGCGGGCGCGCCGAGCTCGCGCGCGGCGAGCAGCCCGAGGCGGGTGCGGCGCAGGAGGACGTCGCCGACGCTGCGGGCCTGCTCGTGGCGCGCCGCGAGCACGGCCTCGGCGAGCAGGTCGGGCAGCCCCGGGACGATCGGCTGGGCCAGCTCGCCGCGTTCGGCGGCGAGCGCGAGCACCTGGTGGGCGGCGTAGCCGTAGCGCCCGGCGAGCGCCGCGTAGGACTCCTGGGGAACCCCCTCGACGGGCGGCAGCTCCTCGACGGCGACGGCCTGGCCGAGCGGGATCTCCTGGGTGCGGCACGGCGCCTCGCGGGCTTCGCGCTCGACGAGGCGGTCGACGGCGAGCTTGGCCATGCGCCGCCAGGTGGTGAGCTTGCCGCCGGTGATGGTGATCATGCCGCTGGAGGTCTCGAAGAGCTCGGCCTTGCGCGAGATGTCGACGGACTTCTTGGCGTCGCCGGTGGAGATCAGGGGACGCACGCCGGCGTAGGCGCCGGTCAGGTCGTCGGGGCCGAGGTCGGCGGCGAAGAACTCGTTGACGGCGTGCAGCAGGTACTCGACATCCTCCGGCGCCGGGCGGATGTGATCCAGGGGACCCTCGTAGTCGTTGTCGGTGGTGCCGACCAGGGTGCGCCCGAGCCAGGGCAGGGCGAAGATCGAGCGGCCCCCGCCGGCGGGCACGATCGCGCCGCCGACGAGCGGCAGGCGCTCGTGGCTGAAGGTGACGTGCGTTCCGCGACTGGGCCTGATCCGCGGCAGCTCGGCCTCGTCGTGCAGCTCGCCGGGGCTCAGCTCGTCGGCCCAGACGCCGGTGGCGTTGACGACGTTGGCGGCGCGCAGCTCGAGCTCGGCGCCGGTCTCGCGATCGACGGCGCTCACGCCGCGGGCGCGTCCGTCGCGCTCGAGCAGGCCGACGGCGCCGACGCGGTTGGCGCAGACGGCGCCGAAGCGCTCGGCCTCGCCGAGCACGGTCAGGACGAGGCGGGCGTCGTCGGTCTGGCAGTCGTAGAAGAGGTAGCCGCTGCTGGGCTCGCGGGCGGCGAGCGCCGGCAGCAGCTCGATCACCTCCTCACCGCTGATGATGCGGTGACGCGCCGGGCTCCAGGTCTGCTCGCCGGCGGAGCGGCGCTCGCGGGTGACCGACATGACGTCGTAGAGGTTCAGCCCGACCCCCATGAGGCGGTCGGGACGGGCTCCGTCGAAGGCCGGGACGACCAGGGGCAGGGGGCGCACGAGGTGCGGGGCCAGGGCGACCATCAGCTGGCGCTCGACCAGCGCCTCGCGGACGAGGCCGAGATCGAAGCTCTGCAGGTAGCGCAGCCCGCCGTGGACGAGCTTGCTGGAGCGGCTGGAGGTCCCGGCGGCGTAGTCGGAGCGCTCGATCAGGCCGACGCTGTAGCCACGCGAGGCGGCGTCGAGGGCGACGCCGGCGCCGGTTATGCCGCCGCCGATGACAAGCACGTCAAACTCGCTGCCGGCCAGCGTCGCAAGTGCCTCGCCGCGCTCGATCACGCCCGCAGTCTGGCAGAGCCCGCGGGCGGCGCCCGGGTGGCCGGGTGGCGACCACGCCACGTCGCCACCACACGGCCATGTCGGGACCGCACGGCCGATGGCACCCTCAGGGTCGGCAGCGGCGGGTGCGACGGCGGCGAGAGGCGGTGTGGTGGTGGCGGTGGCCGCTGCGCAGCGGACAGAGGCGCAGGGTGCGACCAACGCCCGCGCCGACCGGCTGTGGAGCTCCGGACTGCAGGAAGCTCGCGATCGCGGGATCGGAGGTGTTCAGATAGACGCCGGGATAGCCGGCCTGGGCGCAGCCGTCGCCGAAGTCGACGAGCCCGAGCAGCGCGTCCCCGGCCGGCGCCGTGGCCCCCGGTTCGCCTGACACCAGCGGCCCGCCGCTGTCGCCGTAGCAGGAGTCCTCGCGGGTCCCGCCGGCATCGCCGGAGGCGCACATCATGCGCGGGGTGATGATCTGTTCGATCGTCGCGTACGCTTCGGCGCAGAAGGCGCTGGGCACGAGCGCGATCCGTGCCTTGCGCAGGTGCAGCGGGTAGAGCGAGGCCGAGCCGGGCTCGGGGCTCTCCTCCCCCCAGCCGCTGACGGTAGCCGGCACGGGTCCGTTGGCGCCGCCTTCGAGCGCGGCGGCCGAGCGCGCCCGGGCGAGCGCCGGGTCAGGCGCCAGCGGCGCGATCGCGTCGTGGCCGTCGAGCGCCGGTGTCGCGCCTGCCCAGAGGGGGCGCCCGAGATCGACGATGCCGACGTCGTAGTCGGAGGTCACCGGGCGGTAGGAGGGATCGACGCTGACCTCGGCGGCCGGGTCGCTGACGCTGCCGGCTTCGACCGGCGCGAGCTGGCTGGAGCCCGCGAGGACCGCGATTTCACCGGGCGCGCTGCGCTGGCCGCCTTCGCCGACGAGACAGTGGGCGGCGGTCGCGACATGCGTGGCGTCGAGGATCACGCCGCCGCAGAAGAAGCTCTTCGCGGGCGGCCCCACGCGCGGGTCGTACAGCGCCACCTGGAAGGGGAATTCGCTGATCTGAGCGCTCTGTCCGCCCACCACCGAGGCGGCGGCCAGCGGCGCCCGTGAACCGCGGGCGTTGACCGAGGTCGGGAGCCGCGATGCACCAGCTTGCGCGAGCGGCAGACCGACAGCACCCATACCCCAAAGCGCCACGGCCACCACCCCCGCAACACCACAGCGTTGCAGTGCGGTACCGAGACCGTTCATCCCTCTCAGTTGAGAGTAGAGAACAATTACTAGACATGCAAGACTGTCAATGACAGACTTGCCGCGGCGTCGCAGAGCGGCCTTTGGGGCTGGCCGTCACGGCGCACCCCCCGAATACACCGCGGGCTACAGCTGGGCGAGCTCGGCGGCGATGTCGGCGACGGCGGACTTGGCGTCGCCGAAGAGCATCGAGGTCTTGGGATCGAAGTAGAGCTCGTTCTCGATGCCCGCGAACCCGGGGTTCATGGAGCGCTTGATGACGATCACCGAGCGGCTGTCGGCGACCTCGAGGATCGGCATCCCGTAGATCGGCGAGGACGGCGTGTTCTTGGCGGCGGGGTTTGTGACGTCGTTGGCGCCGATCACGAGCGAGACGTCGGTGCGCTGGAACTCCGGGTTCGCCTCGTCCATCTCCTTCAGCTGGTCGTACGGCACGTCCGCCTCCGCCAGCAGGACGTTCATGTGGCCGGGCATGCGGCCCGCGACCGGGTGGATCGCGTAGCTGACTTC
>Ga0335072_10002602_pt1 | contig 27852 bp, 28 predicted proteins | sample Lox_Sample_21_FD_206725 | JGI IMG/M metagenome (GOLD analysis project Ga0335072, IMG submission 206725) | Soil microbial communities from Loxahatchee National Wildlife Refuge, Florida, United States - Lox_Sample_2.1 | ecosystem: Environmental > Terrestrial > Soil > Wetlands | place: USA... | reverse complement strand
AGCTAATCACGGTGCCCAAGCTAATCACGGTGCCCAAGCTAATCACGGCGCCCAAGCTAATCACGGCGCGTCGGCCGGAACGTACGTCAGCACCACGACGCCGTTGCTGAATGTCTGCGTGCCGGCGAGCACGAGGCTGGCGCCGTCGACTTGGTCGAACAGCCGCTGACCGGGCCCGTTGGTCACCGGCACGAGCCAGATCCGGAACTCGTCAATCAGTCCGTGCGCCATGAGAGTCCGGTCGAGCGGGCCCGTTCCGTATTTGAGGAGGTAGCGGCCGGGCCGTCGCTTGAGTTCGGCGACCTGCCTGGCCACGTCACCGCTGAGCAGGGTCGAGTTCCAGCCGACGTCAGTCAGCGTGGTCGAGGCAACGTACTTCGGGATGGCATTCATCGCCGTGACGAAGTCGGTATTAGAGCCGGGCTCACCGGCCGCCATTGCCGTGTAGGCGGCCGACAATCCCTCGTAGGTCTTGCGCCCGAGCAGCAAAGCGTCGGCCCCGAAGAGCAAGTCGCGGGAGTAGGCACCCTGCTCCGGCCCGAATAGGTACGGCGGTCCCCAGTCCTGCGGTGCGCCGATGTCGCCGCCAAGGGTGACGAAGGTTGACTCGATCAGCGTGCGCATGGGCTAGTCACCACCATCCCGTCCTGTCCCTCGTCCTACACTGACCGCCGCAGCAGCGAGTCCAGCTTGGTGAACGAGCTCTCCCATCCGGTCTTGGTGTCGTTGCCCATCTGCTCGGTGAATGGGCCCTGGCGCAGCTCGAGCCGCGTCTTGCCGCCGGGCTCGGCGTGAAACTCCAGTCGCAAATGGAACCGGACCGACCCCGTCGTCCCCGGAATGCCCTCGACGTCCTGGTGAGCGACGAGCAGTTCGTTCTCGACAACCTCGCTGAAGGTAGCGTCGATCTCGCTCCGGACGGTCGGATCGTCGTCGCTCACCATCACGAGCCGCTGGTAACCGCCCGGCCTGGCGTCGACGTGGACGCTCTCGTATGGGACCGAGAAGCCCTCCGGCCCGAACCACTGGCAGAGCTGGTCCGGGTCGACGAAGGCCCGGTACACCAGCTCGGGCGGAGCGTCGAAGACCCGGGTCATGCTGATCTCGTGCGTCGTCGTCTGTGCCATTATTCCTGTTCCTTTCTGCAGGCACCGTCCTGACGGTCGGCCCCTTCCGTTCGGCAAGTACTGCCCTGGGCGCCCTCCTGCCGGATGCGGCGCAGGTGCCCGTCCAGGCGGTCGAAGCTGACATCCCAGAAGACCCGGTAGCGCTCCATCCAGTCGGTCGCTTCCCTCAGCGGGGTGGCCTCCAGCGAACTGGACCGCCACTGTCCGGACCTGCTCCGCGAGATCAGCCCGGCATGCTCCAGCACCTTCAGGTGCCGGGAGATAGCCGGCAGACTGATCGAGAACGGCTCAGCCAGCTCCGTGACGGTAGCGTCCCCGTCCGCCAGCCGGGCGAGTATTGCCCGTCGCGTCGGGTCCGCGAGCGCCGCGAAGACCACGCTGAGCTGATCCTCCGCACGCATTTAACCACCTTGTTAATTAACCAACGTGTTAAACGTAACCGACCGCCTCGCAGGCCGTCAAGCCAGTCGCATGCGGCACCGGGCCTTGCTGATTTCGCTCGCACCGCACTAGCGAACCGTGCCGAACGGGCGCAGTGTGGACTGGATACCCCGATAACCGCGCTGACGCTCGGGTGAGAGGAGCACGAGGATGCGACGAAGTCGCGACCGGATTCTGACCACGCATACCGGCAGCCTGCCGAGGCCGGCGGACCTCGACCAGCTGATCGCCGACCGGGAGACCGGCGCCGACGTGGACCAGGCCGCGTTCGACAAGCGCGTCGAGCAGGCGGTCGCCGACATTGTCGCGAGCCAGCTGGCTTCGGGCGTCAGCGTGATCAGCGACGGCGAGATGGGTAAGCCCGGTTACTCGACCTACGTTAAGGACAGGCTGACTGGCTTCGGCGGCACCGGCCGCCCGCTGGCCATCGCCGAGATGATCGAGTTCCCAGAAGTCTTCGAGGCTCTGCGCGGCCGCAACACATCCCGGCGGGTGATGAATCACCCCGGCTGCAACGGTCCGATCTCCCTGCGCGATCCCGACGCCGTGCAGAAAGACATCGCAAATCTCAAGAACGCGGTCTCCGATGCCGAGCCTGCCGACGTGTTCATGAGCGCGGCGTCACCCGGCGTCATCGCGGCCTTCCTGGCCAACGAGTACTACCCGTCCGATGAGGAGTACATCTTCGCGCTGGCCGACGCGATGAAGCCTGAGTACGACGCGATCGCCGCAGCGGGCATTGTATTGCAGCTGGACTGCCCGGACCTGGCCATGACCAGGGCGATGCTAGGCAACGACGCGCTCACCGATGAGGAGTTCAGAGATCAGATCCGGATGCACGTCCGCGCCCTTAACCATGCTGTCCGTGACATCCCGCCAGAGCAGATGCGCATGCACCTGTGCTGGGGCAACGGCGCGTGGCCGCACATCACCGACATCCCGCTGTCCGCCATCATCGACGTCGTACTCGAGGCCAGGCCGATCGGGCTGGTATTCGAGGCTGCCAACCCGCGGCACGGGCACGAGTGGAAGGTGTGGAAGGACATCCGGCTGCCCGAGGGCAAGGTCCTGGTCCCGGGCGTGATCGATTCGACCACGAACTTCGTGGAGCATCCAGAACTGGTCGCGCAGCGGATCGTCAGGTTCGCTGAGATAGCCGGGCGGGAGAACGTGATCGCTGGCACCGACTGCGGGTTCGGCACATTCGCCGGGTACTACACGGTGCAGCCCCGCGTTACCTGGCTCAAGCTTGCCGCGATGGCGGAAGGGGCGGAGATCGCTTCAGATTACCTTTGGAAACGCGACCGCTAGCGGCCAGCTCTGCCCCCGGCCGCAGCACTTCTGGCGAGCCGCGGCCCGGTTGCTACTCAACCAGTTCCAGCCAGCCGCGGAAGACGGCACCGAACGGCTCCGCCTTGGCGCTGACCGCGTCCAGCAACCAGGCTGCCGCGGCCTCGGCGTTGCTGATCACGTCGGCCGGGTACCGGTAGCGGACCTGGTGCTCGGCGAACTCGTCCTCGTCGTCGAGCAGGATGCGCTGGTCCGCGCGCAGCCGGATTACGTCCAGGTCCAAGTCGACCATCGTGACCTCGGCTGGGCTCGGCCAGCGCGGCGGCGTGCCGATGTCGCAGTAGATCTCGGCCTGTGCCGGGTCGCCGTTGAAGGTGGCCGTCCACCACTGCCCCTCCGGGATGAGCTCGACGAATGCCTGCTCGAGGACGATCGGCGGCTCATCGCCACGTTGAGTGGTCGAACCCGCGTGCCCGCCCAGCCAGATACCATGCTCGTCCTCGCCGAGGTACTGCATGGTCTGGTGCCAGTGCAGGCTGCCGTCATACTTCGTGTACACCACGCGCACATCTCGACGGGTCACAGACCGAACCATATCGGCCGCGCCAGCTACCCGGCCGGATCGCCGGGTCGTGTCTTCTGTTCAGATGAAATGGCGCTCAGACGACCTTTGCGGGGTCCACTCCGGTACCGCCGGCGGCGCTGCTCTCGTACGCGGCGAGCGCGAACCTGAGTACGTCCACGGCCTCGCCGGCACTCCAGAGCAGCGGCCCTTCCCCGGTCCGCAGCCAGCGAATCCAGTGCCGGCCGGAGTCGCGGAAGCTGCTGGCCCAGTCATCGTCGAGCGCGTGGAAGCCACGCATCTCGCCGCCGGAGTAGATGTCAATGCTGGGCTGCTGAATGCCGCGTCCAGTGCAGCGGTTGACCCGCGCGAAGCCGCTGTTGCCGGTGATCTCCCATCGCTCGTCGTTGGTGTAATAGTCCGAGCGGAGGTACATATCCGGGGCCAGCGTGATATCCCAGACGCCCCGGATGCCGTTCGCGTGCTCCCAGCTGATGGTGGTGGGCGCGTCCAGGTCGATTCCCTCTCCGAAGGAAGTCGTGCCGATCCAGGCCCGCACCTCGCGCACCGGCCCGAAAAGCCAGATCGCGGTGGACAGCTTGTGCCAGCCGTCGTCGAAGAGCAAGATGCCCCGGCCCGCCCTGATCTGCTGGAGCTGCCACTCGAAGCTGCTCCAGGGCACCTCCCAGCCGCCAAGGCCGGTACCGACCATCTTGATGTGATAGCCGGCCACCGTGCCTATCTCACCCGCCTCGACTGCCGCCTTGAGTCTGCGGAGCGGCTGGTAGAAGAGGTAGTTCTCCATCACCCGCACGGTCTTGCCGCTTGCTTTCGCCGCGTCCAGAATCCGCTGCGCGTCGGCAAGGTCGTTGCACATCGGCTTCTGCAGGTTGACGTGCCAGCCGTAATCGAGCAGCTCGACCACGCCGTCGGCGTGCAGCGGAATCGGCAGCAGTGCCTCGACGGCGTCGACCTCGATGCCGCTCGCGGCCAGCTCGGCTGCCGAGCCAAAAGTTGCGGCGCCGGGCCAGTCCGCCTGACGCCTGGCGCGCTGTTCCTCGCTCGGATCGACCAGAGCGACCACCTCGACGTCAGGGTTGCCCAGGTACCCCCGCACATTCAGGTCATAGATCCGGCCGAGACCCGCGAAGGCGGCGCGAACGGGCCGATCATAAGGAATAAAGCTCACCGTGACCGGCCTCCTTGAGCCCCCCGCCGACCGGGACTGCCCGGAAGGACCTCCTCAGTGCTGTGACCCGAATCGTAAACGAGTGTCCGGATTCTGGTGGGCGATCCGCTCAGCTCGTTGCCAAACCGGGATATCCTCCGCATGTGACCCAGCCCACGCGATTCCCGTCGGGCACGGTCACACTGCTTTTCACCGACATCCAGGGCTCGACCCGGCTGTGGGAGGCCGAGCCTGAGCAGATGGCGACAGCTCTGCGCCGGCATGACGAGATCCTGCGTGCCGCCATCGAGGGCACGGACGGTTATGTATTCAAGACCGTAGGTGACGCGTTCTGCGCCGCTTTCGCTACAGCACCGGCCGCGGCGGAAGCAGGTGTGGCCGCGCAGCGGGAGCTTGCCGCGCAGGCGTGGCCAACCAGCCGGCCGATCACGGTGCGGATGGGTCTGCATACCGGTGTCTGCGAGGAGCGGGACGGCGACTATTTCGGGCCGGTGGTTAACCGGGCCGCCCGGCTGGAGGCCGTCGCACACGGCGGCCAGGTCCTGGTCTCAGGGGCGACGGCCGAGCTGCTGTCGGGTGTGCTCGCCGATCGCGTCAGCCTGCGGGACCTGGGCCCGCACCGGCTGAAGGACCTGGGCCGGGCCGAGCAGGTCTTCCAGCTGGAAGCTCCGGACTTGCCGAGCTCGTTTCCGCCGCTGGCATCGCTGGACAACGCCGAGCTGCCAAATAACCTGCCGATGCTGCTCAGCGAGTTCATCGGGCGCGAAGCAGAGCTCGCGCACGTGCGGGAACTGGCCAGCTCGGCCCGGCTGGTCACGCTAACCGGGGCCGGCGGCAGCGGGAAGACCCGGCTCGCATTGCAGGCGGCAGCCGAGCACATCGGCCGGGCGCCGGACGGGGTCTGGCTGGTGGAACTCGCTCCGCTGACTGACGGCGAGCAGATACCTGGCGCGGTCGCAGCGGTACTGGGCATTCAGATTCAGCCCGGGCCTGCGCTCGATGAGACGGTCAGCCGGGCGCTGGCGGCGCAGGACACCCTGATCGTGCTGGACAACTGCGAGCACCTGATCGACGCTGCCGCGAAATATTGCGAGCAGCTGATCCGGCGGTGCCCGCACGTCCGGATTGTCGTCACATCCCGCGAGCCCCTGGGTATCGACGGCGAGCGCGTCTACCGCGTTCCCTCCCTTTCTCTTCCCGGCGACGTCGAAACCGTCGAGGAGCTGACGACCAGTGACGCGGTCCGGCTGTTCGCCGAGCGAGCGCGCGACTCCGGCTTCATTCTGGACGGGCAGTCGGCACCGCTGGTCGCGACGATCTGCCGGCGGCTCGACGGCATCCCGCTTGCTCTGGAGCTAGCCGCGGCCCGCCTGTCATCGATGTCACTGAAGCAGGTGACGGACCGGCTTGACCAGCGCTTCCGGCTGCTTACCGGCGGGGCGCGAAACGCGCTGCCGCGCCAGCAGACCTTGCAGGCCACCGTCGAGTGGTCGTTCAGCCTGCTTGGCCAGCGGGAACGGGACACGCTGGCCCGGCTGTCGGTGTTCGCGGGCAGCTTCGACCTGGACGCCGCCGAGGCGCTGTGCACCAGCGAGACCGTTGATGAGTTCGACGTCACCGACCTCCTCGGCTCGCTGGTCGACAAGAGCCTTGTGGTCGCTGACCACACGGCCGGGTCAGTCAGGTACCGGCTGCTGGAGACGATCCGGCAGTACAGTGCCCAAGAGCTGCTGCGGGCTGCAGGCGACGAGGCGGTGCTCGCCCTGCGGACCCGGCATGCGGAGTTCTACCTGGGCCTCGCACAGCGTGTCGCGCCGGCGCTGATCAGCCATGGTCAGCGTGAGTGGCTGCGGCGCCTCGACGCCGAGTGGGACAACCTCCGGGCCACGTTCGCGCATCTGGCCGCCGAGAAACGCGCTGACGATGTGCTGCGCTTGGCCGTCGCCATCGAGCGGTTCGCAATCACCCGCGCGCACGCCGATGTACTGAGTTACCTGCGACCGATGATCGATCAGCCAGGCGCGACGGCGAGCGTGCTACTCACCGAGGCGATGACGGTAGCTTCTCAGCTCATCGAGCTGTTCCACCGCACCGATGCCGCCGAGGTGGCAGCGGCGAGAGCTTACGGTGAACAGGCACTGGCGATGGCGCGAGCACTCGGCGACCGGCGCGCCGAGGCCCACGCGATCAGCAGGCTCGTCGAGTCGGCGTATATCGCCGACGACATCGCAACCGGACTGGCGCTTGCCGAGCAAGGCGTTGCGATCGGTCGTGAGCTGGGCGATGTGCAGTTGCTCGGCAAGCAGTTGCTGAGTTTCAGCATCGACACCGCTGACGAGGAGGCTGCCCGTCGCACCCGGCTCGAGGCGCTTGCCTGCTTCCGCGAGTCCGGCGACGATCTGCTGGCCTGCACGACGCTGAGCACCTTGTTCAGCCTGGAACTGCACGCTGGCCGGGTCGACGAAGGGAACGCGCACCTGGAAGAAGCCGCCGTGCTGGCCGAACAGGTCGGCGGTGATCTGATGGTCTATTACGTGAGCGGGAACCTCGCACTGCTGCGGTTGGTCCAGGGCAGGCATGCCGAGGCAGCGCCGCTGGTCCGCAGGAGCCTGCTGTTGAGCCGGCGACTGGGCCCTGGCGTTGGCGGTGGCGAGATGATCTTCGCTGCCGCGTGCTGCGCGGCCTGGCAAGGCGACTACCTGCGAGCCGCGCGCCTGCACGGCGCAGGCGATGCCGACATCAAGACGTCGCTGGAGATCCGCACGATCAAGTGGTCGGCGGCCGAGCAGGAGCTGCGCGAGCGGGAACAGGGCAGGCTTCAGGAACTGCTGGGCACGGCTGCCTACCAGGACGCCTACCGGGCGGGCGCGCAGCTGACGCTCGAGCAGGCTCAGGATCTCGCGCTCGGCCGCGACTCGGCCGGCTGACCTGCAGCCGCGCTAGCGGTCGGCTTGCGCAGGGCGCGCAGGCCAGCGCGGTGATCGCACCACCCCCAAGTCAGCAAACGACACTCGCTCTAGTTGACAGCGTTTATCATTGCGTTGCATAATGGCTTTAGTAAACAGCGTAAACGCCACGCCTGAGGGAGCATCCCAATGACCATCAACATGCAGACCCTGAACGACGCGATCATCGCCTTGCTCACCATCGTCGGCATCGCCGTCGCCGTGTCGCTGGCGTTCGTCGCGGCCGGCGCCTTCTTCGAGCGCAGCCGGAAGCAGGCCGGCCGGGCCGTTCACACCGCCCGCGTACCGGCTCAGCACCCGACCCAGACCGACGACGTCCGCGAGCTTGTGCTGCGGTAATCAGTCAGCTTTGGCCGCACAGACTAAGAGGGACGACGCCGCGGGGGTGCCGTCCCTCTTCGCGCGCACTGGGTCTTAGGGGGCAGTGGGCCGTGGACGGCGGGTTATCCTGCGCACGTGGTCCAGCCGGTCGGTGTCCCCTCAGGCACTGTGACTCTGCTCTTTACCGACATCGAGGGCTCGACGAGGCTGTGGGAGGCCGAGCCCGAGCGGATGGCAGTCGCCCTGCGCAGGCACGATGACGTAGTCAGGGCCGCGATTGAGGAAGCCGACGGCTACGTCTTCAAGACCGTCGGCGATGCCTTTTGCGCGGCATTCTGGACAGCGACGGCCGCTGCCGCAGCGGCACTCGCCGCCCAGCGTGCCCTGACATCCGAAGACTGGCCGACCCGCCGCCCGCTCCGGGTGCGGATGGGCCTGCACACCGGTGCCTGCGAGGAGCGGGACGGCGACTACTTCGGGCCGGTCGTCAACCGGGTCGCGCGGCTGGAGGCAGTTGCGCACGGCGGACAGATAGTGCTCTCCGCCAGCACGGCAGCACTGGTCTCGAATTCGCTCGGCCGCGACGCCTCGCTGCGTGACCTCGGCCTCCACCGGCTGAAGGATCTGGGCCGCCCCGAGCACGTCTTCCAGCTGGAGGCGCCCTACCTCGAGGCGGACTTCCCGTCGCTCACTTCGCTCGACAACCCCGAACTGCCTAACAACCTGCCCAGCGTGGTCAACGCGTTCGTGGGCCGGGAACGTGAGCTGTCCGAGGTGCGCATGCTCATGAGGTCGGCACGACTGGTCACCCTGACCGGCGCCGGCGGCAGCGGAAAGACGCGACTCGCACTGCAGGTCGCCGCCGAGCTACTCGACACTACGGCGGACGGAGTCTGGTTCGTAGACCTCGCGCCAGTTACCGACGGGACGCAGATCCCGGCCGTGGTCGCAGGCGTACTGGATCTGCCCGACCAGTGCGGGCCAGAGCTCAGCGAAGCAGTCACGGACGCGCTGGGCGACCAGGACACGCTGATCTTGCTCGACAACTGCGAGCACCTGGTCGACCCGGCCGCCAAATTCTGCGAGCAGGTGATCCGGCACTGTCCGCGAGTGCGTATCTTGACTACGTCACGGGAGCCGCTCGGCATCGACGGAGAGCGGGCGTACCGGGTTCCCTCGCTCTCGCTGCCGGCGGCCGATGCTGAAAGCACCGCAGACCTCACGCGCAGCGACGCCGTCCGGCTCTTCGCCGACCGAGCCCGGCTGCACGACCCGGGCTTCAGCCTGGACGAGCAGTCCGCCGCACTGGTTGCGACGCTCTGCAGGCGGCTTGACGGGATCCCGCTGGCCCTAGAGCTCGCCGCGGCCCGGCTATCGTCAATGTCGCTGCGGCAGATAACCGAGCGGCTGGACCAGCGCTTCCGGCTGCTCACCGGCGGCAGCCGGAATGCCATGCCGCGCCAGCAGACTCTGCAGGCGACCGTCGACTGGTCTTTCGGGCTGCTGACGATGCCTGAGCGGGACATGCTGACCCAGCTGTCGGTGTTCGCCGGAGGGTTCGACCTAGAGGCCGCCGAGGCAATCTGCTCCTCCGGCGGCACGAGCACGGCGGACACGCTCGACGTCCCGGACCAGCTCGGCTCGCTTGTCGGCAAGAGCCTGGTGATCGCCGACCGGACGGCGGAGTCAGTGCGGTACCGGCTGCTGGAGACCATCAGGCAGTACAGCGCGCAAGAACTGGTGCGCGCCGGCGGTGACGACGCGATGCAACGGCTCAGGGACCGGCATGCCGCCCATTTCCTGGCGCTCGCCGAGGCGGCGCGACCTGCTCTCACCGGGCGCGAGCAAGCCGTGTGGCTGCGACGCCTCGACCCGGAATGGGACAACCTGCGCGCCGTCCTCCTGCACCTGGAAGCAGAGAGCCGAGCTGACGACGTCCTGCGACTCGGGGTGGCGCTCGAGCGGTTCGCCATCAGTAGGGGCCATGCTGACATCATGACCGCGCTGCGACGCGCGATCACCAAGCCGGGCGTGGCACTGAGCTCGCTGCTCGTTGAGGCGCTGGTGGTGACCTCCCGGCTGATCGACCTGTTCCTGCGCAAGGATGTCGCCGAGCTAGCCACTGGCAAGCGCCACGCCGAGCAAGCCCTGGCGCTGGCACGCGAACTCGGCGACATCCGCCTCGAGGCTCGAGCACTGGGACAGCTCGCTAGCGCGTCCTATTTCGAGCATGACATCTCCGCCGTGCGCAAGCTCGCCGCCCAGGGGGCCGAGCTTGCCAGCCAGATCAGGGATATGCAGGTGCTCGGCGAACTGCTGGCGGCCTTTGCCATGACGGCACCCACGCCGGATGATGTCCGCCGAATCAGCCTCGAAGTGCTGGCCTGCTGCCGCAAGTCCGGTGACGACCTGGTAGCAGCCATCGAACTGCATCATCTGTACGGGCTCGACTTGCATGCCGGGCTCATCGAGAACGCGGCCGCCTACCTGACCCAGTCGATCAGGCTGGCCGAGCATCTGGGCGGTGATCTGTTCCTCTATCTGATGAGGTCCGACCTGGGCATCCTGTTGCTCATCCAGGACAAACCCGAGGAGGCTACCCCGGTGATCAGGCGCTGCCTCCTGGTAGCTCGCCGCATCGGCGTGCGCATCGACGCTAGCCAGGTGATCTTCGGCGCCGCGTGCTGCACTGCGTGGCAGGGGCACCATGCCAGAGCCGCCCGGCTGCACGGTGCAGCCGACGCCGACATCAAGGCCGCGCTGGAGATCGGCACCATCAGCTGGTCGAAGGCGGAGCACGACCTTCGCGAACGAGAACAAGGTCAACTCCGCGAGCTGATGGGCCCCGGTCCCTTTGGTGAGGCGTACCAGGCCGGAACCCGGCTTACGCCGGCGCAGGCTGTAGAGCTTGCCCTCAGCCGCGAGCCTTCGGTCTCCTGACCAAAGCTCGTGATTGCAATTCTTAGTCGCTAGGCTAATAGTTAGCCGCATGGCTAATGAAACTGTCATCGGCACCTTCCGGGTCCGCGCCGACGCCGAGGCCGAGTTCACCGCGCTGCTCGAGCGTCACTGGCGCACGCTGCACGAACTCGGTTTCGTTACCGACGAACCGTCGGTGATCTATCGCAGCGACGACAGCGGGCGGACCTATATCGAGATCTTCACCTGGGTGGAGGGCGGCTACGAGCTCGCGCACGAGCACCCGGCAGTCCTCGCGATCTGGGGACCGATGGATGCACTGCTCGAGGACCGGGACGGGCGGCCGAAGTGGGAGTTCCCGCACTACCAGCGGGTGAGTCTGGGCGCGTGACCGCTACGCCCAAAGGTGCCGCGGAGCTTGCCGAGTTCGACGCGGTGTTCGGCGCGCTGGCGCACCGGGCTCGCCGCACAATCTTGTCGGCCCTGCAATCGCACGGCGGCCAGATGACCTCAGGTGCGATCGCGGCCTGGTTCTCGCATTCCTGGCCGACGACGTCCCAGCATCTGCGCGTGTTGCAGCATGCTGGCCTGGTCACCGTCGAATTGCGCGGACGCGAGCACGTGTATCAGCTTCAAGCCGATCGGCTGCTCCGCGTCACCCGGAACTGGCTGAGCCAGTTCGGCTAATCAGGCGCCATGATCACCACGGCCGTGGTGGTCATGGCTGTGATCACTGTGCGCGTGATGATCGTGGCCGTGATGATCGTGGCTGTGATGATCGTGGCGGTGACCACCGTGGCTGGCGGCAGCGTCGGACTCGCCGGCCATCTGGCACAGCGTTATCAAGCCCGCCCGAAGCGCTGCCACGCCCTCCGTCGACAGGCGGCTGGCGAGTTCCGCGTCGGCCTCGCTGGCAGCCCGCCAGCTCGCTGTCGTGGCTTCCTCCCCGCGCGGCGTCAGGGCAAGGACCATCCGGCGGCGGTCCCCGGTGTCCGGCGTCCGCGCCAGGTAACCGCGCATCACCATGGTGTCGATCAGCTGGCTGACTGCCTGTTTGCTGATGCCGAGGTCACGAGCGAGTTCAGCGGACGCGGAGCTGTCGCCGTAGACCCGTGCCAGCACGTAGGCGCCGTGTCGCGGCATGTCGTCGAAGCCCGCGTCGGCGAACGCCTGGCTCACCAGGTTGCCGTACGCCCTCCGCGCTCCGCGCAGCAAGCCGGGGATCCCGAGCGTCTCGTACCGGGATCCGGATTCTCGATCAGTCATGCCGCCTAGGCTAAAGTACAATAAACTTGACAATCAAGTTTTTTGACGGATTTGCCGAGCAAATCGGTGGCGGCATGCTCGCGTAACCCGGTCAACGATCTAGGGACGCGGCGGCAGTTGCTGCAGCGCCCAGGTGTTCCCGTCCGGGTCGGCGAAGGTAACGAACGAGCCCCAAGGCTGAACGTCGATGTCGCTGGCTTGGACGCCGTGAGCAATGAGCGAGTCGCGTGCCGCGGCTACGTCGGCCACTACCACCTGCACGCCGCGCTGCGAGCCGGGCGCCATTTCGGTTATGCCGGTGCCCATGACGATGGAGCACGCTGATCCGGGCGGTGTTAGCTGCACGAAGCGCAGAGTGTCACTGACCTGGTGGTCGTGGTCCGCGTTGAAGCCAACCTGGTCGACGTAGAACGCCTTGGCGCGGTCGACGTCGCTGACGGGAATTGCCACGAGCTCGATTTTCCAGTCCATGCGGCTGACGTTATCCGCTGGGTCGGACAGTCGGCGCCGGGGTGGCAGCCGACGTAAATCGGCTGGCACCTGCGGACCGACCGGCGTTTCAGATCCGGCTGTTGCCGGCAATACGCGCGTCTCATCGCACGGCTCGTTCATCTCGTTAATGCCGGCCCCGCCACAGCGCGCGGGCAAGCACGACGCCCTCGACCCGCAAAGCTTTCCCCTCGTCCAATAGGCAGCCAGCTACCGCGTCGAGTTGCGTCCCCGTCGTGCACACGTCATCGAAGATCAGGATGTACCGGCCCGAAGTGCGCGCCGGATCTGGCACCCGTAGCGCGGACCTCAGTTCAGTACCGGTCGCGCGCTTGGACCAGGCTTGCGCGTCTGCCGACTTGAATGTCGGCCGGGACTTGACGATCGCGGCGGGCGAGGCCGTGTCGAAGGGCCAGCGCTTGGCGACATCGGCTCTCGCAGCCCCGGCCAGCACAGCTTCGGCGTGCGCGAAGTCGTCGCCGCCCGGGCCGGCGTAGCCGGGGTTCACCACGATGAGCCCGGGCGGATCGCCCGCCATGGTCTCCTCAAGCCAGGCCAGCAGCAGTCTGCCAAGCACGACCGACCAGCTTCGCGTACCGCGGTATTTGTACGACATGATGACCGATCGCAGCGGCCCGGACTGGTACGCGATGGCGTGGATCTTGCTGATGCGGCGGCGTGGGCTCCGGCAGAGCTCGTTGGTGCACCCGCCACCAGGTTCGAGGTGCTGCGAGCAGACACCGCATACGTCCGCGCCCGGCCGGGCCAGCCACTGGCTCGCACAGATCAGGCACGTTCGAGCCGGTCCGTCGCGGAAGTTGCCGCAGCTGTGACAGCGCGGGAAACCGGCAAGGGCTAACTGATCGGTCATCTCGCGCTGACGGTAGCGGCCGGCGCCGACACTCCGTGTTCACCAACGCGGCCGTGTTCACCAACGCGGCCGTGTTCACCAACGCGGCCGTGTTCACCAACGCGGCCGTGTTCACCAACGCGGCTGTGTCCGCCAACGAGCCGGCGTTTGCTAACGAGGTTGGGCGCGGACGGGCCGGCCGGGGAGCGCGGTGGTGACCAGCTGGGTGTCGCGGACGACGAAAGTGCCGTTAACCAGGACGTGCGTGATTCCGGCCGAGACGGCCGTACTCTCCGCGTAGCTCGCCCGGTCGGCGATCGCCGCCGGATCGAAGATCACGATGTCGGCGTCGCAGCCGGGCTGCAGGCGGCCCTTGCGCCGCATCGCCGGGACGTGACCCTCGATCAACTGGGCAGGGAGGAGGCTAGACCGGCGCAGCGTCTCGGTCAGGCCAAGCGGCCCGCATTCGCCGACAGGCCCGCCGGACTCGGGATCACTCGCCAGCATGCGCAGCGCCCGGGCATAGGTCCCGGCCGTGCGGGGGTGCGTGACCGCGCCTGGCGGCAGCGGCCAGGCCATCGGGTCGGGAACGGGCCCTGGCCAGGTCAGCGGCATTGCATCGCTCGCCACTACAGCGTCCGGGAAGGTCATCGACCGCAGCAGGACGCCGCGGTCGGCCGGATCGTCCTCGTCCAGCAGCCGGATAATCGCCAGGCCGGCCGGATCCGCCGCCCGCAACTCGCGCAGCCGGTCCGCGCTGGCGACCTGCTCGCCGGTCGGCGCGTAGGTGAGATCTGGCGGCGTCAGGCTACGCTCAGGCAATCGATCGGGCGCGAGGAACGCCGCGCCGATGCCGGTCATCCCGCAGCCATACGGATAAGCCTCGGTCGTGACCCGCGAACCCGCAGCCTGTGCCCGGCCGACCAGGTCGAGCACGCGGTCGATGTACCGCAGCGACGTCGAGTTGATGTGGCAATAGTGCATGTGCGCGCCGGTCTGGCCGGCCGCGCGGACGATCTCCTCGGCACCGTCGATCAGCGTATCCGGCACCTGCTCGATCAGGTCGCGGGCGTGGGTGTAGGTCGCGACGCCGGCTTCGGCCGCAAGAGCTGCGACCCGCAGGTACTCGCCCGGGTCGGTGCCGGGTGAATAGCCGAGCAGCAGCCCGATCCCGATCGCGCCGTCTGACAGGTCAGCCGCCAGCCTGTCCAGGATCGCGCTGAGCTGCTCGGGCGAGGCGGCGCGCTGGAAGGCCGGGCTTGCCACGTTGCCGAGGAAATCCAGGTTGTTAGTCACCTCAAGGCCGGCCACAGCTTCCAGCCGGGCCAGCGCCCATGAGGTGGCGAAACCGTAGTTGACCGGCCTGCCCTCAGCCGCAGCCTGGTGGTAGGCGTGGTCGACCGGTACCGCCCCGGCTTCGAGCTCGAGCGCCGTGGTGACCCCGTCGAGCACGCGCAGCCGCAGGCCGGGGATCTCGTTGGTGTGGCTGTGCAGGTCAACGAACCCGGCAGTCACCACCTGGCCCGAGACGTCCAGGTCAACCGGGGCGGGCAAGAGCCCGTTCCCTACCTGGGTGATCTGCTGACCGGTGATGGCTACGTCACGTACGTCGTCCAGCCCGGTCTCGGGATCGATCACCCGCCCGCCGCGCAGGACGACGTCAGGACTGTTCACTGGGCGGCTCCGGAATCAGGCTCGGTGGCAGCACAGAGCCTAACGTGCGTCCCAGGAGCCACGCTGCGAAGGTTCGCAGGCAGGTATCCTCCGGGCGTGGCGATCCGGTGGATGACGGCGTGCCTGGACTTCCCGGCCGCGACGTTCGAGCAGGGCAGCGCCTTCTGGCAGGAGGTCACGGGGTCTGCCACGTCGGCCCCACGCGGGCCGCACGCTGAATTCGCCACACTGCGGCCAGCGCAAGGGGACGCATTCCTGCGCGTCCAGCGACTGCAGGATGGCCAGGCGGGCTGTCACCTGGACGTGCACGCCGATGACGTACCAGGCGTGGCAGCTCAGGCGGAGCGGCTGGGTGCAGCGGTCATCGGTCGACCGGACGGCTACGTCGTGCTGCGCTCGCCCGGCGGGCTGAGCTTCTGCGTCGTCGGGCACGTCGGCGAATCGCAGCGGCCGCCGCCAACGCGGCCGGGCGAGCACAGCAGCCTCGTTGATCAGCTGTCCGTTGACATCCCGCCGGAGAGCTACGGCCAGGAACGCGAATTCTGGTCCCGGCTGACCGGCTGGCCGCAGAGCTCAGGCTCGCGACCCGAGTTCATCTTCCTCAGCCGGCCCGACGGAATGCCGCTCCGGCTACTGCTGCAGCGGCTGGACGAACCACCCCCAGGTCACGCCGACTGCACCGCACACCTCGACCTGGCGTGCGACGACGTTCCGGCCGAGCAGGCGCGCCACGAGTCGCTCGGAGCCCAGGTCGTTCGCGTGATGGCCGGCTGGACGACATTGCGGGACCCGGCCGGGCTGCTGTACTGCATTACCAGGCGCAATCCGGCCACCGGGAAGATCTGACCGGGGTGGCGATCGGCACCCACAGGCATACCCAGTAGTAACCGGCGTACCACGCTCGGTAGCGTGGCCGGCATTGCCCGCCCCGTGCGAGCTCCCGCAAAAGGCCGACCAGTAGCCAGCCGCACTGACACCATGTGCAGCGTGACAAATTCCCGGCGGCCTTCGCGACCCGCTCGATCCTCGGGCAGGACCGCGCTCCGGCACCTGTACGTCGTTCCGGACGAAGCCCAGCCGGACGAAGGCCAGCCGGACGAAGGCCAGCCGGACAACGTCCAGCCAGAGCTCTGGGACAGCCAGGAGCTCCGGCGTCTTGGCCAGCTGCGTCAGCTCGCGATCGCCACCGGCGCGTCGAAGGAAACGATCAGGCTCATCGAGAGCGCGGCGACCCCAGAAGAGGCCATGGACCGGCTGGGCGGTGCCGGGCTGATGCCAGACGAGGCGGACTCGTTCGAGGGGATGCTGGGCTGGTTCGCTCCGCTGCTCGAGCCGGGCTCTGACCAGCTCGACGCCGAGATCTGCGGCAGCGAGTTCGTCGGAGAGTTGCGCCGGGCCGCACCGCCCGACCTGGATGTCGCCGACGTCCTGCGTGATGTCATCCGGCAACTGCCAGACCACCAGGGCCCGGCGGCACTGGCCATGGCGCGCGTGCTGGCCGCGGTCGGGCCTGGCGCGATCCGCGAGATCGCGGCGGATACCGCGGGCCAGCTGGCGGCCGCCGGCCAGGCCGACATGCCATGGGCCGTCGGCCTCGGCACCCCTGAGCCTGGCGCTCCCTTCAGCTACGCGGACATCTATGGCGAGCAGCGCTCGATTGTCATCCCCTACAGCTACGGCCGGAAGAAGCACGCGATCGCGGTGCTGATCGACTACGTCCTCGGCGGTGGCATCAAGGACTGCTATCCAGTCGACTACACGACGAGCCTGCGCGACCACTATCGCAAGATCGGCGCACAGCCGGATCTGATGTTCAGCGAACTCGACGGCGCGCAAGCCAGGCAGATTCTGGCCGCCGCGTTGTCCAGGCAACCCTGTCCGGCAGACCCGGAGCAGGCGGAGGACGTCGAGAACTACATTGACTTGGTCAGGGCCAGGGTAGCGCGGCTGCCGCTTCCGGCAGAGACGGACAAGCCCAGTCAGAAGAAGCACCACCCGAGCGGGTCCAGCCGGACTCCGGCTGCCCGGCGGCCGGCCGCGGCCCGGAACATCCACCGGCTTAAGGTCACCTTGCGCGGCAGCAAGCCGCCGATCTGGCGCCGGTTCGAGGTGCCGTCCGACATCACGCTGGCCGGGCTGCACTCGGTCATCCAGCTCGGATTCGGCTGGGAAGACTGCCATCTGTGGGTGTTCGAGACACCAGCAGGCCGGTATGGCGGCTCGGACCCTGACCTTGAGATCCGCAGCGCCGCGCATAAGAAGCTTTCTGCGGTGGCCGACTGGCCCGGCGACAAGCTGCGGTACGAGTATGACTTCGGCGACGGATGGGACCACGACATCGTCATCGAAGCGGTGCAGCCAGCAGAGCCAGGTGTCGCTTACCCCCGCTGCATCCGCGGCAAGCGAGCCTGCCCGCCGGAGGATTGCGGCGGTATCTGGGGCTACTACGAGCTTCTGAACACCCTGGCCAACCCGCGGCACGACAACCACGCGCAGATGCTGTTCTGGCTCGGCATCTCGTCGGCAGCCGACTTTGACCCGGATCGCTTCGATCTTGATGAGGCCAATTCGTATCTGGCGAAAATCTCCAGAACGCTAATCAAGCACTGAGTCGCTTACAGCAACGACAGTTCTCCGGTGATGGCGTCGACTCGGCTGTCCTGCGCTGGCCCGATCGCGCAGCAGGTGGGCGTCCCCTCCGCGACCTGCGTCCGGCCCGCGTCGTGGATGACCTGGACGGGCAGCCGGGCGGCACTCGCCTGCTCTGCGACGGCAGCCAGGTGCTCCTCGCCGGCCGCACGCAAGACAACCTTGGGCTGACCGTCTCGCAGCCAGGCGCGGAAGTCGGCAGTCCCGATCGCGGCCAGTGCGGCAGCGACTGCGGCGTGCGCCGCTTGCGCGGCTATCTTGCCGCGTCCCATGCCGAGGTCAGCGCGGATAACCAGGGCGAGCTTCACTGGCACGACTGACACCATATCCGGGCGGACGCCCAAGTATGGTCGGCGCCGCCGTCAGCACGCGCAGCTAACGAACCAGCACTCGCGAGGCGCTGGCCCGTACCTTGGCCGGCCGTTAACTTCCGCAGCCAGGCAATAGCGCAAAGCACAAGGAAAACAATTACCAGGTCCATCTAATGCCACTCCCCCGACGAATCCACCTGCGCCTGACCAGGCCCGTCCCCCAGGCCAGGCCCCTCGCCACGACTATTACCCTGCCAACAGGCGCCGCTATCCGGCTACCAGCGGCTTGTTAACTGCGACTGCGCGAGGGCTATTGTCCGCTGCATGCAAACATGGGATGCCATCACTTCTCGACGCAACGTCCGCGCCTTCGCCGACCGGCCCATCCGGCCCGAGGACCTCGATCAGATTCTCGAGGCGGGCCGCCGTTCGCCTTCCTCACAGAACTGGCAGCCGTGGGACTTCGTCGTCGTGACCGACCGGGCACAGCTTCAGGACCTCTCGCAGGTCTTCTACGGAGCCCACCACGTGGCTGGCTCGGCCGCAACGATCGCGATCATCGCGCCAGCCGAGGAGAACGAGTTCCGGCGCGCCCAGTTTGATCTCGGCCAGGCCACGATGAGCATGGCACTGGCGGCAGCAGATCTCGGGATCGGCAGCTGCCACGCCGGGGTTGCGGATATCGGACTGGCTCGCCGGGTGCTCGGACTGCCCGAAGACCGGACCTGGGTGCTGCTGCTCTCCCTGGGTTACCCAGCGGACCGGCCGCTGGCGCCCGTCCGCCGGCCGGGCCGGCGGCCCTTCGACGAGGTGGTGCACCGCGGCCACTGGTAAGGCCAGGACCTTAAGACCGGGAACGACGGCGCCTCGAACTCGGCACGTCGGCCCGCTCGACACCACGGCGCGACGGCCGGCCAATCGGGAACCTTAGATGCCGACGAGCACGATGCCGGTCGCGATCACCAGCGCGGCGGCGCCCCGGCGCTTGCCGAAATCCTCACCGAGTGCGGCCATCCCGATCAGCGCGGCGAACACCACGCTCGTCTCCCGGATTGCCGCAACCTCGCCGAGCCGAGCCTTCGTCTGCGCCCAGAGCACGATGCCATGAGCGAGGCCGCACAGGCTGCCGGCCACCAGCCCCGATAACGATCGCGATAACAGTCAGCGTCAGGTGAGGTACCGGACTCGCTGAAGCGGCCCTCCGAAGAACCGGACACGCCGGCTTCATACCTGCGATTCCGCCGCGCGATGGGGCGATTACCGCCATGATTCTATTGCGCACTTGGACGTAAACCGTGGGGCGGGAGCTAGTGACGGACGAAGAGCGCGCCATGCTCAGCGCAGATGACGCGAAACTTCTTAACAAGGTATGCGCGGGAGAAACCGCGGCGTTCCAGGTTCTTTATCAGCGGCACGAACAAGCCGCTCGCCGGCTTGCCCGCGATCTTGTAGTGAGCGTCGACGAAATCGACGGGGTCGTGGCCGAGACATTCGACCAGCTGCTTGACGTCACGCAGCAAGGCAGCGGCCCCGCCGATGCGTTCCGGCCTTACCTCCTGACCGCCTTGCGCCGGGTTTGCGCCCGACGGCAGGCACAGTCACAGGAGCAGGCACAGTCACAGGAGCAGGCACAGGAGACTACCGGCGAGGACCCGCCCGATCCCGCCGAGCCGTACCTCGACCTTGCCGTTGCCAGCCTGGACGACCCGCTCATCGTGCGCGCCTTCCTGTCACTGCCCGAGCGCTGGATGGCGGTGCTCTGGCATACCGAGATAGAAGGGGCGAGCACGGCCGAGGTCGGGCCACTGCTCGGGCTCAACCGCAACGGCGTGACGGCACTCAGGCGCAGGGCCAGAGATGGCCTAACGCGGGCCTACTTGCAGATGTACGCCTCAGGTGTAGCCAGCGCAGAATGCGCGGCCGTAGCCGTCAGGCTTGGCTCCTTTATTCGGGATGCCGTGTCCGGGCCCGACAGCAGTGCGGTGACAGAGCATCTGAGCCAGTGCGATAACTGCCGCGCGGTCTTCGCCGAACTGTCGGACGTGAGCCTGCCGCTGCGAGCCATGGTCGCCCCGGTCTTCCTGGGCGACTCGGCAGCGTATTACCTCGCGGATACCCTCGGTGCGCACACCGCAGCCGCGCCCGTGGCCGAGGCAGCTGCCGGTGCCGCGGCAGGTATAACCGCCTGGCTACGCCCAGTCGACCGGGTCCGGGATGCCGCACGACCGCTGCGCTGGCTGGCTGCGGGCGGCGCGGCCGTGGTCGCGCTCGGCGCTATTGCCGTGGCCGTCTCGCTTTCCGGCCATGGCACGCCGCTAAAGCCCGCGGACAAGGCCCAGGCCCAGGCGTCGCAGCAAGCGCCTACAACTGCGGCGGAGCCCTCGGCCTCCCCGGCACGGTCAACTAAGGCACCAGTTGTCGTCCGCGCGTCGGTGAAGCGCAATACGCCGGCTGTCCCGCCGGCCAGCCTGCCAGGGTCAACCAGCCCGGCCCAGCCGCCGGGCAATCATCGTCCGAGTCCGTCCGCTAAGGTCCGGCTCACGGCGGCTGTCGACGTCTACGGCGGTCACCACAACTCCGTGGTGGTCTTCAAGGTGAGCGACACCGGCTCGGCGAGGACGAGAGCGCTCATCGTCTCGGTAGCGCTACCGGCCGGCAGCTCGCTCTTCACCTGGCCGCAAGGCAACGGCAACGGCGGGGGCAACGGCAACGGCGGGGGCAACGGCAACGGCGGGGGCAACGGCAACGGCGGGGGCAACGGCAATGGTGGCGGCTACGGCGGTGGCGGCTACCAAGCCAGCAACGGCCAGTGGGGCCAGGATGGCTGGACGTGCAAGGCAACGGCATCCGGGGCGCGCTGCCGCCACGATCCGATCCCGGCCGGCGGTCAGTCCGAGGGTGTGATCTTCATCGCGATTAACGGCTCCTCGGCGTGCGGCCAGACTGTTTCAGTCACCGCGGCCACCGGATCGGTTTCGGCCAGTGCTCAGTCGCCTGAGGACATTCAGTGCTAACCAGCCAGTCCGGCGCTCGCCGGGTGCCTCGGCGATAGTAGACTTCCGGCGACTACGGCGCGCACTCGCAGATCACGGATATGCGCGATATCGGCTACCTTGATACGAGATTAGCCAGGCTGGCTCCCCGGTTCATGGAAAGCTACCGGTAGCCACACAGGCCCGGCAGGCGGCCGCGTAGGCAACCAAACATGAACTATGCCGGAGGAATCAGGTGAGTCAAACCACTGCGGTGAGCGCGCCAGGCAGGTCGAGCAGTCGGCTACTGGCAATTGTGCTCGGGATTCTCGGGGTCCTGGCGATCATCCTTGGCGTGCTCTATGTCGCCGGTGCGCTGAACTCGGTGCACTTCTTGGTCGGCAAGCACCACTCAGGCTCGCACACAGTGCGCGCAGCTGTCTCGTTCGTTGTGGGCGTCGTGCTGCTTATTCTCGCCTGGGCTGCTGGCCGCACACGTAGCAGCTGAGGCTGCGCGGCCTTACTGGCCCGCGGCCGACAACTGCTCCGCAGGCGCACCCGGTATCCAGTTCAGTACCTTCTCGAAGTGAACCGTGGTACCGGCCGCACCGCTACCCGTCAGCGACAGCTCGTCAGTGACGGCGTCGATGATTCTCAGGCCCCGCCCGTGCTCGGGCATAGCGTGCCCAGATATGCCCCGCTGGGGCATGCTTTGATCCGATATATCGGGGTGGCCGCGGAGCGGGAGTTTGTTTCCATCGCGTCCATCGCGGCTGCCCCTGTCGACCACCTCGATGACGCACCGGCCGTCAGTCGTGGTGGCGATGACCTCGTACTCCTCGCCGGGGCCTGCGTGCCGGATGACGTTGGCGCAGGCCTCGCTCAGTGCTAGCGCGATGTCGGCGCGGGTCTCGGGCATCACGCCGAGCCGCTCCAGGCAGGAATCCAGCACCTGCCGGGTGACCGGCACGCTGGCCACGTCCCGCGGCAACGACAGGGCCACGTTCACTTCCACGGCAAACCTCCTGGCTCAGTTATCTGCGCCTCGTTTGTCCGCCTCGCCAGCCCCGCAGCGCGCCCGGCTCCGAGGCGCCTTATAACAGATGTCCATTTCCGGGCTCGCTAAGCGCCGCGACGCATGCCCGCCGGATTCCGCCGGTGCCGCGCCTGGCTGCCCTGCAGCCGGAGGGCCGCGGCCGCGTTCCAGCGCAGTGCGCCCGCCAGGTCACGCGCATGCTCGATTGCGGTGTAATCGTTCCGCAGCGCCGGCGCGGACATAGCCCGGTCGAGATCAAGGTCACACTGGCCAAGTACGAACGAGAAATCGCGCCGGAGTGGCTCGAGCAGGTCGTAGCCGAACGAGGAGTGCATCCGGGCGAACAGCGCCCGGTACAGCCGGGCGCGCTCGTGCAGTCCGGAAGAATGCGACATCGGGTTCTTGGGCCGACGCAGGATATAGCCAGGCAGCACGTCCGCGAATGCCCGCCGCATGATCCACTTCTCCTGGCCGTCGCGGACCTTCAGGCCGAGCGGCAGCCGCATAGCCAGTTCGACCACGCCCGGGTCAAGGTAGGGCACCCGGGCCTCCACGCCGTGGCCCATGCTGACCCGGTCGACGCGCTGCAATTCGGTGCGGTGCAGGTTCCGGATCATGTGGAGGAACAACCGCCGAGACGCAGCCTCGCCTGCCTGCTCGTACATCGGATAGCCGGCGAATAGCTCATCCGATCCGTCACCGGTAAGCACGACCTTGAGGCCAAGCTCGCGCGCCCGGGCGAACAGCGGCACCGACACGACAGCGTTGATGATGTCGCCGTACTCGGTGAGTTCGGACATCCGGATTGCGGCCCGGATACTGGCTGCCCTGATGTCTCTGGGCTGCACGTCGATGACCTCGTGCCGGACTCCGAACTCGGCGCACAGACGACGCGAGTACGCCAGATCGTCGCTTGCGGCCGCGCCGATGGTCAGCGCCACGCAGTCCGGGTGCATCGCCTGGACGTTGGCTAGCACGATCGAGCTGTCCAGGCCGCCGGACAAGATCACGCCGACCGTCAGGTCAGTGTCAATCCTGACCCGGATGCTGTCCTCGACGGCCAGGCGCAGCACTTTAGCCGCTTCGGCCGGATCCTCGATCGGTGACTGGTCCTCGCCAAGCCGGGTGAGGTCGGCGTACGGCCTGAGGTCCGGTCCGGCAGTGCAGGCCGGATCGGCCCAGCCGTGATGCCCGGGCGGCACTTCCGATACCGGCGAACCCGCCGGCACCAGTGCCTTGACTTCCGACGCGACGCACAGCTGGCCGTCCCGCCACGACCAGTACAGCGGCTTCACCCCGACCGGGTCGCGAGCCAGGTAGATCCGGCCAGCTGCACGGTCCGCGATCACCAGCGCGAACTCGCCGCGGAACCGGGCGGCCGCGTGCTCGCCCCACTCACCGAATGCCTCGAGCACAAGCTCGGTGTCGCTCTCGCTACGGAACTGCCGGCCGCGACCGATCAGCTCGGCGCGCAGCTCGCGGTAGTTGAAAATCTCGCCGTTGTAGCACAGCAACCAGCGGCCGTCGGTAGACAGCCAGGGCTGCACTGCACGTTCCCGGTCGATGATCTTAAGCCGTTGGACGCCCGCGAGAAGCTGACTGTCACAGACCATTTCCTCGCTCTCGCCGCGCGACGCAAGGGCGCGGAGCATCTGGCCGAACAGGCCAGTGTCCGGCTCCCCGCCGGCGATCAGCGCGATTCCGCACATCCGCGTCAGCCGCCGTTGCGGTGGCCGGGGAGCAAGCGCAGCGCGTGGCCTGCTCCCGGTTGCACGCAGACGTGCCAGGCCTGGCCCTCGTCGATGACGTTGAGCTCGCCGGAATGCTGCCGCTCGAGCAGCACGCGCTGCAGAGCCTCCTCAGCACCGAACTGCCGGAACCAGGTCATCTCGATGTCCGCCGCGAACCCGACGCAATGCGCGCTCGGCAGCAGGGCGGCGTAACCAAGATCCCGCAAGTGATGCTGATGCATGACGCTGCGAACGAGGCTGGTCACCCATAGCGGTGGCGTGCCCGGCGGCGCGAGGTCCGCGAAGTCGGCCGCGATCTGGTTCAGCAGAACGATGAGTTCCGGCCGGGCGTAGGCGAACCGCAGGCCCGCCGTCTGCGGCGCCCGGCCAGGCGCCGCCTTTCGCTCCGCCGCGCGGGCGGCCCTGGCCACGAGAGTCGACGCCTGGCGACGGTAGTGGAACAGGAGCATGCCGTCGCGCCGCAGTCCGTCCAGGTCCAGCAGGTCAGCCGAGCCATAGACGTCCGCGTCGGACGGATAGGGAGGCAGGTGACCCCACCAGAGCACGTCGATCTGAGCAAGAAGCGCGATGCGGATCATGGCGGCCAGATTCCGCGCGGAGCTGCGCACGGCGTACTGGTAAGACCTGACCTCGCGAAGCACCCGGCGGACGGCCGCGTCCTCGCCTGCGGGCGTCGCGGAGAGAATCATCGCGAACTCCGGCTCTGACAGGCGCCGGGTCAGGATCCGTTCGGCTACGGCTTTCTTCGGGCACTCGCCGCGAGGTCCCGCCAATTCGGCGATCACGTCGGCTACGGCCTCGCGATAGGCGGCCAGATCCGATAGCCGCCGTATGTCACCCGCGGAAAGACCGTCCGCTCGAAGTTCCCCGAGCAACCAACCGGTCACAAGCAACCCCCATACTCCGGCGCACATCCCCGAGCGCGCCAAAGACTGAGAGTAACAGCTTAGCGACGTAGCGTGATGCGGTGGGCCAAATCACGCGCGCTCTGTCCGTTGCGGTGCCTGGCTTTCCGCCGTGTCACGAGTTCAGCTCGACCCGCGCTCCGGCCCTTCCGACCCTTATCTGCCCGCGCATTTCCCCGGGGTGACTCAGGGGCTTTCCCGGATGCGCTCGCGGTTTGGCAAGAGCAGGCTGGATCTATGGACCGCGCGAGCGCTACGCCGCCACCGTGCGCGGCCAATGCTGACGACCGTGCGGTTGGGCTCTCGCCGTCAGGATCTGAGCCAGCAGCGTTGCAGCCAGCGGGGTCGCCGTCGGCAGGACGGCTGCTCGGGCTGCTGGAGAAGATGCTGCGGACTCGGCGGGCGCGGAAGCTGGCTTACTCGGTCGTGCTCCTTGAAGTCGCGGCGGTCATCGGGTTCGCGATCGCGTACCGTCCGTTCGACCTGAACATCTACCTGTGGGGCGGTCGCGCGGTCACCGAGGGCTCGCGCTTGTACCTGGTGCAGGCTCACGCGAACTGGTTCACTTATCCGCCGTTCGCGGCTGCACTGTTCGTGCCGCTGGCCGGACTGCCGACCGTCATCGTCGTGCTGGCCTGGGAACTGGCCACGGTCGCAGCGTTCGCCTGGGCGTGTGTGCTCTCAGTGAGGCTGTCCGGCTGCCGGCCGTCTAAGGCAGCGGTGGCCGCCATCGTCGGCGCCGGCCTCCTGCTCGAGCCCGTCTATCACACGCTGTTCCTCGGTCAGGTCAACGTATTCCTGCTCGCATTGGTGCTGACCGACATCTGGCGCGTGGCCCGGGGGAAGCGGGCCGGCGTAGGCATCGGCGTCGCCGCCGCGATCAAGCTCACGCCTGCCATCTTCATCGTCTTGCTGCTGCTGACAAGGAGGACGAAGGATGCACTGATCGCGGCGGGAGCGTTCGCCGCCTGCGCGGTGATCGGATACCTCGTCGACCCAAGCGCCTCACGGCTGTACTGGACGCGCCTGTTCTACGACACCTCGCGGGTCCGCGTCACCTACATCAGCAATCAATCGCTGGACGCGGCAGCCGCGAGGATCCTGGGTGGCGTCAGCCACGTCGGAACCTGGTACGTAGCGGTCGAGCTTATCGTCGGCGTGCTCGGGCTGGCTGTGGCAACCTCGCTCGCCAGACGTGACGACTGGCTCGGCGCGGCAGCGGTCACCGGCACGACTGGCCTGCTGATTTCCCCGGTCTCCTGGACTCATCACTGGGTCTGGATCATGCCCGCACTGATCGTGCTGCTGCGTGGTGGTGGCACTGCCAGCCGGGCTGCGGCGGCGAGCGGCTACCTGTTGTTCGTCCTCGCCCCGATGTGGTGGACACCGCACCCAGGCGATAACGCGCAATACGGCTTCCACGGGCTGACGACGCTGACGGCAAACTGCTTCATGCTGGCCGGAATCGCGTTCCTCGCGGCTATGGGCTGGTACGCCCGGCCACGGCCACGGCGACGGCCCTACGGCGGTACACGGCACGCCCCACCGGCGACGCGGCTTCATTGCGCCGACCCCATCCCCGCCGCACATGGGCAGCTCCGACCAGCGACGCCGCTTCCTCAGTGCACCTCCCCGCCCCCCTCCGCCCGCTGGCCGACCTGGAACCACCGAGCCTCCCCGCCGCTGCGGGCCCCTAAGGGGTCTATCGAGATATGACTTGTCAGGTGGATGACCGCGACGTACGCTATCGATATATCGAGATCGTATCGCGAGAGATGGGCGGCGAGCGGATGACAGCGGGAACAGCCTTCGGGCCCTGCGAGGTTCTCAGTAATGTGTTCGCGCAGGTACGGGAGGCCATAGGGGCCAAGGCCGAGGGTCACCACGGTAGTCCGTGGGATTTCGGCGGTCGCCGCGACGCGGGCCACTGGCGTGGCGGTCACTGGGGCGGCGGCTTTGTCGGATCTCGCGGAGGCTGGTGGCCAGGTACCCCGGCCCCGCCGGGCCCGAAGGCAAGCAGGGGTGACGTACGCGCGGCGATCCTGGCGCTGCTGCGAGAGGAACCCCGCAATGGCTACCAGATAATGTCCGAGATTGCCGAGCGTAGCCGCGGCGCCTGGCGGCCGAGCCCAGGGGCCGTATATCCGGCGCTCTCCCAGCTAGCGGACGAAGGCCTGATCGCAGACGAGAAGTCTGGCGGCCGCCGCGTATTCAGTCTGACAGAGGCCGGCCGTGATTATGTGGCGGCCAATCCGGAGATGGCACGCGGTGCCTGGGAATCATCTAAGCAGCAGGAGGCTTGGGAAGTGCCCGGCCTATTCGCCGAGGCGGCACGCCTGGGCAGCGGAATCGTCCAGCTAGCCCATGCCGGGACTCCTGCACAGGTCCACGCGGCCGAGCAGCTGCTTGAACGGACTCGGCGTGAGCTTTACCGGATCCTCGCCGATGACCATACGGCCGCAGGGCACGCCGATCAGGACAACTAGGAAATACGGGGCAGTGCAATGCAGGAATATATGAGGGTCTCAGACGCAGACCGCGAACAAGTCGCGGAACGGCTACGCGAGCACTTTGCGGCGGGCCGTCTCACGTCCGACGAGCTGGACGAGCGAGTCGCCGCTGCACTGAACGCCAAGACAGTCGGGGACCTGCGCGCTGTCATGGCCGATCTGCCCGAGCCGACTCAGGTCGGGCCGCAGCCCGGGCAGACCGCTCCGGACTGGACATATCGCCCGGTCCATGGCCTTGGGCGCGGACCACGACTCCTGCCACTGGCAGTGATCCTGCTTCTCGCAGTGATAGTGCTGCCGAGCGCCGGGCTCGTGGTCATGGCGTTCCTCAAGCTGATCTTGCTGTTCTGGCTAGTGGTCTGTGTGGCCGGGGTCTTCGCCGCATCCCGGTTCCGCCGCAATACGCGGCGTTACTGGCAGTCCGGTGGCCGCCGGTACCACGATCACTGGCACCAGCATTAGCGTCCCGGGCACGTCACGCCCACGACCAGTGTCCACAATGATCTTGATCGCCTAGGGGCGAGGTGGGTCAGGCCAGGTATCTGCGCTGGTCACAGTCACCGCGCGGGGTACTCTGATGCCCTGCAGATGCCGCGCTCAGCACAGTGAGCCGGCGTTAGGGCC
>Ga0335072_10002601_pt1 | contig 27856 bp, 22 predicted proteins | sample Lox_Sample_21_FD_206725 | JGI IMG/M metagenome (GOLD analysis project Ga0335072, IMG submission 206725) | Soil microbial communities from Loxahatchee National Wildlife Refuge, Florida, United States - Lox_Sample_2.1 | ecosystem: Environmental > Terrestrial > Soil > Wetlands | place: USA... | reverse complement strand
CCTCTCCCTGCTCATCGAAAACCACCGCATGCCCGTCATCTACCGCATCCGCGACGAGTACCAGCGGCTGTGGGACGAGGAGAACCGCACCCTGCCCGTCGAGATCACCAGCGCCATCCCCCTCGACGCCCAGACCACCGAGAGCCTCGGCGCCACCATCGGCGAGCGCGCCGGACGGCGCGTCACCCTGTCCGCCCGCGTCGACCCCGACATCCTCGGGGGCATCGTCCTGCGCGTCGGGAACTCGATCCTCGATGCCTCCATCCGCAACCGACTCGAGCAGCTCCGCCGCCACGTCGCCCAGGGAGCCGTCTAGCGGCAACGCCGCAACGCCGCCCGCCAACCTACGGATTTCAAAAGGAATCACTCTCCAGGAGACCCCATGCAGATCAATCCCGACGAGATAACAAGCATCCTCAAGAGCCGCATCGCCGGGCTGGACAGCGGCACCGCCGAGCTGACGGAGGTCGGCACCGTCCTCTCCGTCGCCGACGGCATCGCCCGCCTGCACGGCCTGGAGAACTGCATGTCCTTCGAGATGCTCGAGCTTCCCCACGGCGTCACCGGCCTCGCCCTAAACCTCGAGTCGGACAACGTCGGCGCCGTCCTCTTCGGCGACTGGGAGCGGATCTCCGAGGGCGACACCGTCAAGCGCACCGGGGCGCTGCTGGAGATCCCCGTCGGCGACGAGCTGCTCGGGCGCATCGTCGACCCCCTCGGCCGCCCCCTCGACGGCAAGGGCGAGGTCAACACCTCCCAGACCCGCCCCGCCGAGTTCAAGGCCCCCGGCGTCGTCCAGCGCCAGCCCGTCAAGGAACCGATGCAGACCGGCCTGAAGGCCATCGACGCCATGATCCCCATCGGCCGCGGCCAGCGCGAGCTCATCATCGGCGACCGCCAGACCGGCAAGACCGCGATCGCGATCGACACCATCATCAACAACAAGGAGACCGGCATCGTCTCCGTCTACGTCGCCATCGGCCAGCGCATGTCCACCGTGGTGGCGCTCGCCCAGACACTCGAGGAATACGGGGCGCTGGAGAACACCATCATCGTCGCGGCCCCCGCCGACGAGGCGGCGCCGATCAAGTTCATGGCCCCCTACGCCGGCTGCGCCATGGGCGAGCACTTCCTCTACAACGGCCGCCACGCCCTCTGCGTCTACGACGATCTGACCAAGCACGCCTACGCCTACCGCCAGATGTCGCTGCTCCTGCGCCGCCCCCCCGGCCGCGAGGCCTACCCAGGCGACGTCTTCTACCTGCACTCCCGTCTGCTCGAGCGCGCCGTCAAGCTCAACGACGAGCTCGGCGGCGGCTCCCTGACGGCGCTGCCCGTCATCGAGACCCAGGCGGGGGACGTCTCGGCGTACATCCCCACCAACGTCATCTCGATCACCGACGGCCAGATCTTCCTGGAGTCGAAGCTCTTCAACTCCGGCGTCCGGCCTGCCATCAACGTCGGCATCTCCGTCTCCCGCGTCGGCGGCAACGCCCAGATCGGCCCCATGAAGAAGGTCGCCGGGCGCATCAAGCTCGAGCTCTCCCAGTACCGCGACCTCGAGGCCTTCGCCCAGTTCGGCTCCGACCTCGACGTCGACACCCAGCGCACCCTCGCTCGCGGCGAACGCCTCGTCGCCACGCTCAACCAGCACGAGCGCGCCCCGCTGGCCGTCGAGGACCAGACCGTCCAGATCTTCGCCGCCACCAACGGCTACCTCGACCGCCTGGGCGTCGAGCGCGTCCCCGAGTTCCTGCTCGGCCTCACCGAGCGGCTGCACTCCCAGCACCCCGATCTGCGCCAGCGGATCAACGGCGGCGACTGGTCCGAGGAGGTCCAGCAGCAGGTCCGCAAGACCCTCGACGACTTCGCCGCCGACTTCGGCTACGAACTCGACGAGGAGGGCCAGCCGCTGCAGGAGGACGAACCTCTGCGCCCCGACGAGGGCACCCGCGAGCCGGAGGCCGCCGCCGCCGTCTAGCCGGCGAGCACGCGAATCACCCATGGCCTCCCAGCGCGACGTCAAGAACAAGATCGCCTCCGTCAAGAACATCCAGAAGATCACCCGGGCGATGGAGATGGTCGCCGCCGCCCGCCTGCGCCGGGCGGAGCAGCGCATCGCCGCCCTGCGGCCCTACGCCGACGCCCTCGGCCGCATGACCCGCCAGGCCGCCGACGCCGCCGGCGCGGAGGCCCTGCGGCTGCCCCTGCTGCGCGAGCACGAGCGCGAGGAGAACGTCGCCCTCCTGCTCGTCACCGGCGACCGCGGCCTCGCCGGCGGCTTCAACTCCCAGATCATCCGCGCCGGCATCCGGCTCGCCGGAGAGCTCGGGGAGGAGGGCAGGCAGACCCGCTGGTACGCCACCGGGCGCCGCGGCGTCTCCTCGCTCACCTTCCGCGGCAACGAGCTCAGCGGCAGCTACACCGGCTTCTCCGACCGGCCCGCCTTCGCCGACGCCCGCGAGATCGCCGACGACCTCATGACCGCCTACATCGACGGCCGCGTCGATCGCGTCGAGATCATCTACAACGCCTACGTCTCCCCGCTCACCCAGCACGTCACCCGTCAGCGGCTGCTGCCGCTCACCAGCGCCGAGGTCGTGGGGGAGGGGGAGGAGGCCGCCTCGCCGGGCGGCCAGGCGTCCCCGCCGCGGCGGCGGGCCACCGTGGACTACGAGCCCGAGCCCGAGAAGATCCTGCGGCGACTGGTCCCCGACTACGTCGAGATCTCGATCTACCGGGCGCTCGTCGAGTCCACCGCCGGCTTCTTCGGGGCGCAGATGACGGCGATGCGCAGCGCCTCCGAGAACGCCGGGGAAATCATCACCGAGTACACCCTGCAGATGAACCGCGCCCGCCAAGCCGAGATCACCCAGGAGATCATGGAGGTCGTCGCGGGAGCCGAGGGGCTCAGCTGATGGGGGCCGGACGTTGCAAATTCGCGAGGTGTGCGCGTGCGCGCTCGGGCGCGCACGCACGCGCGCGCACACTCGCCGAAAAAAGACTTCAATAGAGAGATTCAGAGGAGAACGAGCAAGCCAATGTCAGCCAGCACCACAATCGAGGAGGCCGGCGTGCCGGAGTCCAAGGCCGGGTCCAACGGGTCCAACGGCAAGCGCAACGTCGGGCGCATCGAGGAGATCCAGGGCGTCGTCATCGAGGCCGTCTTCAGCGAGCGCCTGCCCGAGATCAACCACGCCATCACCGTCGCCCGGCCCGCCGCCGGCGCCGAGGAGGAGGCCCCCGGCATCAGCGCCGGCGCCGGCGAGGGCGTCCTCGTCTGCGAGGTCCAGCAGCATCTCGGCGACGACCGGGTGCGCGCCGTCGCGATGGACACCACCGACGGCCTCGCCCGCGGCGCCGAGGTCATCGACACCGGCGGCCCCATCACCGTGCCCGTCGGCGAGGCCACGCTGGGCCGCATCTTCAACCTCCTCGGCGAGCCCATCGACCTCGGCGAGGAGCTCCCCAAGGACGTCCAGCGCCGCGGCATCCACCAGGACGCCCCCCGCGTCGAGGACCTCACCCCGACGACCGAGATGTTCGAGACCGGGATCAAGGTCATCGACCTCCTCGCCCCCTACGCCAAGGGCGGCAAGGTCGGGCTCTTCGGCGGCGCCGGCGTCGGCAAGACCGTCCTCATCCAGGAGCTCATCCACAACCTCGCCAAGGAACACGGCGGCCTCTCCGCCTTCTGCGGCGTCGGCGAGCGCTCCCGCGAGGGCAACGACCTGTGGCTGGAGATGAAGGAGTCAGGCGTCCTCGACAAGACCATGCTCGTCTTCGGCCAGATGAACGAGCCCCCCGGCGCCCGTATGCGCGTCGCCCTCTCCGGCCTCACCATGGCCGAGTACTTCCGCGACCAGGGCCAGGACGTGCTGCTCTTCATCGACAACATCTTCCGCTTCGTCCAGGCCGGCTCCGAGGTCTCCGCCCTGCTCGGACGGATGCCCTCCCAGGTCGGCTACCAGCCTACCCTGGAGACCGAGATGGGCCAGCTCCAGGAGCGCATCACCTCCACCCGCGAGGGCTCCGTGACATCGGTGCAGGCCATCTACGTGCCCGCCGACGACCTCACGGACCCCGCGCCGGCGTCGGTCTTCGCCCACCTCAACGCCACCACCGTCCTCTCCCGGGCGATCTCCGAGAAAGGCATCTACCCCGCCGTCGATCCCCTGGACTCGACCTCGACGATCCTCAAGGCCGACATCCTCGGCGAGGACCATTTCCGCGTCGCCAACCGCGTCAAGGAGATCCTCCAGCGCTACAAGGAGCTCCAGGACATCATCGCCATCCTCGGCATCGACGAGCTCTCCGACGAGGACAAGCTCACCGTCCAGCGCGCCCGGCGCATCGAGCGCTTCCTCTCCCAGCCGTTCTTCGTCGCCGAAGAATTCACCGGCACCCCCGGCGCCTACGTCCCGATCGCCGAGACCATCCGCGGCTTCCAGGAGATCATCGACGGCAAGCACGACGAGCTGCCCGAGAGCGCGTTCTTCCTGAAGGGCACCATCGATGAGGTAGTGGCGGCGGCCAAGAAATAGATCATGGCTCGCACCAAATTCATAGCCGAGGTCCTCACGCCCGAGGGGGAGGTGTTCTCGGAGGAGATCGAGATGCTCTCCACCTTCACCGCCGTCGGCTCCATCGGCATCCTCGCCCACCACGAGCCGGTGCTGGCGATGCTCGAACCCACCGAGCTGCGGCTCTACCGCTCCGATCAGGAGATCGTGCGCTACGCCCAGGCCGAGGGGTACCTGCAGTTCGCCGAGAACCGGGCGCTGGTGCTCGTCGAGGAGGCCATCGCGCCCGGCGATCTCGACCGCCCGACGCTGGAGAGCCGGCTCGCCGAAGCCCGGGCCACCGCCGAGCAGGCGCCCGAGGAGAGCGAGGAACGCGCCCGGGCGCTGCGCGACGCCAAGCGCTGCGAGGCGTTCCTGCGGGTCGCGTCGTAGGGGGCCGGGCCTCGTTCGGCCCCGGACGGGGCGCTAGGCTTCGGCGGGATGGCAACCCCGCGACCCACGGGCCAGGACGCTGCCGCCGCTCACTTCGCACGCAAGCGGCCCGGGTGGTTCACGGCGCACGTCTTCAATCCCCTCGTCGCTCTCCTCACCCGCTGTGGCATCAGCCTCTTCGGCTCACGTGTGCTGGAGGTCCGGGGGCGGACATCGGGGCAGCCCCGGCGCACGCCGGTCAATCTGCTCACCTTCGACGGCGCCCGCTACCTCGTGGCGCCGCGCGGCGACACCCAGTGGGCGCGCAACCTGCGTGCCGCCGGCCAGGGGCGGCTGCTCGTCGGGCCGCGCAGCGAGGCCTTCGCCGCCGTCGAGCTCGCCGACGACGACAAGCCGCCCGTGCTGCGCGCGTATCTCGAGCGCTGGAAGTTCGAGGTCGGCGTCTTCTTCGACGGCGTCGGACCCGACTCGCCCGAGGAGGTCCTGCGGGAGGCCGCGCCGCGGCATCCGGTGTTCAGGCTGCAGTAGCTCCGGTAACGGGATGTTGGCGGCGCCCGACGCCCCCAATGGTTAGCCTTCGGACTCCACCCGTCCCGGCCCAGAGCCGCCACGGGCCCCGACCGCCAGGTTCCTTCATCCCGACCCATGACCACCACCAGCCTCCCATGAGCGCCGCCCGCGAGCCCATCGTCGTCCCGCTATGAGCGCCGCCCGCGAGCCCATCGCCGTCATCGGCACCGGCTACGTCGGCCTCGTCACCGCCGCCGGCTTCGCCGAGCTCGGCAGCGAGGTCTGGTGCGTCGACATCGACGCCGACAAGATCGCCAGGCTGCGCCGGGGAGAGGTGCCCATCTACGAGCCGGGACTCGAGGAGCTCATCGCCCGCCACGCCGGGCGGCTGCACTTCGCCACCGACCTCGCCGGGGCCCTGGAGCACGCCAGGCTGCTGTTCGTCGCCGTCGGCACCCCCCCGACCTACTCCGGCGACGCCGACCTCTCCGCCGTCCACGCCGTCGTCGACGCCATCCCCGCCTCAGACCGGCACGCCCTCGTCATGAAGTCCACCGTCCCCAGCGGCACCGGCGCCGCCATCAAGCGCGCCTTCGCCGAGCACGGCAAGGACGGTTTGCGCTATGTCTCCTGCCCCGAGTTCCTCAAGGAGGGCTCCGCCATCCGCGACTTCCTCCATCCCGATCGCGTCGTCGTCGGCGACGACGGCGACTGGGCCGGCGACGCCGTCGTCGAGCTCTACCGGCCCCTGTTGGGAGGCGAGCACGGCGGCGAGGGCTCCGGCGAGCTCGTCCGTACCGACATCGCCAGCGCCGAGATGGTCAAGCTCGCCTCCAACGCCTTCCTCGCCACCAAGATCTCCTTCATCAACGAGATCGCCAACGTCTGCGAGGAGACCGGCGCCGACGTCGTCCAGGTCGCCCGCGGCATGGGGCTCGACGAGCGCATCGGGCCGAAGTTCCTGCAGGCCGGGATTGGGTTCGGCGGGTCTTGCTTCGCCCCGGGCGAGACCGTGCTCGCGCGCCAGTACGGTCGCACCACACTGCTCACCTTCGAGGCCCTCTGGGATCGCGTCAGCCCCGACAGCGAGCGCTTGGACTCCGTCGAGGCTCTGAGAGCGTTCGGCGCCGCGTCCACCACCGAGGTCATCGAGCCCGACGGGCTCGAAGTGCTCTCCTGGGTGACCGGCGACGCCGAGCCATGCTTCCTGCCTGTCATGGCTCTCACTCGTCGCCCCTATGCGGGCGAGCTGCTCGAGATCCGCACCAAGATGGGCCGGCGAGTACGCACCACTCCCGATCATCCCTGGCTCGTCGCTGACGGCAACGGCGGGGACACCCGGGTCAAGCTGGCCTTCGAGTTGACCTCCCAGGACTGGGTGCCGGTTGCCGGCGCGCGCGTCGAGGACCGTGAGAACGATGGGATCTCCTATCCACTGGACGCCGCCATCGAAGTAGCCGGTTTGGCCGACGAGCATGTGCTCGTCAGGCCGCCGCGGGCGGCTCTTCAGGAGCTGCTCTCACGGCCCATCGACGAGCGCCGGCTAGTGTTCACACATCCACGCGGCGCCGCCGCCCGCACGGGCGACGTCAGGCGTAGCGGGACGCTGCTGCTCGACGAGGCGCCGTGCGACGATCACCATGCCAGCGACCTGACGGCTGCCGCCGCGATTGGGAGGTTGTGCATGTCGTGGGACTGGATCGACGAGATATCCCACAGTCATTACGCCGGCGAGGTCTACTCGCTGGAGGTGCCCTACTCCCACACCGTCGTCACCACCGGGGGCGTCACCACCTCCAACTGCTTCCCCAAGGACGTCAACGCCCTCAAGCAGCTCGCCGGCAACTCCGGCTACCACTTCCAACTGCTGACGGCCGTCATCGAGGTCAACGAGCTGCAGAAGCGGCGGGTCATCGGCAAGCTCCAGAAGCACCTCGGCACGCTCGTCGGCAAGCGCGTCGCGCTGCTCGGGCTGGCCTTCAAGCCCGACACCGACGACATGCGCGAGGCCTCCTCGCTCGTGCTCGCCGCCCGGCTGCACGCCGACGGCGCCAGCGTCGCCGCCTACGACCCCGTCGCCGAGGACGAGGCCCGGGGGCTCATCCAGGGGTTGGATTTCGCCGACACCGCCCTCGCCGCCGCCCGGGACGCCGACGCGCTCGTGCTCGTCACCGAGTGGCCCCAATGCACCGACCTCGACTGGGGAGCGGTCGCCGGTGCCATGCGAGGGCGGGTCGTCATCGACGGCCGCAACGCCCTCGACCGCGACGCCCTCCACGCCGCCGGGCTCGTCTACGAGGGGATCGGCCGCGGGCTGCCGGCGATGCCGCGGGATCGCCGGCGCGAGGACCGGGCCGAGGCGGACGGGGACCGGGCCGAGGCGGACGGGGATCGGGCCGAGGCGGAGGATTCGGCACAGGCGCCGGAGCCCCGGAGCGGGTCCGTCGGGAACGCCCAGCGGGGCGTCACGGCCGTCGCCTCGCCCGAGGGCGAGGTCTAGAGATGCAGGCCGTCATCCTCGTCGGCGGGGAGGGCACCCGCCTGCGCCCGCTGACATCCACCGTGCCCAAGCCCGTCGTCCCTCTCGTCGACCGGCCCTTCATCGCCTACATGCTGCAGTGGCTGTGCCAGCACGGGATCGAGGACGTCATCATGTCCTGCGGCTTCCTCGCCAGCGGCGTGCGCAACGTCCTCGGCGACGGCTCCGCCTTCGGCATCCGCCTGCGCTTCGTCGAGGAGCCCGACCCCCGCGGCACCGCCGGCGCCCTGAAGTTCGCCGAGTCGATGCTCGACGAGCGCTTCCTCATGCTCAACGGCGACGTCCTCACCGACATCGACCTCAGCGCCCAGATCGCCCAGCACGAGCGCACCGGCGCCCGCGCCACCCTTGCCCTCGTGCCGGTCGAGGATCCAAGCGCCTACGGGCTCGTGCACCTGCGCGATGACAACTCCGTCGTGGACTTCGTCGAGAAGCCCAGCTCCGATCAGATCGACACCAATCTCATCAGCGCCGGCGCCTACGTCCTGCAGCGCGAGATCCTCGAGCTCGTCCCGCCCGATCGCAACGTCTCGATCGAGCGCGAAGTCTGGCCGCTGCTGATCGGCGACGGTCTCTACGGCTTTCCCTCGGAGAGCTACTGGATGGACATCGGCACCCCCGCCCGATACCTTCAGGGCACCTTCGACATCATCGAGGGCAACGTCCGCACCGCCCTCGCCGAGCAGCTCGGCCCCGGCTACCTCCTCGTCGACCCCGATGCCCGCATCGATGGTCGCGTGATCCCTCCCGCCGTCGTCCAGCGCGGCGTCACCGTCGCCGCCGACGCCCACGTCGGCAGCCTCGTCGTGCTCGGCCAGGGCGTCACCATCGGGGCGGGTTCCAGCGTGGAGCGCGCCGTCGTCCTCAACGGCGCCGTCGTCGGCCAGGGCTGCACCCTGCGCGACTGCATCGTCGCCGGCGGCTGCCGCATCGGCGACGGCACCCAGATCACCGACGGCGCCGTGCTCGGCGAGGGGGTCACGATCGGGGCGCAGAACATCGTGACCCGCGGTGCGCGTATCTTCCCGGGCGTGAACCTCCCCGACGGAGCCCTGCGCTTCTGATGCCCGAGAAGATCGTCACCGACGAGCAGCTGCTCTCCCGCGAGAGCATCGCCCAGGTCGACCGCTCCGGGCAGCTCGAGGACATCCTCACCCTGCCCGAGCACCTCCGCGACGCCCTCTGGCGGGTCGAGTCGGCGATCATGAACGAGTGGGACACCCCCGGCGGGCTCGTCGTCGCCGGCATGGGCGGCTCCGGCATCGGCGGCGCCCTCGCCCGCGCCGCCCTCGGCGACCACGCCTCGCGCCCCATCTTCGTCACCCGCGCCTACGGCCTGCCGCCGTGGACCACGCCCGAGACAACCGTTCTCTGTGCCAGCTACTCCGGCAACACCGAGGAGACCCTCGCCTGCTACGAGGCCGCCGCCGCCCTCGGCGCCCAGCGCGTCGTCGTCACCACCGGCGGCAAGCTCGCCGAGCTCGCCCGCGCCGACCGCGTACCCGTCATCCCCCTGCCCGGCGGCTTCCAGCCAAGGGCCGCCGTCGCCTACATGACGATCGCCGCACTGGAGGTCGCCGCCCTCTGCGGCGCCGGACCCCGGCTGACATCCGAGATCGACGTCGCCGCCGCCCACGCCGAGCAGCTCGTCGCCGAGTGGGGTCCCGACTCCCCCGAAGGCTCGCTGGCCAAGGAGATCGCCCGCGGCCTGCTCGGCAGCGTCCCCGTCATCGCCGGCGCCGGTCTCACCGCTCCCATCGCCTACCGCTGGAAGAGCCAGATCAACGAGAACGCCAAGCTGCCGAGCTTCGCCCACGAACTGCCCGAGCTCGACCACAACGAGATCGTCGGCTGGCAGGGCGCCCGCGACGTCGGGCGCTTCTCCGCCGTCTTCCTCGACGACAGCGACGACCACCCCCGCGTCAAGGCGCGCATGGAGCTCACCGAGAAGCTCATCGCCGCCGACGCCGCCGCCAGCTTCCACCTGGAAACGCGCGGCGAGACCACCATCGAGCGCATCATGTCGCTCGTCCTGCTCGGCGATCTCGTCTCGCTCTATCTCGCCGTCCTGCGCGGCGTCGATCCCGGTCCCGTGCAGGTGCTCGAGCGGCTCAAGGCCGAGCTCGCCGCACGCTGACATCGTTGCCGATCGCGTCGCCGGCCTGACCTGCACGACAGGCATCGCCAGACCGGCGCTGTGGCGTGTGCTAGCGTCCTTCGGCGACGGCCGAGGAGCGCTGCGACGGGTGCCTGACCCGCCACGCTCGGCCACCCCTTGTAGCAAGGGCGCTCATCAGATCCCTCAGGAGGTTCTCATGTCAGCCGTGGCCCCCACCGTCGCCGCCGGCGCCGACTTCAAGGTCGCCGACCTCGCCCTCGCCGAGCTCGGACGCAAGGAAATCACGCTCGCCGAGCACGAGATGCCCGGCCTCATGGCCATCCGCGCCGAGTACGCCGCCCATCAGCCCCTGCGCGGCGCCCGCATCACCGGCTCCCTGCACATGACCGTCCAAACCGCCGTCCTCATCGAGACCCTCACCGCCCTCGGCGCCCAGGTGCGGTGGTGCAGCTGCAACATCTTCTCCACCCAGGACCCCGCCGCCGCAGCCATCGCGGTCGGAGCCGATGGGACGCCTGACGATCCCCGGGGCGTGCCGGTGTACGCCTGGAAGGGCGAGACGCTCGAGGAGTACTGGTGGTGCACCGAACAGGCGCTGCGCTGGCCCGAGGGGGACGGCGGAGCGGGGGGGAGCGGGGTCGCCGGCAACGGGACGGTCGGGAACGGGGTCGCCGGGGGCGGCATCGGCTCCGGCGGGCCCAACATGATCCTCGACGACGGCGGCGACGCCACCCTGCTCGTCCACAGGGGAACCGAGTACGAGGCCGCCGGCGCCGTCCCCGACCCCGCGGAAGCGGACTCCGAGGAGCTCGGCGTCGTCCTCGGGCTGCTCCAGCGCTCGCTCGCGGACGATCCCCAGCGCTGGACCCGCATCGGCCAGGGCATCAAAGGCGTCACCGAGGAGACCACCACCGGCGTCCACCGCCTCTACGAGATGACCCAGGACGGCACCCTCCTCTTCCCCGCCATCAACGTCAACGACTCCGTCACCAAGTCCAAGTTCGACAACCTCTACGGCTGCCGCCACTCCCTCGTCGACGGCATCAACCGCGCCACCGACGTCATGATCGCCGGCAAGCTCGCCGTCATCTGCGGCTTCGGCGACGTCGGCAAGGGCTGCGCCGAATCCCTGCGCGGCCAGGGCGCGCGCGTCGTCGTCACCGAGATCGACCCCATCTGCGCCCTGCAGGCCGCCATGCAGGGCTACTCCGTCAAGACCCTCGACGAAGTCGTGGAGGAAGGCGACATCTTCGTCACCTGCACCGGCAACCGCGACATCATCCGCGCCGAGCACATGTCCCGCATGAAGCACCAAGCCATCGTCGGCAACATCGGCCACTTCGACAACGAGATCGACATCGCCGGGCTCGCCCGGACGCCCGGCGTCGAGAAGATCAACATCAAGCCCCAGGTCGACGAGTGGCTCTTCCCCGACGGCCACACCATCATCATGCTCTCCGAGGGGCGCCTCCTGAACCTCGGCAACGCCACCGGGCACCCCAGCTTCGTGATGAGCAACTCCTTCACCAACCAGACCATCGCCCAGATCGAGCTCTTCACCAAGAACCACGACTACGAGAAGCGCGTCTACGTCCTGCCCAAGCACCTCGACGAGAAGGTCGCCCGGCTGCACCTCGACGCCCTCGGGGTGCGGCTCACGACGCTCAGCGCCGAGCAGGCCGCCTACATCGGCGTGCCCGTCGACGGGCCCTACAAGCCAGACCACTACCGCTACTAGCCCAGCGGCCGGCCGCGCGCCCGGTGGGCGACGCGGCCACCTCGCGGCGCCCGGTCGAGATCGTGCGCCAAGCGTGGGCAGGGCGCGCTCGGCGGTGGAGGGGCCGCCACGCCGCGGCCTCCGATACCGTCCCGCCCACGATGAAGGCCATGGTCCTCGCCGCCGGGCTCGGCACACGCCTGCGCCCGCTCACCTACGAGATTCCCAAGCCCATGGTGCCCGTGCTCGACAGGCCCGTCATGGCGCACATCGTCGACCTCCTCCAGCGCCACGGCTTCGAGCACGTCATCGCCAACCTCCACTACTTCCCCGACACCATCCGCCGCTACTTCGGAGAGGGCGGCAACCTCTCCTACAGCTACGAGGAGGAGCTCCTCGGCACCGCCGGCGGCGTCCGCGCCTGCGCCGACTTCTTCGGCTCCGAGCCATTCCTCATCATCTCCGGCGACGCCCTCACCGACATCGACCTCACCGCCTTCGCCGCCCGCCACCGCCAGAGCGGCGGGATCGCCACCCTCGCCGTCAAGCAGGTCTCCGACACCCGCGAGTACGGCGTCGTCCTGCACGACCGCCTCGGGCGCATCACCGGCTTTCAGGAGAAGCCAGAGCCCGACGAGGCCCTCTCCGACCTCGGCAGCTGCGGCATCTACATCTTCGACCCCGCCATCTTCGACTACTTCCCCCAGCGGCCCTTCGTGGATTGGGCCAAAGACGTCTTCCCCGCCCTCCTCGAGCACGACGTTCCCTTCCACATCCACGAGATCCGCGACTACTGGAACGACGTCGGCTCCCTCGCCGAGCTCCGCCAGGGCACCTTCGACGCTTTGCGCGGCGAGCTCGATCTCCGGGTTCAGGGCAGCGAGGTCGCGCCCGGGGTCACACTCGCCGGCGACGCCGCCCTGCCCGGCGACCTCGACGCCCAGGGCCCGGTGTGGATCGGCCGCGACGTGCAGATCGGCGACGGCGTCAGGCTCACCGGGCCCGTCGCCCTCGGCGACGGCGCCCGCGTCGGCGACGGCGCCCAGCTGCGCGAGAGCATCGTCTTCCCCGGCACCGAGATCGCTCCCGCGGCGATCCTCATCGGAGCCATCGCCGGGCACGCCGGGATCGTCGAGAGCCTGCGGCCGCGGGAGGAGTGAGCCGGCCCCGCGGAGCCTGCGCCCGCGGGGACGGTGAGCGGAGGACCAGCGGATAGACCATCCGTGCAAGACCGATGGACAACCGCCGCCGCGCGGCGTAGCATCGGTGGTGAGAAGTCTCCCTGAACGACGAAAAGGAGGCCACCATGCAGATCGAGATCAAGGGCCGCAACATCCCGGTCACCGACGATTTGCGCCAGCACGCCGAACGCCGCCTGCGCAAGGTCGCACGGCAGGTGTCCGATCTCGCCCGACTCGAGATCGAGCTCAGCCAGGAGCCCAATCCACGGGTCGCCGACCGTCGCGAGGTGGTCGAGGCCACGCTCTACCTCAAGGGCATCACCCTGCGCGCCAGCGACGCCTCGCCGAAGATGCTGCACTCGCTGAACCTCGTCGTCGACGAGCTCGCCCGCCAGGTCAAGCGCCACCGCGACCGGCGCCGGCGCCGGCGCCAGACGCGCGCCGCCCTCGCCCGCAACGCGCTCGGAGCGCTGCGCGGCGGGCCCGCCTCGGAGGCGCAGGGCTCGAGCTAGGAGCACCCGCCGCCGCCGGGCCCGAGGCCTCTGAGGCGGTGGGCCGGCGGCATCCCGGGCGAGGCGCCTCGGGCTCTCACGCGCCTCGCCCCCAGGCGCTACCCTGAGGGCGTGTCCATCCTGGATCGCGCCCTCAACATGGGCGAGGCGAAGAAGTTCAAGCAGTACGAGAAGCGCGTCGCCCTGATCGGGGCGTTCGAGCCCGAGCTCGAACACGACAGCGACGCCGAGCTGCGCCAGCGCATGGACGAGCTGAGAGCACGCGCCGCCGACGGCGAGTCCCTCGACGCCCTGCTCCCGGAGTGCTTCGCCCTGGTCCGCGAGACGGGCAAGCGGACGATGGGCATGCGCCACTTCGACGTCCAGCTCATCGGCGGCATGGCCCTCCACGAGGGCTGCATCGCCGAGATGAAGACCGGCGAGGGCAAGACCCTCACCGCGACCCTCGCGGTCGTCCTGAACGCGCTGGCCGTCCGCGACGGCGGCGAGGAGGCGGTCGAACGCAAGGGCGTGCACGTGGTCACCGTCAACGACTACCTCGCCCGCCGCGACGCGGAATGGATGAAACCGATCTACGACGCCCTCGGCGTCTCCGTCGGCATCCTCCAGAACATGCAGCCCTACGACGAGAAGGTCAGGGCCTACGCCTGCGACGTCGTCTACGGCACCAACTCCGAGCTCGGCTTCGACTACCTGCGCGACAACATGGCCAAGGACCTCCGCGAAAAGGTCCAGCGCGGCCACCCCTACGCCATCGTCGACGAGGTCGACAACATTCTCATCGACGAGGCCCGCACCCCGCTCATCATCTCCGGCGCCCCCGAACAGGCCGCCGACCTCTACGTCAAGTTCGCCCGCCTCGCCCCCCGCCTCACGCCCGGCGAGACGCCCCTGGGCATGGACCCCCGCACCAAGAAGGAATTCGTCGCCGACTTCGACTACGAGTTCGACGAGAAGCACAAGACCGTATCGATCACCGAGCAGGGCGTCGCCAAGGCCGAGCGGTTCCTCGGCATCGACCACCTCTACCGCGCCGAGAACGGCCACCTCGTCAACCACCTCATCCAGGCCCTACGGGCCGAGTCTCTCTACAAGCGCGACGTCGACTACCAGGTCGTCGAAGGCGAGGTGAAGATCATCGACGAGTTCACCGGACGCGCGCTCGAGGGCCGGCGCTGGTCGGAAGGCCTCCACCAGGCAGTCGAGGCCAAGGAGGGCGTGCGCATCCAGGAGGAGAACCAGACCCTCGCCACGATCACCTACCAGAACTTCTTCCGCCTCTACGACAAGCTCGCCGGCATGACCGGCACCGCGCTCACAGAGGCGCCCGAGTTCATGAAGATCTACAACCTCCCCGTCGTCCAGATCCCCACCAACGTCCCCATGCTGCGCGCCGATCGCAACGACCAGGTCTACAAGACCAAGGAGGGCAAGTGGAGCGCCCTCGTCCGCGAGATCGCCGCGCGCCATGAGAACGGCCAGCCCGTGCTCGTCGGCACCATCTCCGTCGAGGTCTCCGAGCTCCTCGGCGAGCGGCTCAAACGGCTCGGCATCAAGCACTCCGTGCTCAACGCCAAGCCCGAGCACGCCGCCCGCGAGGCCGAGACCGTCGCCGAGGCCGGCCAGCCAGGGGCCGTCACCATCGCCACCAACATGGCCGGCCGCGGCGTCGACATCAAGCTCGGCGGCAACCCCGAGCATCTCACCCGCCTGCAGCTCGCCAAGGAGGGCCTGCCCGAGGGCAGCGACGAGTACGACCGGCGCTTCGCCGAGCTCCTGCCCGGCGTCGAAGACGGCGTCGTCGCCGAGCGCGAGCGCGTCATGGCCGCCGGCGGCCTCTACATCTGCGGCACCGAGCGCCACGAGTCGCGGCGCATCGACAATCAGCTCCGCGGCCGCTCCGGGCGCCAGGGCGACCCCGGCGAGTCGCGCTTCTTCCTCTCCGCCGAGGACGACCTCGTCCGGCTCTTCGCCGGCGATCGCATCTACCGCATCCTCGACAAACTCGGCGGCGTCGACGACGAGGGCAACGAGGAACCGATCGAGGCCGGCATGCTCTCCAAGCAGATCGAGAAAGCCCAGAAGAAGGTCGAGGAGCAGAACTTCCTCATCCGCAAACGCGTGCTCGAATACGACGACGTCATGAACGAGCAGCGCCGCGTCATCTACGCCTACCGCGATCAGGTGCTCGAAGGCAAGGACATGGGCGAGCAGGCCCGCCAGGAAATGGGCGGCGTCATCGAGCGCACCATCGAGCAGTACACCGCCGGCGACTACCTCGAGGACTGGGACCTCGACGGCCTCTTCACCGCGCTCGGCCAGTTCTTCCCGCTCGACATCGGCCGCGAGGACCTCGACCCCGAAGCCCTCGACCGCGCCCGCCTCGGCGAACAGCTGCTGCAGGCCGCCCTGGAGCGCTACGACGCCCGCGAGGAGGAGCTCGGCGAGGAGCTCATGGGCCAGCTCGAGCGCTACCTGTTGCTGCAGATCATCGACGAACGCTGGCGCGAGCACCTCTTCGACATGGACTACCTGCGCGAAGGCATCGGCCTGCGCGGCATCGCCCAGATCGACCCCCTCGTCGCCTACAAGAACGAGGCCTACGAGCTCTTCGGAGATCTCATCAACAGCATCTGGACCGACTTCGTCCGCCTCGTCTTCAACGTCCAGGTCGTCGTCGAGGGGGCCGAAGGCGGCGCCCCGCCGCCCTCCTTCGCCGCCGGCGGCAACGCCACCCGCCCCGGCCGGGTCTCCTACTCCGGCGGCCACGCCGCCATGGGCGCCGGCGCCATCGCCGCCGCGGCGGCCGCCGGCGGCGGCGTCGCCCAGGCCTACGCCGACGACGAGGACCCCGAGGCCATGCCCGTCGTCGAGCAGCGGCTCGTCGACCACGAGCACGAGATCGGCCGCAACGACCCCTGCTGGTGCGGCTCGGGCAAGAAGTTCAAGAAGTGCCACGGCGCCTGAGGGCGCACTCGACGCGACGCATCGCGGCGTCCTCCCGCGCTCGTGTGCTGGCGCACACGTCGCTCGGTGCGTCCTTGCGCTGCTTGGTCGAGAGCGCCCTCAGAGGGCTGGAACCGGCTTAGGCCGGGGCGCACTGATAGCGTTGCCGTCATGCCCGCCAACGCTCCCACCGAGTCGACGTCGCAGCGCCTCACTGCGATCCGCGACCAGCTGAAGCTGCTCGCGGACTATCTTTGACCCCTCCCAGCTGAGCGAGCGCGTACAGGCGCTCGAGGGGGAGATGCAGGGGAGCGGGTTCTGGGACGACTCCGAGCGCGCCGCCAAGGTGTCGGCCGAGCACGCCGCCCTCGCGCGGCGGCTGGAGATTTTCAGGGCGCTGCAGCGCGACGCCGAGGACCTCGAGGGGCTCATCGAGATGGCCGCCGAGGACGACTCCCTTCAGGAGGAAGTCCAGGAGCAGTTCGCCGGCGTCGAGGGCCGGCTCGCCGCCCTGGAGGAGCAGCGGCTCTTCTCCGGGCCCTACGACTCCGGCGACGCCCTCGTCACCGTCAACGGCGGGGCCGGCGGGACCGACGCCCAGGACTGGGCCGAGATGGTCCTGCGCATGGAGCTCCGCTGGGCCGAGCGGCGCGGCTTCAAGGTGCAGCTGCTCGAGGCCAGCGCCGGCGAGGAAGCCGGCATCAAGTCCGCCACCTTCCGCGCCTCCGGCGAGAACGCCTACGGGCTCTTCGGTGCCGAGCGCGGCGTCCACCGGCTCGTCCGGCTCTCACCGTTCGACTCCGCCCACCGCCGCCACACCAGCTTCGCCGGCGTCGAGGTCGCGCCCGTCGTCCAGGACACTGGCGACATCGAGATCAACGACGACGACCTCCAGGTCGACACCTACCGCGCCTCCGGCGCCGGCGGACAGCACGTCAACAAGACCGACTCCGCCGTCCGCATCACCCACCGGCCCACCGGGATCGTCGTCCAATGCCAGAACGAGCGCTCCCAGTCATCCAACCGCGCCACCGCCATGGCCATGCTCCGCGCCAAGCTGCTCGAGCGCCGCGAGCGCGAACGCCAGGAGGAGATCGCCCGCGAGAAGGGCGACGCCCAGGACGTCAACTTCGGCTCCCAGATCCGCTCCTACGTCCTGCACCCCTACACCCTCGTCAAGGACCACCGCACCGGCCACGAGATGGGCGACGTCGGGCGCGTCCTCGACGGCGACCTCGACGGGTTCGTCCGCGCCTACCTCCTCAAGGCCGCCGCCAGCTGATGGTCCCCGCCGGCCCCCAGCCGGGAGAGGTCTGCTGTGGGCCGGTGCCCACGAAGGCCGCCGCCCGTTGATGTGCGCAGAAGATCTAAGTCGGCTGGAAGATCTTTGTGAGGTCGAAGATCTGCGTCAGCTCGTCCGCCGCGCCCTTGCCGAGGACATCGGCAGCGGCGACCTCACCACCGAGGCCACCGTCCCCGCCGACGCCCGCGCCCGCGCCACCGTCACCCAGAAGGCCCCCGGGGCGATCTACGGGCTCGACGTCGCCGAGGCCGTCTTCGCCGAGCTCGACCCCGCCATGCGTCGCGAGCGGCTCGTCGGGGAGGGCTGCTGGCGCGAGGACGGCGGCCCCGTCCTCAGGCTGGAAGGCTCCGCCCGCGCCCTGCTCACCGGGGAGCGCACCGCCCTGAACTTCCTCGGCCACCTCTCCGGCGTCGCCACCATGGCGGCCCGTGCGGCGCAGGCCGTCGCCGGCACCGGCGCGCGCGTGCTGGACACCCGCAAGACCACCCCCGGGCTGCGCGCCCTGGAGAAGGCCGCCGTCGCCGCCGCCGGAGCCGGCGCGGGGGAGGGGCGGGTGCTCAACCACCGCGCCGGCCTCCACGACGCCATCCTCCTCAAGGAGAACCACATCGCCGCCGCCGGCGGGATCGGCCGGGCCATCGCCCGGGCAACGGAGGCCGCGCCCCAGCTCGCCGCCACCCTCGAGGTCGAGGTCCGCAACCCCCAGGAGATCGACGAGGCCCTCGCCGCCGGGGCGCCGCGGCTGCTGCTCGACAACATGGACGACGCCCAGCTCCGCGCCGCCGTCGCCCACGTCGCCGGGCGCGCCCAGCTCGAGGCCAGCGGCGGCGTCACCCTGGACACGCTCCGGGAGCGCGCCCTGACGGGGGTAGAATTCATCTCGATGGGCGCCCTCACCCACTCGGCGCCCGCGCTAGACCTCTCCATGATCCTGGAGGCCCTGCCGTGAACCTCTCCCTGCCGCTCGCGCCCTCCCAGGCGCCGCCCGCCGCCCTCTCCCCGCAGGAGATCGCCGCCATCCAGGCCGAGGTCCGCGCCCTCGCCGCCGAGCGCCACGCCGTCATCCTCGCCCACAACTACCAGGTCCCCGAGGTCCAGGACGTCGCCGACTACGTCGGCGACTCCCTCGGGCTCTCCCGCCAGGCCGCCGCCGCCGACGGCGACACCATCGTCTTCTGCGGGGTGCACTTCATGGCCGAGACCGCCTCCATCCTCTGCCCTGAGAAGACCGTCCTCATCCCCGACCTCGACGCCGGCTGCTCCCTGGCCGCCTCGATCGACGCCGACCAGCTCGCCGTCTGGCGCGCCCAATATCCCGACGGCGTCGTCGTCATGTACGTCAACACCACCGCCGAGGTCAAGGCCCTGACGGACTACTGCTGCACCTCGGCCAACGCCGAGCAGGTGGTGCGGCACATCTACGAAACCCACGGACCCGACACCGAGATCCTCTTCGGCCCCGACATGTGGCTCGGCGCCTACGTCGAGAAGCGCCTGGGCAAGCACATGCACGTCTGGGACGGCGAGTGCCACGTTCACGCCGGCATCCGGCCAGCCGACATCCAGGCCACCCGCGCCGCCCACCCCCGCGCCGACTTCCTCATCCATCCCGAGTGCGGCTGCTCCACCAGCGTCATGGAGTACGTCGCCGCCGGCGACATCGCCGCCGAGGGCGTCCACATGCTCTCCACCGGCGGAATGCTCGCCTACGCCGAGCAGGCCGAGCGTGGCGCTCAGCGCACCGCGCCCGCCGACGGCCAGGCCCGCGCCGGCCAGGCCCGCGCCGGCCAGGCCCGCACCGGCGAGGCCCGCCAGCCCGAGCACCAGGTCAGCGAAGTCGGGCTCCCACCCACCACCGAGGACGACGCAGGCACCACGCGCGAGGTCATCGTCGCCACCGAGGTCGGGATGCTCCACCCCCTGCGCCTCGCCGCCCCCGACGTCGACTTCATCCCCGCCAACGCCGAGGCCAGCTGCGGCTTCATGAAGATGATCACCCTCCCCAAGCTGCGCGACGCCCTGCGTCACAACCAGTTCGAGGTCCGCGTCGACCCAGAGGTCGCCGCCAGGGCCAGGGTGCCGATCGACCGCATGGTCGCCATCGGCTGAGCCGCGAGACGCCGTGTTAGCGCATCCGCTAACATCGTGTCTGCCATGTATCCCGGCGTCGACCACGTCGCCAGCGAGGTCATCCGCGACATCCGTCGCGAGAGCGGGCTAAGCCAGGCCGAGCTGGCCCGGCGCGCCGGCATTGCCCGATCGGTGTTGAGCGCCTACGAGCACGGGCGTCGCCAGCCCAGCGCCGAAGCGCTTGCCCGCATCGCCGCCGCCGCGGGGCTCGAAATACGTGCGGCCCAGCCGATCGACCGGTCCAAGCTCGAGCGCGCCGCCAAAATCCTCTCCCAGGTCCTCGACCTCGCCGAGGCCCTGCCACAGAGGCGCCGGGGAACGCTGCGCTATCCCTCGCTGAAAAGCCTCCCCGCCTCGTGAGCCTGCTGGCGGATCGCCTGCTCGAGATCCACCGGGCGCTGCAGGACGTTCATCTCGCCCACGCCTTCGGCGGCGCCATCGCGCTCGCCTACTGCACCGAAGAGCCCCGCGGCACCCGCGATCTCGACGTCAACGTCTTCGTCGGGCCCGATCGCGCCCCCGAGGTCTTCGCCGCGTTGCCCGATGAGGTTCTCGCCGCGCCCGCCGACCTCAGGGCCGCCGAACGCGACGGGCAGGTACGGCTGTGGTGGGAGGACACCCCCGTCGATCTCTTCCTCGACGTCCACGACTTCCACCGCAAGGTCTTCCGCGGCGTCCGCTGGGTTCCCTTCGAAGGCCAGAGCATCCCCGTCGTCGGCTGCAACGCGCTCGCCGTCTTCAAGGCGCTGCTCGACCGCACCAAGGACTGGGCCGACATCGAGGCCATGCTCGACGACGACAGCCTCGACCTCCCCGACGTCATCGCCGAGCTCGGCGTCATGCTGGGTTCCGACAGCGCCCCCGTCAGGCGGCTGAGCAAGCTGGCGGCCTGATCCGCGCTTGCCTCCTAGAACTCCTCGACGCCGTGCGGGCCAACGCAGGCCACCGCCAGCTCCGGGGCGATCTCGGCCGCGACCTCGCGGACCTGCTCGTAGGTGACAGCGTCAAGCGCCGCGATCGCCGCGTCGGGGTCGATCTCCTCGCCGAACACGATCGACTGGCTCGCCGCGTGGCGGGCGACCGCGTTGGTGTTCTCGAACGCCAGCACCAGGCGGCCGGCGGCGTAGGCGCGGGCGCGGGCCACCTCCTCCTCGGTCGGGCCGTCGCGGCGCAGCTCCTCCACGATCTCCCGCATCCGTGTGTACGCCTCGATGCACTTGCTCGAGTCAAGGCCCGAGCCGAGCTGCAGGATGGGGACGTCCGCGAAGGCGTGGTCCAGCGCGTACACCGAGTAGCACAGGCCCCGTTTCTCGCGGATCTCGTCGAACAGCCGCGACCCCATCGAGCCGCCGAGCAGCGTCGAGTAGATGCTCAGCGCCGCCCGCCGCGCCCGGTCGGCGACGTCGATCCCCGGGCGGTAGATCATCCGCAGGTGCGACTGGTTGGTGTCCCGCTCCTCGACCATCTTCTGCGGCGCGAATGCCGGCGCCGGAACGTAGGGCCCGGGCTCGGGCCGCGCCGGGAAGCGGGCAAGCAGCTCGTGCAGCTCGTCCTCGCCGGGGAGGTGCTCGACGTTGCCGACCAGGAACGCCCCGCCGCGTGCCCCCGACCAGCGCCGCTCGCGGAACGCCACGATCGCCTCCCGGGTGAAGCCGCGCAGGTTCTCCTCCGGCCCCAGCACCGTCCGGCCCAGCGGGTGCTCTCCGAAGGCCGCCCGGTCGATCAGGTACTCCGCCACCATCGACGGCTGGTCATACGCCCGGTTGATCTCCTGAATCACGACGCCCCGCTCGCGATCGAGCTCCTCCGCGTCGATCCTCGGCCGGCCCACGAAGTCGCTCAGCAGGTCGATCGCCGCCGGCGCCGACTCCGCCCGGACCGTGATGTGAAACGCCACCAGGTCGTGGCTGGTGTACGCGTTCAGGACCCCGCCGAGGCGCTCCGCGGTCTCGTTGACCTCTGTGTACGTCGGGTACTTCTCGCCGCCCTTGAAGACCAGGTGCTCGAGGAAGTGGGCCATCCCGTTCTCCTCGGGGCGCTCCGTGCGGGCGCCCGCGTCGAACGCCACCAGCGCCGTCAGCGCCCGCGTCCCCGGCACCGCGATGCGGTGGACCGGAAGGCCGTTCGTCGGGACCGTGCTCGTCGAGATCTCAGCCATCCGCCCACCTTATCCGCTGGGCGGCGCCGCCTCCCGATCCGCTGGGCCGCGCCGCCTCCCGCGCACGCCGCCTCCCGCGCACGCCGCCTCCCGCGCACGCCTCCAACCGCGGCGGCGGGCGATGCGCCGCGCCGCGGGCGCCGCCCGCCACCGGCCCGACCCGTAGGCTGGTGGGTGCCATGCGCCGCCCCCATCCCGCCGTCGTCGTCCTCGCCGTCCTGCTCCCGATCCTGCTCGTCGCCGGGATCTGGATCGGCGGGCACCCCGAAGACCTCCCCGGCTTCGCCCGTCCCGTCTTCGTCGCCGACAACGACACCCGTGTCGTCAACGAAGCCCTCGCCCGCATCCACCGCGACTACTACCGGCCCGTCAGCGAACGCCAGCTCGCCAATGCCTCCCTCGGCGGCGCCGTCGCGAGCCTCCACGACCGCTTCTCCCACTACCTCACGCCCGCCGAAGCGAAATCCTTCGCCAAGCCCTCCAGCTTCAGCGGCATCGGCGTCGAGGTCGCCCCAGACCCGCTCGGTCTGCGGGTCGTCCAGGTCTTCAACTCCTCGCCCGCCGCCCGCGCCGGCCTGAAGGACGAAGAAGTCATCGTCGCCGTCAACGGGCGCCGGCTCGCCGGGCTCTCCGAGACCGCCGCCTCCGACCTCGTCAAAGGGCCGCCCGGCACCAACGTCACGCTCGGCGTGCGACGCCGCACGAAGGGTGGCCGCAGCAGCACCCGGACGGTGACAATCACCCGGGCCACCATCTCCGAGCCCGTCGTCGCCTCCGCCACAGTCTCCGTCCACGGCGTCAAGCTCGGCATCGTCACCCTCGCCGAGTTCGTCGCCGAAGCCCACACCGAAGTCCGTCAGGCCGTCGAGCACGAGCTCCACGCCGAGCACGTCCGCGGACTCCTCCTCGACCTTCGCGGCAATCCCGGCGGACTCGTCGAAGAGGCCCGCCTCATCGCCTCCATCTTCCTGCCCCGCGGCGCCACCGTGGTCAGTATGCGCGGCCGCGTCCAGCCCAGCCAGACCCTGCGCGCCGAAGGCGGCGACATCCCCGCCTCGATCCCCATGGTCGTGCTCGTCGACCGCAACACCGCCTCCGCCGCCGAGATCCTGACGGGCGCCCTGCAGGACCACCATCGGGCCACCGTCGTCGGCACCCACACCTTCGGCAAGGGCGTCTTCCAGGAGGAGCAGCCGCTCTCCAACGGCGGCGCCCTCGACATCACCGTCGGCGAGTACTTCACCCCCAACGGGCGCAACCTCGGCGGCGGCGGCGTCCGCCAGGGCGCCGGCATCACGCCCGAAGTCGCCGTTCCCGGCGCGACCGTCGACGCCGACCGCGGCCTCGAAGTCGCCCTGCGCACCCTCGCCGCCAAAGCTGCGAGGTGATCGGCCAAGGGCCGCATCACCGACCCCTCCTGACCGATCCTTCGTCACCGACCCCTCCTCACCAACGCCTCGTCACCGACCCCTCGCCGTGACCGACCCCTCGCCGTGACCGACCCCTCGCCGTGACCGACCCCTCGCCGTGACCGACCCCTCGCCGTGACCGACCCCTCGCCAGCACCCGGCATCGTCGCCGTCCTCGACAAACGCGGGCGCTTCTGGACCGCCGAGCCCCTCTTCGGGATGCCGCAGGAGATCGGCGACGGGCCGCCCTGGCGGCGCACCCGCCGGCTCACCCTCGGCGCCCATCTGTCTGGCGAGGGAGCCGGGAGGGCACGTGTCGGCGACCTCGTCCTCGTGGGGGTGGCCCATCCCGGGCACCGTGGGCCGCCCGGGCAGGGCGGGCAGTCAGAGCGTGACGCGCCATACGGTCATGCCGGGTCGTCCGCGCGCGGCGGCGGCCGGCATTCCGAGCGTCGCGGCGGGCGGGGAGGCCCGCGCGGCGCCACCGGCGGGCAGGCCGAGGTGCTGCGCCTGATCGGGCGGCCCGACATCGCCCGCGACGTACTGGAGGGGCTGATGCTCCACAACGGGCTCGCCCGCCGCTTCGACGCCGACGTCGAGCGCGAGGCGCGGGGCGCTGCCCGTCTCGAGCACAGCCTGGAGCAGGGCGCCGGGCCCCCGCGGCGCGATCTGCGCGAGCTGGTGACCTTCACGATCGACCCCGCCACCGCCCGCGACTTCGACGACGCCATCTCCGCCGAACGCCTCCCCGACGGGGGCGCCCGCATCTGGGTGCACATCGCCGACGTCGCCGCCCACGTCCAGCCCGGCTCGGCGCTCGACCGCGAGGCCCGGATGCGGGCGACCAGCGTCTACGTCCCCGGCGCCGTCGAGCCGATGCTGCCCCACGCCCTCTCCAGCGACGCCTGCTCCCTGCAGCCCGGGCGCGACCGCGCCGCCGTCACCGTCGAGCTGGACCTCGACGGCGCCCGGGTGCGACGGGTCGCCTTCCACCGCTCGCTGATCCGCTCCGACGAACGCCTCGACTACGACCGCGTCGACCGTATCTTCGCCGGCCGCGAGCGGGCGCCCGAGCCCTGGGGGGAGTCGCTGGAGGTCGCGCGAGAGGTCGCCCGCGCCCTCGGGGAGGCCCGGGCGCGCCGCGCCGGGGCGCTGACCCTGGAGAGCACCGAGCCCGAGTTTCGCTTCGACGATCGCGGCAACGTCGTCGAGGTCAGCTCCGCCGCCGTCCAGAGCGAGTCCCACCACCTCATCGAGCACCTCATGATCGCCGCCAACGAGGCCGTCGCCGAGACCCTGGAGCGCCACGCCGCGCCCTGCCTATACCGCGTCCACGAGCGCCCCCAGCCCGAGCGGGTACGGGCGCTCGTCGACCAGCTCGCCTCCCTGGGGGTCGCGACGCCGCCGGTGCCCGATGAGCTGACAGGCACCCGGGCGGCTCAGCTCGTCGGGGAGGTCTCGCGGCTGCTGGAGGCCCACCTCCGGCGGGCGGAACGGCGGGGGGAGGGCGGCCGCCGCGCGCTCACCTCGCTCGTCCTGCGCGCCCTGCAGCAGGCCCACTACTCGCCGCGCAACGTCGGCCACGCCGGGCTGGGGTCGCAGTGCTACTGCCACTTCACCTCGCCCATCCGGCGCTACCCCGACATCGTCTGCCACCGCGCCCTGCTCGCCGTCATCGGCGCCGGGGAGGGCGCCCCCCGGGCGGCCGATCTGGCCGAGCTCGGGCAGTGGACCTCCGAACGGGAGCGGGGGGCGATGGAGGTCGAGCGCGACGCCGACGACGTCGCCTGCTGCTTCGCCTTGGAACGAGAGCTCTACCGTCGGGAGGCCGGGCCGGGCGCCCAGCGCGAGTACGGCGCCGAGCGCGTCTTCGGCGGGGAAGTCGTCGGCCTGATCGGGGCCGGCGCCTTCGTCGCCTTCGGGACCGACGGACGCTACGAGGGGATGCTGCCGGTCCGGCGCATCGCCCGAGCCGCCAGCCGCGAGCAGGGGCGCGAGTGGTGGGAGCTCAACGAGCAGGGCACGATCCTGCGCGGCGAGCGCTCGGGGGCGACGCTGCGGCTGGGCGACCCCATCGCGGTGCGCGTCGCCCGCGTCGACGCCCCCCACGGGCGCGTCGACCTCGCGCCGGGGGAGCCCGAGGACTGAACGGCCCTCGATCTGGCTAGGCTCGTTCCATGGCCAAGTCCAAGAGCGCCAAGCGCAAGGTCGCCTCCGGCGACGTCGCCAGCAACCGCTACGCCTCCTACCGCTACGAGCTGCTCGAGCGGCTGGAGTGCGGCATCGCGTTGACCGGCACCGAGGTCAAGGCGCTGCGCGACGGCGGCGCCCAGCTCAAAGAGGGCTACGTGGCGCTCCGCGACGGTCAGCTCTGGCTGCACGGCGTCCACATCCCGCCCTACGCCCCCGCGGCCCGGGAGAACCACGAGCCCGAGCGCGACCGCCGGCTGCTCGCCCACCGCCGCGAGATCGAGCGCCTGGAGGGCCGTGTCAGCGAGCGCGGGCTCACCCTGGTGCCGACCCGGATCTACTTCAGGGAGGGCCGCGCCAAGGTCGAGATCGCCCTGGCCCGCGGCAAGGACCTCTACGACAAACGCCAGTCCATCAGGGAGCGGGAAGTCAAGCGCGACATGGAACGCGCCGTCAACGCCCGGCGGTAGCGCCTCAGAGATTGAAGCTGTGCCCGCCGGTGCTCAGGATGTGGGTCTCGCCCATGCCGAAGGCCAGGGCCGCGGCGAGGCCGATGTAGACGAGGCCCACCAGCAGCCGGTGGCGGGGGGCCACCCGGTAGTAGGCGGCCTGCGCCGGCGAGCCCGATTTGCGGGCCTGCCAGCGGCGGTAGAGCTCGAAGCCGCCGAAGAGGACGATGATCCACAGGACGGGGTTGCTGGGCAGGGTGAAGGCCAGCACGAGCAGGCCGCCGAAGCCGACGAACCACATCCACGGGGCCATCGCGGCCATCGCCCGGCCGCCGTCGAGCGGGACCACGGGGAGGAGGTTGAAGAGGTTGATCAGGAAGCCCACGTAGGCCAGGGCGAGCAGGGCGTCGCTGTGCAGCAGGGCTCCCGCGACCGCGACCGCGGCCGCCCCGAGGCTGCCGAGCACGGGTCCCGCCAGGCCGACCCGGGCCTCGGCGAGGGCGTTGTCGCCGAGGGAGCGCGACGTTATGAGGGCCCCCATGAAGGGCACGAACATCGGCGCGCTCGCTTTGATGCCCTCGCGGCGCAACGCGATGACGTGGCCCATCTCGTGGACGAAGAGCAGCGCGACGAAGCCCACCGCGAACCACCATCCCCAGAACATGCTGTAGAGGACGACCGACACCAGGGCGGTGCCGGCGGTGACGAAGAGCTTGGCGTTCGGCAGCGCCACCAGCAGCGCCTTCAGGGCCGCCCCGAACTTCGCCGCCAGCGCCCCCAGTCCCGCCAGGGCGCTGCCGATCCGCTTGAAAACGCCACGGCGTTCGCCGCCGAAGGGTTGGCCCTCGAGCTGCGCCCGGCCCTCCTGGGGAGCGACATGTCCCGGGAGGGGCGTCCCGGCCAGGGGCTGCCGGGTGGTCGGGTCGAGATGGCCCGTCGCGCTGTGCGTCGGGTAGGTCGCGGCCGGTGCGATCGGGGTGTCGTCCATCTCCAGCTCTCCTACACCCATTCTCGCAGGCCCCATAAGCGCCGCCTAACGGCGGTGGCGGCGTCGTTTTTATCGGAGGATGCGGGGAGAGCTCGGATTTGGGGTTGCAATCGGTCGGCGATCGGCGTAGCTTGAATCCAGACGCGGAACCGAGCCGCCGAAGAGCGAGGCCAACGAGGTGTGAGGCCGCGCCACCAGAGCCGCAGGGCCGCAAGGCCGGGCGGGGAAGGTTCCTCGAAAGTGGCCCGGGTCCGCGTCGCTTTGCGTCCGGGGGCCGTGTCATTTGGTCCGCCGTCGCGGCGCTACACTGGGAGCACAACATCTCCGGGGACGACAGGCTTCGACGTGGCCGGTTCGTGGGGGTGGTTGCGAGTCGAGGTCCGGGAGGCCTCGTAAAACACCCGGAAAACCATAAGTGCGGACTCTCACGAGTACGCCCTCGCGGCCTGATTAGAAACCAGGCATGAGGTCTCGGCCCCCGTTAGCCTGCGGCGGGGATCGCCGGGATCAGACAGCAGGCTCACCCGGTGAGGTCCGCCTCCGCCGAGCCGGGGACAGCTGAGGAGACTGGTCCCCCGCAACCCCGCCGGCGAGGCGAGCGGGGGATGAGACCAGAGCGCCGGCTACGCTCGTAGACGCCATCCATCACGCGGTCGCGGACGCGGGTTCGACTCCCGCCGTCTCCACTTACAACTGTCTGCGAGTGCTGCGCGCTCGCAGTTGATCCCGGCGGTGTAATCAGCGATTGGC
>Ga0335072_10002600_pt1 | contig 27865 bp, 23 predicted proteins | sample Lox_Sample_21_FD_206725 | JGI IMG/M metagenome (GOLD analysis project Ga0335072, IMG submission 206725) | Soil microbial communities from Loxahatchee National Wildlife Refuge, Florida, United States - Lox_Sample_2.1 | ecosystem: Environmental > Terrestrial > Soil > Wetlands | place: USA... | reverse complement strand
GCGTGTCGATGTCGTCCTTGACCGCCTGGGTCATCACCGACGCCGGCATGCCGGTTGCCTTCGCCCACGTCGCGGCCCAGGCGGACGGGTGGCTGCTGACCCAGGTGTAGGCCTGGTCGAGGAGCTTCAGGTAATCACGGATCGCTGCAGCTTTCGACGGGTCGCCGAGCGCCGCGCGCGAGGCGACCACGAACGAGTAAGTGCTGCCGATGGTGGAGCCGTTGACCAGCACTCTGGCGTGGTACTTGGCCTCCGCGTACTCGACGTACGGCGACCAGATGTCCCAGGCATCGACGTGGCCGGAAGCGAACGCGGCCTCCGCCTCGGCGGGCTGCAGGTAGTCGGGAGTGACGTCCTTGATCGTCAGCCCTGCCTTGGTCAGGACCGCCAGCAAGTGGTAGTTGGCCGAGCTGCCCTGCGAGACCGCGACGGTCTTGCCCTTCAGCTGAGCCACGTTCTTGATCGGCGAGTTGTCCGGCACCAGCAGCGCGGCTCCGGCCGGGTCGGTGTTCAGTGCGCTGACCACGGCGATCTGGCCGCCGGCTGAGGCCTCGAAGACCGGCGGTGCGTCGCCGACATCGCCGACGTCGACCGAGCCCGCGCCCATGGCCTGCAGCATCGGCGGGCCGGAGGTGAAGTCGGACCAGTGCGCCTTGAACGGCAGCTTGTTGATCAGTCCGGCGGCGGTGAGCAGCGCCTGCTCCCCGGCGCCGGCCTGGTCACCGATGTTCAGCGTGACGCTGGAGACGTTGACCGCGGTCGCCGAGGTGCCCGTCGACGGGCTTGTACTGCTCGCCGACGACCCCGAACCGGCCGATGAGCAGCCGGTTACGCCGAAGAACAGCAGGCCGGCAGCGACTGCTCCGGCGCAAACGCGTCGGCCAGCAAGACCGCGGCCCGGCGTGCGGCCGGGGCGGGGTACGGCCACGTTTCTCATATCTTTCCTTCCTTATCGACGCCTAGCTCGGCGAGCAGGCGAGTACGCAGGCTGTTCAGGTCCGGATCGTTGCGGTCGCGCGGTCGGTCAGCGGTGACCTCGCAGCTGAGGCCGATCTGGCCGCCTGCGAGCACCACGACACGGTCGGCGAGGGTCAGGGCCTCGTCAACGTCGTGCGTGACCAGGAGCACTGCGGGCTTGTGGTGCTCCCAGAGCGTCAGCACCAGCCGGTGCATCGCGATCCTGGTGAGGGCGTCGAGCGCGCTGAACGGCTCGTCGAGCAGCAGCAGGCTCGGTTCCCTGACCAGGGCCCTGGCGAGCGAGGCACGCTGCGCCTCACCACCAGACAAGGTGAGAGGCCAGGCGTGGGAACGGCTGGCAAGGCCGACTTCGGCCAGCGCCTCGGCCGCCTTGACCTGCGGGCTGGGCGTGCGCAGGCCCAGGCAAACGTTGTCGCTGACCCGCTTCCACGGCACCAGTCGCGGTTCCTGGAACGCGATGGACACCGCCCCGTCGACATGCAGCTCGCCGGTGATCTCGCGGTCAAGCCCGGCGAGGGCGCGCAGCAGCGTCGACTTGCCTGAACCGCTCCGGCCTATCAGGGCGACGAACTCGCCGGGCGCGATGTCCAGATCGAGGTTGCGCAAGACCCGCTCCGAGCCGAACGTCCGGCTCACGCTCCGTACTCGGACGGCCGGGCCCGAGCCGGGCGAGCTGTGGGCCGAGAGGTTGACGACGCTGTCCCCTGCGGGTCTGGTCAGGCTGCTACGAAGCTGCTGCGCCATGAGAGTGCCCTCCGTTCCAGGATGCGGACCAGCCAGTCGGTGAGCAGGCCGAGAATGCAGTACACGAGCAGCGCCACGATGATCACGTCGTTGCGCAGGAACTGGGTGGCCTGGCTGATCATGAAGCCAAGGCCGGCGTTGGCGTTGATCTGCTCGGCCACCACGAGGGCGAGCCAGGCAACGCCGAGGCTCTGCCGGAGGCCGACCAGGATCTGCGGCATTGCGCCCGGCAGCACGACCTGGGTGATGAGCTCCCGGCGGCTCAGGTGCAGGACCTTCGCGAGCTCGCCCAGCTTGGGATCAACGTTGCGAATGCCGGAGAAGGCGTTCAGGTACAGCGGGACGGCCGCACCGATCGCGATGAGGATGATCTTGGGACTCTCGCCGATGCCGAACCAGACGATGAACACAGGGATGAGGCCGAACAGCGGTAGCGTCCGGAGCATCTGCATCAGCGGGTCGACGGCGTTCTCGCCGACTCGGCTCAGCCCGGCGGCGAGGGCCAGCAGCAGGCCGACGGCAGCGCCGATGGCAAAGCCGATGGCGACGCGCTCAAGCGAGACCAGCATCGCGTCCTGCAGCGTGCCATAGGCAGGCTGGTCCGTCGTGATCAGAGATATCGCGGTGGACCACACCTGGGTGGGCGGCGGCAGCCGCTGCGCGGAGAGCAGGCCCAGTTCGCTGACCAGCTGCCAGAGGCCGAGCAAGACCAGCGGGCTGATCAGGCGCAGCACGGCCTTGCCACGGCGCTGCCCTGGCCGGCTGCGGCGAGTGGCGACGGTCGCAGCGGCGGTCACTGATGGTGCCTGCGACTGAGCAAGCGGCGGTACGGCCGCGACCGTCCGAAGGGGCGGCACCGTGACGGTCTGCGCGGCATCCTCGCCCACGAAGGCTTGTCTGTTTGCGGGCATAGTTGCACGCTCCCTGAAGTGGTTGGGCGTGAGATGACTGACTGAACTGGGCTTGGCCGATGACCAGCGGCGCTGGCGAGGTCCGGGCCGACCGGACCTGGCAGCCGGGCGGACGCCTGAGTCTGCTGCCCGCTAACTCACCCGGTGCGCTCCCGGTGGCCGACACAGGGCGCTTGCCTGCCTGCGGAGGTCGACGTGCAACCGCGTGATCAGGTAGGGCTCGGAGGTCATGCGATTAGTATGCGGTGAACTTCCTAGTATGTCAATCGACAAACTAATAATTGATGCTGGAACTGCAGAAACTAGCTCAACGCTGGCTTGTTGCTGCTCGCGGACTCGCGGGGCGCCATCCTGCGAAGCGCCCATCGTGACGATCATGCTGGCGCCCGTAATAGGTAAAATCTGACGGTCGGGTACGTAGGGAGTTGGCCGCATAGGTAGCCTGCAAGCACCGGGGGCACTGACGTCCAGCGAACTGACGCTAGGCAGGGATGTCGAGACGGCAGCGCAGCCATTGTGGCTTGCGCCCGGGCACCGCAAAGGTAGAGGTAGGGATGACACTTTCGGAACGCGCTGTGAGCGGACGCGCGGTTGAGCTGCCTGAGCCCTGGCGTTCCGCTGCCGTCACAGTCGTCCTGCCCACCTATAACGAGGCTGACAACCTGCCGGTCATCGTGGCGGAGCTTTTCAGCCTGCCGCTGACCGGCCTGCACGTCCTGGTAGCCGACGACAACTCCCCGGATGGGACCGGCGCCATCGCCGACGAGCTGGTCAAGAAGTACGGCCCCGACCGGATGAGCGTGATGCACCGGCCCGGCAAGCAGGGCCTCGGCCGCGCCTACGTCGACGGCATGAAGGCGGCGGTCAATGCCGGTGCCGAGTTCGTCGTGCAGATGGACAGCGACCTGTCGCACTCGCCGCAGTACTTGCCGGCCATGCTGGGCACGCTGCTCGCTACCGACGCGGACGTGGTGATCGGCTCCCGGTATGTCAGCGGCGCCAGCCTGGCAAGCGAATGGTCCTGGCAGCGCAAGGCGCTGTCGGGATTCGCCAACATGTACGTCCGGGTGCTGCTGCGCCTGGGAGTCCGGGACGTCACGGCTGGTTTCAAGCTCTGGCGCAGTTCAGCCCTGACGGCGATCGACGTCGCCAGCATCCAGAGCAACGGCTACAGCTTCCAGGTCGAGATGAACTACCGTACCGTGCAGCGCGGACTGAAGATCATCGAGGTGCCGATCCACTTCGCCGATCGGCGCGCCGGTCAGAGCAAGATGAGCGCCAGGGTACAGCTTGAGTCGGCCCTCATGCCATTCGCGCTCCGCCGGCGTTCTCACCAGCTGCATTAGCCCGCGGGCGAGCCCCGGTCTGCTACGGCACCAGCACGGTGCGCTCGCCTGGTGGGTCTGGCCGGGTCCAGATCGCCTCCACATCAGCCAGGGACATCACCCTCGGGCTAACCGCGATCGTTCCCGCGTTGATCTCGTCGACGAGTGACGGAAGCTCGGCCAGGTAGGCCGCGGTAGAGACCGCGCCCTGCCCGTTGCCCTGGATGCGGAGGTTCGCCGAGCGCAGCGCGACGGACGGTAGCTCGATCGTCGGGCCCGCCATGGCGCCGATCTGGATCCAGTTCAAGGCGCGGCTGCGATCCGATCGAGCGGTCAGCAGCGCGGTCATGGCCTGCTCTGCAGGCTTGCCCCACAGATAATCGATGACGATGTCGGCCTCGCCGGCTGCCGCACCGAGCGCCCGCGCCGCCCCGTCAGAGTCGCTGGTCAGCGGGACCACCTCGTCCGCGCCGAATGAGGCCAGAGCCTGAAGCCGATCGGGATCGCGTCCAGCGCCGACCACGCGCCCGGCGCCGAGCCGCTTGGCGATCTGGACGGCCATGGTTCCCGCGTTTCCGGTCGCGCCGAGGACGAGGACGCTCTGACCAGATTCAAGCGGGACCCTGCGGCGCAGTGCCACCCATGACGACATTGCCGGGTTCATCGCAGCAGCGACTTTGGCGATGTCGACGTCGTCCGGCAGATTGATTGCACGTCCGGTGTCGGCAAGCGCCTTGTCGGCCATCGTGCCCAGGGTGTCGTCGCTGGCCACGAAGTAGATCCGCCGGCCGTCCGGCAGCCGGCCGACGCCGTCGGTGCCGGGGATCATGGGCAGCGTGCCGGTGCTGGTGTAGTGGGCGCCGGCAGCCCCGCTTCGGACGCGAGGGTGCAGCCCGACGGCAAGGACGTCGACCACGACCTCGTTACCGCTCGCCGGCTGCGGAACCTCGAACTGCCGGTAGTGCGGCGGCTCGCCGAACGATGTCACCACGGCAGCGTTCATCTTCGCCATCTGGATCCTCCCCGGCCAGCAATCGAATTTAGTTGGTGCCACGTACTACTTTAGTTGGTGGCACGTACTAAATCAAGTACACTGGTCGGCGTGGTAACGCAGCCGTCGGGTGCCTCAACCCCGCCAGCAGCAGATGCGGCGCTGAGCCTGGCCGATGGACTTGCACAGCTCGCCTTCCTGATCCACGGCATGCTTGAGGGCCGGGCACGCGAGCATGATCTCTCGATCATCCAGATGCGCCTGCTGGGCGTGCTGCGAGACCGCATGCCCACGATGAACGAGCTGGCCAGGATCCTGGACCTCGATAAGTCCAGCGTCACCGGGCTGATCGATCGCGCGGAGCGACGCGGCCTGGTTGTGCGCGTTCCCTCGACCGCCGACCGGCGCGCCGTGCTGGTCAGCCTCACCGGCCACGGCCGGTCGCTGGTGTCGGCCGGCGCGGCTAGCTTCGAGGCAGACATCTCGTTGCTGCTCGAGCGCCTGGCGCCAGCGGAGCGTGATGCGCTGTCCCGCCTCGCCAGCCGGCTGCTCGTCGCGCATGCGACAGATCGCGGGATCGATCTGTTCGCCACTACTGATCCAGAAGGACGCAAAGACCGGGCGGGCTCTGGTGAGCCCGCCCGGTCTCCGCTTCTGGGTAGCCGACCGCCAGCTGTGTCTTAGGCCGCGACCGCCGCGTGGGCGTTGGCCGGCTCCAGGGCGAGCTGAAGCACTTCGCGGACGTCGCTAACGGGGTGGATGTCCAGGGCCTCGCGGATCTTCTCTGGCACATCTTCCAGGTCCGGCTCGTTCCGCTTCGGGATCAGCACGGTGCTGATCCCGGCGCGGTGCGCCGCCAGCAGCTTCTGCTTGACGCCGCCGATGGGCAGTACGCGTCCGGTCAGCGACACCTCACCGGTCATCGCCACATCCGAGCGGACGAGCCGGCCAGACAGCAGCGACGCTAGCGCAGTGGTCATGGTGACGCCTGCGCTCGGGCCGTCCTTCGGAACGGCGCCGGCCGGCACGTGGACGTGTACGCCGCGCTCCTTCAGGTCGCCGACCGGCAGCTCCAGCTCGGCGCCGTGCGAGCGAAGGTAGGACAGCGCGATCTGCGCGGATTCCTTCATCACGTCACCCAGCTGTCCCGTGAGTGTCACGCCGGTTGAGCCAGTCTCCGGATCGGCCAGCGATGCCTCGATGAACAGCACGTCGCCGCCGGTCCCAGTGACGGCCAGGCCGGTGGCCACCCCAGGCACTGCGGTACGCTCCGCGGACTCCGGCGTATGCCGGGGATGGCCGAGGTAACCGGTCAGGTCGCCAGCATCCACCGTGACCGGCAGGGCCGTGTTGCCGGACTCCGCCTGCGCGGCGATCTTCCGCAGCACCCTGGCGAGCGTCCGCTCCAGCGACCGGACGCCAGCCTCTCTGGTGTACTCGGAGGCAAGAGCGTGCAGGGCGGCGTCAGTCAGGTTGACGTCTGCCTCCCCGAGCCCGGCCCGGTCCAGCTGCCGTGGCAGCAGGTGGCCGCGCGCGATCGTGACCTTCTCGTCCTCGGTGTAGCCATCCAGCGTGATGAGCTCCATGCGGTCCAGCAGGGGAGCGGGGATCGAGTCCACCACGTTCGCGGTAGCGATGAACAGCACGTCAGACAGGTCCAGCTCGACCTCGAGATAGTGGTCGCGGAACGTGTGGTTCTGCGCCGGGTCGAGTACCTCGAGCAGGGCCGCTGTCGGGTCACCCCGGTAGTCGGCGCCGAGCTTGTCGACCTCGTCGAGCAGGATCACCGGGTTCATGGAACCGGCCTCGGTGACGGCACGGACGATCCGGCCCGGCAGCGCGCCCACGTAGGTGCGCCGGTGGCCGCGGATCTCGGCCTCGTCCCGCACGCCGCCAAGCGCGACCCTGGCGAACTTGCGGCCCATCGCACGGGCAACTGACTCGCCCAGCGAGGTCTTACCGACTCCGGGAGGTCCGCCTAGTGCCAGCACCGCACCGCTGCGGCGGCCGCCGACGAGCTGAAGACCGCGGTCCGAACGCCGCTTGCGCACGGCCAGGTACTCGATGATCCGGTCCTTGACGTCATCGAGGCCCGAGTGGTCGGCGTCAAGCACCTCGCGCGCGCCGGTGATGTCATAGGCATCCTCGGTGCGCTCGTTCCACGGCACCTCCAGCAACGTGTCCAGCCAGGTGCGGATCCAGCCGGCCTCGGGCGACTGGTCCGAGCCGCGCTCGAGCTTCGCCGCCTCCTTCAGGGCCGCCTCGCGCACCTTCTCAGGCAGGTCGGCAGCCTCGATCCTGGCGCGGTAATCCTCCTCCTCGGAGGTGGGCTTGCCGTCCAGCTCGGCCAGCTCCTTGCGGATCGCGGTCAGCTGCTGGCGAAGCAGGAACTCGCGCTGCTGCTTCTCCATGCCTTCCTTGACGTCATTGCTGATGGTCTCGGCGACGTCCAGCTCGGCCAGGTGGTCGCGAGCCCAGCCGACGAGCAGCTCGAGCCTGGTCTGCGGGTCGGGCGTCTCGAGCAGCTGGCGCTTCTGCTCCAGGCTGAGGTAGCCGGCATAGCCCGCGCTGTCAGCCAGGGCCGACGGGTCGGTCAGGCGCTGCAGGACGTCGACGAACTGCCACGCACCGCGCTTCTGCAGGATCGTGGCGGCCAGGCCGCGGTACTCGCGGGCAAGCTCGGCGGCTTGCTGGGTCGGCTCGGGCTCATCGATAACCGTGCCCTCGACCCACAAGGCCTGACCCGGTCCGACGGTGCCGGTGCCGATTGCGACCCTGGCGGTGCCGCGCACAACTGCTGCGCGCTCACCACTGGGCAGCCGGCCGACCTGCTCAATCGTGGCCAGGGTGCCGACCGGTGCATAGCTGCCGCCCGGCCGTGGCACGAGCAGCACCTGGGCCGCCGCGTCGCCGCCGGCGGCAGCCGCGTCTAGCTGCGCGGCCTCGATCGCGGCGCGCGGCTCGGCCGCGGAAAGGTCAAGCGGCACCACCATGGTCGGCAGGACGACGTTGTCGTCTAGCGGCAGTACCGGCAGCGAGAAGGTCTCGGCCATTACAGAGGTCACTTCCTCCGAAGCGTAGGCGTTAGGTCTGCTTACGTAATTACGAGGCTACAAGCAAACTTGGAAGTTTTTTGTTCCTCGGCTAGCAGAGCGTTCGCGCTGAGCGGACGTAGCCGCTGATCAGGCGAATGCCGGACCTTATGCCGGCTCTGTGCAGATCTGACCGGTTCGGGGAAGCCAGAAAGGGCTCGCCGCGTCTGCTAGCCCTGCAATTACGCGACGGCAACAGCAATCTCGCGGGCGAAACTGTTCCCTAGGGCGGTCGGGCTAGCTCATCGGGTAGTGCTTCAGCGCCACCGCGTAGTCAACGCCCGCACCCATCCCGACATATCCGGCGATATTCCGCAGAAACTCATCCGGGTCGAAGTCGCCGCCGAGCCCGTCGAGGTACGCCCGGTGCTCGCGCAGCGACGCGACCCCGGCGTCGATAGTGTCCGTGACGTCAGCGAAGTGGCTGGGATTGTCGCCAGTGACGACGTACGCGTCCTTGATGGAGGAACGGGGTAGCTCCACGTCACGGAATACCCACTCGTTCGCGGCATCACGGCAGGCATCAAGGACCGCCAGCCCGACCGCGCGGTGATCGGCATGATTGACCGGGCCGTCCTCGCCCCAGGTCAGGTCGAAGCTCATCGTGATGACGACCTCGGGCTGAAGCTGGCGGAAGACCCGCGCCAGGTCGCGGCGCAAGGGCAGGCCGTACTCGATCACCCCGTCCGGATGGCCGAGGAACAGCACGTCCGAGACACCCACGACGGCGGCGCTTCGCCGTTGTTCCTCTTCGCGCAGCGGACCGACCACGGCCGGGTCCTTCCCGGCAATCCCGGCCTCGCCGCTGCTGACAAGGACGTAGCTCACGTGCTTGCCCTGCCTCGTCCACCGCGCCACCGCGGCTGCGGCGCCGTACTCCAGGTCGTCGGGGTGCGCCACGACTGCGACTGCGCTCTTCCAGTCCTCGGGCATCGGTTTCATGCGATCTGCCTTCTCTGCGCGGGCCGGTTCAATGCCATTGAACCCTGTCTGAAGCCCGGCGGCGTAGGCTGCGGCGTTGTGCTTCCACGTGTCCGGGCGATCAGGTACGTGACGCCGCTGCGCGAGGGCGGCTCGCTGCCAGCGGTGATGGAGGCCGACGACCTGGGCACGTACGTAGTCAAGTTCCGCGGGGCTGGTCAGGGCCGGAAGGCGCTGATCTCCGAGATCATCGGGGCCTGCCTGGCCCGCGCGTGCGGGCTTGCGGTGCCCGAGCTCGTCATCGTGGACCTGGATCCGGCGCTCGCGCCCGGCGAGCCGGATCAGGAGATTCAGGACCTGCTCCGGGCAAGCGGCGGGGAGAACCTTGGCGTCGACTTCCTGCCGGGCGCGCTGGACTTCGAGACCGGAGCCGCCACCGTAGATCCCGCGCTGGCGGGGCGGATTATCTGGTTCGATGCGCTCATCGCCAACGCCGACCGGTCCTGGCGCAACCCGAACATGCTGCTCTGGCACGGCACCCTTTACCTGATCGATCACGGTGCGGCGCTGACGTTCCACCATCGCTGGGAGAGCGCCGGATCGGCGGCCGGGCGCCCGTACGACATTGCCGAGCACGCGCTGCTCGGCTGTGATGCCCTGGTCGAGGAGGCCGATGCCGAGCTGGCGCCTGAGATCACGACGGACGTTCTGGAGGCAGCGGCACGGCAGGTGCCGGACGAGTGGCTGGCCGGAGAGCCGGGTTTCGAGAGCGTCGATCAGTTGCGGGACGCCTACGTCGCTCAGCTGACAGCGCGACTCGCGGCGCGGGCGAGCTGGCTCCCGCCGCTGGCCGCCGCAGCCAGGGCTGGACTGGCGAATGTCACGGCCGCCGACCGGGCCGGCCGCCGGACGGGCCGGCCAGCGTGGCTTACGGGCCTGCGCGCGGATGGCGGAAAGCCATGATGGGCGGAAGTCACGACAGGCGGGACGGCATGACGGGCGGGACGGCATGACGGGCCAGGCGGAACCGTTCGAGTATGCGATCCTGCGCGTGGTGCCGCGCGTTGACCGCGGCGAGGCCATCAACGCCGGAATCCTGCTGTACTGTCGGCCGCTTAGCTACCTGCGGGCGCTGGTCGACCTCGATGTCGACCGGCTGCTGGCACTCGACCCGGCTGCGGATGTGCCGGCGATCGAGCAGGCGCTCGCTGCGATAGTCAGGGTCTGCGAGCAGGATCCGGGGGCCGGCCAGGCTGGCCTGCAGGACATAGGCCGTCGGTTCGGCTGGCTAACCGCGCCGCGCAGCACGGTGGTCCAGCCCAGCCCGGTGCACACCGGCCTGACCTGCGACCCTGCGGCCGAGGCGAGCCGGCTGCTTGCCACGCTGGTACGCCGTCCGGCCTGAGTCCGCGGGCTGCTCCCGCGTCAGAGGTGGCTAAGCTTGGACAACGCAATGCCCTGGCAGTCAGCGAGGTCAGCTCAGCGCTGACGGCTTTCCCCCGCCGGGGTTGGTGAGGGGAGCTGGCTGTCATGCGGAGCACAGTGGCGCACGAAAACTCAGTGGCGCACGAAAACTCAGTGGCGCGCGAAAACTCAGTGGCGCGCGAAAATGCCGTCGCGCAGGTAAGCAATGGCATGCCAGACAGCGCGAGCGTGCGGGAGGCAGGCATGCGCCCAGCCGGAGAGCGCGCGCCGCTCAGGGTCGCGCTGCTCGGCTGCGGCGTGGTGGGGTCACAGGTCTACCGGCTTCTGACCGAGCAGTCGGCGGACCTCAAGGCACGGTCCGGCGCCTCGCTGCAGATCGCCGGCGTGGCCGTCAGGGAGATCGACCGGCCGCGGGACGTCCCAGTGGACCCTGACCTGCTGACCACCGACGGGATGGAACTGGCCACCAGGCCCGATGTCGACATCGTCATCGAGCTGATCGGAGGGATCGAGCCGGCCCGGACACTGCTGCTCGCAGCGCTCAGCGCAGGCAAGTCGGTCGTCACCGCCAACAAGGCCCTGGTCGCGGCCGACCGCGCGGTACTGCACAAGATCGCCAGCCAGGCGGGTGCCGACCTGTACTACGAGGCGGCCGTGGCCGGCGCGATCCCGCTGCTCCGGCCGCTGCGTGAGTCCCTGGCAGGCGACGAGGTACGCCGGGTACTCGGCATCGTGAACGGCACGACCAACTTCATCCTGGACCGGATGGATACCTCTGGCGCGGACTTCAGCACGGCGCTGGCCGAAGCTCAGGTCCTTGGATACGCCGAGGCCGACCCCACGGCCGACGTGGCGGGCTTGGACGCCGCGGCAAAGGCCGCCATCCTGGCCAGCATTGCCTTCCATACCGAGGTCACCGCCGATGACGTCTACACCGAAGGCATCCTGTCGGTGACCGCGGCTGACATTGCCAGCGCAAGGGCCATGGGCTACGTGGTCAAGCTGCTTGCCATCTGCGAGCGGTCCAACGGCGGCATCTCGGCCCGGGTGCACCCGGCGATGATCCCGCGCACCCACCCCCTGGCCGCCGTGCGCGAGGCCTACAACGCAGTCTTCGTCGAGGCGGAGTCGGCCGGGCGGCTGATGTTCTACGGGGCTGGGGCAGGCGGGCAGCCGACGGCCAGCGCGGTGCTCGGCGACACCGTGGCGATCGCCCGGAACCTGCTGGCCGGCCTGCGCGGCCCGGACGCTTCGACGTATGCGCAGCTGCCGCTCGTCCCGATCGGCGACGCGCGCACTAGTTACTACGTCCAGCTGGACGTTGCCGACCGACCCGGAGTCCTGGCGCCAGTGGCTGACGCATTCGCCCAGCAGGGTGTGTCGATCAAGGCGGTCAGGCAGGAGGGCCGCGGCGAGGACGCGAACCTGATCATCATGACGCACGTGGCCAGGGAGGCCGCGCTGGCAAAGACCGTGGCGGTCCTGGGAGCGATGGGAGCAGTGCGGAACGTGGATAGCGTGATGCGCGTCGAGGCCCTGGAGGGCGAGTGACACCTGCGATGACCAGCCGGGCGCCATGGCGCGGCATCATTGCTGAGTACGCCGACAGCCTGCCGGTGCCCCCGGATGTGCCGGTGGTGAGCCTCGGTGAGGGCGGGACTCCGCTGCTCGCGGCCCCGGCTCTGTCGGAGCGGACGGGTTGCAGCGTCTACCTCAAGGTCGAGGGCGTCAACCCGACCGGCTCGTTCAAGGACCGTGGCATGACCGTTGCGGTTACTCTTGCCGCGGCCCGCGGGGCGCACACGGTGATCTGCGCGTCGACCGGAAATACCAGCGCCAGCGCCGCCGCTTACGCCGCCCGGGCAGGCCTGGCCTGTGCCGTGCTGGTGCCCGCGGGCAGCGTTGCGCTCGGCAAGCTCGCTCAGGCGCTTGCGCATGGCGCCCGGCTGCTGCAGGTTGACGGCAACTTCGATGACTGCCTGGAGCTCGTCCGCAAGCTCGCGGCCGACTACCCGGTGGCGCTGGTCAACTCCGTCAACCCGGAACGGCTGCAGGGTCAGAAGACGGCGTCCTTCGAGGTGGTAGACGCGCTCGGCGACGCGCCTGATGTGCACTGCCTCCCGGTCGGCAACGCCGGCAACATCTCTGCTTACTGGCTCGGTTACACCGAGTACCGAGCCGGCGGCAAGGCGACGAAGACCCCCCGGATGCTTGGCTTTCAGGCGGCAGGCGCCGCGCCGATCGTCACCGGACACCCGGTGTCGAACCCGGCGACGGTGGCCTCGGCCATCCGCATCGGTAATCCGGCGTCGTGGCAGCTCGCTGTGGAGGCCCGAGACGCGTCAGGCGGCCTGATCGGATCGGTATCAGACGAGGCGATCCTCGATGCCTACCGGCTGCTGGCGCGGGAAGAGGGCGTGTTCGGCGAGCCGGCTTCGGCGGCAGGCGTTGCTGGCTTGCTGCAGGCCTGCGAGGCAGGAGAGGTTCCGCCCGGCTCTGTCGTGGTCTGCACGATCACCGGCCACGGCCTGAAGGATCCCGACACCGCAGTGGCAGGCGCCCCCGCGCCGATCACGGTCGGCATCGACGTGGCGGCCGCGGCCAGCGCCCTGAACCTGCGATGAAAAAGGGCCGCTGATGGTGACCTGGCCGGCCGGCCCGGTCACCGTGCAGGTCCCTGCCACCAGCGCGAATCTCGGTCCCGGTTTCGACTCCTTCGGGCTCGCGCTGAGCCTGCATAACACCGTGACCGCGCTAGTCAGGCCCGGAGACACCGAGGTCGAGTCCTTCGGCTTGTGGCCGGGCAGCCAGCTGGACCTCATCGAAGACAACCTGATCCTCCGGGCGATGAGAGCCGGATTCGCCGCGCTCGGCGGTACCCAGCCACCGGGCATAGCCATTTCTTGCCGGAACGAGGTACCTCAGGGCTTCGGACTCGGCTCGTCCGCGGCCGCGATCGTCTCGGGAATTGTCGCCGCAAGGGCGCTCGCAGGTCCGGACGGCGTCGCGGCGCTGCCGGACGCAGACGTGCTGCGCCTGGCCACCGAGATCGAGGGGCACCCCGACAATGTCGCGGCCTGCCTGTCGGGCGGGCTGACGATCTGCTGGGCCGGCGCCGCCGGGGTGCAGGTAGCCGTGCTGACTCCGCTCGCTGCACTCACTCCGGTGCTGTGCGTCCCGGCCAAGCCGCTGCCGACCGAGGCGGCCCGCAAGGTGCTGCCCGCGCAGGTTCCGCATGCGGATGCCGCGGCGAACTCTGCCCGCGCAGCACTGTTGATCGCGGCGCTGACCGGGCAGCCGGAACTGCTGCTGGCCGGGACCGAGGACTTCCTGCACCAGCAGTACCGGGCCGCGGCGATGCCCGCGACAGCTGAACTGATCAGCCGGCTGCGCGACGCCGGCATTGCCGCGGTCGTGTCCGGGGCCGGTCCGGCCGTGCTTGCCCTCACCGTCTCAGGCCAGCGACCCAGCGCTGAGGACGTAGCCCGGATCGCTGGCGAGCCCGGCGCGGCCTGGCGGGTGCTGCCGCTGCGGGTCGACACCGATGGCGCCCGCGTGCTACCCGGCTGACCTACGACCCCTTCCAGACGGTCAGGCTGTGTAGCGGAAAGGCCATCGCGGGGACTTTACGTGCTCGCGCCCGGGCGTGATCGTTAGCCTGACCAAGTGGCAGCGGATTCCGAACGAGCCGATGACGGACGGAACCCCGCGCAGGCCCAGCCGCCGTCCGTCCCGCTCCGGGTGATCGCCAGGGAGTGGAGCCGCATCGGCATCACTGGATTCGGCGGGCCGCCCGCGCACATCAAGCTGCTGCGAAAGCTGTGCGTGGAGCACAACGCATGGCTGTCGGCCGAAGAGTTCGAGGATGGCATCGCGGCGACGTCGCTGCTGCCCGGCCCGGCGTCGACACAGCTAGCGATCTTCTGCGCCTGGCGGCTGGCCGGGCCAGTGGGTGCGCTCATCGGCGGTGCCTGCTTCATCGTTCCCGGCCTGATCATCATCCTGGCGCTATCGGTGCTGTTCCTGGCGCATTCGCCGCCGGCGTGGGTGCGCGGTGCGGCCGCCGGTGCAGGTGCCGCCGTTCCCGCTGTAGCGGTGAGCGCAGCCATGAGCCTGGTCCCGGCAAGCTGGCAGCGGGCCGGCCAGGCGGCGCCGGCGAGGGCACGATGGCTGATCTACCTGGCGGCGGGCGGGGTCGCGGCCAACCTGGCCGGTCAGTTCCTGGTCGCGGTGCTGCTGGCGTGCGGGCTGATGGAGTGGTTCTTGAGCCGGAGTGCCGCTCCGGCGGGGGCTGGCGCGCTGATGATGCCGCTGGCCGGCAAGGCGGTAGCGGCGGGGGTGGCCGGCTCGCTGGCCTGGGTTGCCGTGAAGGTGGGCGCGCTGTCGTTCGGCGGCGGGTTCGTGATCATCCCGCTCATGCAGCACGACGCGGTTCATACTTATCACTGGATGACAACCGCGCAGTTCCTCAGCGCCGTGGCGCTCGGCCAGGTGACGCCAGGACCGGTCGTGCAGACCGTCGCAGTGGTCGGCTACGCGGCGGCAGGCCTGGCCGGCGGCCTGATCGCGGCGGTCATAGCGTTCGCGCCGTCGTTCGTGTTCGTGCTAGCCGGCGGCCGGCATTTCGATCAGTTCCGGCGCAGCGCTGCGGCGCGGGCCTTCCTGGCCGGATCGGGGCCCGCCGCGATCGGCGCGATTGGCGGTGCCGCCGTCACCCTCGGGCTGGGACTCACGCAGTTCTGGCAGGTTGGCGTACTTGCCGCAGCCGCGGTCTGGCTGGTGCTGCTTCGGCGTGGCGTCGTGAGCGGGATCCTGGCTGCCGCCGCGGTCGGAGTCATCGTCGCGCTGGCCGGCGTCACCACCTAGCGCTGCTAACGCGCTGCGGTGATCCGGCGCAGCACGTCCGCCCGGAGCGCCGCGATGTCGATGCCGGCCTGCGTCAGCAGCGTCAGCGCAGCGTTCCTTCGCTGGTCGATGAGGCCGAGCAGCATGTGTCCTGATGAGATCTGCCGCTGGCCGAGCTGCTGGGCCTGCCGGACTGCCTTAGCTAGGCCGGCCTTGGCGTCGTCTGCAATGGGCAGCCTGCTCGCCCCTGGGACCGCCGCGCGGTCGAGCGCTCCCGGCCCGAATGCGGCATCGGTTGCCCGCCGGACCGCGTCGAGGTCGATGCCGAGGGTAGCTAGCCCCTCCGCGTCCAGGCCCGCGGGCGCCTCATGACTGCCGCGCGGCACCCGTGCGCGCAGTGATTCCAGGTCCAGGCCCGCGGCGGTCAGCGCCTCGGCTGCGGCACCTGGCTCTGCCAGCAGGCCAAGCAGAACATGCTCGCTGCCAACCTTGTCCTGGCCGGCGCGTCTCGCCTCGTCTCTGGCGTCGAGGAATGCCTGGCGTGCGGTCGGCTCGAATTTCTCAAACACGGTCATCTCCGGAGTTCCTTCGGCGGCCCGCCCGGCGGCCGAGTATCTGGGTCGGCTGACCGACCAGCAGATGCGCATACTTCTTGTGCACTGCCTGCTTGCTGACGCCAAGGAACACAGCGATCTCCTGCCACGACCAGCCGTGCGCCCGGGCGTTGCCGACCTGGAGCGCCTCGAGGCGCTCGGCTAGCTCCCGCAGCGCTCGGGCCGAACGGAGGCCTGCGGCGGGATCTTGCCCGCTGGCCGCCTCGGCAAGTGCAATCTCGTCACCCATGTCGTCAATATATGTTGACGATCCCAAACGTGTCAACGTTGGTTGACGAGCAACATTGGTTGACGAGTCGGCCGCGACGCGGCGACCTAGCGGGCGAGCCGGTTAGGGGCAGTTCCTCCCGACCATGAGCGCAGGTAATGAACCGATGGCTACGCCACTGCTGTGTGCACGTGCAAAGGCCGGCCCTCCCATGAGGGCCGGCCTCTGCTGCCGCTCCTGTGCGGGCGTCGTTAGCTAGACTCAGCGCTCTTCGCGCCCGGCGAGCGCGCCGAAGAGTGACGGCTGAGGGCTGGTGTCGTTGCCGTCCGTCAGTGGGGTGCCGGGCGTGAACGCCACCCCCCGGACGACCTGGCCGTAGGTCGCCGGGATAACGGTGTGGAACCGTTCGTACGTCACCTGGCTCGCAGTGGTTGCGGCCAGGTTGTCGGTGATCTCGACCAGCTTGTTCGGGTCGGCGCCCTGGTCGCCTGAGCCGCTCACCGTCGAGGTGGAGGCCCACAACGTGACCGTGCCGTTAGGGTTGACCCGGCCGGTCAGGCCGCGCAGGCCGTCAGTGGCCGGCGACCACGGCAGGTCGGTGCCGCTGTCGGTGTTGTTCAGACCAGTCGGGTACTGCTCACCCTGGCGGTTAGGGGCGACCTGGTACGGCGTCCCCAGGTCGAGGCCGGTCTGCAGCGTGTAGTCCAGCTGCCACGAATCGGTCAACGAGTTGAACGACCACTTCTGCAGGCCAGCAGTCGTGGAAGCGGCGGCCGCGGTGTAGGTGTTGGTCGTGGCGTCGTAGGTGTTGTCGCCGGCGCCCTCGTCGGCTACGTACAGCGTGGTCGGGTTGGCGAACCACAGCCCGAACGGGTAGTCAGAGGCGTCCGTCGCGTTCTTGGCGATGGCAGTCGGGAAGCCCTTCAGGATGTATGCGTTCGTCGGGGCCAATCCGGGGTTCTTGGCAGTCAGCCCCAGTGCGGAGTCGCTGGTGGAGTACGTCGGAACTGTCCAGCTCGACGCGCTCGGAAGCGTCTCCGAGTTCGACGGGAGACCCACGCCGTCCGAGGCGGTGGCCGTTCCGTTCGGGTCGGCGAAGTAGACGGTGTCGACGCCGTTGCTGCCCGATCCCTTAGAGAAGTAGACGACCCCGTCGTAGACGGCGATGCCACGGTAGTTGTTGTCCTTACCGGACTTGTCGGCCGAGTCGCCCAGCTCGGTGACGTTGAAGTCGCCGAACGGGGTCGGGGTGCCAGGGTTCTGGTCAGCCTCGGGCTCGTCGGCCGGAGTGAGGATCTGGGACCCGGCGCCGTCGATCACGGCAGCGGGCTCCGGGTTTGCGCCATTGCCGGCGTTGCCCACCGCGAAGATCGTGCCCTTGGGGCCGTCCTCGGGGTCAAGGATCGCCCCCCGGCCGTTGTCGCCGCTGAAGGCGTTGGTCTCGGTGAACTCGAAGTGGCCGGCGGCATTCAGCTGGCCCACGGCACGGTAGACCGGCGTGGCCGAGTCAGCGATGGTCGGGTCGATCTCGCCCGGGGTGTTGGCGTTGGAAGCGTCGATCGTGCCAGGCGCAGCCACGTAGCCGATGAAAGTGTCGTACCGGCCGTCCGTCGACTGGATGACCTGAAGCTCGGACTTGGACGAGAAGCTGGTGGTCAGATAGTCGCCCTTGGCAGGGTCGTCAGGCACCGTCACGGCCTTTACCAGGCGGCCGCTGTGCGGGTTGAGCTCGTCAAGGACGATCGGCTCGGTCACGCCGAAGCTTCCGTCGGAGGCGTCGTTGTTGAACACGATCGGGTAGGTGCCAGGGGCGACCGCGGTCCCGCAGGTGACGTATGTGGGGTTCGCGGTTGCGCAGTTGGGCGGCAGTTGGGTGGAGCCGGCGGTGATGTCGGCGTTGGTAGTCCAGACGCCCGTGGTCACCAGCAGGTTCCCTGGGGTAAGCGCGTCGTGGCCAAATCCGAAAGACGGGCTAGCTCCGGCCGCCGCGGGGACGGCGAAGATCGCGACCGAGCCGACGACCGCTGTCAGCGAGGCCGCCATAGCCAGGCCGCGTTTGTGGACCCGTAGGCGAGTAACTTTCATGTGGCTCCTTCTCGTCTGACAGCCGGTGACCGCCGGCTACCTGATCTGCCCTTAAAGGTTCGCCTGTCTAACGGATTTCATCGAGAGGCGTCGCTACGACTTCCCGCTACTAGCGCGTGACGTTCGCACATGATTTAGCGATGCGTTACCTTGCCGAGCCGCCGGGACATCGACTCGCGGCACAGCCACGACGAAGGGCCCGTTAGTGGCGGGACCAGTTCGCGCCTAGGAACTCAGCAGCAAGACCCCGCCGAGAGCCGCCACGACACCGAGGCTCTGCACTGGCCGCAGCCGCTCAGCCAGGATGCCCCTGGCTAGCAGTGCTGCTACCACCGGATACAGCGAGGAACGGCAGCAGCGCTAGCAGGCCGGCCAGCGCCATCGCCTGCGAGATCAGCACGGCGGCAGAGGGATCAAGCCGCCGCGACATCAGCCCGCCGCCGAAGTCGGACGTGCCCCACAGTGCCGACGCCGCCAGCGCGAGCAGAACGGTCACGAAGCAGCCCGCTGCCGTCCGGCTTGCACGCCGGTCAGCGTCGCGAGCACGTAGTCGCCGAGCGATGGCAGATCGTAGCCGCCCTCCTGGATAGCGACGACGGGGCCGAGCTGCCCGATAAGCGCTCCGGCCGCCCGGTACCCATCGGCACTCACCTGAAGCGGGCTCTCCGGGTCGGCAGCGGCGGCATCGACCCCGAGCGACAGCACTACCGCATCTGCCTCATACGCGCGCACATCGGCGCACAGCCGTTCGACCGCCGCCAGCCAGGCATCGTCGCCGCTGCCGGGCGCCAGCGGGATGTTGCGATTGGCCCCCTCGCCCGGGCCGCGGCCGCGCTCCCCGGCCGAACCCATGTAGTGCGGGAACCAGCCGGCGTCCGGGTCGACATGCACACTGCCGTAGAACACGTCCGGCCGCTCGTAGAAGATCGCCTGCGTCCCGTTCCCGTGATGCGCGTCGACGTCAAGCACCGCGACGCGGGCGGCGCCCGCCTGGCGGAGGGCCTGGGCGGCGACGGCCGCGTTGTTGAGGTAGCACGAGCCGCCGTATCCGGCAGGACCGGCGTGGTGGCCGGGCGGGCGGCACAGCGCATATGCGGCCCGGTGACCGGCCGTGATCAGGGCGGCCGCCGTCGCGGCGCAGTCAGCGGCGGCGCGGATCGCTTCCCAGCTACCGGGCCCGACCAGGGTCATGGTGTCGTAGCAGAACATGCCCACCTGGCCATGAGTGGCTGCGGGCGTACGCAAGGGCAGGCCCGCCAGCATCGCGGCGGTCGGGAAGACGTAGGGCACGACGCGATCCCGGCCGTAATCCGCCGGATAACGGCCGGCCTCCCAGTCAGCCCAGATGGTGGCCAGATGCACGATGAGCGCGCGGTCGTGGACGGCGAGTAGCGCCGCCTCATCGTGTGGGTGTGCCGGCACAACCGGAGTTCCCGCGCTATTCAGCGCCTGCAGGATCACCGTGGCGCGCTCGGGCACCTCGGTCCCTTGCTCGCGCAATCCGAGCCATACTTCGCCGTCCGGCTGATGGCGCAGGCAGTCCTCGTGCCAAACGACGGGGATGCCGAGATTGCCGCCCTCGATGGTCATCCCGTTCGCCCTCCCGTGGCATGCTCGCTGGGTGAGGCTAGCAAAAGGGCATACCGCGCGAGCCCGTGATCTCGGGATCATGGTCGGCGCGCTGCCAGCCGGGCCGACCGCGTCGATCGCGGACGTGCCGGGAATCGGCGTCGGCCACAGCACGATCTGGCGGGACGAGCCGCCGCCTCCGGCCGGGCGCGGGGTGGCCAGGACCGGCGTTACGGTCATCGATCCCGGCGGGAACATGTTCCGCAGCCCGGTTCCAGCCGGCGGCGCCGTGCTGAACGGCGCTGGCGAGTGCACCGGATTTCTCGCGGCGACCGAGTGGGGCCTGGCCGAGACCCCGGTGTTCCTGACCTCGACCATGCAGGTCGGCCGTGTTTACGACGCCGCCTGCGAGCTGCTGATGACCGAGGATCCCGGCATCGGCGCCGACGACGTGATCATTCCGATAGTGGCGGAGTGTGACGACAGCTTCCTGTCCGATGTCCGCCGGATGCAGGTCACCGCGGCCGAAGTCGGGCTCGCGCTCGAGGCGGCGCGGGCGGCGGGCGCAGCCGCGGTCCGTGCCGCGCCGGCCGAGGGCGCAGTAGGCGCGGGCACCGGCATGAGCTGCCTTGGCTTCAAGGGCGGCATCGGCACGTCATCTCGGGTCGTGCCGTCCGGGCATACCGTCGGCGCGCTGGTCCTGTCGAACTTCGGCGAGCAGCACCGGCTGACAGTCGATGGCGTCCCGGTGGGCCGGCTGCTGCCGCCCGCGGAGGAGACCGCCGGACGCCGCCTGGCCGCGCAGCCGCCGGCCGGCTCATGCATCACGGTCATCGTTACCGACGCTCCGCTCGACTCGGCCGCCTGCTCCCGGCTTGCCCGGCGCGCGGGCCTTGGCCTGGCGAGGACCGGATCTACCGCGCACCACGGTAGCGGCGAGATCTTCCTCGCGCTGGCCACCGGCCTGCGCTCGCCACGCGGCGACGCGGTGGCGGCCGACCGTGGGCAGATCTCCGGTTCAGCCCTGGACCCGTTCTTCGACGCTGTCGTGGAAGCAACCGAGGAGGCCGTTCTGAACAGCATGCTGGCAGCCCCGACAGTCACCGGCCGCGATGGGAACACCTCGCCAGGCCTGCCGGCCGCGCGGGTACGCGAACTGCTCGCGGAGGCTGGCCGAATCCGCGCTGACGGTTCTGACGCGCGATGACAAGAGCTGAGCCACAGCCGTCAGGGTCGCCCGCTCCGGCGGCGCCGCGCATACCGGTGGTCCGCGAGCTGCACGGGCGCACCGACATCGACAACTACGCCTGGATGCGCGACCACGAAGCGCCCGCCATGCGCGACTACCTGGCGGCCGAGCGAGCTTATTACGACGCGGAGACCCGTGATCTCGGGGCACTGACTGACCAGCTCTTCGATGAGGCGGTCGCCCGCACGTCGACGGCGGCCGAGGACTCGGCGGCCTGGCCGCTGCGCGGCTACCGGTACTGGCATCGCACTCCGGCCGGGGCGGAAGCCCGCCAGCTGCTCCGCGTGCAGCTGCCGTCCGCCAGCGAGCCCGTGCCGCTGGACCAGCCCGTGCCGCTGGACGAGACTCTGCTGCTGGACGAGACTCTGCTGCTGGACGAGACTCTGCTGCTGGACGAGAACGTGCTCGGCGCCGAGACCGGGTACGTCGATATCGGCGTCGCCAAGCCAAGCCCAGACGACCGGCTGCTCGCCTGGTCGGCCGACACCTCCGGGGCCGAGATCTACCAGCTCAGATTTACCGAGATCGACAATGGCCGCGAGCTGCCCGACGTCATCGAACGGACCTATCCGGGCGGTGCCTGGGCCAGGGACTCAGCGCACTTCTTTTATCTGGTGCCAGACGAGCTGAACCGGCCGCACCAGGTCTGGCGGCACGCCGTCGGCACCGCGGCCAGCGCAGACGTGCTGGTCTACACGGAGACCGATGCCCGGTACGAGCTGACGCTGACGGGCACCCGCAGCGGCGAGCTGATTCTCATCACCGCCGCGTCCAGGGATACCACCGAGGTCTGGCTCATTCCGGCCGCAGAGCCGCTGGCGGCACCCACGCTGGTCGAGCGGCGCCGCCGCGGCGTCGAGTACCGGGTGGACCACGCTGCCAGCCCGGCCGGCGCAGGTGATCTGCTGATTGTCACCGACGATGGGCTACCTGAGTTCACCCTGATGCGGGCGCCGGTGTCGGCGCCCGGCCGTGACAACTGGGTTCTCGTGGACTGCCCGGCGACGGCGCCGGCCCGAAATGACACCCGGCTGGTGCGCTGCGATGTGCTGGCTGGCCACCTGCTTCTGACGTTGCGCCGTAGTGGTGCTCAGCTGCTCGCCATCACGAGCCCCGGCGGGCAGCAGATACGGGAAATACCGTCGGCGCTTACTGCGGGCGCGATCGGCGTGGAGCATGCCGCCGACTACTTCGCCGGCTCCGTGGTGATCGCCGAAGAGTCGCTCATCGAGCCGCCGCGCTGGTCGGAACTGGAGCTGGCGACCGGTCAGCGCCGCGAGCTGAAGCGGGCACAGGTGCCTGCATACGACGCCGCCCGGTATCGCACAGAACAGATCAGCGCGCAAGCGGCCGATGGCACGGACATCCCCGTTACCCTCGCTTATCGGGTTGATACACCGCTGGACGGCAGCGCCGCCTGCCTGCTGTACGGGTACGGCGCCTACGAGTCCTCACTCGACCCGGAGTTCGACCGCAGCCTGCCGTCAGTGCTGGACCGGGGCGTGGTGTACGCGGTCGCGCACATCCGCGGTGGTGGCGAGCGCGGCCGGGGCTGGTGGCAGCAGGGCAGGCTCCGGGCCAAGCCGACTACGTTCAGCGACTTCATCGATGTGGCCGGCTGGCTGGCCGGGGACGCGTCCGGATCGGTCCCGCTGGTGGACGGCGCCAGGATCGTTTCCCGCGGGCTGTCGGCGGGCGGGCTGCTGCAGGGCGCGGTCTACTCGCGCGCGCCCGGTCGCTGGCGGGCGGTAGTTGCCGAGGTTCCGTTCGTGGACTGCGTGACCACGATGCTGGATCCCGGCATCCCGCTGACCATCAACGAATGGGACGAGTGGGGCGACCCGCGCGACCCCGATGACTTCGCCTGCCTGCGGTCGTACTCGCCGTACGACAACCCGCCGCCCGGCAGGCGGCCCGATCTGCTGGTCACCGGCGCCGTGCACGATCCGCGGGTGCTGGTGCACGAGCCAGCCAAGTGGGTGGCACGGCTGCGGGAGACCGACACCGCGGGGAGCCGGGTGCTCTTCCGGGTAGAGCTCGGCGCGGGCGCGCACACCGGTCCGAGCGGCCGGTTCGGCCACCTGCGCTACGAGGCAGAGGTAGCCGCGTTCATCGTCGACGCGCTCGGGGCGACGGGCAGCGGGGCGGCCTAGCCGAGGCAGTAGTAGACCGCGATCGGCAGCGCCGACTGCTGACCAGGCGCGCGCTTGGTGATGTGCAGGCAGTTCCGGGCGACCCAGACCAGCCGCGGATCAGTTGTCGTGGGCGACTGCAGGAAGGTGCGGACGAGGTTGGTCCTGATGAGGTGCTGCAGCGTGGCAAGGGTGGGCGACGGGATCGTGCCGGTGAAGCCGCCGATCGGAACGACCTCCTGCCCGCTAGCCCAGATGAAGGGCGCCGCCAGTGCGGAGGTCTGCGTCGCCATCAGGTACGGCTCTGCCGCGTTGCCCCGTTCCAGCGCTGCTAGCGACTGCTGCACGTTGAAGCCGGCCGCCTGGAAGGCAGCGATGCGGGCGGTGTCGCGGGCAGACTCAAACGGGGCCTCGAACGGACCGAGCCCGCTTGTCACCACTGCCGCTGCAGCTGCGGCCGGCACGATGAGCACGGCCACCACAGCCAGTGCCGCCGATGCCGCGGCGAGGACTGCGGAACGGCGCTGCCAGCACGCAACGGCCAGGCAGCCCGCGGCGACGGCGGCCAGAACGAAGACGGATTGCCGGAGCCAGCCCGGCAGGCCGGTTCCGCTGGCGGGCAGCAGCCACGCGTCGTAGCCGGCGGTCGCCGCCACTGCGGCGAAGAGCGCGAGCGGTGACCAGATCCGGGCGCGGTGCTGCCATCCCAGTACCAGCCCGATGCTGAGCAAGGCGGCCACCGCGGGCGACAGGGCCGCGACGTAGTAGGTGTTAATCGTCGCGGCGGCCGAGAATGCTGCGAATAGCGTCAGCAGCCAGATGCCCCACAGCAGGAGTCCCGCTCGGGCGACGTCGGTCCGTGGCGTGCGGCGGGCGGCTAGTCCGGTTATCAGCGCAATGACGGCTGCGGCCAGCAGCCAGGCGCAATCGCGGCCGAGATCACCGCTCAGCAGCCGGTGCCAGGAAGGCGGCGGCGATATCGGTATGCCGAGCCGGATGGTCTTGTTCAGGAGCTGATCGGGCGTTGCCTGATCGAGCCGGCCGAGGCCGTTGTAGACGAATACCTGCTGGAACGCGGAGTTGTCGGTGCTCCCGTCGATGTAGGGCCGCGAGCCGGCCGGCCAGATCGTCACCAGGCTCATCCAGCTCAGTGAGACCGCGGCAGCGAGGGCTACCATCGCCCCGCAATGTGACGCCCGCTGTCGCAAGCTGCCGGGAGCCGCGATCAGGTAACAGGCCGCGAGCGCAGGCAGGATCAGCCAGGCCTCGAGCATTTTGGCCTGGAACGCCAGGCCGACCCAGAGGCCAGCAAGTAGCAGAGGTCGCCACCGGCCGGTGCTAGCCGCGACGGTGACCGAGTCCGCGGCGAGCACCGCCAGCAGGATCATCAGCGTGTCCGAGATGTTGCCGCGGTTCAGCGCGATCGTGGCAGGCGAGATCGCCAGGATGCCGGCCGCGATTAGTGCGGCTGCTGGGCCCGCCTGGCGACGCACGACGCGGTAGAGCACGAGTACCGTCGCAGTACCTTCGATCACCTGCGGCAAGACGAGCGCCCAGGTATGCGCGCCGAATAGCGCCGCCGATATCGCCTGCAGCCAGAACGCGCCCGGCAGCTTGTCCAGGGTCATCGTCCGTGCCGGGTCGAACGCGCCGAAGAAGAAGTTCGGCAGGCTCATCGACATGGTCCGGACACCGGCGGCGTAATAGATCTCGATGTTGACCGGACGCGTGGCCCTCCAGGCATACGACCAGGCTGCCGCTGCGGCGATGACCAATAGCGCCGGCCTGGCCCAGGCGGGCTGCGGCCCTGCTGAGTCCCACCTGGAGCGGCCCCAGGTGACCAGGCGTCGCGCGAGATCGGCAAAGAATTCCGGCCACGTTGCGGGTGCCGGACGATCGGTAACGAGGGGCTCCACGAGCTCCGACGGTACTCGTCCTGTTTCTTGACCGTCAAGCAAATTGACTGACCTGGTGCGCCCCTCGGGCTTGGTCTCCCGCCGACCGTCAGGTCATCGCCATCACGCAGCCGTCCCAGTAGGCGGCGACCTTCGGGCGGCGCTTCCCCTCGACGGCGATCTCGAGCACATCCGGCCGCTGCCCGCTAGCACCGCGGAAGTGAACAGTGAGGCCGTCCGGGGTCGATGCAGCCGGAAGCTGCGTGAAGCCAGTCAGCCCCTCCGGCGGGGCGGTGGCAGCGTGCATCCAGGCAGGGGAGCCGGAACAGCAGCGCCGCGGATAGGCAGCCCACACCCAGATCTGGCCGCCGTTCGCCCGGGCGAACTCGGCAGCCTCCGGGCTGACGTCAAGCCGCATGACTGGACGATAACCCAGCCAGCACTCGGTGGCGAGGTCGAAGCAGAGGTGCCAGCGGCGTCGGGTGGCGGTTGGTCTCAAACGCGGGTGTCAGGCCGGGTGGTCAGCCTGGACTGTCGCCTTGAGGGCCCTCCGCCGGTCCAGTCGCATGCCGATAAGGAGCGCAAGCCCGAGAACGACTGCCAATACTCCTCCCACCAGGAGGCCGATGAGCAGCCAGACTACTGCTGGCGCCTCATTGTCGCTGTCGCCCACTGTGGCAACCTGCGGATCCGAGGGGTCGAGTGTGACAGTAACTGCCTCGCCCACGTGGTAGAAGGGGCTGGTGTCGTCCCGGTAAACACGCGTGTCGAAAGCTTGGCCGGCGTAGACGTAATGGACAAAGACGGCGCCGTCGGCCGGAGCCTCTTCCTGGCCGGTGACGCTGGTGATCACGCCCTCGACATGGACCCCGCTCGAGTCGAGCGTCTGAGCCTGACCTTCATAGTGGTTCACCAGTACAAGGAACGCGCCCAGCATGGCCACGCCCAAGAGGATCAGCCATAGCCATGCGCGCCGCAGAGGCCGGAGACGTTTCGGCATAAGCGGCGCGCCGGGAACACCGGCGTTCTCCGTCGTCAGTGCGCCAGCGGCCTGGCGCCGGGCATTAGCGGCGGCACGGCGAGCCTGGGCCCGCCACGCTCGTTGCGCGAAGAAGGTTGTGATGCCGGTGAAGACGAGGTAGCCGGCAGCTATCAGGACCGCGGACCCGACCTGGTGGGGATGCACGCGGAATCCCAGCAAGTACACCAGGGCGATAGCGCCGACCGCCATGCCGGCCAGTTGCGCTCGAAACATGACGCGAGCGAAGCGCATCCGAGACGTCGACCGGTCTGGCATCACGGTCGCACTGTAACGCGCGCGTGCCGATTAGGGCATCTGTAAGCGTGGGTGACCACGCAGCGCCCATGGCGCGGCCCGACCGCCTGCGGCAGAAAACAATCACATACGCTTGCTTTGCCGCGGTGGTTGATGGCAGAGTTCCCGAGCCAGCCGCCCGGTCGGATGTGGGAGGAGCGCAGAGTGCCTGACCCACGGGCAGGAAATCGCAGTGGCCTCGCGCCGATCAGGATCGGGAACGCCTCGGGCTTTTACGGTGACCGCTTCGCCGCCATGCGGGAGATGCTCGAAGTCGGCGAGCTCGACGTCCTCACCGGCGACTACCTGGCCGAGCTGACCATGCTCATCCTCGGGCGGGACCGCCTCAGGGACCCCAGCCTCGGCTACGCGCGAACCTTCCTCCGCCAGCTGGAGGATTGCCTCGGCCTGGCGCTGGACCGTGGCGTGTCGATCGTCGCGAATGCTGGTGGCCTGAACCCGGCGGGCCTTGCGACCGCGATCCGGCAGCAGGCTGAGCGACTTGGCCTCGATCCGAAGATCGGGTACGTGCACGGCGACGACTTGCTGCCGCGCGCTGCTGAGCTCGGCTACGGCGAGCCTGTCGCGGTCAACGCCTATCTGGGCGGCTGGGGGATCGCGCAGTGCCTGCGGGCCGGCGCGAACGTCGTGGTCACCGGCCGGGTCACCGACGCCTCGCTGGTCGTCGGACCGGCAGCCGCGCACTTCGGCTGGGAGCTGACGGATTTCGACGCGCTGGCCGGGGCGATGGCGGCCGGCCATGTCATCGAGTGCGGTGCGCAAGCAACCGGCGGGAACTACTCCTTCTTCACCGAGATAGCCGACCTGCGGCATCCCGGCTTCCCGATCGCGGAGATCCATCCCGACGGCTCCAGCGTCATCACCAAGCAGCCGGGCACCGGTGGCGCCGTGACCGTGGGCACGGTGACCGCGCAACTGCTATATGAGGTCGCCGGGCCGCGGTACGCCGGTCCGGACGCGACGCTGCGGCTGGACACCGTCCGGCTTCGCCCGGACGGTGCGGATCGCGTCGCGATCAGCGGCGTGCGCGGCGAGCCGCCGCCGCCGACCCTGAAGGTGTCGGTCAACGCCCTCGGCGGGTACCGCAACCAGGTCGAGTTCGTGCTCACTGGCCTGGACATCGAGGCCAAGGCGCGGCTCGTGCGGGACCAGCTGGCCGGCGTGCTGCCTGCCGACGTCGAGTGGGAACTGGCCAGGACCGACGATGCTGATGCGCCCACGGAGGAACAGGCCAGCGCGACCCTCCGCTGCGTCGCCAGGGACGCGGACCCGAAGGCCATCGGCCGGGCCTTCTCCGGCGCGGCGGTCGAGCTGGCGCTCGCCAGCTACCCAGGGTTTCACATGAGCGCGCCGCCAGGCGATGCTCAGCCATACGGCGTGTTCACTGCCGCCTACCTCGACCGAGCCGAAGTGCGTCAGGTGGCGGTTCTGCCGGACGGCCAGTCGGCTGAGGTAGCCGAGCCCGGCATCACCCGGCCGCTTGAGCCAGCCGAGCCTGCCGCGGTCACGCCGTGGACTGACGCCGGGGCCACGCGGCGCGTGCCG
>Ga0335072_10002599_pt1 | contig 27866 bp, 17 predicted proteins | sample Lox_Sample_21_FD_206725 | JGI IMG/M metagenome (GOLD analysis project Ga0335072, IMG submission 206725) | Soil microbial communities from Loxahatchee National Wildlife Refuge, Florida, United States - Lox_Sample_2.1 | ecosystem: Environmental > Terrestrial > Soil > Wetlands | place: USA... | reverse complement strand
CGGGATGAAGTGCTCCCATCGACGCCACGCAACGTTTCTGTCGATTGCGGTCGTTTCGATCAACGAAGCGGATGCCTGAGACATCGTTCAGGAAATCGGATAGTTCTTCATTCGTGGGCCAGCTAAACGATTCAGCAGAAACCCTTTTTTCTAGAGCGGTGGTAAAAGAGCAATTCGACTTGTGTGGCGCGGGCAACGGGGTTGACGAAAGGATCGGCAAACTCTGGCGCTCATACTTGCCAGGCCGGGCGCGCCGGATAGCATCCTTAGTATTCACCGAATCCCAGCTCCCTCATGCATTCGCGATGTTTGCAGCAGCCTCGGCACATGCCACACGCGAAAGAACCGACATGGCAGGAATGTGCCCAGCCGAGGACGGAGTGAGGAATTGAAGCCCGGCGACACAATTGCACTGTCGTTTCTCCGATGCTTGGGACCTCTAACCTAATGTGGCCTTCCTGCAGCCTGAGGAGTTCGTCCACAACCCGAAAAAAGTCGTGCCTTCCGTCGGCATGAGACGCGTCGTTGGACACAGTTCCGATAACGACTGCGTCCAGACTTTCTTTCACGGCCAAGCCGGCTCCCACGGTGATCAGGAGCTGATTGCGAAACGGCCACCACTCCGATACAGGCGCAATTTCCGATGGCGGAGTGCCGGCCATATCGCCCGATCCGATGCCAGAACAATCAATTTTCAACACTCGATGATCCAGGCCTAACGCGGCGCAGACTGCCTTTGCAGCACGGATTTCACCCGTTGCAGCGATTTGTCCGTAGTCAATCGTCAGAGATAGCTCTGGGCGTATGACCCAAGCCAACGCGATCGAATCCATGCCTCCGGATAACAGCAATAACCGTTTTAGCGCCATGCGGCCCAGGCGACTCTGTAAATCGCAGTCACGAAGTCATCCACTACTTCACACCCAGTACCGGCGATCATCTTCAGCGACTCTTCCGGTGTGCATTGCGCAAAAGCAACGACCGGCTTCTGATGTGCTCGCGCGTATCCCGCTTCAAACACCGTTCCAGTGTCGACACCGTCCAGAATGGCGATGACCGCTCGACTCTTCTCGAGCGCATCGATATCCTTTGGAGCAACATCGCTCCCTGGCCCGATCCCTATGTCGTGATATGGAGAAAACACTCTTAGCCCCATCCCCCGAAGTGCCGCACGAGCTTCATCGACAAGCCATATTTGCGGCATATTAAAGAACGGACCCGCCACGTAGACATCGAATTCGTCCTTGCCGAGTGGTTTGGCCGTCAGGCTAAGAGGCAAGGCGGAGCTCTTGGAATCCATCGCCGAAACGGCAATCGGCATTGTCCGGTTCTCCACATACTCAGCAGTAGCGCGGGAAGCGCTATCTGCGGCATCGGCTGCCGCCATTTCCTGCGTCCCCCACTGTGCCGCAAACACAGAGGCAAACACGTCACCCGAGCCGATCGGCCAAACGCTCTTGCTCTCGTACGCGGGAACGGTTGCAAACTCTCCATTGGCAAATACCAACGCGCCACGCGCGCCTTGCTTCACGATGACAACATCCGCCCGCGAGTCCTGAGAAATCCTGCGTATCGCCGCGTCAACGTCATTATTCATTCCGAGTTGCTTGGCTTCCGTCCGGTTCAACACGTACGCCAATCGCGACGGTCGATTGGCCGAGCGGAAGTGTTTCGGGGAAAATGGCTCCTGCGGATCGTAGATGACTGTGCGGGCGTCAACCTCCACGTTGGCTTCCAGCATCCCAAACTGGAGTATGCACTCACTCTTCGCGGATAAATGAACGCGCTGCAATTCGTTCAGTGGTGGCCAAATGATCGGTGTAGACAACCCATGGTCGTAGCGAAATACTGTTGTCTGGGCGACGGGCGTCACCGAGTATTCGAAGCCAACCGCCTGAGCAATGCTAGCGAGGATGGTCTGTGCATCCTTGGCTGCAGCTGTGACAAACTTTACCCCGATCGGCAGTTTCGCAATCGCAGCTGCCCCTCGTCCTCCGCTGCCCCAGAACTCATCACTGGCTGGGAAGCGGCAGCTCTCCCGATAGAAGCCACCCACAACCGTGATTGCAGGTTTCATTGCAAGCGCACGCGAACGCGGCACGTGCCTCCCTGGATGCTTAAGACTTGAGCGACGTATTCGTGCCCGCCTTCAATGCATTCCACCAGCTTCTGGATGATGCTCGATGTGATGCTGCCGGCAACCTGTCCCTGATACATCGCATGAACCACCGGGTGCGCTCCGCTATCGTCAACCTCAACTTCTAGTAGTGTTCCAACCTGCAACTGAGAGATTACCGCGGGATCTGGCGATGTGAGCGTTGTGTCGCTGGTCAGAGTTTCACAAGAATCGCCGGACGGCGTCGTCCAAGAACCACCCCCTGATCCTGACATTTTGCTGATCTCCTCCCAAAAGATTCTGCCCGTAGTTGTAAGCAGAACGCGAACTTAATGGCCACAGGCAGTGACTGGGGGAAGTACTTCTATAGCACATACTGGGCTTAACCGCGGAGAAATACGTTCGGCATCCTGAAATCGGAACAACCACTTGAATCGCAAGTCGAGCAAGCCAACACTTGCGACTCACGGCCGATTACCCGGTATCTGTCTGACCGAACCATCAAAACTTAACTCCCTCGGGTACGCACTGTGCGGGAAGTGTGCCCATCGTTGCGGGTTCGTACAGTGATGGCTCGCAGACAGAGCTAACAACAAGAGCCTGTATTTTCAACTTTAGTTCTTCAATATCGAGTTCCGAAAAATGTCAATCAGTTCATCCGAGAACCATGCCCCGGCAAGAACCATTTCCTCCATTAGCTGAACTGCACGAGCAGGAGTAATCGCGTCGGCCGCAACAGCTGACTGCAGCACGCCGAGACTCCCCGAGACTTCGATGCCATGGTCGCTTGCCGCATTTCGCGCTTGGCCATCGTTGCTCACCACCATGGCGCGACGAAAGTGAGCGACCGCGATTGCACCGAGTTCGCCGGCACCCAGCCGTGAATAAGTGCGCCGCAGTTGGTCGAAGAAGTTCAGTTGCTCCTCAGTTTTCAGATGAACGACTTCGGAACCCGGGGGGATGGTAGCATCGGATTTTGTCAATTCCGCTTGGACGAAGTCGGAGACAAGGATCCCTCGCGGGATCGCACGCTCCAACACAGCCAGGTTTCCAGTGAGATGGAAGTCGAGGATCACGTTCGCGTCAAGCGAAGCTTGGCTCTCAGACAGCGGAGACAACAGCCATCTCCTTTCGCCAATCCTGGACAAGAGTTCGAACCTGCACAAGGCTCTTCCCCAATAGCTCAGCCAGCTTGCCGATCGACACCATCTCGGACAGCACCGCCTTACGTGCAAGGTGCTGAAAGCGGCACGACTCTCTCCACGCGTTGACTACGTCCATGGTTAGCGGCGCAAATTCTTTGGTCTTGTCTGGCTCAGCTTTTCGCAGGCGCTCAAGCTGCTCGTCGTGCTCTCGAGAGGGAATCAAATCGCTGTCCCGAAGACGACGTAGGATCACCTGAGCGCTGACCCTAAAGTGTCGCTTCAGGAACACCACGTCTTCGGCACCCATATTTTTCTGCCCTACATTTTTGTTGAAAAGATCACGCAGACCGGTATCGGGTACCAGGAAGTGCGCAGCAAAAGTGTCGGCCACGATCTCCATCTCGCGATCCTTCTGTTCGGTAGGTCGCGGGTTTATGTAGAGATCGCGATGCATCAGCAAGTGGCCATATTCGTGCGCAACGGTAAATATGTTTCGTTCTCGAGTGTTCTCGGTATTTACCAGAATGCATGGCCCGTATCGGCTCGAAAATCCCGACACACCGAAGACCCGATCCTGATCGACATTCAACGCGAAAACGCGAACGCCATTTTCATCGAGCAGTTTGAAAATATTCTCCACCGGATCAAGCTGGCCCAGCCCCAGGCGCTCCCTTTCGGACTGTGCCACTTGAGCCGCAAACTGGTACGGCTTGGAGTGGAAAGACTGAGAATACTTGTATTCCGGCGGCGACAACATAGTGTCGGCAACGCCGACGATTTCCTCCAGTTCCCGGTAAGCTTCACACAGCCGCTGGAACCGGGCCCGAACAGATGGGCTTGGTACAACATCTTCCGCGGCACGATAAAGTAATGCCAAAGTCTCCTCTTCCTGCTTGAAAAAGTCGGCAACGGGCTTGCCCAGCAATTGCGAAGCTTTTACCAACCGTTCGCTATCAATCGCGACGTGTCCGTTCTCAAAACCGCTGAGGGTGGCACGCGAGATTCCCATCATTTCCGCAAAAGCCTCTTGCGAAATGTCCGCTGCTTCACGCGCGGCCTTAAGGTTCTGGCCGATGATCTCCTTGATGTTGACTGCGGTCTCTTGCACTCCCGGTTTCCCTCCATCTGCAACCTGATGCCAAGACTGCTCGGACCCGGGACCTGATTCAGGGTTCTGGCCCAACTTTCTTGCGTTTTCATCCACAGGCTGCCTCCGTATTCCTTTCTTGACAATAGCTTACAGCGAGCTGTCAAATATGTCAAGAAATATTGACATTAACCACGACTTACAATAAAATAACAGCTTGTGATGTCAAGAAATACAGTCAAAGGAGAATCTTATGGTTGTAGCGGTGGAAAAGAAATTCCTTGTCGATGTCACCTACAACGGTGTCACGAAGCCGATTGAAGTCCGACCTGAGGAGCGGGTTACGGCCTTGCTCGCGCAGGCTATCGCCAGCTTCGGGATCACCCAGAACCCCCATCTGTTGTCGCTTTATCGCGAAGATGGGACCGTTGTTCCTGAGAACGAGTCCGTCGAACAGGCCGGGCTCAAGCCGAACCAATTACTGTTGCTGCGTCCGAATGCAGTCAAGGGCGGAGAAGGAAACCTTCTCCGCCTTGGCTCGAACATCGTGACGACCAGCGTTGATGTGTTGCGCTCCTGTGGGCGAGGAGCATGCGAATGCGTGGTCTACTGGACAGGACCGGTGGGCGAAGATGTGGCCGACGCGGTCGACCACCCGGCTCACCTGCGCTCGGCGTTCGGCTATGAAATCGATAGCAATTGGTTGACCCAATTCTGGAAGCGCCTGGCAGCGGCAAGACGAGGCGTTAAGGCCCAGGTGCACACCCATCCGGCAGAAGCCTTTCATTCTGCTACGGACGACCGGTGGCCGATTGTTTCGCAGGCGGGCTTTCTTTCCATCGTGATCCCGGATTTTGCCGAGGGGGAGTCCACACTCGAGCGCGCTTGGATTGGGCGTCTTCAGTCAAACGGAACCTGGCAAGAACTCGCCTCTGCGGCGGAAGCTCTGGTGGTGGCGTGATCGGCACGGATGCATTGAATCGGATGATCCTGCTCTGCCGGGACTGTGTTGCTAGCGAACTCTCGGACGAGCAGATCGCGCAGGCTTTCCACCAAATGCGTGTCCTGTGCGTCGCGGATCGTACGAATCTGTCATGTCACAGCGCTCAAACGGCTCTCGTGACATTGGTTTCGTTACTCAGTCGCATGGGGATGCAAGTGGAGCTTCGCATTCCTGAGGTTGCCATGCGTAGAGCGCAGCCTCCTTTCAATGGGAGCGAAATACGAACTGCCCTCATCTCGGCCAGCAAACGATTGGTGCCGCACGCTACCATCGCCAGTGCAGCCGAGGGAAATGCGGCGGACATCGTGTTCAGCCTCGGATCTTCGGAGGTTGACTGTGGAACCGTTCCCGTCTGGCGAATGAGCGGTGCGGACTGGTCTGGCTCCATTCATTCAGCCGGTGGCGAGAGGACGCCGATGTGGACGACTGAGTGGCCGATCGGTGGCATGGTCAGCGCCGTGCTTGCCGCAAACGAGGCTTTCAAGTTCGCCATGCGCCGATTGCCGCTGCGCCAGACATCGGATGAGATTTTTTTCGAGCCGGCGACGGCGTGCAGCTGGGATTTTGGTGCCCTATCATTACCTGCCAACGGCTCGATCGATTTGGGACGCGTGGATTTCATCAGCGGTGGCGCCATCACGCAAGCGGCTCTGTACGTCCTCACGCGTCTGGCTGGTGCGAAAATGCAGGGGCGCGTTTTGGATGATGATCGGACCGCACTCTCGAACTTGAACCGCAACATGCTTTCGATGGTGGAGGATGTGGATGTGTCCAAAGTGGATGTGATCGTTTCCCGATGCAGTGCGCACTTTCCACTCGAACCTGTCCCGCAGCGCTTTGAGCCAAGCCGGGGAACGACGATTCAGCTGGCACCGCGAGTGATCGTCGGGGTGGACGACATTCCGAGCCGGTGGGCGGTCCAGCGCGAGGCCCCCGGATGGGTGGGTGTTGGCGGCACCAGCCACTTCAGCATTTCCTCGTCATCGCACGCCATGGGAGGGCCTTGCAGTGGATGTCTTCATCCGCTCGACGATCCCGATCAACGCAATCCGATCCCGACTGTTGCCTTTGTGTCCTTCTGGGCCGGTCTGTCGACAGCGGTCCGTCTGATCCGCGAGGCACTTGGAAGTGCGTACCCAGGAGAGCGACAGCATCTCTGGCTGACCCCACTTCGACTGGATCAACGCCATGCAGCGATTTGGTCGCCGGTGCCGCCTTTGAGGAACTGCCCGGTTCGATGCGCCGCTTCGCGAAGCGTAGCTTGACCTAGAAATCCGGCATCTGACAGAAGATGATGGAACTGACCATACCTGATCAATCTTCGCTCCTTGGGGATCTGGCGGCCCTCGATTCGTGGCTGGCCGCATTGGGCGTGCCGTCACGTTCGACCGACCGAATACACCAGCTTGTCAGGCTTCTGACGGAACTTAAACCACAGAGCGCGGGAGCGGGAGTCAAAATCACGACAGAGCAGCGGCGCGCGTATATGTACGCGCTCGCTGAGCTGATTGAATTTCACCAGATCTACACGCAGCTCCGCACGGAAGATCCACACGTGCTCAGGCCGAAGCTGTTGCGCGCCTTATCGGGCACTCTCGATCCCGCTGACGAGAGCATCAGTAACAGCGTGGGACGCAACACCACATTCGAACTCGCGCTTGCGGCCGAGTGGCGCAGAGCCGGAGTTTCGGTGATGATCGGCGAACCCGACCTGAAAGTGATGTTTGATCAGCAGGAATTTCTGGTGGAGTGCAAGCGCCCTTTTGACTGGTCCGGTGTCAGCCGCGGTATGAAGGACGCCAACCGGCAATTGAAAAAGAACGGGGCGAGGCCCAGGCACGGCGCGGCAAAAGGGGTGATTGCGATTTCCCTGAGCCGAGTCATCGCCAGCGGAGAACAGATCTTTTTCGCCGACACGATGAGCGACAAGGTCAAGCTGCAGGGGATTATTGAGCGTTCGGTAGAGGCCAACCGCTGGCGCTGGAGCAATAGCGTTCGGATCGATGACAGCATTGCGGCAGTGCTGTTTCATCTGACACTGCCCGCGGACATAGGAGGCGGCGATCACTTTGCCTTGTTGAGTTTCTCAAACGTCTACCAAGCCAGCCGAGACCCGCGGCCTCTGGTGCTGCTGAATCAAGCGATGGAACCGTTGTACCGGGAGTCGACACCGAGGTTGATGAAAGTTCACCCTCCAGATCTCTCCTCACATAGTGGGCCTCTTCGATAGCGGCTGCTCTCGGATCATATGTTCATTAATATCCCAGCGCACGCCTGCCCGGTCGCACGACTGATCGCTATTGCGTATAACGCCACCTGGCGCTTATAGTGCTCCAATTCTTTTTCGACTTCGCGGTCAGTTTTAAAGTCCACCACTGTCCATTCGTTCTGTTCAATGAAAGCCAGATCCAGTACTCCTTCAACCAAGGTCCCATCTCCGAGGTGAAGAGTCACCGGGGTCTCCCGCCGTAAACGTCCATGGGACATTGCTTCGCGGGCTCGGATCATGACGGGATGAGCCAGCACAGACTGAACGGCGGTGGTAGCGGCCGCTCTTTCCGGCTCATCCGCTCCCAGTATCCTTGCGTGCAGGCAGATGACCTGTCGCACCTGATCTTCGTTTGCATCCAAGGGAACCGACGCCAGAGCGGCGTGCACGAGCGCTCCGAAGCGTGCACCGGCAGGACGCTCGGGGTTGCGCGGCACCTCGACAAGTTGCACTGCCATCGTGGAATCAACCAAATCGGATTGGCTTCGAGCTGTGGCCGTCTGGAAAACTACGCTTGGCTGGACAGCCTGCTCGCGAACTCTGTCCCAGTGCCGCCGCCAGTCTCGGTAGCTCTCGAGGTCTTTCTTCAATACTTCGGGATCATCAGATTCCTTCAACAGCTCCTCTTGCCGGATCCCAAAAGCCAGTGGCGCGTTTAGCGTGAGCGTCCGCGGGTCCCACCAAGTCACTCCGTAGCTATCGTTCGGGCCTTGAGCCTGTTCAAAGGGATGCAACCCCGGCCAGACCGTGTCTTTCTCATCTACCGTCAGGTCGGGCGGCCGGCCAAGAACGCTATCTTTGCCAAACTTCGGACATGCCGGAGGAGTCTCTGGTTTCTGACGCTTGTCCGCTTCCGGGTAGATAGCGTCATACAGCGGCCTCACCCACCAGTTCTCGACTGATTTCCAGGATTTACGTGGATCATCGCCGATGGTGGGTACGACCAAGAGATCTCGCGCGCGCGTCGCCGCGACGTAGGCAAGCCTGGTTCCTTCGGCGCGGTCCCGCGCCAACTCGAGTTCCTCCTGTTCCTGGAGTTCGAGCGGCGCGCATCCGGCAAGTGGTATCGCACAAAGCGACGAGGAGGCATCGATGTAACGGCTGGGATGCGGGGAGCAAATCTTGGCTGTAATGTCCGCGAGGATCACGACGGGGAATTCGAGACCCTTGGCCTTGTGCACCGACATCATACGGATCCCTTCGCTGCCCTCTTCGAAGATGGGTGCTTCTCCGGTCTCCACCGCGTCTCCACCCGCCCGAAGCTCTTCCACGAATCCACGGAAGGAGAGGCCCCCGGACGATTCATACTTTCGGGCGAGCCCGGCGATGTGCAGAACGTTGGCCAGTACCTGCTCGCCCGACGGGCGGAGCGCAAATGCGAGGTGAGCTCTGGTCTCGTTCAAGAGACTCTCGATCGTTTCAGCCACCGGACGGTAGTTCCGATTGCGGTGCAGCTTCTGGAGAACGCGGAGGCTGCTCACCACGTTTTCGAGTTCACCGCCGAGCGGTTCCGAAGGAAGACGAAAGGGGTGGAAACGTCTAACTTGGTGCCGGTACTCGAGAAGCACGTCGTCCCGATGCGCAAAGAGCGAGCCTTTCAAGGTGGCGAATACCGAGAGTTCGTCATCCGGCCACTCGATGGCGGCGAGGGCGGCACGAATTGTCTGTACTTCCTCGCGATCGTGAAAGGACTTGCCTCCAACAAGCAGGTGCGGAAGATTTCTCGCTTCGAGCGCCCGGATATATGGGCGCGCCATGTCATCGTCGCGACTGATAAACCTGCGGAAAAGAAGACAGACATCGTTGGGGCTGATAGGTATGCGCTCACCGGGGTTTCCCGGCCTGGGAACGGTCCATCCGCTGCCAGAGAGGAGCCACGCCATAAAGGCCGCGATTGCATCCGGCAGTGACTCCTCCACGGCCTGCATCGCAAAGCTCTGACGATAGGGCCGAGGCACTGGAAGGGCGACTATCGAGGGTTGTTTCCCATACTCCTCGCGAAACGGTGAAAGGGGAACGTAGGCTGCCTGAAGCTTTTTCGCATCGCCGTCTATGCAAGGCCTGAAGGCACGATTGATCATCGCCTGAATCGAGGGCTGGGACCGGAAACTGGTCGTCAGTTCGAGCAACTCACCACCGTTGTGGAGCAGCAACTGCTTCACTTCCTCGTAAGTTCCCACATCGGCACGCCGGAAACGGTAGATGGCTTGCTTCGGATCGCCGACGATGAATAACTTGCCCGCAGCCGGCTTGACCTTGCGCCAGTCGGTTGTTCCGGGATCAGGGGCAGAAAGCAGGACCAGGATCTCCGCCTGCAAAGGATCGGTGTCCTGAAACTCGTCCACAAAGATATGCGTGAAACGCTTCTGGAAATGAGCACGCACTGCCGGGGAGTGGAGGAGCAGATCACGAGCCCGGATGAGAAGATCGAGGAAATCGAGTTTTCCCGCGCGATCCTTGGTCAACTGATACTGGGCAACAGTCTCCCCGAGTTCGGTCTGAAGCAGGGCGGCAAGATCCGAACCCGCGTGGCGAACGAATCCATCGATTTCGGCCAGCAATTCTGCAAGTAACGCCAGGATATCATCGCGCTTGACCTGCGCACCGTACTGGGCTTTGCCTTTTCGTGGAGCACGCACTTGCTGGTAGTGTCCATCGCTTCCAATTTGGACGAATGTGGCTTCCAGGCCGTCGTAGTCTCGCGGCCTTGCCCCTTCAGCAGCGCGGACGTTCTCGCTGAGGATACGCACAGCAGCAGTATCCCGAAACAGGTTGTTATTCCTATCGGAAGGATCGCCGGTTAGGTCCGCGAACTTATGGATCTTGTCCACGATGGCGTCGATCGAAGCTTTGCGGTTATACTCCGGACGGTTCCACTTCCGGGAAAAATCGCGCCATTTTGTAAGCTCCCACCCAGCTGATACCAGCATTTCCGTGGGACCGCTTCGGGTGTGGCGACGCAGAATCCGTCGCGTGCCCTCGGGGAGATCTTCGAGCTTCTGCTCAAACCACCACTGAAAAGCCTCGCGATACAGGCGCAGACTCTGGGCTTCCGTGAGGAGTTCAAATTGGGGATCGATCGCAGCCTCAACCGGACGTTCTTTTAGCAAATCGCCGCAGAACGAGTGAATCGTGCTGAGGCGTGCTTCCTCCAGGTGCGCGAGCGCCTGTTCGAAATTCATTCGCACGTCAGGGTCTTTCTCCCGGGCGCGCGCTCTTTCGAGTTCGGAGCGAAGACGAAGCTTGAGCTCACCGGCTGCCTTCTCTGTGAACGTTACCCCAACCATGCGATCGATCGTGGTGTTTCCTGCCGCGAGAACCGCGACCATCCGCTCGACCAGTTCACTGGTTTTGCCCGTGCCGGCGGCGGCCTCGACAATCAGAGTCTTGCGGAGGGCGGTGCGAATCGTATCTCGCGCTTTTCGATCGACGAGTTCTATCAAGCCAGGTCCCTCATAATTTTCAATTGCACAAGGAGAGGGTTCTCCTTCTTCTTTTTGGTGAGGCGAATCTCTTCGTAGGGGCCGCATACCTCCTGGAACTCACAGTAGGCGCACCCGTCCTCCCGTGGTGCCTGCACGAGGAAAGGAGCCGCAATCCCTTCATCAATGGTCCGTAAGACAACGGCCGCGCTCTCCCGCGCGATTTCGCCGAGCGGGATCGAGTATTCGCTGAAGCCTCCGTCGGACGTGCAATAGAACAGTCTGCCTTCGCAAACAGTTTGTTTCAGGGCCGCTTCGGTCGCCAAGCTGTAAACCACCGGCTGCAGGTACTCCCCATTGCCAACCACGATTCCTTTCCTGACACGAGCTTTGCCGGTTTTGTGGTCGGTGACGCGCAACAACTTTCCGTCGCCGCTTCGTTCGATCAGATCAATCACGCCGTGAACCACTGCCCCGCATGAGAGCAGTACCGGTTCGGGGCAACTCGCCCGGTCCCGTTCATGGCTGGGGGCAAGACCGAAGCCGAACTCGAAGTGGACAGGAATCCACCCATCCTCCTGCGCCACCTTTTCCAGCCAGACTCGCAAGTCCAACCGCATTGTTTCGATCGCGTCAAGCCACACGCGTTCGATCGCAGGAGCAAGTTCCTCGTACGCCTGCTGCGCCATCCGCCTGATGTTCTCTTCAAGCAGGGTGAGTGCTTGGGCGAGATGTGCATGCCGTACCGGAAGCAAACCTTTCTCTTTCAGCTCGCGCTGCAGGTCGGCCTGGATGCGATGGAAGAGCGCGCCCTTCGTCAGCGGATCCATCTCCTCAAGCGGCGCAGGCACCTCGCGAGGCTCGAGTCGATAGATAGAAGAGAGCAAGAAACGGTAGGGGCAGGCAGCAAAGTTCTGCAGAGCCGATACTGAATAAGGGCGGGCTCGAAGCCGCTCGGAGTCGAGTATTTTGCCGATCGCTGGGCGCTTCGTATAGAGACCGTCATACTCGGACCATTTCTCCTGCCAGCGCGCCCAGCGACCGCGGAGCGATCTCGCGAGCGACGGATTCAGAGTCATGACGTACGCCAGACGTCCTGCCCTCGGCTGGCTCGTCGTGAGCAACGGTAATGCGGTGGACAAATCGTATTCCGCATCATCGATGGCCATTCGGCGGTCGCGGGGCGCAGGCCAAGCCAGCCTGCTGGCGCCTGCCAGTTCGGCTTCTCGCGCGAGCACGTTGTAGTCAGGCACATGTCCAGTGATCGAGCGCGCCACATCGAGGGCATAGAACGAAGGCACACGCGCACGCGCCTCCCCAACTTCGAGCCGGGGATAAGACAGATACAGGCGGCTGCGCGCCGCGCCGACCGCGATCTGCAGCAAAAGGCGCTCCTGCTGGCTGCGATCCCTCAAAACCGGCAGGTCCGAAGAAAGCTGGTGCCGCAGATTGTCGAGCAGAAGAGGGTCTTCCCGTAGTTTCTGTGGGAACACGCGTTCGGCTAATCCGGGAACAAAAACGACATCCAACGAGCGCCCGCGAGCCTGCTCCGGAATTGCCACCAAAACCCGGCCATAGCGACTTTCAGGCGGCTGCTGCTGCAAGTCGGCCAGCCAGTGCTCGAGCACACTCTGGACTTCCGCCAGAGTTACGGATCCTACCGGCCCCATCGGCTTCATGTCAGCGAGGACAGCACGGACCCGTTCCGGTTGGCGCAGCACTTGAGGGATAAGGCCTTCAAGCGCCACGATCCAGTCACTCCAGGTGGCTGATTCGGGCAGCCAGGCCAGTTGCTCGATTACCGGCAAGGCAAATGCCCGGAGGTGTTGAAGGTTTCGAAGTTTGCGTTTGACTGCCTCGACTCGCGGTGACTCTGGTTCGTTCCGCAAGTGTTGTTCGAGTTCTTGCGTGAACTGGTTTTCGAGACCACTGAGCCTCCGCTCCCACCGTTCCTTGCCGCCAATGACTGCAGCCTCAACCAATAACTGCTCCCACTTCCAGGGCGCGCGAAGAGCACCTGCCAATTGGGGCGCATCAGCGTCACCGCGGGAGGAGTCCTCATTTAACTGGGACGCGGCTTGAGCTTGAGGGTTGAAGGGAGATACCAGAGAGGAAAGCGTGTCGTCTTCAGGAACAGCAAACCTCGGCTCAGCTTTGACGGGGCTGCCGTCGTCGGCGAGGTCGGGGACTTGGGTGAAGGACAAGTATTCGGCGAAACGGCGAGCGGACAAACCCTCAGCCGCACAGGCGAGCAACGCCAGCAGCGCGCGGCCAGAGGGATCCGGGCGGCGGCTGCCGCGGGCAAAATAGACGGGAATGCCGGCCCGACGCAAAGCGGCTTCGATGAGGTGCGAGTAGCTTTCGGGGGCCCGGAGAAGAACTGCCATTCTGTCGAAAGGAGTGCCTTTTTCTGCCTCCGCGAGAATGCGGCGCGCGATTTCAACTGATTCCCTCTCCTCACCCGGAGCAGAGAAAAAGACAACCTCCTCGTCAGGCTTTCCTTCCGGGGGCGCTGACTCGGTGAACAGGTAAGAACCAAGACGCGCTAGGCTCGATGGGTGATTCGCACTGGGCGAGGAAAGTTGTTCGAGCCCAGGAATAGCTTTGAAATTTTCGAGGGTGCGCAGATCTCCGGTGGGACAGGTGAAGAGTGCCTGTTTTGCTGCCGACGTGAGGGCGACAACAAACGCGCGCTCGATAGCGGAATGCAGAGGAACGTCCAGAAACACTACGGGATGCCGCGCAAATTCCGCACCTTGACGAACGGCTTCAAGCGCGTTTTCGAATAGAAGGCTTTGGTCCGCCAGGGCAGCCGCGACCATCTGCTCCTCGAAGCGATGAAGAAGTGCGGCATTATCCGGGCCCGACTGCTGCAGTTCCTGGAGTCGTCCCGGCGCGATTCCGCCGGAGCGTAAGTCGGCAATGGTCCTAGCCGCGGCCCGGGCGAAGCCCGGGAAGCGGGCAATGGGAGCAAAGTAATTAAGGTCGTGGCGGCTAATGGCCTCGAAAGCGGCGCGCGCCGCCAGGGCTTCGGCACCGACTGCAGAGAGGGGCGCGATTCCAGCGCCGGCGAGTTTCCCCATCGCCAGGCGAGCGGCGAGTTGACTCAGGCTAAAACGATGCAATCCAAACGTAGCACCGCTCTCTGGGACAAATCCGCGCACCAGATCATCGACAGCTTCACGAGAAGCGCCGACCAAAATCAGCTCTGTCGCTGGAGGAAACGAGTCGATGAATTCGGTCGCCGCATGGGTGCGCTCGACCGCTGACGCAGATTTGAGAAGTCGAAGCATACCGACTGGCACCGTAACTTATGGAATGGAATGAGTCAAACGAGAACGGCAGCGTCCAGCAATGATGAGCTTCTACTATGCATTCAGCGAAGGTTGGGTTCGACGAAAGATGTGTCTTCGTGGCTTGAACCTAACATTTCAAAAACGCATGCGATCGTTGAGTGCTTGCTTTGGTTGAACACTGGAAACCGGTTTGCGTTCGACCGCATTGATAACCGCCGCCAGCCACCACGCCGGAAGAAGGTGTGGATTCCGACGCCGGAAATCTGCAAAACTTGAATCCACGATATAGGTCTCGGCGAAGTCGGTTTCCGATCGCACCGAACGCCCTGTAGCTTGAATCAGGCGCATTGCGGTCTGCCAAGAATACCAGCCCTTATCAAGCTTCATTCTTGCAGCGATGTACGGGTTCTTGTGGGGCGGGTAGGGGACTTTTACGATCACTTGAAATCGAGACAGGTCATCGCGTAAGTCCAGCCCCTCGGTGATCGCAGGAGAACAAAGAACTGTAGGAGCACCGCTCATGACGTGCCTCTCGATGGCCGCTTCGGCGCCCCCAGCCCCATGGGTGATGATGCGTGATTCATGCCCTGCAGCAGCCAACCCTTTCGTCAAGAGCCGATTCGTCTCATAGGAATTTGTATGGATCACGCCCTTTACGGCAGGCCGCGCGCGCAGCAATTTGTCGAGCGCCTCCGCTATTTTCGGAAGAGTAGAAGCTTTGTTCCGGAAGTTCATCGATCCGAGCGGCCGGTAATAAATGGGACGATTCTTCACGGCAAAATGGGAAGGGACGGCCAAGGACAGGCACTCGTCCGCATCAATGCCAAGAATGCCGCGGAATACGCGGAAATCCAGAATTGTCGCCGACATGACTACGATCAGATCGGCCCTTGAGAACAGATACTCTTGTGCGTACCGCGCCGCGGCCAAGGGACGAAAAACAAGTCCTTTGCCATCTGTCCAGAAAGCCCATTCCTGCTGATTGCCGGATACGAAACGCCGCATTTTTCGGAGCAACCCTTCGGCCTGGCGCCGCTCCTCGGATTGTTCAAGGTCATCTTCGGGAATCGCTCTGACGAAGGAATCGATCGCCGGAATCATCTCACCGTCGATCCACGCGGTCGCAGCCTCTATGTCACCATCCGCGATGGTGGGAATCGACACAGAGTATTGCTGAAGTCTGGCGGGGAAAATCTCGAAATCCGTGAAGCCCAACAGCTTCTCCTCGAGATTGTGCCCTTCATCGATGACCAGAATCGAGCGCCTTGGAAGCTGGCCGGAATACAGGGTCTCGGCCAAGAAGTAGTCGAAGTTGGTGACGCCCATCTTCTGGGAGATAAACCGGTCCTTGGCTACCTTATATGGACACCCGAGACAAACAGTGGTGCTTTTTCCCCGTAGGCTCGCTCCGGTTTCGCAATTAGTACCGAAGTCCCGGCACAGGTAGCTCGACCGGCCGCGCAGCTCGGCGAGGCCCATATTGGCAAAATCGCGCATATACTGCGCGGTTAAAGCCTTTTGCGTGGAAAGAATGTAGCCACCGCTTCCCCAGCCAGAAGCCCACCGCGCTGCGGCCATAGCAACGGCGCTTTTGCCCGTTCCGGTGGGCAGCTCCAACAGAACGAATTTCTTATGCGTGTCCCGCGCTTCGTGAATGGCAGCCAGGGCTTTCTGCTGAGCGGGCCGTATATGACCAAAAAATGGGAAGCACTCCTCGATCGAAGGAGCCGTGTGTTTCTCGCATTGCGCTTCTTTGGTCATCTAGGTAACGCCGAAACTAGAGGATCTGCGAATCTCCGATTTTTCCGGAGCAGCGGGCGTGATCAGTTGCCGTCTTCGGGGAATATCCAAGATGTTGGTTCAATATTCGAAGAACAACGAGACCAGCATCGCGCGCGTTCCTCCGCGCGACCGGCGACTTGTGCCATCTTCCCTCCGAGTGTAGCTGTTCAGACTTGACTCGCTTCGACGCGAGCAGCCTCAGCCTTGAGATTGTAGTCACTCTATCTCGTTCAGAGCAATGAAGATCCGTACTGTGATTAGTAACGGAAGTCATCGTTGAAGACGGATCTGCGGACCATGACAAAATTCGATCCCCACCTCTGTTGGCTCTATGTCTCGGGCTGATCAATTGCCCAAACGCCTCACACGCGAAAATGCAAGGTGCTTGCCGGAATTTGTGTCTCAAAACTGTCTTTAAAACTCGGCAAGGGCAATGGTTGCCAAAATTTAACTTTCAGGCCTCCGACTGCTTGAAGTCATTGGCGGATTGAATTCACTTTAGCTAAAGTGGTGTGTCCGAAGCAGGACACTTTAATTCGCCTCTGGCGCAAAGCTGATGGCCCAGTTAGAGAATATCGAAGCGATTGAGGCGCGGCTTTGGCGTGCTGCGGACCTATTGCGGTCAGGCTCGGAACTGGCGAGCAACGAATACTTCATGCCGGTCATGGGCCTCATCTTCCTCCGGCATGCTTATAGCCGATTCCTGGCCGTCAAACCTGCGATCGAGGCGAGCCTGCCCAGCCGTGGCGGTATAAAGCGGGCCCTCACTAAAGAGGACTTCAGCCAGAAGGGATCGATCTTCCTACGGCCCGAAGCGCAGTTCGGTTTCTTCGTCTCAAAGGCGGGCGATCCCGGCCTGCCGCAAATCGTAATCCGCGCCATGGAAAGCATCGAGTCGGACTACGAGAGCCTTCGCGGCGTCCTGCCGAAACAGGAATACCAGAGCATCCCCTACGACCTGCTGGGCGATCTGATCCGGACGCTCAACCCCGAAGAGCTCAAGAAGGTCTCCGGCGATGTGTTCGGCCGCATCTACGAATACTTCCTGACGCAGTTTGCCGATCAAAAGGCCCACGATGGCGGCGAGTTCTTCACGCCCATCTCGCTCGTTTCTTTCATCGCAAATGTGCTGGAACCGACTGCAGGAACGGTCTTCGATCCCGCCTGTGGTTCCGGCGGTATGTTCGTGCAGAGCGCCCACATCGTCGAGCGGCGTCACCAGAATCCTTCCGAAAAACTCACGTTCCGCGGCCTCGAAAAAAACAAGACGACCATCAACCTCGCCAAGATGAACCTCGCCGTGCATGGCCTTGAGGGCGACATCCGTCAAGCGCTCACCTACTACGAAGATCCGCTCAACCTGCTCAAGAGGTGCGATTACGTCATGGCCAATCCGCCCTTCAACGTAGACGAGGTGGACGCGGGCAAGATCGAGAACGATCCTCGGCTGCCCTTCGGCCTACCGGGCGTGACCACGGCCAAAGGCAAGAAAAACGGCGATGCCAAGGCTAAGGGACGCGTGCAGAACGGGAATTATCTCTGGATTCAGTACTTCTACAGCTACCTTAACGCAAGGGGCCGTGCCGGCTTCGTCATGTCCTCTCAGGCGTCAAGTGCAGGCCGTGACGAGGCCAAAGTCCGTCGCAAGCTCGTCGAAACCGGCCGCGTGGACATAATGATCGCCATCCGGCCAAACTTTTTCTATACCCGCACCGTCCCGTGTGAGCTTTGGTTTCTCGACAAGCACAAGCCAGCCGAGCACGCCGACAAGGTTCTCATGCTCGATGCCCGCGGCGTCTACCGCAAGGTCACCCGCAAAATTTACGACTTCAGCCCCGAGCAGCTTCAGAACCTGCTCTCTATTGTTTGGCTGTATCGGGGCCAGTCCGAGCGATTCTGCGCGCTTGTTTCCCAGCACTTATCTAACTCGAAACAGGAGGCCGCGGAAGTTTTGGCCTTTGAGAAGGGATTCATAAAGTCCGTTGAGACCGTCATCCAACTCACTACACCCAACCTTGCGCATTTGGCCGCCGATGCCACCAGCCGTGGGGCAAACAAAGAACTGGATGCCGCATTAGCCGTTTTCAGGAAGGACAGCCAGGCCCTCGTGACGGAATTGGGCGTACTGCCGGCGCCCAAGGAGGACGCGACGGCGGCCGCGCTGCGCAAGGCGGTCGACCGGTCTGCCCCTACTGCCGAGTGCACGCGCGATCTGGGTCGCCAGGCTGATCACCTTTTCAAGCTGCTGGGCCGGGTGATTGAATCCGGCGAAAAAGACTGCGGAGGTAAGGAGAACGGTTGGAACTCGCGCGAGATCAACCGAGCACGCAAGAGCTGCGACGACGCACGGCACGCTCTGGTCGAGCAGCTTCGCATCGTTCGCTACTTCCACCGCCACGCCGCATGGCTCATTGAACGATTTCCCGATGCGAAGCTCGCCGACGTTCCCGGCCTGGTCAAGCTGGTGGATCGCGCCGAGATCGAACGCAACGACTGGAGTCTCACGCCCGGCCGCTACGTTGGGGTTGCAGCCGAGGAGGTGGATGAGAACTTCGACTTCGAGGAAACAATGCGCGACATCCACGTCGAACTCGAAGGGCTGAACGAGGAAGGTGCAGAACTCGCCAAGACAATCGCCAAGAACTTCCAGGAGCTAATCGGGTGACGGGCTACTCTGGTCCAATACGGGGAGTATGTGAAGGCATCTTCGACGGCCCACATGCGACGCCGAGAGAATCTGAAGAGGGCCCGATATTCCTGGGAATTGGAAACGTTACAAGCGATGGTCGATTAGATTTGTCTGAAATCCGTCACGTGTCGGAACAAGAATTTCCGATTTGGACCCGCCGTGTCACTCCACAGCGTGACGACGTTGTTTTCTCGTATGAAGCGACGCTGCACCGATATGCCCGAATTCCAGAGAACTTTCGCGGCTGCCTTGGTCGACGAATGGCGCTAGTAAGAGTGGACCGAACCAAGGTCGATCCGCGCTTCTTGCTTTACTATTTCCTCTCGCCGCAGTGGCGACGCGTTATTGAAGGCAATGTGATAAGTGGTGCAACGGTCGACCGGATCCCGATTAAGCGATTCCCGAGTTTCCCAGTTTCTATTCCGCGCATTGACCAACAGATGGAGATAGCCCACATTCTCGACGCTTATGATCGCCTAATCGAGAACAACCGCCGCCGCATCCGGCTCTTGGAAGAGGTTGCGCGGCTCCTCTATCAGGAATGGTTCGACCGTCTCCGCTTCCCCGGCTACGAGCACAAGAGGATTAGCAACGGCCTCCCCGAGGGTTGGAGCAAACATACCCTTGAATCAGTGTGTGTCGAAGGGGATGGGATACAAACGGGTCCTTTCGGGAGTCAACTTCATCAGTCGGACTACTGCGACGTTGGTGTTCCGGTGGTAATGCCCAAGGACCTGATCTCTTTCCGGATTCTCTCTGAGGGTACCGCTCAAATTCCCGAATCACTCGCACAGAAGCTTTCCCGACATCGCATGACTGAGGGGGATACGGTGTATGGGCGTCGGGGAGATATTGGCCGACGTGCATTTGTCACCGCCAGGCAGGTTGGCTGGCTCTGCGGAACCGGTTGCCTCCGAATACGCCCAGATATGAAGAAGATTAATTCTCGGTTCCTGTTTGAGGCGCTAGGCTCGCCCGATACTGCGGGAACAATTGCGAACCGAGCAAAGGGCGCCACTCTGTTGAACCTAAACTCTACAGTCCTGAAGTCGGTTCCCATTCTCGTCCCACCGCGCCTCCTGCAGGATCTTTATGCGTCACAAGTCCAACCCGTAGAAAACCTGATAGACCTGCTGTCTGAACAGAATTCAAAATTAAAAACTGCCCGCGACCTCCTCCTCCCTAGATTGATGAGCGGTGAGGTTGAGGTATGAAATTTAACGAGGACACTCTCGTTCAGAAAACGACTGCCGATTACCTTCACCAGAACCTCGACTGGAAATCCGTCTACGCATATAACGACGAGGACTTCGGGCCGGGAGGCCTGCTGGGCCGGAAGAGTGATCGCGAAGTCGTGCTCACGCGCGATTTGCGTGTTGCTCTCACAAAACTGAACAAGGGATTGCCGGAAGCAGCCTACGAGGAAGCAATCCGCCAGATTAGCGAGGTGAGCGCCAGCCAAACGATCATCGTCGCCAACCGCGAGAAATACGATCTGCTGCGCGACGGCGTGCAGGTGACCTACCGCGATACCGACAGCAAGCTTGTCGAGACGCGCCTGCGCGTCTTCGACTTCGAGCATCCAGCGGAAAACTGCTTTCTTTGCGTTCGTGAACTGTGGATCCGTGGTCCGATCTATCACCGCCGTGCGGACTTAGTGGGGTTTGTGAACGGCATCCCGCTCGTTTTCATGGAATGCAAGAACATCCACAAGGACCTCAGGCGCGCTTACGACGAGAATCTCTCCGACTACCGCGACACGATCCCCCACGTTTTCCATCACAACGCGATCATCGTCATCGGCAACGGTGACAAAGCCAAACTGGGCAGCGTCACCAGCGAGTACGGGCATTTTCATGAGTGGAAGCGGTTGAGCGAGGATGAGCCCGGGGTGGTGGACATGGAGACGCTGCTCAAAGGCGTATTGCGCAGGGAGAACCTGCTCGACATCTTTGAGAACTTCATCCTGTTCGACAAGAGCACCGGCCCAACAATCAAGATCGTCGCACACAATCATCAGTACCTGGGTGTGAACAACGCGCTCGCGAGCCTGCAGGAGCGCAAGGCCCGCCACGGGAAGCTGGGCGTGTTCTGGCACACGCAGGGTAGTGGCAAGAGTTACAGCATGGTCTTCTTTACCCGGAAGGCTCACCGCAAGATAGGCGGCAACTTTACGTTCTTGGTCTGCACGGACCGCGAAGACCTGGACTGGCAGATTTACAACACATTCGCCGGCTGCGGAGTAGTGGACAACAAGCGCGATCCCTGCAGAGCCTCGTCGGGCCATAGCCTTCAGAACATGCTCTGCCAGCAGAAGGCATTTGTGTTCACGCTGATCCAGAAGTTCAATGAAAGCGTGGATCCAAGCACGGGCTGGACACAAAGGGACGACATCGTCGTGTTAAGCGACGAGGCGCACCGGACCCAATACGGTCTGCTCGCCCTGAACATGCGTAACGCACTTCCCAATGCCAGCTATCTGGGTTTCACCGGTACGCCGCTATTCAGCGACGACGAGATTACGCGCCGGGTCTTCGGCGAGTACGTGAGCACCTACGACTTTCAGCGAGCGGTGGACGATGGCGCGACCGTCCCGCTCTACTACGACGCTCGCGGGGAGAAGCTGGGGATCGCTACGCCGGATCTGAACGTCAAGATAGCGGCAAAACTGGAACAATTGGAGATCGAAGACATCGATGTTGCGCAGCGGCTCGAAGCCGAGCTCAAACGCGAATACCACATTCTCACGGCCGAGAAGCGCCTGCACCAATTAGCCGAGGATTTCGTCCAGCACTATTCGGCTTCCTGGGAGAGCGGAAAGTCGATGATCGTTTGCATTGACAAGGTGACTTGCGTGCGTTTGTACAACCTCATACTTCCGCTGTGGCAGAAGCGTATTGAGGAACTAGAGAAGGAAATCCCGAAAATCGGCGACGAACAGGAAGTGCAATTCCGCCGGCGCCAGATTCAATGGATGCGCGAAACGGTGATTGCGGTAGTCGTGAGCGAGGAGCAGGGTGAGGTAAAGAAATTCGAGAAATGGAACATCGACATCAAGCCGCACCGCGAGCTGCTGAAAGATGGCTTCGAGCTGGCGGATGGAAAACGAATCGCCGTGGATACGGCGTTCAAACGGGACGAGCATCCATTCCGTATCGGCATTGTGTGCGCGATGTGGCTCACGGGCTTTGACGTCCCCAGTCTGGCAAACCTCTACCTCGACAAGCCGCTCAAGGCGCACACGCTAATGCAGGCCATCGCGCGGGCCAACCGCGTGCACGAGGGCAAGGAAAACGGCCTGGTTATTGACTACTGCGGGATCTTAAAAAACCTGCGAAAGGCGCTAGCGACCTTTGCCGGAACCAGTGACGCCGGTCATGGCGGTGGAGCCGGAGAGGAAGACCCGGCGCGACCGGAAGAGGAGTTGCTCGCCGGCCTTGAAGAGGCCATCGCTATGGTTAGGTCGTTTTTGACAGATCGTGGAGCGTCGCTCGACGAAATTAAGAACCTGACCGGTTTCGCTCGGAATGCAGCTATCGTGAAGGCGAAAGAGGCTGCTAACGAAAACGACGAAACGAGAAAGAGATTCGACATTCTTAGCCGGGAGGTCTTCAGCAAATTCAAGGCGTGCATCAACATGAGTCAAGTTAACGCCTATCGCGACGACCGTAACGCTATCAACGTCGTCTACAAAAGCCTACAAAAAGATCGCGAGCAAGCTGACATTACGGCAATCATCCGGGAACTCCACGGCATCGTGGATGATGCAATCACGCCCAGGCAGAGCGTGGACGGACCGGACCAAACCTACGACATCAGCAAGATCGATTTTCAACGGCTAAAGAAGGAATTCGAGCGCACCCGAGCGAAGAACACGACCGTACAGAGCCTCAGAACGGCCGTTGAGAAACGGCTGCAGCGCATGGTCAAACAGAATCCGCTGCGCGCAGACTTCCAGGCTCATTACCAGAAGATCGTGGACGAGTACAACCGCGAAAAGGATCGTGTGACCATCGAGAAGACTTTCGAGGAGCTACTGCGCTTCATCCGGGAATTAGACGATGAGGAGTCGCGAGCCGTCCGCGAAGGCCTCGATCCTGAGACAATTGCAATCTACGACCTGCTGAAAAAGCGGGACCTGAGTGCGAAGGACATTGCCCGGATCAAAAACGTGGCAGTCGAGCTATTAGCCACGTTGAAGGCGGAAAAGCTGCGCGTGGATCAGTGGCGAGAGAAAGAATCGACGCGAGACGCTGTGCGGGCCGCGATTTTCGATTTTCTATACGACGACAAGACGGGACTTCCCGAGGCATACACTGACGATGAAATAAAATCCCGTTCCGAAGGCCTTTTCCGATACATGTTCTATGCCTACCCAACGGTCCCCTCGCCCCTATTCGTTCCGGTTTCTGATCAACAAGGATCGTAGGACCGGATATTGAGCCTGCTGACAGCAAATTAAGCATGAACACTCATCGTCTGGCTGTGGTGATGTCGATTTCTTCTGGTAGGACACTGCGAAGAAAGGAAGAATGCCGGGTCGGTTGTGATGGAGATGTCTCGAATTGATACAATCCAGAGCCGTATGGACTTCGTTCCCACTCTGCCGACCTACGCAAGTGATGTAACTGCCCAAACAGTATGGCGGTGGTTTGAACGTCGTCTTGTCGGTGAAGAAGGAATCGCATTTTACAAGTATCCCAATGTGGGTGGGCCCAGTACCCCGCAGCCCGACCTCACAATCGTAACCCGCCAATTTCATCCGGTTGTGATCAAGTGTTTGGATTTTCAAACTGACCAGATTGCCGCCGTCGACTCTGACTCGTGGAGCATATCTAACCAGGGCAACGCTGAAATAATTGATTCGCCATTATTGGAAACCGAAGACATTGCCGTTGCCTTCCAGGAAAAGTTCGATCGCGAACGCCTTCTGCGTCACCGGCTGAAAGTGAAGAACATTTTAGCTTTGCCTCTGCTAGATCGCCACGAATTCGAACGACGCTTCGGTGAGCACGAGGCTATTTTGTGGGATGAGGTGGGCGTCGTACGCTGGCTGGATCGTATCTCTCACCCCTTAGACAACGATCAGTGGCGACTCGTTCAGTCGGTTGTCCAAGCCGCAGTACCTCTGTCCCGTTACAGCGGAGCAGTCCTCAAGAAACGCCCTGTGACGTTCGGCGATGCTCTACGAATTCTTGAGAACGACATAGCTCTCCTGGACATGGAGCAACAATTGGCAGCCACGCAAATTCCCCCGGGCCCTCAACGAATTAGAGGCTTGGCAGGAACGGGCAAGACCGTGCTCCTCGCACTCAAAGCTGCCAACATTCATCGACAGTTTCCCGACGCGGCAATCTTGTTTACGTTTAACACCCAAACTTTGTACAACCAGGCGAAAGCGCTCATCTCCAAGTTTTATCGGCATTTCAGTGGTATCGAGCCAGATTTTGACAAGGTTCACATTCGGCACGCATGGGGAGGGAAATCACGTGCGGGCGTTTATTACGAAGCTTGCAAGCGTCAGGGGATTACAGCAATGGATTTCCTGACAGCAAAGTCTAGAGATCCAGAAGATCCCTTTAGAGCTTGCTGCACAGAGCTTCTGAAAACAACGATCGCGCCAACATACGATTTTGTGTTGATCGACGAAGCACAAGATTTCCCGAAAGAATTTTTTAGAGTGGTGTTTGCACTGGCGAAGGGGACAGGGCAGAAATGCATTTACTTTGCCTACGATGAACTCCAGAGCTTGTCGGCGGTGGAGATTGCAAGTCCTACGGAAATGTTCGGGAGCGACGCAACTGGCCAGCCATTGGTCTCGCTCGACGGAGAATATCAGGGTCCGATCGACAAGGATTTCGTTCTCCACAAGTCCTATCGTTGTCCTCAAGAGATACTGATGATCGCTCACGCGGTAGGCCTAGGACTTTACCGGAGTAAGGGGCCTGTTCAAATGCTGGCAGACGTGAATTCCTGGCGCTCCATCGGGTACGAGCTCGTATCGGGTTCTCTTGCTACTGGGGAGCGCGTAATCATAGAGCGTCCTGCCGAGAACAGCCCTAACCGTATCGGGGACCTATTTCCGGACAAGCCCTTGTTTTTGGCCCGCAGATTTGAAAGTAGAGACGAAGAACTAGCTTTTGTGACTCAAGAAATAAGTAAGAACATCTCGGAGGACGGGGTAAAACCGGAACAGATTGTGGTCATTTCGTTGGACTCGGTGCGAGCCAAGCGCTATATGAGCGCCTTACAGAGTCACCTTTGGAGCGCCGGTGTATCCTCCACCATCCCGGGTATTGCCGACGGCCAAGCTGAATTTGCGGAGCCTGGCAAAGTGACACTTGCAACTGTCTACCGCGCCAAGGGGAATGAAGCTCCTGTGGTGTACATCATCAGCTTTGATTCACTTTTCGATTACGTCGAGGAAATTCGTAACCGGAATCGTGCATTCACCTCTGTGTCACGCTCCAAGGCTCGCGTGACGATTACAGGCATCGGCGCCCAGATGGCGGCGGCTGAACGGGAAATTGAAGAAATTCGAAGGAGACTGCCGCGTTTCGAGTTCGAGTTCCCGAACATGGCGAGCATACGAAAGCTCGACGCTTCCGAAACAACACGCCGAAAAAGAGAGGTTAAGAAAGCCCAATCTTGGGCGTCTCGGCTTAATGAGATTGATGTTGATGCGCTTAGAAAATTGGACGCTGATCTTTTGAATCAGTTGAAGAACAAGCTGCAGGAAGCTACGGATGACTCTGAGTGACTTGTACAGCCAGCTCATCGCTGTGTTTGTCGAGTGGGAGGGGATTCTCAAGGATCCCCAATACGTTCGGACCAACACTTCGCTCACATGGTCAAACGCGGAAATCACGCTTCTTCCAGAACAATTAACGCGCGCTGACACAATCGAACTATCGCGCCGCAGGCAATTCACATTTCGCGTATCAGAGGACGATTCCGTCATCCAAATAAGTTATCGTTTTAACAACGGGCGGGTTGTCGAAGCGAGGCTGGCGTTTTACGAGGTGGGGATTCAACAATACGACTACGAAGCCGCTAATGTGCAGCCGCTTCAAGAAGCGGACACTACTACTCTCGCGCGCTGGGTTCGCTTCGATTATCGAGAGACCGGTCTTGGTCGGGTCCTGCACACGGATTCGCATTTCCACGTTTCCGGGTTACCCGGAACGAGGTTTGCGGTTGCCGGAGTCCCAACTCCGAAACAATTTATTGAATTCGTAATCTCCCACTTTTATCCGGAAACCTACGGGTTGATTCGGTTAAGCGATGACGGTGACTATGATGGCGTGATTGATAGGATCAACGCGCATCATATGGATTGTGGCTGCGAGCCGGCTGATCTCTATGCTCGCATTGCGCATTTCCGCGTGCCTGTTACCCACCAGGGTTAGTCCTCGCTGGGCACAAGCCCAAGCGTTGTATAGTGCCGGCACCGTTTCCACAACTGCGCCCCGTCCACTGCAACACCACAGACCTCGGATTAGGACGGAATTCAATGGTCGAGTGACTGTCGGTAAGCAGAGATCACAACGATTCACAGACTTCGGGATCTCCTGTGCGCCGTGGGTGTGCGACTTCTCTTCCCGCGATGGCACCATTGCTATTGCGACGTTTTCTTGTACGTCTGTATGCCAGAGCCAGATCACAATTCATTCGGCCTGCGAGCGTGCGTGTTGCACCATTTCCGCCAGCACTTTCCGAGTCTCAGCCGAATTGCTTACCTCCCTCAAGAATGCAATGCGAGCGCCGCGCGTGCCATCCGGTGTCCTCAAGCGGACCTGAAAACCAAGCCGATCGACTGCTGTCATGGTTGCTTCCGTTGAATCGATGCGAGCAAATTGGCGGGCGAGCAAGACTAGTGCGTCCTTGTGGTCGGCGTTCATGTGCCGAATGATTTCGGCCATTGAGTCTGCGAGAGGGTCGGGTTGGCTGCAGTCATGATCGGATGCAGATACCCAGCCCATCACCCCGAAGCCTCCCACGTAATAAACATCAACGACGTCCATGCGGTAGAACGAAAAGTCGTCAAAATCTATCCAATACTTGCTGTTGGCGTGACGCTCCAAGTACAGCTTGCGCACCGCAGCCAACTCGGTGTTTGGTGCCGGATGAACATTTCCTAGCAGCGTGACCCTCGATGCGCCGAGCGGTTCGCCGTCGGAGTCTTCCTGCGTAACCAGCAAGCTGGCGCGGGCGTCGCCCTGCAAGTTCTGCGTATGCATGGCCATGGTGCTGATCAGGAAGATGGGACGGCCGCGATCGTCCAACCCGTAGGGCATTACGGACCCAAATGGGAATCCGGGCTGTTTACGCGACAGGGTAGAGAGACTGCCGACGCGGCCCAGATACACTAATGTGCGCGCACGTTCGGCGAACGTGGGCTCGGGGACTGGAGGCTGGTCACTCGCAGGTCCGGGCCCCGCATGTTTTCTGCCGGATGAGGTTGTCATTCGTGGTCTGCTCTCCTAGCTTTCTTCGTCCGGTGGGCCTCCAGCTCCGGCCAAGTCCTGCGGCTTGATCTTCTCGACATTGAATTTTGCGGCACGCTCTCGCATGGTCTTGAGTACGTCTTCAAGTGGAGGCGGTTCGCCCTTAATCCAACGCAGCGGGTTGATGCGCGCCACGACGAACGAGCGCAGGTACGGGCTGACGAGCCCACGTTCTTTCAGCTTTTTTGCCGCAGCCGCAACTTTCTCCTCCAGATCCAGCACCATCGTGGCCCGTTTTTCGTGATCCTTAACGGCGGTGCGCAGGGATTCATCAGTAAAGGTCTCCAGTCGTCGAAGGATTGAATGGTAAGCACCACCGCCGAAGCGTGGGAAGCGTTCATAGCAGACGCCAAGAGTGACCAGGGCTGGTTCGTCTAGGTAGAAGGCGAACTGCGACTCAGATCGTGTGGCATCTTCGTCCACCAGACCACGGTAGATGCGTATGACCTCCAGCGAGCGTTCCTTGAGGTTGTGAGCCTTCTCCGTATTGAGCGCGAAGATCTGCCAGGCTACCTCGCGGTCAGCCACGACGAGTGCCGTGATTGATTTC
>Ga0335072_10002598_pt1 | contig 27872 bp, 18 predicted proteins | sample Lox_Sample_21_FD_206725 | JGI IMG/M metagenome (GOLD analysis project Ga0335072, IMG submission 206725) | Soil microbial communities from Loxahatchee National Wildlife Refuge, Florida, United States - Lox_Sample_2.1 | ecosystem: Environmental > Terrestrial > Soil > Wetlands | place: USA... | reverse complement strand
TTTCGATTACTTGTGAATTCCCATCTTCGGGACGGGTAGCAATTACTACTTGGGAACCACGGCGCAAGAGTTCTCGTAACACCAGACTTAATCGCACTTCGCTGCGAGGAAAATCCGGACAGAGGGAAAGGAATGATCCTGTCGTGTTATCAAGAATAGGTATATCTCGCAGCCAAGGAGATACGACCCACAAGCAGCGACTAGGGGCGAGGAGTTCCGACGCAAATACAATCTGCAGCAACTCACGCACGGAGTTTCGACTATCGACTGCGGTCTGCAGGAATTGCCGGCCCGTCATTGGAAGGCCTCCGGCAATTCAATTTCGGCAATGATTCGCCTTCCTTCACGACGGGTCCCGGTGACCCGCGCATAGACCAATAACGCTTCCGAGTCGACTGGTTCCCTGCCGATACGAAGCAATGCCGCGGCCAGTTGCTCCGATTCATTCGTACTTCCTACGAGATCGACCACTCCGTTTTGCACTAATAGCGTCGTGAGTTCTTCGAACCATCCCGGATTGGATACTGCAACTTCGCGCGTAGAACGGGGTACGACGGCAAGCGCCAGCAGACGGTCACTGTCGGGGAGTTGCTCGAAGGGATTCCAGAGCCTTAGAGATTGACTGCGTATTTGAGCTCCTCGAGGCCAAAACATCCCGTAAAGGACCCCGTAGCGCCAGGACGAGTTGATGACCTCTGCTTCAACGGTCCCGCGGATTCGGAGCGCCTCTTCGAGGCTCGAATCCGAACTCTTCACTAACGCGAATACGCGAGCATCAATGTCGATTCCCAGGCGTTCCTCCGCATTGTCCCATTCCTGGAGGACCCGCCCCAAGAATCTGTCTGTATCAATGCCTGTGCCCGGCCGAAGTACTCGGAGACTCAAGGAGATCAGCAGCGTCGGTGTGGGTTGGACGCCATTCCGAACCAATTGAGCGCGTAGCATACTCAACGCACTCAACTGCTCCGTGTGCGAACTTGCATCGCGAACGGCAGCAAACGCAGGAGCAAGCGAGTCTCGTCCCGGTTGGTCGGCAGCCGCCAATCGCACCACCTGCCTCAATTCCACCGAAGCGAACTCCAAGTCGGAAGCAGCCAGCGAAGCTTCGAAAAGACGAAAGAATCGACGCGGATCGTGGACGTACTCTCCTAGGAAATCTTCTACAAATCCTCCGCCGCCGATCGTGGATTCTGTCATCCAGACTTCATCCCAATCTGGCGAACCGGCACTGGGCGGCAAAATACTGTGGTCGACAGCCGCCTGTAGATCTAGGATCAGCGTTCCGCCGCCAATCTGCGGACAGAGAGTGTGTGCGGCCTCAACTAACGCAGCTCCAAGAGTGGACTTAAAGCGAATCCGCAACCAACTTTCCCAATCTTCGCTCAAGTTTTCCCAAAGCACTCGAGCTTGCCGATGAAGCACATCCTTGATCTGAGATTGATCCAAAAGGCCCTCAAGTTCCTGCAAACGCCGGGGTAAAACCTCTTCATCTGCCAGATCCGTATCCTCCAAATCCGCTTCGCTCCATTGCAGGATGGTTTCAAGAACCTCGCGCGTCGTCGTCGCGGAGGCCTCAAGATATACAGCGGACTCCGCTGCCTCTAGAGTTACTGTCTCTCTTAAGGCCACAGCGGTAACCGTGGACAAATAAACTTGTGACAACCAATCACGCTGAAAACCATTCGCGATTCCATCCAATTCGGGCGCAGAACGAATCAGGTCTCGGAATCGTGCCACACGCAGTCCACGCAAAAGGGTCGCGTCACGAGCACAGCGTTCAAAAAGGCGGCTGGGGTATTCAAATCTCACTTGGATCCCATCGACGTCGCCCACAAATCCTAGGGCGGCGGCCTCGGAAGCGCCATCGGCACCATTACACACAAATCGCAAGGAAGAAACGATCTGCTGTCCACGTCCTCGCCCGACCGAGGCGGTTGCCTCTGGCGCAAAACGGCGAACCTCCAGAGGCAAACCAAGACGATGCGAGTGGACCGAAATGGAGCGGAGTACCTCGAGCCAGCGGGATCCCAGGGGCATGTCGAGTTCGTGGCTCGTTCCGACTGGCACGATCTCGGTCCTCCAGTGCAGAAAGGAATTCGACGATTGCTGAACGTCCGGGGGCGTAGGGGAAACGTCGATCGCGTAAGGGCGAAAGACCCGTATTTCTTGCTCGGTGCCATCGATAGCAACGTGTCGGAATCGACCTAACTCCTGGCGGTCGGACGTTGGACAGAAAGTCTCAATCGAAACTTCCGACCCATTCCCAGGCGCTATCCAATAACGTTCGCGACCGTGAGACACACCGAATCGCCGAGAGACCCGCCCCGGAGCAAACTCCCGGAGCGCCTGCGCAACCGGCATCGATTCGACTCGCGCCGATGCGAGTCCCTGGGCGGGGATGCGTATGGAGACTTCCGGAAGTTGAAGATCACTGAATAGTGTCCGCGGCACGAACTCTGGCAGAGGAACACGCGCAGCGTGTTCCTCCAAACCGTTCCCGTCGGCTCGACGCCAACCCCGCTCCAGCCGACGAAGCAACGTAGGCACAGCTTCGGTCAAAAGGGCGCGCGGTGCCTCCCACAGAATCGCGGAGACTTCCTGTTCTTCAAGCGCAAGTGAGCGCCTGAGAAAATAGGAGAACTCGTCACGCACTGCTCCCTGCTCTAGTAGCGCTCTCAGATATTGCACATACAGGGACTGTCGCCTGGCCACGTGCGATGAGAGTTGCTTGTTCTCGATGTCGCTCGCTGGCTGCGAAAGGTCCGTCCACGGATCGGGAGATTCATTGTGTGGTAGCCGACGAGCTAGCCAGTCACATAAGCCATATGTGGCCTGCATTTTAAGAACTGCACGATTGCGCAAAGGCAAATGCCTCGGGGGAAGTTGAGGCGAGAACAGTTGGTCGTACGATTGATACGCGAGCCTATCTCGGCCGTAATCTGAAAGTACGACCGTCGTCCACGGTCGCATGGCTTGCCGACGACCCGCGCGACCCTTCCGCTGAAGAAAGGCTGCCGCACTGTGCGGTGCTTTGTGTTGGAGTACCGCACCCACTTCGGGATCGTCAAATCCAACCTCGAGTGCGGCAGTTGCGACGATAATGTCCGCATTTGCATCGACTCCCACATCCTGCGAACTCGTTCTCCCAATGCGAACTCGACTCCCCGAGGCGAGGCTATGGCCAACGTCTTCCACGAGTGCCCAATTCTGACCAAGACTAAATCGTTCCCGAGCGCTCGGAAGAGTCGTGCCCCGAATATTTGCGAGTGAACCTGCGATCCTTGCTGGGTTTGGCCGACCCTGGGCGTCCCATCCTTCCGCATCGAGCAGATTGTGATAGAGCCGATTTGTTACGTCTAAGTTATCGGTGAAGGCAAAGACGCGAGTTCCAAAACAACCGTTCAATTCCGTACCCAGAATCCGTCGCAATAGCATCAGAGCTTGAATCGAAGTCGAAAGAAGGCTTGTTCCTGAAGATGGATCTCCGCGCAGGGCAAGCATATATTCGGCGCCTTCCCCACGAAGTTCGTTCAGTTCGGGCCGGACTTCGCTTACGTCACCCGGCCCAATTCCGGCCAGTTCCGCAAAAAATCGTGGAGCGTCAGCGAGTGTCGCTGACAGACCGACAAAATGGGGTTGCGCTTCCGTTGCACGTCTCCAGCGTCTCAAAAGAAGAGCAACATGTGCCCCATGAACGCCCTCGTAAGCGTGAACTTCGTCGATAAGCACAAATTGTGGACGCCGATCGGGTCGCACGCCAACCCCAAACAGGCCTTCGTACCGCGCTGCGGACAACCTCTGATTAAGCATCTCCGTTGACGTGAACAAAACGTCCGGAGGTTCTGCAAGCATCCGTTGCCGCGTAAGGCGGATTTCGTCTGACTCAATCCGCTCGGCGCATCCGTCGCCGGTACATTGGAGTTGTTCCCGTTCGCGTTGGATGTCGGTCTCCAGCCATGCCATGCTCTGTCCGCAGCGAGGGCACCGGATGTAAGGACATTCATAGGCAGTCTGTCCTGCAATAGCCCGCTGCCGCCAGTTTCCAGCATCCGACAATAGATTCGTTCCTGAGTACGGAACGTCGCCATAAAGCGCTGCCAAGATCAGCTTCCGCTTACCGCCTCGGACCAGTGCGGGAGCGATTCTTCTGGCGTTTGCTAGGGCCTCGCGCAGTTGATCCTTTAAGAGTTCGTTTCTGGGGTACAGGGCGAGACACTTAGTCCAGTGCTCTCCCGAAAGATCCGACGCCATGACGGTGTACGCCGGCAGGAAGAATGCAAGGGTCTTTCCACTTCCCGTGCCGGCGCAGACCACTGTTCCAGACGCACGGCCCAGTCCCGCAGCATTCAGAATTCTCTCTGTAGCGCGTACCTGAAAATGGGCCAATCTCGTCTCCGCAGCGGCTTCACCGCGCACAAGCGCTCCAATAACGCGTTCCTCCAAAATCGATAGCTGCTTTTGCTGGCGCAATCGGTCGAGCAACTGGCTCGGAATCACTTCGCGAACCGGGTACAAGCGCGGCCGAGCGATGAGTCGATAGTCGGCGACTAGGTTTGGCGCAGTTCGCCAGGCAGCGTTTTGCGCGTCCGGGAAGATCTGGCGCAGACGACAAAAGAGACGCACGCTCTCAGCCATGCGCGTCCGATACCGGTCTGTATCAGGCAGTCTCCAAAGTAGGTGTTCGTCCAGCAATTCTTCGACTAGATCCCATCCGGAGTCGGGCGCGGGAGTACCATTCCGGGTGTAGCTGGATAAGAACCGTTCCGCTCTCTCCTCGAGTTCCCCTTCGGAAAAAAACCCGTCCACAATGCCCCAGCTTAGAACGGCTAGTTCTGCCCGTTCGAGTTGACCCAGAAATTCGATTGCACAGGCGGCAGCGGTCATTGCTCTCCGATCGCCATCAACTCTGCGTTACAATAATTCGGACGTTTTTCAGTTGGTTTCGGTCGGCAAGCCATTTTTGCACCGAAGCTGTAAACTGATCGAGTGGAGCTCCCCCACGGCGTGTGGCCTTGAAGAAGTCCAAGACATCTTTAGGAAATTCTTTCGGGTTAAGCTGGTCTGCCAGTTTCCGCAGGTCGTCGCGGCGACCAAGAAATTGTTCGAGTTCGTTGGCAGACATAGACTGGAGATCTTTCCCCTTCAGAACATCACGACGCTCTCGGATGCGGGCGACCTGAGCCGTATAGCTAGGAATGACTTCCACCTGGCGGAGAAAGCTCTCATCGATTGTCGGCAGATCGCGATCGACTACATCCAACGCGGCTTCCACAGCCTGGGTCACATCCTTCCGCACTTTTTCGACAGACCGCTTCAAACGAGAATAGTCTTTAATGGTCTCGGGTGGATTCGCGATAAAATCCTTCTCCCACTCATTTAGAACAGCTAACGCGATCGACTGAGATCCAGTCTTAGCGACAGAAACACCTTTGCTACGCAATGTTTTCACTTTCTCGAGTTGTAGCGCCACCTCCACACGGATTGATCGCAAATCCTGAAGGCGTTGTCGGAATGCGTCAGCTTCCTTCTCATCGCGGCGAAGTTTATTTCTGCGTTCGATCTCGACTCCCACATCTCTGCATCGGTCTGGCAGGCTCATATTCCGTCCATCCCTTCCAGTACGCCTCGGACCTCTCGAAGTTCTGCCAGCAGGGAGTCCCGTGCCTCAGCCATAGGATCCTCGCCGTATTTCATCCGCTCACTCTCTAGTTCGGCTTCAACAGCCTGAAGAAAACCATCCAATTGCCTTTCGAGTTCTTCACAAATCCGGGCAACCGCCTCGTGTCCACGCCCGAGGATTGTGAGAGTGAGTCCACGCGCGGCGCTGGGGTCAAGCCTTCCTGCATCGTCCAAAGCCGCTTTGACCTTTGCACCACGGAACTCGTCCAGCAACTGGTTCAACTTCCTGGTGTCAAAACCAGCCGTTACCCCTGCCGCTTTTGCCGTGACAATAGACTCTTTGATGCCTTGGATCAGCCCCTCTTTATCGGTAATATCTCCCAGGGAAGCGAGCGTCTTTGTGCGCCATCGAAACAGTTGCGCTTGCGCCTTGGAAATCGCGATCGAGAGTTTCTTCAGGTTCATGTAGGTAGCCCTAAAGGGCGTTAGACTTGGAACTCCCGCTGGATTCGGGATACTGGCCCGAAACTCCCACGCAGCCAGGGTCCCCTCTATCGCTGGTTTCAGTGGCAGGAGATTGATGGCATGGACCGTATCTGCTTGCCCCTGGCGCGCGCCGATTAGATTCAAGAGGTGCACCTGCCAGGATAGGTGATCACTCGTTTGCCCGCCAGTACGGCACTCACGGAGGTTCTCGGTGAACTCGCTCCATCCTGTCCCGTCACCCTCGTCGGGCTCCGGTGTCCGAGACGGTACCCCCGTAGGAGCCGCTTCAAAAACAGATTGAATCAACGCTCCAATATCTTTGTCGTTCGCGGCTGCCTCGATGCCGAGAGCACGCGCACCGATTAGTAACCCATCGACAAGAGCAGCAGTCGAATCCCAGTCCGCCCTAAAGTATCGACGCCTCACGAACCGACGCGCAGGCACCGCAATCCGTTCAAAAAACGCCGCGTAACGCGGCAGATCTTCGTCTGCACCCGGATAGTCCCAATTCCCTTTGTGAATACCGTGGAATCGAATCAACGCCATTAACGCGGACTGGACGCCCGCACTTGCAGCTTCCTCGCGCAAGTCATCTTCTTTACACACGGCGACCATTGACTCTTCGGCAGAACGCCCTTGGTGACCAGCCGCCCGGGGAAGGTAGACGTACTCGGACCAACCATCGAAACCGAAAAGCGGCCGATACAGTTCCCAATCCCAGTCGACGTACCCCTTTAGACCCTCTGCGATCCATTTTCGTAGTCGGTTTGCCTCAACTTGTGGAAGCGAGACCCCGCGTCGCCAATTCTCTAGGAGTTTCTCCCACCTCGCTTCTTCTGGGTTCTGTTCGCTCTGCGCGCGCGCGCGTTCCAACTCACGCGTGCTCTCGGAGGCCTCAGTTGCCGGGTTTATTACGGGTTTTGGACTTACCGCCGTAGGACCCGATGCTCCTCCCTGGCGAACCAGCAGCGCCTTGTCAAAACCGAATGCCGCAAAAACTCGCGGTTCGACCCCAGCAATCTCCTTGAGACTGGAAGGAAAGCCGCCCCAATAGGCAAGAAATCTTAGGTAACGATCCAAATCGCGCAGGGGTACGCGTTGCTTCACTTCTTCGACAACCCGAGCTGGCAGCGGTCTCCCCTGCGACCCGAAACCTCCATGAGGGAATTGCCCCTGTTCAAAAAGATCTCGGTGAGCGAGAACGCGGTTGATGACGTTCTGAATCACAAAGCGAGGGTTATAAACGAGATGTCCGTGCAGTACACAACCTTCTCGGCTCAACTCGCGAATCGCGGCCTGGTTGAATGGAAAGAATTCGTAGCGATCCTGCGAAAGGCCGAATTCATCGAGCGTAGCTCTCGCCTCCGATTCTATCTTTGCCTTGAAAACCGGAATCCACGGGTCGGAACCCCTTGTCCGTGCCCGGGCATTGTCGTAAGCCCGCTCAAGTGCATCTTGACCGCAACGTGCAGCATTTAAATAGGCTCCTATTAGGCGCTCGATCCTTGCGAGCATTACATCTTCGGTCCACGGCTCATCTGGTATTCGGAACTCTACGTTTGCCCGTGTTAGTACCGTCGCTGTATCCATGTACCCGGTCGTATAAGCGAGCGCCGTTCTCATCGTGCAAAGCACCTGCCGACCGTCTCTGAACGCCTCCTTAATAATCACTTGAAGCAATTGCTTCTGTATCCCGGAGAGGACGGCAAAGTCCTCCACAAGCAGCACGAGTTCTTTTCCTTCCTTCAGCAGTTGCTCTCGGATGGTATTGAATAGATCTGACACTGTTGGATCTAAACGGAGCAAACGCTGTTTCGCGTCATCAAGTGCCGTGTTTAGTATGCGCGCCGCAGATACACGTCGCTCCTCTCGGTCCAGTTGGGCTAGCGCCTTGGCTTCCGCTCTGCCAAGACTGTCTCGATCGATCGTTGCAGGAAAAACCAAGTCATCTGCCTTGAAAAGATGCTGTCGGTCATCATCCAATCCGGCCGCGCGCTCCTCAGTCAGTTGCTCGACCAACCGTCTGGCTACGCCATCCTTGCCATCGCGCCTATGAACAAAGTGCTGGTCCCGAAGTAACTGATTGCGTAGCAGCGCGGGTAACATCTCCGCGCGACAAAATGCCTCACGCTCCTGAGCATTCCGATCTCCCGGATTGACCATTAGTCTCTCGCGGGCTTGATTACCAATCTCTCCCAGGGTGTGGGCCAACATCTCACACAACAGGCCTGCTGCTTCCTCGGGATCGAGCTCTTCTTGTGCCCGAACCAACTCTTCGCGGTATCGGTCGTACGCCGAGCCATGAAGAGTCTGAAGCAAAATACCCAGCACACCTTTGAGGCTTGTCCCCTTTGGTATTCGGAATACAACTCGTTTCTCAGAGCCCTTCACACTCCGGATCTGCGCATCGAGCCAACGCACGACATGAGATTTGCCCGTTCCCGAACTCCCCACAATAGGGACGATCACACGACCGTCAGGAAGATTCGGCGTGAGAAATGATTCGAGCAATTCATGTTCGTCGCAGTAAGAAACGGTGCTTGCCTCGCTCCCTATAATTCGACGCTCGAAGCGCATCGGTTGGTGAACGGCGAGGGAAACCGCTTCGCTCGAGGCTTCGGCGTCTGTCTTAACGCAGGCAGCCACGTCATCCTGCCGCGGCCAATACATCAAGAGTTCACGTCTCACCATGGCGCTGCGTCCCGGTACAACACATGACTCGATGAACGAAGTTCCCTGCCGGCCCGACCGATCAGCGTGTGCGCTGGTGCATCGGACCTTAGCTCAAGCCGAAGCGTGCCTTGGGCCTCGAGAGTTAAAAGAGCGGAGGAGAGACTGGGCGAGATCTCATTCGCAAGTTGCTTCCTCCAGGGATCGGCAACCTGCCTCTCAACCAGTTCTCGATATTTTCCGCCATCCACGATTGGAAGACAGACCGCAAGACGTTCGAAAAAGTCTGCCTGGGGTAACTCCTTCGCCCCACGAAAGACTTCGCAGAGCATGGACCGGACGGCAAAGGCAGGGCTAGGTACGAATACCTTTGAGCCAACCCATGCCGCTCCAACGAAGACTGCCCACTCCGCAAACCCTTGCCAACGGGTATCGTTCACGAATACGGGCGGGTGAATGCCCTGACTGTGTTGAAGTAGTTCTGCGCCGCCTTTGTACACCGCAGGAAAGCTATACGGATCCTGAGCGAGAGCCCAAGCCAAAGCCCGCGTAAGGTCGGCTGCTTTTGAACTCTCAGCCTCCTCCTTGCCTTCTCCCGTCAAGACGGCATTGTTCTCAGGTAAAAGCACCAGGCGAAGTACAGCTTTTCGTAAGCCGTCTAGATCGTCTACTTGGACGCCGGAGATCAAGGGGCTAAGCGTGACGGACCCGTCCATCTGCTCGAAAAAACCCAACTGCTTCCAACGAGTCAGAGTCTTCCTGGCCATGTCCGGTTTGCCGTCGGTTACGACCGACGAGGGTGCAGCGAGTTCGAGCAGCTTTCCCTCTGGCTGTGGGCCATAAGCAACGAGAGCATTGCGCAAAGCGACTAAAACACTGAGGAGGCCATCGGATGGGCGATTGAGAATACTCATGACTGCAGCCTAGCTAACAAGTCTTCAACGGAAAGATGACGTACCAAATCGAGTAGGCGGCGATACGGCAAATGTGGATCAGGTGTACTTGGCGGCACGATTACAATGTGACGTGGTCTGTTAAGCATAAGCACTTGCTCCACAGCCACTGCATTCAGATTCCGTTCGTCTAGCAATGTCAGCCGCGGAACGGGCAATGTCCTATCCAACGAGTTTCCAACGGCATAGTCTCGGATGACAAACCTGTGAGATGAACGACGCATAAAATCCGACCAATCCTTGTCTGACAGGACGTCATCCGGCACACAGAATTCTACAACTCCGCCTGTCACGGCGTACCGGAGCAAGCTACGAATCCCTTCACGCCAGCGCCGCAATTCCCTTGGATCCCCAGGCAATGCCCGACTCGCGATCCAGGATCGCCCAACATCATCAGAGCAAGGAGCCAACGCACGCCGAAGATCTGTCGAAAGGCAAGCCCCCGTTTCAGTCATCGATACGAGTTCGGGATCGGAAGTCAGAAAGCTCACTGCTTCTCGGCTACGCGTGATCGGACAACTTCCCATGAGCCGTGGCGGGCTTATTGGTGGATCAGTTAGCGTGTAAACCTGTCGGAATATCTCATTGAGCGGCCGTTGTAGATGACGCAGTTCACGAACCTGGGCTACGGCTTGTTCGTCCCCCATTCGAAGTGCCATCCGCGTCCGCGCAACGACATCATCCCAATGGATCTTGTTCGAGTGGCGCCAGTCAATAATCTTGAGTCCAATCTCGCGAGAGAATTTCTCCAACTCACGGCGGCGGCGCTCTTCGAATGCGTCAGCATCCTCGGAGGCTCCACGTTCTACCTGTGGGAGGAGATGGGGAGAAAATGCGATCAAGCCAGCCCGAGCCATCAGGACCAACGTGCGCAGGTTCCAGGACACGTTGCGAAGGCCGGTGTCGACAATGTCCGCGGGCCTATCGTCCAGGGACACGACGTAAACGTCGTTTTCATCTCTCCGGCGCCGAGTCCACATTGCCTCCCAACGCTCAAATCCGCGCTCGACGCCTATCAGCTTTTCTCGAGTCAACTCTTCCGCGATATCTAAATCCCGTGGCGTGCTCACCAAGAGGGCCGCGGAAGCCAGGCCGTCACGACCCGATCGCCCCACCTCCTGGTAGAAGCGGTCAATCGTTTCTGGCAGGCACGCGTGCACTACAGATCGGACTTCTGCCTGGTCCATGCCCAGACCAAATGCCGACGTAGCAACAACGATGTCAAAGGACCCAGCCTTCCACTCACGCAAGAGGAGGTCGCCGCTCAAATCCGTAAGGTCTCCTCCGCGTACCATTCGCACGCGGCGAAATTCGGCCCGTTGCAGCTCCCAGTAGAAATGTTCTGCCGCTTCACGAAGTGTTGTGTACAGAATTAGCGGCCGCGGGAGATGACGAAGCGCCTCCATGATTCGTCGCTCGCGCTCAACCTCATCATCCGCGGAGTGGAGCAAGAAGCCGGGCTCAGGGCGAAGGGCACATTCGGATATGATTTGGCAGCCGCCTTGTCCAAACAGGAATCGTAAAGTCTCGCAGCATTCGGAAGTCAATGTTGCCGTAAGCAGAAGCGTGCGGAATTTGGCCTCCGGCGGGCAGACCTCCAAAAGCGCATCCTTGAGGCCGGCTATGCTCTGGAACTCCGGTCGGAATTGCTGTCCCCACTGACTTACAACATGTGCTTCATCGATGGCAAAGAGGTGAAGTCGTCCCTGGCGCGCGGCTTCGAATATCGAACTCCGCATTGCCCCCATCAGCGCTTCTGGCGAAGCGAACAGGATCGGTTGGTCTCCGTTGCAGACCGCATTCCGGATTCTCTGCTTCGCCTCATCATCCAACCCAGAGTGATAAGCAAGTGGTGGCCAGACGCGAGAGTTTGTCTCGGGTCGAATTTTGAGAAGAGCAAGAAATCGCTCTTCCTGGTCCTTCGCAAGAGATACCGTTGGAGTAACAACAACCGTCAACCCACCCTGGTTCGCCCAAGACAGAGCTGGCAATTGAAATGCGAGTGTCTTTCCTCCCCCTGTAGGTAAATTGATGATTGCCGTCGAACCCGCAGGTATCAGGAAGGCTGCTTGCACGGCCGCACGTTGGCCGGGTGAAACATATTCTCGCAAATTCACGTACTCCCAGACCGCCGGGTCACTCGGCACTGGTCGATGTTGCCGGCGGCTAACTTGCTTTATGGCCGCTTCGATCACGCTCGAAGCCCCGTTGTCGAGCCAAGAGGGCGTCCACGGACGCGGCCGAACCACATAATGCCCAACGCCAACTTCTCGGGCGTCGCATTCGAATAACGCCCAGTCATGTTCATCGGGCCAACCTTGCCCTTTCGGGACTCTGAGTTCGGATGTATCGCCAAGCAAGAGTTGCGCTCGCAGCATAGATTGACGAATCAGGCTGGCAATGTCGCTGGCCCCCACAGCAGTCGGGCTGTCGACAAGGTCCCGCAGGGCTCCTTCGACTCGTCGGAATAGGTTGTCATCCAGTCGGCGGCCTTGGTCCCCTGAAGGCCTTGACAGGACCAGAGTTTGAAACTCACGAAGCGGCGCTATCATTCGTCTCTCAAAGGTGTCGAAGCCAAAATCAGAGCACCTGTCGAATCGACGCGGATTGCTGGTTCTGCAACACCCCGAGCAATCGCGTTACTAACAATCGCTTCTAGCCGCGCCACCTGTTCCTCCGTGTGTCTAGCGGTCCCATGCAACCGTGCCACCCGACTCGAAAACGCGTTGGCAACGCTTGTTGCGGAGTCGAGTATTCGTTCCGACAAGTCCGTGCACTCGCGTCGAAATCCGGGATCTTGAGCGAGGATTCTTTCCGCGAGCCGCCGTGCCCTCCCGCATAGATCCTGCCAGTCTCCGAGCGCCACCATGGCTGCCGCACGGTCCCACCTCTCTAGCCGCAAACTCGTGTCCTTTCCTCCCTCGGCTCGCACAAATCTCGTGTACGGCAGATTAAGAATCGACAACAGCTTGGGACTCTTAACCTCTTCAAGATCCGAACTTACCCAGACTGTACGGTACGCTGGCGGGAATGCTTCATCCGCCCTCCGCCGCAGCGCCTGCCTCCCATTCAGTAACGCCTTATCTATTCGCCAGGCCGGCATCAAATCAGCTTCAATGAGAAAATCAAAACGAAAAAAGATGCACGGAGTGGCCACCAATTTCGGCACATAACGCCACACTGCAAAGGCGGTGCCACGGTCGTCGTTTCGAACCAGCGACTCCAGTGCTTCCATAAATGGGTGTCCAACCCGCAATAATCCGACATGTGCGGTCTCGGCAACTGCACGATCAAATGTGAATGGCTGAATTGGCAACCGGAAGGACGAGACCAGCGGGGACTCCAAATCAATGCAGTCTCGAAATTTCGCGACACTGCTGAGAAGGGGCATCAGCGTGGGTTTGCGCGTATCGTGAAAGTAGCAGTGAACGCCGGGACCAACTGACTCGTGTCCAAATTGAAGACGATCCTTTACCCAAGAGTCGAAGATTTGTTGACCATCTTCGCTGACCGACTCGTCCTGTTCTATTAGCCGAGCAAAAAACTCCGACTCCTCATCGGGATCAGATTCGAGAGCGTCGATCGCCTCTTGTGCCTGAATGCGACGCAGTTCGGCGTCCAGACCGCTCTCTGGCTCTAGGAGTCGAATGGCCTCCTCTTCGATTGCTGCGTACCCTTCACTGAACAACCGCGCGCGAATTCGCGATGTCGTCTGGGCCAAGGTGTACTGCAGCGGTGCAATCGACCGATCAAAAACTCGAATCGATTGGTGAAGGCACGCTAGCCACTCCTGTTCATAATGCTGGGCGCTCGAGAACACGAGATTTCTGAGTTGTCCGCGCGCCTCGATCCGATCGACTCGACCGATCCTTTGCTCGATCCTCACCGGTTCAAGCGGCAGATCGTAATGCACGATTACGGCTCCGCTTCGCTGTAGATTCAGTCCCTCCTCGACACTTGCATCACAGACAAGGATCGCCGGTGCATCATTCACTTCGAAATCTCTCACGCATTCCGGATCGCCTCGGTGTCGTATGACTCGCGACGACGTTAACAGCCTCTCCAGTGCGCTCGCGACCGTGTTCGCGACTTCGTCATCGTCAACGAAGACGATCGCCTTTTTGACGTCCCTGCTGGCGGTCAGCCAATTCGCTAAACGCACCGCGCGATCCTCTTGTACAAGAGCCGCGCAAATTAGCCGAAGACGCTGCTCGAGGAATTCCTTTTCGCCCCCGAACGCCCATGCAATTTTGGATACGGTATGACCCTTGGCTGCTGCCAAGACGACAGTTTCACCACTACAAGCGACAAGCCGCCTTTCAATCTTTCTTGCCAAAACTCTCGGGTGTGACAGGGCCGCGGATACGAAGCCAGCAAATAACTCTTCGCATCCCTCATCACTCCCTCCGGTTTGCTCCGCCCGAAGTCGCCAGCCTTCGAGAAAATCGAATGCTTCAAGACGAGCTTGATCCTCTTGTTCCAGAGCGATCATGCCCTTTCGCTTCGGCAAGTATATTTGGACACGTGGATCGCCGCGTCTTGTGCGCAGAAGTCGTCGATGTAGCCGATAAGTCTCGCTGAGATGTGTCCGTACTGCCCGTAGTGCTCGAATCCTATTTGAACTCTGCACATCGTCGGGGATGAAAGACTTAACTTCGGAGCACAGTGCGGCGAGTCTCTCGTCCTCAGGAAACGCGCTTTCAAGTCTTGCTATGGCGTCGTGCACAAAGAAGGCGCTGGCGTCATCGGTCAAATCCGCCATCGCTTCGGCGATGGACTGTCGTTGCGTCACGCGGCGCCTAAAAGATTCTCGATCATTCAACAGGTAAGTCTCAGGATCCAGTAAATGCAACATCGCTAGAAATCCGTCTTCCTGGTGCAATACAGGTGTGCCGGACAAAAGCAGCAAGCGTGGTGTCCTAGTGGCCAGCGATCGGAGTCGGTCGTAACTTTGCCGGTCAGATGGATCGCTGCTAAATGCTCGCAAAGCAACGCGGTGAGCTTCGTCTACAACCAGCATCGTTGGGGTGTTGGACGCCCCCTTATCTGGAAAGGCGGTGTCCGTAACGATCCGCACGCGACGGTCTCCGCCTAAGAAAAATTTCCTCGCAATCTCATCTTCCCATTGCGGCACCAGGTGGGAAGGAACAACGATAAGCACTTGTGCTTGGTCGGGGTCGTCAATCACGTGTTGGCGGATTAGGATTCCCGCCTCAACTGTCTTGCCCAGCCCGACTTCGTCTGCCAGTAAGTAACGTTCAATCGGATCTGCGAGAACCCGCCTCACGATTGCGACTTGGTGTTCAAGTAACTCGATGGCCGAGGAAGCAAGCGCGGTCAAGCCTCCGTACGCCGCCCGCTGCGCTGCAATGTGACGCACGATTAACGAGCGTCCATCAAAAAAGAAGGGCGTGTCCGTCACTCGAGCCCCTAGATACTCGGTCGGATCGCCGATTGGACGGGACCAGCGAACGTAGAGTTGAGAAATCGGCACGCGCGTGTCTTGATCGTTAGGGAACCGAACATGGTAGTGATCCTCCCTTGCGCCGATGGCCTTCGCATTGACTAAACCGCCGTCGACCCGCCCCGCGACCCAGGCTTGCCGGACTAGATCGAACCAGAAGACGCGCGTTTGCCGTGGGAGTTCAATTTCTCGAACTGAAGAGACAGGCACATCGACCCGGCAGGTTTTTGGACCTGCTGGCGATTCGAAGTATTCGACTGCCGCCAATCCGGCGTCAACTTCTACAAGCTTGCCGATACCGTCAGCGCCATCCCCAACCTCGACGAATGTTGTACGTGTACTCATCTAATTGAGCTATTCAAATGTCCGCCTAGCAGTCTTTATCACCGGGAAACCTTCGCAACGACTTGGCGGGTCCTTTGACGGTGCCGGACCTGATCGCGACAAATTCTAGACGTTCAAGGTCCCCGCGCACCCTCTGGCCTAGCGCGGTAGTGCACAAGTGATGGGCCAAACCAAGTATCCGAGAGGAAAGTTCGGAAGCGGCCGGGCACAGGATATGTTCACCGAATACGCGCGAGCGTCCAACGACGCACCCCTTGCGCTCAAAGAATGTACGAGAGGTGCTCTCATGTTGCGCTCGGATCTCTTCATGCGCGTCCAGTAAATCGCGTCATGCCTGGCCTCGAAAGTGCTCAGCTTGAGTCATTTAGTGTGTTCGAGCCGAGCGGGTCACCACAATTGCGCGATATTGAACAAGCAAGTAATTAGCCAGCATTTTTATGTCTTTGGACGTATTTTGAATCTCATTCCACTTGCGTTGAACACCTGGGCCAAAGTCCCAGTAACCAGATGTCCACCGGCATACGTTGGCGAGCGATTGGAGGTCGCTATAAAAATGATCGTGGCTCAATTCGCGTTGTGAAAAAAATCGATCACCGATGGCATCCATAATGAATCCCATACTGACGATACCAGCACCATGGACAAGGCGAGAGCGCGCCGGAGGTAGATTCCAGGCCTCCTTAAATGTCTCGGCGGTTGCACCCCAGAAAGCTTTAAGCACGGTCAACATCGAATCAACATCGCCTGAACCGGTTTCGGGATCCCTGTACCGATAGAGCACGCCATCGCTCAAACTGTTCTCAAGCATCTTAAGAACAGAATTGTCTTGAACAACCCCCAGACCATTCGTTGCTGTGCGGATTTTTCCTTTAAAAGGAGAGTCCGGGTCATAATTCAATCGATTTGTGAGATGAGCTGGGAATCGTCGCTTCTCTAGTAGCAGAGGTAATTTCATCTGTGTAGTAGGTAGGAGTTCGTAAATGAGGCCTTTCGGAAGTGGCTTAGTGGAGTTGACAAGGATAAACTGTTCTTTCTGCTCCTGTTCATCCTTTGCGATAAATCCGGTAATGCAGATGGGGAATGCTTCGAGAGACGCTTCTCGAATCGCGGCCATTCTCTGCTGACCATCGACTATCCAGCCAGGCTTTTCGTAATCTGGTGCGGCATCCTCGACTGGGATTGAGAGTATCCCCGGCCGGCAATAACTGTCTTCAACGGAAGTCGTAGAGGGTTCGAACTGAACGCGCTCGTCAAATGCTATAACGATCGCATTCGGAATCATCGGGTCCTGCGATTCCAGGTATCTTCTGATTTCAGCGATGTGAGAGATGACCTCAGGTCGCTGATAGCCGTAGAGTCCACCTTCGTTCTCGCGCCTTATTCTCGAGACAGCAGCGAAAGAATGTACGTCTTTACCATTCGCGGCAAAGCTATATAGAACGCGATGCTCGCCCTGACGAATCTCCAATGCCGGAAAATGCAACGTTCGACCCATAGCCATCAATCAGGACCTCCATTCAAGCCAGCCGAATTCGTCACTGCTAAGTCTTCGATATCCGCCTGTGCGTTCAGATTTCGATGAAGCCGGTTGTAAAAGACGAAGAGGTTGTGAAACCCTCGACGGCGATTCCTTTCCGCTCCCCGGAATAGAACTACGTGTATACCTATGCGCCTACAAATATCACATTCGCAATTCTTCCATGGCGCATCGGTGAGTGTTTCTCGGTAGGGCTGCGCTTGGTCGCGATCCTCGTCGTATAACCGCGCATATGTCATCAGAGGCTGAAGAACATCCTCCACAGACGCCTCGCCTTTGTCGAACAGGAGGAGCACCTTCATACATTCTTGCTCCAACTTTCGAGCTTCCGCCTGATTGACTTCACCGGACAAAATCCTCTTGAGCAGCGAAGGATTTGCTTGAACTTGAGGTACCCTGAGGGCCGTGTACGTTCGATCTGTTGTGTAATAGTTGTCTTTCAGGTCCTTGAATGCTTGGAGCAGGGGAGAAGTGCTATCAAAGCTAACGACGCCATACCGACCGAACTCGCGAACGTGCTCACAGCGGGTGACACCGAGGAGGTGGAATTGCATGTCTCCTCGACGAACACCTTGTAGTCTCTCCAAACACGCCACAATCTCATGGGTTTTCAGCGGCACCATGCCGCCGAGTGCCACATACTTGTAGCCCATCTTCCGGAGTGATTCGACAGAGTAAGCGTAAGATTCAGGACTCCAACCTTGTGCCACTCCCAAGGGCTGGAACCGACTGCCACGGACTCCGTGCTCCTTCAGAAACTCAGCCGCGAGATCAAGAGTGATCTCCTGTCTGTTTCTCCACTCCGCAGGAGCGTTTGAACGATCAAGTATGGCGTTATATCCAAGAATTACGTGATCGACTGAAATCCCGTAATCGAAACCTAAATCATCGTAGAAGGAGATAACTTCTTGAACCGAGTATGGTGGATACTCTTGTCTCGCATACGAGAATGCCCCACAGTCCCCTAAAGTTTCGACAGTCGGATTTGTCAGTCGGAAGAAGCCGCGCACTCCCATGCGTTGGAGTCGATGCCTTTGCGCTAGGGTATAGCGACCAGTCTCGACCATAGCTTTGGACACTAGGAGTCCGTCAAATGGAGGAACGGAGAATTCCTCGTGCGCGTAGTGATCATCGCGATGACGAAGCCGAACAGCAGATCGCTCCTCTGTTTGAAAGTTGAAGCTAGGGTCGACCTGATCCTGGCTATCGGGAAAGAAAAACTTCATGCGTGACCACTCCTGCCGTGCACATAGGTCCGCACAAGGAGATTTGACAACAACCGTATATGTTGAGGGATGTTCTGAATCTCGTTCCATCTCATGTCGTCTAGTTCGCTCCAACTGCCTTCGGTCCAACTGCAGATGGGCACTATCAACCGCAACTCCTGCTGAACGTCACAAACCGCACCATTTCCGCGTAAATCAATCGAACCCATCACTCGATCCATCAATCGGCCCATTGCGCGAATTCCTGCTCCGTGCATGAGGCGGCTTTTGGAGGGCGGCCTTCCCCATGCTTCTGGAAAACTTCTCTTCACTGCGGTCCAGAACGCGATTAAGGTTGCCCAAATGCCATCAAAGTCTGTTTCGCCAGTTGCGATGTTTCGGTAGGCAAATAGGCAACCGGAAGGCGTCGATATACTGTCTTGGATCATCTTGATAATCGATGTGTCCGATACTACGGCTGACTTTTTCCGATCGTTCGGAGTGGAGGCTCGCGCAATTAGGCCGCGGAAAGGCGAGTGCGGCTCGATATTCAATAGATGGCACACCTCCGAAGGAATTTTCTTGGCCTCAAGGTTAGGGGGCAACGGAGTCGAAACTTCTGGCAGTAGTTCAGTGATGAGACCTCGCGGCAACGGTTTGGTATTGTTAACTCTCAGAAATTGATCACGTTGCAGCTCAATTTCGTCGGCGACAAAGGCATTGACGGGGATCGGCAATTCACGACGGCGAGACTTGGATATCGCGAGTGCCCTCTGCTGTCCATCCACAATCCAAGCTGGACGAGTGCCGTTGCTGAATATGGGGATTTCGAGAGTACCTGAAATGACTAAACCGTCTCTTCCATCTCTTCTCTGGGTAGGTGTGAACTTCACTTTGGACGAGAGCGCTAGAATCAAAGAATTGGGGAATATGATGTCGTCGCTGTTCAAATAGCTGACGATATCTTGGATGTGCCGCTTCACTTGGGGGCGCTGGTAGCCAATGAGCTTTCCTGCATCAGTTCGCGAAAGACGGGAAATATCAGCGACCGACAGAATCTCGCTGCCCGTCAAACAAAACACATAAAGGGGATGCCGATCGTTCTGGTGAATCTTTAGAGCGCGCCGACGAATAATCTTCTTGTGTCTCGAAAGTCTGCTCATTTTCTGCCCACGGCCGTTCGATAAAGATGGGCAAAGCGTGATTGCTCACACGCTCTACCGCTCGCGCGAAATTTCCCTAGCATCTTAGTGGCGGAAGTGGTTGCATGTCCTGCTGTGATCTCTCGCCTAATAAAACGTTTTACCTCGGCATTCGTTGACCGAACCCTTGATACACCAGCGATGTTTGGCTGTGCCCGCAGAAGAGTTGAAAGGTACCGCCTAGCCCTGGGCACGTCAATCTTCGAAGCCGTTGAATTGGCAATAAGATGGCGTGCAATTCGTGCGTTGAGGGAGACGCGAGTTCCACCAAGACAGCGCTGCAAGCGCGCGTCGCACGGAAGCAGGTGTGCGCTCAACGTTCCCAGTTGACGGGTACCAGCAGAAATGAGCATCAGTAAATTGGGGCTCCTAAGCTCCTTCGCCGCATTCTTGAGATCGTCTTCGACCGCAAGAAGGTAATCTCGTGATGCCACGACTAGTAGAGGATCATTTGGATGCATACGAGCTAGTTTCGCGAGGGATCTTGCAGATTGCGGACCTGGCCCTCTCCATTGCGCCAATTTCGTCCACCATTGATTAGCTGCGTTTCTTCTGTCTTTGCCTTCTGAACCATTAGTCACAGAATTAACGTCGTTTGCCGCAAAAGTCGCACTGTACGAGTGGACTCGACTGTGAGGGGAAATAAGTCCGTATCCTGCCGAGCAAATCCAGATCCTTGGGCTTCTACCGGCTCTTTTGGCGACTGAGGGTATGGATCGAACGACGGACCAATGTTCGCCGCAATAAAGAGCGTCTGCCAGGACAGCGGTGGCCCTACCGCGGGCAGTTAGCCGTCGAATCCAATGTTCTACGCGGTTGCCTGCCCTCCTTGCGCTCAATGTTCTGATCTCAAGGTCTGGCTCAGGAGAAATAGTTTTCCGGTTCGCACACGTAACCACTATATTTATCTTCTTGCCCATTCTTAGGTTTTCATGCGTGTGTCGCAATCCATGCCCCCTCGGACTTCTGGGGCTGCGCCTTTCGTCCCCATTGAATGCTTGCGAATGCGCCATGGTTATGAATGCTTTCATGGTTGAGTGCATGTACGCTGAACCAATCGATTCGCTCGTCGCTTTGGAGGGCGGTCGAAACGTTCCGAACCATATCTTCGACAAACACAGGGTTATCGAAGGCTTGCATTGTGACATGCCGCTCATCGGGTCGTTTCAGAAGTGGATAAACGGGCGCGGAGGCGGATCGTTCTGCGATGTCGATGAGTTCCTCGAACCACACCATCCTGTAGCTTCCTTGCCCATCTTGTATGGTGCGAACAAGGATCGTTATGTAGCCGCGTTGGTTGTGGGCGCCGTAGTCGCTGATAGCTTTACTGCACGGGCAGAGACTTGTTACGGGGACCTTAACGCCGAATATGAAGTTGTTCTTACTACCGTCTGCGACCGCATTAAACGAACACTCGTAATCCATGAGAGCAACAGCGCCACTGACCGGAGCTTTCCTCTCGATGAAGTACGGGAAGTTAGCCTCGACGTGAGCACTTTCAGCGCTTAACTTCTCGCGCAGGTCGCGCAATATGGCGGGAATCGTGTGCATCGTGATTTCGCCCCGATGCAGATTGAGAATCTCGATGAACCTGCTCATGTGGGTGCCCTTGAAGTCGTGCGGTAGGTTCACCGACATACTTAAAACAGCAACCGTGTGCTGCCTTTGATGATCACGGTCGAGTACGACAATCGGATATCGCAGGTCGGCAACACCGACCCTATCCAAAGCGACACGGCGTGCATCTGGCCGATTCTGCACGTCTTCCATTTACCCGGCCTCCTCCCCTTCGTAGATACAACCGGTGGTGCATGTTTCCCTAACGACTACACGCGAAAGCAAAGGTAGCTGCGGCCGCAATCTGTCCCATATCCATCTACAAAGATTCTCGCTGGTGGGGTTTGTTAGTCCGTCGACCTCGTTCAGAAATCGATGGTCTAGTTGTTCATGAAGTGGGCGAAACGCGTCTTTGATATCAGCGAAGTCAATAATCCAGCCAGATGACTGCTGGACAGGCCCTCGCACATGGATCTCTATCCTGAAGGAGTGGCCGTGGAGTCGGCCGCACTTATGATCGCGAGGCACATCGGGTAGTCGATGAGCGGCTTCGATCGTGAATTCCTTAAAGATGTCCATGGCGCCCCCCCTGCTACCTGATTCCGAGGAGTTTGTGAGTTTGCAAGCTCAACTTCCACTTGGGATGATGCAGACAATACTGCAAAGCTAGTTGGATGTTTCTGGTCAATTCCGAGCCGTCCATCGGTTGGATAAAGAAATGTCGGAACGGAAGATCATCAAAGTCTGCTGGCGAGAGTCCTTGCTGTGGGAACACTAGTTTTAGCTCGTCACCTTGACGAAGTTTGAGATGTGCTCCCGCTTTTGGACTTACACAAATCCAATCGATATGTCGTGGGGCTCCAAGAGAACCGTTAGTCTCAATAGCTATTTCACAGTCGGCCGCGTGAAACGCATCGACGAGCATTTGATTCAGTTGCAGTAGTGGTTCGCCTCCTGTGCAGACAACAAACGTCTTGAGTCCGCTGTCATTTGGCCATTTGGATACAACCGCGGCGACCAAGTCATCCGCCGTTTCGAAACGACCGCCACCATCTCCATCGGTGCCCACAAAGTCTGTATCGCAAAACTGACAAGTCGCGGATGCCCTATCCTCCTCACGACCTGACCATAGATTGCAACCAGAGAAGCGACAAAAAACTGCGGGACGGCCGGCATTTGCGCCCTCGCCCTGCAAGGAATAGAAAATCTCTTTGACTGCATAGCTCATGCGTTCGCTCGTGCGGCCCGGTACATAGTCGGATCGCTTAGTCCCGCCTCAACAAATCCCTTCTTTCGTAAAAGGCACGAATCACAGTCCCCGCATGCTTCGCCCGCCGGTGAAGGGTCATAGCAACTTAATGTCAAGGAATAATCCACACCTAGGTTGATTCCCGTGCGAATAATTTGAGCCTTTGACATCTTTATCAATGGCGCGTGTATCATGAACTGCGCAGTCCCTTCGACGCCCGCCTTTGTTGCCAAATTCGCTAAATGTTCGAAAGCTGTGATGAATTCAGGCCGGCAATCTGGATATCCGCTGTAGTCAAGGGCGTTGACCCCTATGAAGACGTCCTGGGCAGCGAGTACTTCAGCCCAGGCGAGGGCGAAGGATAAGAAGATCGTGTTTCGTGCAGGTACATATGTGATGGGTATTCCGGAACCGATTTCTTCATTGGAGCGGCCTTTCGGCACATCGATGTCGCTCGTCAGTGCCGAACCGCCGAAGCTTCGGAGATCAATATCAATGATGATGTGTTTCTCGACCTCTAGTGCGGCGGCTATTCTACGTGCTGCATGAAGTTCGACTTCATGCTTCTGACCATATCGGAAGCTGAGGGCATGAATGTCGAACGCCTCGGATTTTGCAATTGCTAAGGTCGTGGATGAATCCACGCCTCCACTCAAGAGCACCACGGCACGTTTCTGCATGAGTCCTCCTATCGAACCCCGTTGAATAGCTTCATCTGATTCCGGCTGGTTGGTTCAACGGGTTCAAGCCGATTTGCAAATTCTCGTATGGCCTCAAGTTCTTGCTCGTTGAACAAAACCCTTTTCCCCCGGTACCGTCTGCCATTGGGAATTCTTCCATCAGCTCGCCAACGCCAAAATGTGGTACGAGACACACGGAGTTCCTCGTAAATCTCGACCGCAGAGAAATAGCGAATGTTCTCGATTAGTACCGGCATTACGGCCGAATGGTTGCGGACCGTTGCAGTACGTTTCATAACGTTCCGCCCTGTTCCATCTTAGGCCAAAGCCCGGAAAACGCAAGCACTTGTACGAGAAAGGCTGTGGAACAAACCTTTGTGTCGGTATATGGTGGGCCTTGGAAAGGCAAAGCATATAACTCCAGGTTATATAACCGGGAGTTATCTTGTCAAGAGGAGGGTAGGGGCATTCACACGACTCCCGACTGGGCGCAGCAGGTCACGGCACTACGCAAGGAACTCGAGGAAAGCCAAGTGGAGTTCTCCAAGAGATTTAATGTGTCCCAGACTACGGTATCGTACTGGGAAAGTGGAAGGAAAGAACCATCCGTTAAGAACTATGTTCGTATGGGCAACATCGCCCTACCACCTGGCTGCTATTGGTTTTGGAAGCGGGCAGGGGTCGATATCGGACGCCTCAGAGATTTGATCGTGGAGGAACTTCGGTCCGATAAGAAATAGCACCGTGTTGGGCGACGATCGCTGGCGAATAACGCCACTACGATTCTGTCAATTCTTGCCAACGTTTGTCAGCGCGATATCTGGATGGTTTGGCCGCCCAAGAAATGCCTTGTATTCGCCACAGTCAAAACGCAGACCACATGCCGTGCACTGCTGTCGAAGTTCCTCGTCCGTTCTCTTGCCGAGTGGCCGAGTTTGTCTATCTAATGCTCCGCCTTCGATTGACGTCGGCATAATCTGAAATTGGAGCGTTGTTTTCCGCAGCAACCGAACCTGTTCGATCGTCCAGGCAACTGCGTCCTCAATCAGCGCCTCGTCTACTGCGACAGCAAGCAACTTCTTTTCACGCTTTGCTTCATTGATAAAAAACAATACACACCGACTCGGGGTTCGGCCAGTACGCTCTTTGAAGAGCGCAGCGTATGTGAGCAATTGTCGAACATAATCCGGTACAAAGGGGCTATCCGCCTTCGTACCTTTGTAATCCCAGATCTCCAGTTCACCAACCACGGCGCTCGTCGGCCTTTTTCCCACGCGCCCCTCCAACCTCTTGGAATTCAGCCACTCCCAAGTACGTTGGTAAACCAAGGGATTGCGTTGCTGGATCACCACATCTAGAACCCCGGTCAGTAAGAGTCTGCCCTTCCCGCCGAAGTCCCCTTTAATCAACTTTCGGACAGTTCTCAATTCGTATTCAGTGTGTTGGGCTCCCTCAACCGCGGCCTGAACAATTGGATCCATCCCTGACACAGGAAAAATGTGATTAAGGACTCGATCGAGTGTGTCCTTCTTCGAGGTAAACGCGGTTCGAACCCCTCGGGCCCAGAGCACGCGAAAGTGTTTCGCGAGTTGAGCCTGCAATTCGTCTCTGTTCGCGTGTGCACGCTTCTCGCCGAAGACGCGTGTCAGCCACTCCATCGAGTGGTGTACCAGTCGGCCTTCCATCGCCTGAACCTGCTCATAAGGATTAAAACCTGCGTACCTCTCGTAGGACCACGAACGCGGACAGCGGCGATGCGAAAGCAAATCGCCCGTATACGACACCTCAATAACATCGTTCGTCATGGGCCCTCCAGCACTGAAACCGATGGAGCAAACCTGTGTCTCTGACGAGGCCGCCTGGAAAATATCTTCTCTATAGCAGGATTGAGTGCCATGTACGGTGTTTTGTCGGCGGGATCATGCAGAATCGTTAGTGACTGCTTTGCTCTTGTAATTGCGACGTAGACCTCTCGGTCTCGGTCGGCGAGTGCTAATCGTTTCGTGTCAGAGTCGTTTGTTCGAAGCTCGTTTCCTGCTAGCGAGAAACCTATCCGCTTGCCGCTGAATAATCGCGTTCTCAACGCTGGAGCGAGATCAGGCGCTCGGCCGGTTCCCGCAACATAAATATGATCGAATTCCAAACCTTTTGCCTGATGAAATGTGAGCATTAATACTGCATCCTCCTCAAATGCTTCAACATCCGGATCGTCGATGGTGTAGTTCCGCAGATACGCGCCAAAATAACCGAGAAAGTTCCAGAACCGACCTGGCCATTCGAACTTATGGCCTCGTTTCCGCACCTCCATCGGCTCATCGAGTGATTCCATTGACAATCGCGTTGGCGCAATATTTGCCTCCAGCAGTTGGGTGAACATCGCCTCCCTGAAAAGTTTCATCGTGAACCCGGTGTTCCGAAAGAAGGGTAAGGAGAGCAAACGAGCAACAAATCCCGTTAGAGTCAATCGTCCTCGCTGGCCAACCGGTACCCTTAACAACGAGGCTCGAACTCCGTCCACGAAATCCAACACCGCCTTCCGGTCGGGTGCCGGGCTGCCAATGTCGCCTCCCTCACCCTTTACAAACCACTTCTGGTAGCTAATGTGATTGTCATTCACTGCAAACGGGGGCCTGATTGCCCTCGCGCTGTTCGCCCTGTCGTTACCCATCGAGGCCCAAACCATTATGTTCCGACCCTTCTTTCCCGCAGGCGCTATCGACACCGGATCAATCAAATAGGAGAGCAGACCTAACAGCATAGCAATCGGTGACTCTGCATGCCCGGCAGTCTTGTTGCGCGGGTTGTATACGCGCAGACCACGCTTCTCCATGGCAGACCGGAGCAAATGGGCTGGAGCAATCCATGAACGGCTTTGCCGCTCGCTTGTGCTGAATATGAGCACGGCCACCGAAGGAGGTGTTTTTCGTCCTGGCTTCGGCGGTCGCCCCACTCTGAGTTCATGGAGTTCTTGAGCTACCACATCGCAGATGTTGGCCCAATCTCCCCGGAACAATCGAACGGGGGTACCGGTAGCAGCATCTTCCTCGGCATCGATCTGTTTGCCCAGTGAAAGTCTGTGTAGCACTGTATTGCGCTTAAATCGTTGACTAAAATCGACAATCGATTTCGTGCTCCGATAATTCACGGCCAGGCTTTCTCGCCGAAACGGAACATTCGTTTGACGGCAGTACGGTTCCAGGCCGTGAAAACACTCTATGTCCGATCCTCTGAATCGGTAAATCGCCTGATCGTCATCACCGACAACAGTCAGTCTTGTCGTCGGATTGAGTAGCCAGCGAGTATGGATTGCAAATTGGATGGGGTTGCTATCCTGAAATTCATCCACAAATACATGCTGAAAGCGAGCAATCAGCATCTGTTGTCGTTCGAAGAATCGTTTTTGAATCGTCGCAAAATCCAGGATGTGGTGTTCATCAAGATATCTTTCCCATCGTCCTTGCAATTTAATTAGCTCACCCGTTAACCCTGGTGGACCACAGACCTTCTGCACGCCATTGGGAATGCTCTCCGCACTACATCGAGGTATCCACGTCTCGATATGTTGACTCAGGAGAGCCATCAAAAACTGTACGCGGTCCATTAGATTTGAAGGCCAATTCGAGGTATCCCAAGCGGCGCGAAATAGAGCTACTAATTTCGAATGATCCATCAATCTGTTGACGAGTCGTTTAGGACCGACATTATTGAATCCCAACGTAAAACGATGCGTTCTCGCTATACGAAGTGCCGTCTCTGCTTCCTCTACCAACTGCGTCCCTGCCTCCAAATATACCGTGTCGAATTCTGACAACAATTCATCGCAAAGACTATGAATCGTGCCGACCCGAAGATTATGTACTTGTGGATCGCTGACCAGAATCCCGCGGGATGCCGCCTCTTTCAAGAATTCATCGCAACGCTCTACGACCCGAACTTGCAATTCCGTTGCAGCGCGATTTGTAAAGGTTGTTACAACAATTTGATCTGAAGGAGTACCGTTCACTAGCAGTTCAAATAGCACTCGCCATACCAACATTTCCGTCTTGCCTGAGCCGGGCCCTGCAAGAATTTGTAGGACTCGGTCAGTTGGACGGACCTCAATGACTGCGCGCTGAGGGCCTTTCTTCGGCAGTCTGGCTCGCCCCAAGGCCTCGAGGACCTCACTGACAATGCTGAAATACGTTTCCGGGTCTACGACGCGTGTGGCCGCGTTTATGGATTCGGCCATGGAAACTACCTCTACAGTGAGAACGCGAACACGATAAATGCATTCGATGGATCGACTAGCGCGGCTAAGTTACAGAGTCCCAGACTCCGGAAAGTCCTGAGAGGATCTTGAACAATACTGCATTCTTCCGAAAATGTCGGTAGGAACCGGCCCGATCCGTCCATCGGCAAGCATATTAAGGCCTTTTCGGCAGAAGTTACATGCCATACAGCGCTAGCGCCTGCTCGACCCGTGCTAGATCAAAATTACGGGTGCGAAGAACTTCAATGTAACCCAATTTATCGCCCATGCACAGCTTGTGGTCTGCCTGCAGTTTGTAGCCGTGGCACGTTCCGCAGATACATTCTAGGTTCTCCCGGCGATCTGGATTGCCAGCTCTTAAGCGCCGAATGAGCCGGGCCGGCACGATGTGGTCTACATGGCGCCGAACGCCAGATTGTTTGAAATCCACTCCACAGGAGTCCACCTCGCACTTTCCACGCAACGCAGAACTTCGATGCTTCTTCCATCCGTTCCGTGACGGGCGCGGACCAGGCCACTTGCGCTCCACGCGGCTCCAGCATACTGGTCTTTCTTGGGTACTGAAGCGGGACCCGCAATAAACACATCGCCGGTGGCGATATGAATTGTGGCCGCGGTAAACGGTCTTGAGCACTTCTGTTCGTCTGTCGCCGCAA
>Ga0335072_10002594_pt1 | contig 27908 bp, 22 predicted proteins | sample Lox_Sample_21_FD_206725 | JGI IMG/M metagenome (GOLD analysis project Ga0335072, IMG submission 206725) | Soil microbial communities from Loxahatchee National Wildlife Refuge, Florida, United States - Lox_Sample_2.1 | ecosystem: Environmental > Terrestrial > Soil > Wetlands | place: USA... | reverse complement strand
TGCATGCCTCTACAGAAGTTCGTCATCTTCCTGCGATGCAAGAAAGGGAGGAAGGGGAAACGCTCTGACACCGGGGCAGCGGAAACCTTAGTCGAGCCTCAAAAGATTCTAATATGCGTATCATTCGGCCGCCTGCAATCTTCCTTGTCCTGCACGAGTGCGGGGTCCTTTGTGGACTTGTGCAACCCTGTTGAAATGGCGAATCTGATTGTGCACGAATCATGCGCACGATCGTGAGTAGCCGAGTGGCTGGGAACATCTTGAGTCGTTGCAAGAGTCCATTCATGCAGAAGTGAATGCTTTACTTGGGCATGGGAGATGACATGCTGAAATCTTGCCGTGAAACATTAGCTAAAAGAACCGCCTACGGTCCTTGCAATCGCCAATCAGATGCCTGGCTTACTCGGAAAAACAGTAGGCAGAATGCTAGGCGGTGCTGAAGAGATGTATTACACAGGTGTCATTCCAAGTGTGAGGACTATTGCCTCAGTGGCCTCCCAGTGGGAGGGCCCACAGTAGGCGAAGCCTCAGCGTTGCTGGCCCTTCAATGGTACGAATCGGGCCGTCGCCACCATTATGCCTACATGGTGGGACTTGCGGACGAACCAGCATCGACAGATGGCTTAAGTTGTTGCCCAAAAGACGTAGAGCGATCCAAGCCCCAAGATATAATCATAAGCGAGAGTGCTAACCGCTGGAACATCATTGAGAGTCCTAAAGCCTTCCCAGATGGCGCTCTTGTGGTTATCTTCAAGCACAACCCTGTACTGTTTGACATACAGGACTGCTGTGCAGATGAGTATCATCTTCCATGCAGGCCCATATGCCTCGTACAGAGTTCCCTTAGAGGTTGATTGGCCCACCGGCGTCCGCCATGAGAGCTTCGGGGATGGTGTGAGGACAAAATAAGGTGCCAAAAGTAGTGTCCTTGTTGCGAGAAGTGTTGGAAAGAACCATGCCGTGCCTACATTGACCGGTGCTTGAGATACACTTAGGAAGTAGGCCAAGAGACTGACTACCTGCAGTAATGGAGTAGTGGCGTACACCTTCTTCTCTGTCTTCGGAGGTGGCGCAAGGAGGAGTGCGAGGCAGAACAGGTTCAGCGTAAAAGAGACCGGTAGAAGTTGATCCAACAAGAAGTATGCCCAGAGCCTAGGGATGTCGCGCTTGGTGCCTACGACAATCAGAATGACTCCAAAATTGACGTGGCATTGTTGAGCTTACCTTCGATGGCCATGAAAGTGTTCCATCCAATGGATAATAGCAGTGCCTGCTGGGTCCACCAAAATCGGATTGGGTCATTGCAGAGGACCTCGGCGAAGTCTTGGAAGAGCGTTGTTGACTTCGCCCATGTCCAGATGTTTGAGTAGAAGCTCGCATTCGTCAGACCCTTCAGTGCCGCGATAAAGGTCCCCGGTAAAGCAATGTTTATGCCCGCTGCCCATTGAGCGTAGGAGTAGATTAGAACATTGAGGATATGATAGGCCAGGGACGAGAAGCTAATGGCAGCAAACGAGGCAAAGGTGAGGATCAAATTAGAACGGTGAATTGTATTTGCCTTGGATCTCGAGAATGTTCCGTAAGCTTTGGAGAGATCAGACAGGATCACCCATGTGAGGCCGACCGCGGTGACAATGTATGAGAAGAACACGATAGCACCCAACACATTCTCAGAACTATGTTCCGCAAATGTAGACATGGTGGTTGGCACTTCCTTCGGTGTAGGCTTTGAGAGGACAGGTCAAACAAACAGGTGGCGCTTTGCGTTTATCATATTCCTTGGCGGGCAGAAATCTGCTCCGAGCCCACCTGGCACTCACCAATCTGACGCCGCTTTATCAGCACCGACTGGTGAACGCGAGTGAATACAAGATGAACGAGGTGAGTCGTAAGGTTGAGGACGGGTGGGGCCTGCCTCAACACTACCCCTCGCTCAGCGCTCAAACTGGCCTTCCTCGATTTGTCAAACCTGGGCTCCCTCTTATTTTAGTGGCCTTCCAGAGACTCCTCTTGCGTCGCTATGGCGGAGCCACCGGTTTCCTACTTAAAGCTCGCGGTCCCTACCGCTTCCTGGGAGATGAATGGCGTATTTGAGTCTGCCAGCTGCGCTTGTTTTGCTTGTCGCGATCGCTCTCTCTTTGAGCATCCTTTCTTTCCACCGCCGCTTCCTCCGCCGCATTACCGCCATTGCAAGAAAGAAGGTCATTGGAGACAAGCTGAGCGCTCGTGCTAAAGAGAATGGCTTCGAACTGTGGCGCCTATTCGCAGTTTGGTCGACTACCAAGTACCTGTCCCTCGAATATAATGTACCTGCTGTTCAGGCCCACCTGAAGTAGGGAGCCCATCTGGCACTAGATTATGTGCGACAAGTGTCTCAGTGCCCGTAGCACTGCTGAGGTCGTCACCAAGGAGGTCCGCATCGATATTCATCGCGTTCGAAGTCACAACTTTTGGCCGTGGAAGAGGAAAAGTCTGTCATGAGCGCGCAATTTCATTCATGAGCCTGCTGGCCCCGATCTATACCATCTACGGGCTACCCTACACCACATTTGGCCTAGGTGTGTGCCACACAGGCCAGGCTGGCCGGCGCAGAGCCTCGGTCGGTTGGGATCACTGGTGTCCCATCTTTTTTTGGCAATCGGGCCCTCCCTCATTCGCCAACGTAGATTGAATTCCCAGATTAGAAATGAGGACAACCAAACCTAAGCCCTAAGCTCACGGAAAATCTGAATTGCTCAGCATTCGTATCTTCTCACTCCCGTTGGAATCTCCGGAAGGCAGACTCTCTTGTGAACTCTCTTGATTCTCGGAGCTTGAGGCTACCATCGTTCTCTTGCCTCCTTGACCCGTGCTACGAGTCTTGGCCTCCAGCTTCTTGTCCAGACAGCGCCAAATGGCCCACACAACTCCCAACACAGTAAATGTGGAAGGAGCTGTGATTGCAAAATACACCCATATCGTTTTCCCCACGCCCCAGTTCAAAGGAAGCAGGGCCAAAAAAGCCTGGGATAATAAGCACGTGATCGACCTCTGGAGAAGATATTGAACCTTACCGCTATAATAGTACCCGGCAAGAAAACAGCTCCTACCCCGGCAATAATCTTCATGGCAACACCGTCCCTGCGGGCCGCAGCTGCTATTTGTTTCGAGTCCATGGCGGTCTGATGTGAGAGAGCAATGTCTTGCTGTGCCACAAGACTTGTGGCGATCCTGATATGATACTCAAGTCTTGATGATAGGTTCTTAACCTCGACATTCATGTACTTCAAAGAGCTTTGCATGAGCTTAACTCGGTGTTCGAGGCGTTTGGGAATTGGGAGAATTGAGGGATCCAAATCAGCTTCCGCGCAAGCTTCTACAAATTCTAGCATGAGTCTAATTCTTTCAATCAATGTATCGAATCTCCCAAGGAACCTGTAGCCTTCGGTCAACTCAAAATTGAGTGAGCGGTAATCTCTGGGGGTTGATTCTTCCGCTCTACTTCTGCCGTGTTCTCGCGTTTCAACGCCGTTGGGTTTCACTGATGGCGTTACTAATTTGATTTCCTTCTCCACACTCTTGATTCTTTTGAGTCCTTCCCCTCGCATGGCTCGGGCTTTGTCCATCAAAATCTCGGCCATGAGAACGGGGATTATGAAAGGATTGGGAACTCGACGAAATTCATGTTGAATTCGTTTAGACCATTTCGCAATATGTTTCCCGGATATTATGCAGCCGCTTGTTACGTGTGAGCTGCAGTCATAGGAAAGGATGGCGCCGATTGTGTATGTGAGTACACCACCTCCGATTAGGATGTCTGGTTCAATTGTTAGTAAGTCAACGGCTTCGAGAGGACCAAACAACTCGAAGCGGCAATATGGCGTAGGAAATTGCAGGTGGAAAGTTTTGCGCTTAAAAGAAGGGAAAAAGAAAGTTGTAAGAAAATCAAGCCATACTGATCTTGTTGCAGTCATCAGAAACGAAGACTGCGGATCCACCAGGATAGAGAGCATGCCATAGTTCGTCCACGGGAGGAAACTCCCATTCGAGAAGCAGATGATTGAAGGTGTCTTCCTTCATCGGAAATCCTGGATCTGATTCTGTCGGATTCTCTACCACCAGTAGACGTAATCCTCCGACTAGGTCAGTTGACTGCGGCGGTTTTCTAAGCCATTCTGCCACATCGGATTCTTTTACGGGTATTCTTAGTTCCTCAAGCTCCGTTCCTTTGTTGCCTTCTTTGGGAATCCATTCTTCGATTGCGTAGCAGCACCCGTTTTCCATCCCCTCAAATCTGAGGGCAAATGTGAGGCTGTGTGGATCCTCTGCCGCACCGGTGGACCCGTTTTGATCGGAGTTTGCGAGAGTCATGTTGCAAATAAAGAGAGTGGAGTGACCGGCCTAAGAACAAATAATCTTGACCAGAGGAAGGAAAAGATGAAACTGCGTGAAGCTCGAAAATGAGAGAAAGGACGTGTACGCATATTAGACTTTCAAGTTTCTGACTCACCGCTTTTCATTGATGAGGTTGAAGGCCCCTGCGCGCTCTTGTGAGGCAGCCACGGACAGCCACCAGAAGAGTAGGCGCCAGCTGAGAACGCCTTCTGGCCCGTAATTAGCGTACGCCCATAGCTAATAAGTAGGCAAGTAACTAGTCGCCCGTCTGTCACAAATTTTACCTTAGACCGTTGGTCAAGAAATTGTGCTGAGCTACCTGCTGTGCTGGGGTACCTGCTGTACTGGGACACCTGCTATGCTAGGACACCTGTGCTGGACTGGGGACACCTGCTGTGTTGGGACACCCTGTGCTGGGCTGGGCCACCTGCGGGATGGCTCGGGCGGCCTAATCCGGGGCCTTATCTGACTGACGCCCAACCCGGTTGTGGCGCCTTAGTCAAGGGGTACGGCTATGCATCGTACCCCCTTTGCTAATCATCACACCCCCCTTTGCACCCCAGGGATCGCTAACGCTCTTGGCGCTTGATTTCACCTCGAAAATAGTGACAAGAGCGTCACCGAAACGGCGGAGACATAAGGACACATGGGGGACAAATCAATAATTTCTCCGCATCGTCCCAATTCACTTATCTCATGGGCGTGCCTCTCATGGGTGTGTGTCTCACGGGCATATACCTTATGGGTGTGCATCTCATGGGCGTGTACCTCATAGGCATGCGTCTCAGGGGCATATAATTCATGGGCATGCATCTCACAGGCGTGTAAAGCCGGGAGCCAGTACCAGTGAACTCTAAGTAATAGGCATGTCGAACATTCAGATAGCTTCAATGCTAGTACGATTAAATGCAGAGCAATGGGTTGATGGTAGGTGGTTGCTACGATGATTTTTGCGAATCGAACGGCGAAGAAATTTGATTTGTCCCTAAATGTCCCTCTCGGCGTATCCATACCAAGAATTCGACATCTCCATTCACGATTTGAATAACATCTGAGGCACCGGTTAAGTAATGTTGGCTGGTACACATCTCATGAAATCGAGATGCCGGCGAAGATATTGCTGGAGACAGCCTTACCAGCGTAACAGCGACAGGCATTGGTTCAGGTGCCGAGTCCTATGCTACGTACGAATCTGTTGGACAGCTAATCTACAGGATGACTTGACTCACGTCTTGCTGTTGCATCCCTACGGTCTCGCCCTTGGCTTCGAGGTAGGGCTCCTCTTAGCTAATACTGTTAGGGTCTTCCAGGGTTCGTTTTAGGCGGGCTGACTTCTTTATCCCCCGGCAGAGCTTCGGCTTACCCGCCTCCGGCGCTAGTCGCGTGTGGTCAGGGCGTCTTCGCCCTAGGCCCAGAGAAGAGATTTCTGTTCTTTGGCAAGGAAAAAGAATAGGTTCACCCCTCACTTACCCCTTCGACGCCACTTTTACTAGCACCGATCCTGTGGGGTGCAAGGAGAGTGGAGGTGAGTCACAGGTGGGCCTGCCTCGCAATCCATCGCTCGAAGCTCAAATGGCCTCCGCTGCCTGCGAGATGAGCTGTCATATTTGGGCTAGCCGAGACGATTATCGCGCGAGGGGGACAAATTCGAACTTTCCTAATCTTAGACTGGCTTTGACTAACTTTGACTAGGGGAATGCACGGTGCCATCATACCAAACGAACCCTGAGACCTCGACTTAGAATGGGGCCCGTAGCAACGCCAAAATCAATTCCCTCCCTTTTCCGTACCACCAAACGATAACACCGACATTGCCACGACCCTCACTGCGCAAGGTATTCCAATCTCCGACCGAAAAGTACAAACTATCTTCAGAGGATGGCCTTTGATGGAAAGAGCTACCCGTCGCCCAGTTCACTATGACGGGCGTCCCAGATCCTATTGCCTTTAGCAGTCTGGAAGCACATACTATGGTTGGGTCGTTGTGTTACCGACAAAGCGCAACCTCTGGAGGCTGTCGTGTTTGATACCGATCTGATCGATATAAGAGGGTTTATTGCTCCAATGAGATAGTGCCTCACATTTCCGCAGTGGAGTGTGCGTTTCCACACTGTTCACAGATTCCGGCAGCAATCCCCTGATCATTTCACCCGCCTTTGTTTCATGGGACCTGGCATCGGTGCTGGATGTGGTGAACAATCCCAGTGCTCTACATAGCGACCATGGGAAATGCGGCAATAGGAGAAAGGGTGACCTATCATCTCTAGCAACACAAAGTACTGGCTCACTGGGCGCAGTTAAGGGGATCGAGTCCGAGGATCCTCCCAACATACATTCAGAGACGCTTCACAAAGGGTGGGAAAGTGATAATCAGGGGAACAGTGAAGATGAAGGCGAGCACTGATCAAACGAATGTATTGAGCTATCTGAAATCACAGTAGTGACTGTGAACGGTTGTGGCCAGTCTATCTCAGCCCTTCCCCCCCCGTATAGGTCGCATTTCAGTTGCTACTCGCCAGTTCGTACGCTCGTACGGGTTCAGCTATGCAGAGGTAGCTGTGGGTCCAGCTGGGCAGGTCCCAGATGCCGAGGCAGGCCTCAGGCGGCAAGACGGCCTCAGGCAGCAAGGCGGGCCCTGTGTACCTATATAGACATCCACTTCTTCTCAGGTAGACGGAGGACGAGTTCATCCATCTCGATTTTAGGTCAGATTCTAATCGCAAGCTCGCCCTGCGATTAAAACACGTGACCTACGTCTGACACACGAGTCATCCCGACAACTTACGGTATATACGTGTTAGGAACGATTAGCGAGGGCGAGATCATTACCATGGTGAGAACGTGTGGATAAATGCGCATACGACTACGTCAGCGGCTGCTCCTCGCAGTAGCCGGCTTGTGCCCCCGGATACGTCCCGGTACGCGAGGGGAACGACTATTGGCGTCATACTATGCCAAGCTTGCCAAGAAACCCACCGACAAGAACGGGTGCGCCGATAATTGTTACAAACCCCCCCACCTTGATAATCGTCGTATCCAGGCTTCGGAAGTAAGACCGATCGAGATCGGGCGAATACCCGATGCCTTGCGAATTTCGCGTTTTTGGATCGGTATAGATACATGCACGTCTGTGAGATGCGCGCCTGTGAGGTACATGCCCATAAGATACACGCCCGTAATATGTACGCTCATAAGGTAGACGCCCATGAGGTGCATGCCCATGAGGTGCATGCCCATGAGATTCACACTCGTGAGATGCACGCCTGTGAGGTACATGCCCATGTGACACACGCCCGTGAGATGTGCGCCCATGAGACACGCGCCCATGACGTATATCCTCATGAGATGCATACCCGTGAGATGCACTTCCAGGATCTGGGTGAGGTTGTCGGGCTTGTACGGTGGTGTGAAGAGCCTACAGTAACGCCGTCTAAGTGCTAGATCTTGGAATAGTACGGAATACTTCTACAGTGGTCTATTGTATGACAGACACTAATCTGTCCCTCAAGGCCGGAGATCTGGGAATGCTCTACTAGTAAGCGAAGTGCAGCTGTACTGCCCCACAATGGTGCGCTGTATCTCCGCTGTTGGACAGATGGTCTTGGCATTCGTGAGATGCACGCATGAGATGTACGACCATAAGGTGCACGCCTATGAAGTGCGCGCTCGCAAGATGCACACCCGTAAGATACATGCTCGTGAGATGTACGCCTGTGAGGTATACGCCCATTAGATGCACGCTCATGAGTGTGGCTTTTTCGCTGAGGTATGAAATGTCAAAGGACGCTGAGTGGTAACTTGGCACTTGGGCCACTATTCTGCGCGGTAAAGAGTGTCTCCGAGATCAGCAAGAGCTGGGGTGCGACGATCATCAAGGGAAGGGGCGACGATTATCGGCAGGGGGGTGCGACGTATAGCCGCACCCCGATAAGAACCCGCTGGACGAGAGAAGGTGTGATTCATCTCTTCAGCGTTCAGTCTCCGTACATAGTAGAGCTGAAGCTATCATTACGCGCACAACTAGCATGCCAAACGCATGCGAGGCACATGCACAACCCATAGAGAAGTCTATTGTCAGTCTAACCCTTCGGCTCCGCTGGCAATTGGGCTTCGAACTGATCTCTGCTGGCTACAACTAAGCAGCCTAGAAGAAAAGGAACTGAACACTCGGTGACGGAGTTGCTATGAGAGGCACCCTGATCGTCAGAGTGGGGCTTGCGCCCAGGTACGGTGGGTAATAGAGAGGGCTTCCCTGAAACCAAACTTGTCAGCCAATTCTTTGAGCACGTCTAATTCCAATTAGCCCACACAATTGATAACCTGCGTTACGTAGTCACTGCAAGGTTCAGACTGACCCAAGAAGGATATTGACCTATACTAACTAGTAGATAGTTAGCCCGCCGGCTTTAGCTTCGTTGCAAAGTAGTCCAAGATATAACAGCAGAGTAGTGTCTGGTTATCATGACGCCAACAGGAGGGACATAATTGGCTGTCTTAATGCTGCACCAGGAACAGTAAGCGCTCCTTTTAGCCCATCAATAAGGGCCTGAGTGGCGGGGTTGGGGTGATAAGTAACCAACCTATTGCGTGGGTTGGGACACAATCGCGCACGGGCCCTCCACCCGCTTGACTGCGTGGTATATTATTGGCGTCATATTCGTTCAATGAGAGCGATCTTGCACGTAAGTCAGCGTTTCTGCAATGATCAAGATGTCATCTCCCCAGGTGTGGCTCCGCGACTGCACGGCTTTATGCAGCGCGAGTCAGGTAACCCTCGAAAAGGAGGAGAGGAATGGCATTTCCAGATCGTGGTGATGGAACAAGCTTTGTAGCGACAGGGTCGAACTTGGCTAGAGGGGCCCAAGCGCCTGGCTTGTTTGCGCGGAGAAAGCGTACCCAAAACCAACCCCGCACAACCCGCTCCTCTCTTCCGCCTTTCAGAGGCATCGAAATTGAATTCAGGCCAAGATGTGGCCCTTTATCCAAACCTCCACGGAGTTGCAATGCACGGTACGTCGCAAATCCCGGTGGAGGGATATCTTGTGCTCGTATAAGAAAGCATGGCCAATCGTGATCGGTTCTGTGTCATGTACACTGACGCACATGATGCCCAACCTGAGATAGGCCGATAGTCCTCTCCCCCCTTTTCAAATATTCCAGAGAAGTTATAGGTACCAGCATTCTGCTGCAGCCTGGGAAATTCTTAAACGAATAGCTGTGCTCCATTTGAGACTTCCAGTCGCAGTTTACTTATTCACTCAGTACAGAAGCCAAAGAGAGGGTCTCTTGTCAAATGAGCCATTCCAGCGATGGTATCAAACAATGCGCTGGTGCAATTCCTTTGGGTCAACAAGGACACCCAATCCCAGTCATCTCCACACAGCACGGACATATCTGCTTCAATCAATAGTCACACTCAGCGCTGGCGCTCACGTCAAATCAGGCAGGAGAAACAGCGCGAACTTTGGCAGAAAACGGCCGCAGCCAGAAAGATCGTGGCGGCCGGCTCGGTGACAAGGCAAGAGGGCGTCTCCTACAACCGTTCAATATCTCCTGAGGTCGATCCTGGAAGGCATCCGCATGAAGATCTTCGTCTCCTTCGCCCGATCATTGAAAAAGGCCGAGCAGCGGATCCATTCGACTGCACAGCAATGCGACTCGACAGCGACATGTTTCACTTGATTCATTTCTATCTCAATTCCACAAATCATCGAGATGTGTCCACTGACATTTTGAAGCATAAGGTTTCTGGCAATGCTGCGACTTGCAGTCCTGCGACAATTGTATCCAGCGCTTTGTCGGATGAGCTCAACATGTTTTCCCTGCTCGCTTATGTTGCCACGAGTGGTGTCATGGATGACACGCGATCGGGAGGGATTGGCAGCCCCCGCAGCGCATACTTCGTGCAGAAAGCTCTATCTCACCTCCAAAAACGATTGCGCTCTACCAAAGCTGGGGGTTTCGAGCTGCTGCACGCTGCTGCACTTCTTGGAGGGACCGCGGTCCACCGCAACGAGTTCGACGCCGCAAAGATTCATCGGCGAGCAACAAAATATCTCGTCGACACTATGGGAGGCTTTCAATCTATTCCGCCGCATCTTGTTGGGCCTATACTGGGTCTGGATCTCTCTCTTTCCGTGTCCACCTTGAAACAGCCGCTTTTTGATTTCACAGGCCCAGAGTATCAAACTTTTAGCCCCCCGCGGCCATGGACGGCCAATGACACCCTCAAGTTTCTTGGTGTCGTGAGTCAGAATACAGCCTCGGTTCTCACGATGGACAAACGCTTAAGGATGTTCGTTTGGAATCTGATTCGGATAGGGCAAGTGCTGGAATGTGCGTATAAAGATCCAGAATCGTCCATGAACGCATTTTGGGTGCCAACGAAATGTGCAACCATGATCCTAAGCTTACTCTCGACCATTGGGGAGCGAGATGACGATAAGCTGCCTTACAAAGGGACACAGGCAGTGAGTCCTCTTTCACTCGCCGCCGAGCAGCACATGGTCAAGCCACAGCACGTCAGGCTTGAAGTGTCGAGAATGACCCTACTCATGTGGGCCATGTGGGTTGGTGCGATCCCATTGAGCAGGTCAGCAGACGCCAAAATTGCCGCCAGCTTTCGAGACTACGTACGATTTATCCCCAAATTTGACGCGTCGCTGCTCTCGAAGTACAAGGCTACAGAGTATGGTATACTGCGCACAGCTATTGAAGAATGGAACAGGACTCTCAATATTCTAGCTCAACAAAGGACTGCTGATGAAGATTGGGTCTTCTCGCGACTGTCCAATGTTATTCGCACTATGGAAGTGGCCGGAGACGTGCAACTCGGCGTATACATGGCTCAACTACGGCAGAGCGTAGATAGTCACGTGCAAAAAGAAAATGAGGAAGGGGTGTCTTCGACAATTCAGCCGAATGAAACTCTTGTTCGCTTTGTCCCGGCTGCTGCCGCTACTTCGCCGGACCGCAGCGCGACGGAGGAAAGTGGGGAGATGGCATCGCTAGACCACACCTGAGGAAATCCCCTATCAGCTGAGCGGCAAGCAAAGGGAAGGGAATTAGCTTTTCCAGAATGGGCAAAGAGTGCAACAATTGTCGACTGTTGTTACATATGACATCGGCGATGCTGCCTTTGCAGATCTTAAGTTAGGGGTTTTCCGGGGAGGGGCCTTCTTCCCAACAAATCAGGTGCAAAACTAGCTTCGATGTGAAAGGTGTCCCTCAACATTAAACAGGTGCAATGTAACAGCGGCTCTAGGTACAGTAATTTGACGTGAGACAATCTGACACCAACCTCCCCTCCACCTTTCCATCGCAGGGATGTTGGCCTAGTCTAGTGAATGAGACAAGCAAGCCATGGCGTCAACAGACAACATTCTAGTGGCCCTCCGCCCTTTTTCCAGAAGGGGCTTCTAGAAGCCGTCTGTGGAAGGCCAGCCATTAGGCGCTAAGCCCCTAGCTTTCTAGGCCAAACCCCGCTTAGTGTGGATATCTTCAACTGGCTAATGCTTTGCATCATGTGCAGCCCTGCAGCTCAACCCAAGCGTCCCCTCCTAGCTACATGAAGCATGATCGACGTGCCCATCATTCCGATCTCAGCTGACTTGGTCCCAAGAGTAGTAAGCATGGGGCAATGCTTGGAAAAGGCCTTACCCTTTTCAAGCCCCTAGATTGTAAAAGCTCGAGAAATCATGCAACATTGGCCGCTGCAAACAATGCAGTTGATTGCCGTGTGGGTGACCGGCAAGAGATTTGGCCATTCGCGGAACACATCATGAAGTACTTGCCAACAATCGAAGGTTTTGTCCTTTGCGCGACTCGTGGCAAGTAGCCTCAAATTTCGGCCTAGTCACTAAAATCCTGTTGTGTGACACTGATGATTTGAGATTGGAGCTAGACCAGAGACTGTAGCTTTGTCAACGCCCGGAACCAAAAGCGCCGGACGTTACACAGCATGTGCCTTGTTCTCGACATGTCACATTTTCTCCGGCGCATTTATCTCGAGATTATCTTTCCAATCAGTGGCCCTGATGGGCTGGTCGAGTGTTTGCCAAGGAGCTCCACACTCCCAACTCCTGCATTGCCTGGCAAGGACAACCCCGGATACCGCAACAAAAGTTGGAGACCTGTAATTCTTTCATTGGCCTCTGTTGCAAGGACAGACCCTACGGAGTACCTGCATGACGTTTGGCTAAAGGATGAAGAAAGAACGTAATCCTGCCGCCGGCCCCAAACAATTTTGGTCACAGGAGCCGACCTCTCAACCTTGGCATCCCTTTCACACGTGGGGATTTGGGGTAAGGCTGGTATTGAAACACTTTGTTCGATTTACGTTCCAGAAGCTCGAGAGAGACACGGGGGGCCGATGACTCCCTTTGTTATCTGTAAAGGCCCTGTAACTAGGCTTGGCTCTACTACATCAGAACCCAACGGCACCTAGGGAGGTGGCGCTTGGATATGTGGATGAACCCCGGGTTTTTGCTGACTAGAGAAGCGTTAGCACACATTACACTGATTAGGTGACTTAGCGGCCCTGGCAACTAATGCAATATATCGTCTCGGTTCCGGCAAGAGGGCCCATTCCAAGGCCTCTAGCCGCTTCCCCGGCCAGATGGCTTGAACTTAGGACCCGTTTCGTTATGGACATTACCGGCAAGCATCGCTTTGTATGAATTGTGAAACTTCTAGTGTCAGTGACAGCGAAACGTACCATCTTTGACGTATGGTGAAGGCCCGTTTCCACCTAACCGTCATCTGAGTTGCCCACACGGCGCCCGCAGAACTTAATCCACACTTTTGCTTCCCGCACCTATGAAAATTCTCATGAATAGCGGTCTGATGAGAACTAGGCAAGGTCAGCCGAGTACGTGAAGTGGTCGGGCAAAGGAGAGATTGCTTTGCATTGTCTGACTAGAGTAACCCTGCACGCAAGATGGACCGTTTATTGTGGCGATGCGGCCTCATTTTCTCCTGGAATCCAACAAATTTACAAAGGCTCCGGTACGCGCTCTTTGGTATAGTCAGCGCAGTCACATAGATCTCGCTTTTACGAATGGTTATCCAAGATCGCCGGCCCTCACTTTCAAATCCTGAACCCATCCAGTGAACCATCCTACTACCGAACAAACTATTTCAAAGTCCAAGATGAGGTACCTAACGTATGATCACTTCCACCTGAGTTTCCCTCGCCTGACACTGCTTAGTCTCCTCATCAACCTGTCCGCTCCGGAATCGGCGGTCTCGAACGATGCCCTTAGTCTCGGGGTACCTCTTGCACAAACCGCCCAACCGACCTCGGTGCCATGGTCTTTGGACCATTTCCTTGCCTCCACTGATGCTATGGAGGCTTTTTTCGTCAATGTCTCGGGCACTGCGATCAAAATAGCCTCGTCGTCCGAATCTGACCAATCCTCGCACAATAAACAAGCGCCTCAAAATGACGGGAGGTCGTGGAGCATGGACCAGTTCGTGGCCCACAGCGAACGGATCGACGATATTCGCATGGGTTTGCATGATCGTGCAGCTTCTAAAGCTCACCAGCAAGCTCTGTTGGCTCAGATGGATACCATCCTCACCTGCCTCCAGCTCGAGGCCCACATTCTCGTCTAGCACTTGAGTCGGGCGTTTCTTAGTGCAATCTCAGAGCTCTGTGACGAATAATATGGCATTTTATTGTCCAAGGGCACTGGTTTACAATCAAATATGCATTTGACAGCAAAGCAGGCTGGACGGGACAAGATTTCCTAAATGGGCGGCCTCGACAGCGGCAGCAAAGAGCCTTAAAATTCTCTCAAGTTTGTACTCAGTCTCTCATTGGTGGCCTTATAGGGTTGTGCGCTGTCTTATGTCGGCTCTGGGTATGGACATTTCGAGGAAACAGCCAGTCCTATTATTCCATTCGTCGTCTCGCACAGGTTGTCGGATTATCGAAAGAGCTGGCCTTTTGAAGGGCATTCTTTTGCAACGTTGCCCTCGATGCCCTTGTTATCATTCATCGCTAAGCACAATTTCTTCGAGCGGGGTAAAACAGTTGACTTCATTTCCTCCATTGTCCCGCATTCTAGTGTTTTTTTTGGACTTGCAGGTCGTTTTTCCATAAGGCTGAAAGTGGGGATAGAACAAGCTAACCAGGCTCGCCTGCAAGCCTGCCCGTTACGCCACGGAACGGCCCCAGCCTTGTTCCTTGTGTTCCCCAAACGCTTTGGGCTTCCAGGGGCGAACCACAAAAGACGAAGATCTTACGTTTGAGCACCTCGCCACTAAATTGGAGATCTCTTGGAAAGGGATCTAAGGCCAGGCTCGCACCCTGGCCCGAGCAAGCTTTGCCTGCAGAAAATAGTACCCATTGGCTTGAGGATCTCGTATTCGAAATTCCTTCCTCCCCGTGCATCGCAGTGTTTACTCCACTCATGTACATATCGAAGACACATCCCTAGGCACCCTCAAGTATTCCACGACTTCATCTCCCCTACTTCTCCATTTATGTCACCAGTGCCTTCATTCTGCTTCCCATCATCTGGCTCTCTTCCGCCCCTTATCCTCCCGGCCAACTCAATCATATCCTTGACACTCCCTTCCAACCCACTATTCATCGCCATGTCCCCGTCCGCATCGCCACTGCTCGGAATGACCATGTCAAACGTCTCCGTGATGCGCGCATACTGCGAGTACCCGCACCGCGCAATCGGCTGCGTCTTCCTCACATCCAGGATACCATCGGTCAACACCTCGTCCTTGATGTGGATCCCCACCACCTCGGCAATCACGACATTCGTGTTCCCCAGCGGCGGGTTCCCCGGCAGCTTGATTGTCGTGTAGTACTTGCAGTCGAAGTGGACGGGACTCTCCTTGACGCGCGGACAGGTGGGGAAGACGGTTGAGTATTCCTTCGTGACGCCCGCGATGTCGAACTCGTCGACCGAGGGGGCCAGGTACATGGCGCTCTTGTTGACGGCGTCGCGCAGGTCCCAGGTCGCGAGGTTCCAGACGAAGAAGCCGGACTCCTGTGCGTTGGTCGCGCTGTCTTTGGGAATGCCCTTGTGTGTGTTGTTGGCGCTAAACATGACGTAGGGAGGGTCAAAGTTGAGGTTGTTGAACTGCGAGAAGGGGGCTAGGTTGTGCACGCCGTCTAACATGGGAGAAAAGCGGTCAGGTATTGGTTGGTTGCGGGGGCAGCCGTTACAGAAAGGAAGGAAGGAGGGAGGGAGGCGAGTGGCTGAGGCTCACCGCCGGAGATGCTCGAGATCCATCCTATAGGCCGCGGAATCACACAGGCTTTGAATGGATCTTTGGGCAGGTTGTGGGGGGTGCCGGGCTTGTAAAACATTTTCGGAGGATTGAAAGAGCTGCTTCTCGTCTCTGAACTACGATAAGATTGGGACAATTGTACGTCCGTCGCATAAAAACGGAGCTTTGGACTAGGAATTTTTTCGGCTGGCTGGAGAATGTTCCAATCTAGACAATATATGGGGAAGTGAAGAAGCCTTTATCAACAATGAAGCGACTATATGGTAGTGAACTTGTACGACTTCGCGACCACGACATCCGCTGATCTCCAACGTGGCTACGGTGGCATGCTGGTTGGCGATCCAACATTCTGGCTTGGGAGGGAAGCCGACTTCGGAGGGCCGGAGGCCGTGGACCCTGAACCTTCCCGGGGCAACCCCCTATTAGGCGCCTTGCCTGGAAGTACAATTATTGACGCCGCTTCCGAGCCTGAGGGCTGTAATCGTTGCCTTCTTCTCGAGTAATAGAAGGAGAGCCTTTCGTTTGCGGTTTCCTATATCGAGGTCGCATGGCACCATGCCAGCGAAACCCATGTTGTAATACGTCACTCTAAGGAAATAACTGGCTACGGACTGGGTGAACAAGGGCGACGTACGAGTACCCTCCCAACAGGTTGGCAAGCCTCTTTGTTAGGAAGCTACATATGCATCTACATATACGTAGATACCGATTGCGTCCTCTCTGACAGTGCCGATATATCCGCATTGGCAGAAGCAGAAGATTGTGGGTGGGTGGAGGCCCTGCCATAGTAGGGTTAGGGTCAATTGTCCCGGTAGCTGTAATTGAAACACAACTGGTTTGAAAAGTACTCGATGACCTGTTTTGAACATCTTTTTGGCCCCGTGCATGCACGGTGGCTTGTCCATCCGACTGAAAGGAGACGGCCAAAAAGAGGGGGCCTCCAAAAAGTACCGCGCGTTGGCTGGGACGCCCCGGACGCTTCTCGCTGTATGCACCTTGTCTCGCTACTGCTGCACACGGAAGCAACAGTCCCACGTTATAGACCCACAATTAGCGGATCGTGGTTTCACCTATCACACTCGACGCCTCGGACGGCTCACTCCTCCCTTTCGTGAAGTCATGCAAACAAGGGGCCACCGACAACATTCCTTGCGTCGTATGGGAGCGATGTCGCGCCTTGATGCAACAGCATCCAGTTTAAGGTTCACGCATGACCAGAAAGGTAAGAGGAAGCGCTGTACAGAAGGACCAATGGGCCTAGGGGACAATCACCTAGGAGACCGAATCTGCTGACGAGAGCCGGAGAAACCCCCCTCCTCCCCCAGCGAAAGAAGGCTTGGGCTCCATTCCCTTACCCTCCAGTAAACCCTTTTTGGCGGATATCGTTTGCTGTCCTAACTTCAAAATGCCTTGGCAATCGTTCCACAGAGTCAGGTCCTTCGAACTTCCTAGTTCATGGAGCTATAAAATGCTGAATTTCGGGGTGGCTGTTGAAAAGGCTAAAGCAAGAAATTCCAAAATGCAGATTGAGATGCTCGTCGTTGGTGACGACGTTGGTGTTCCACGAATCAGGGCCAGAAAGGTGTGCGGAAGAGGTATTGCGGGAACAGTCTTTGTGCATAAAATCATGGATGCAATGGCTGCAGAAGGTTGCACTTTATGAGATAAAGAGGATTGGTATTCTTATGAGTCGAAGCATTGTGAGCATCGACGTGAGCTTGAACAGGGTGCATGTACCTGGACAGCCTATCAAAGATGTCTCAGACAGGACTCTGGACGCAGATGAGGTAGAGCTTGGCATGGGCGTACACAATGAGCGAGGTAGCGGAAGAAGGAGTGGCCAAGCAACTGCGGAAGATACATAGCGTTGCCCTTGCCGGGGAACTTCACCATGAATCACAACCACCCCATCATTGCGCCGGAGCGCAGCAAGAAAGCCTACGCGCCAGTACGAGGTTAGCGGTATCTGACACGCGGCCCTTTAACCGGCAATGTCTGAACACCCAAAGACTTCGACACAGTACGAGGCTCTCATCGCATGCCCAAGCAGTCATGAGCGAAGTATCACGCCCTCTGAAGACCACATCAGTAGTGATAACCCCCGGGCCCCAAACCATGGTGCAGCTTTATCGGGACATGGGCTAAACCAGAATGGAAAACCCACTGGGGATGCTTTTGGTGGTACGTCAGCAATAGATGGACGCGCAGCATAATTTGCGCTCCCGGCTCTACTACCCGCCAGCGTGCTACCGCGCTCGGTACCCATTTTCAACCATCACCAGTTCGCATCGCACCAAAGCGACCGATCCTCTTTCCTTCAGTTACAAGCGACCTCAGCAGACAAATGACTCGTCACGAATATGTCGCCCAGGCACATGAATGGGGCGCAGCGGGTGACCTTGCCTTTTGGGCCACGAACAAACGGCAGAAACAACAGATATGGATCTTACAGACAATTTGATGGATGCCGAACCGATACAGACGTTTGATGGATACATGGGTATCCACTGTTCTTTGGAATTTATTGTCGACGACGGCATATCTTTACCAGGCTCAACTTTTCAGGAGCTTCACAAGACGTTACACAGTCACATCTTCCACACAGATCGTTCAAAGCCACCGAGTCACCATCGCAGTCCCGAAAGGGTCTCGCTGGCAAACCCACAGGATGGCGGCCATCTTGTGAGATTGCCGAGCCAGAACAAGCAGATCCCGAAGTGCACAGTGAAGGCTCACCAACGCTCCCCGAACTAGCACAGCATCAAGACAAACCCACATCTCAGATACTCCATACTAGCTCTCAGTGCAAGACAGCTGGAAAGAAAAGATGGCAGTCTGCCTGCCTCTATGAGCCCAGCTTTGTACTGTCTCCTTTCCGATACTTTACAGAGCTGACGAGGTGTACTTTACAGAGGTCCATCCTTTGGCATGCGCGTCAAATCTGTGCCATTTCTATGTCGAACACCCATCCGTAGGTGGACCATTGCGGCACTGATCATCTTCGAATACTGATCATGCACAGCGGCTGCTGGACGAACTGCGTCCAGCCACCTTTGGATAGCAGGACAAGTCATGAGTCACCCGAGCGAGCCTCGAGCAACAATCGAAATCTACGAGAGGATTGAAAGAGGGATAGGTTGGGGCCACATGACCTGAAGGAGCATTGGGGCGATCTAGACGATTCAAGATGTCGACAACAAGGTGTCAGGTATGTTTTACATCAAATGATCTAGGCTAGCTGTTCAAGCTGTCGCAACCATCCGTCATTGACAGATCCTTATTATCCCGATACCACCGAGTTCTTCCGCTGTTCCACGGGAGGTCTGGACCCTCCCGTTGGGGTCGAATTCCTCTACCATTTTCAACGACCGGACGGACGTAATCCATGCCTCAGGATGTTGGTTGAAGACGAAGTATGTAGACTGCGTCTGCTCCAAAGGGATGCAAAAGGCCTCCGGATCCGTATGTAGTGTTCTTAGGCTGCACATAATCTGATGGCTGTGGCCTGATCTTTTAGCGTGACGTCAACCCGCGTTGCAAGGCCCAAATCCTGCTACTTTAGCCTTTTTCCAAATTCAAAAATTTGCCGCTTTAGACTAGAAATTCTTCAAAAGGACACAGGGCACATTTGCCCAGGGACTAAATTTTTACGAGCTCTACCCCGGCACGTCTCTAGAATGCAGGGACCCTCGCTGCTGTGTGCCAGAGAGCATCTGGACAAAATCGTAGATGGCTTTGGGGAATGATCGGCCGCTAACCCTTTTTTTTCGGCCCCCCCGAAAAAGTGGGTTGCAAAGGCGGCACCCCCGTTCTATCAGTCCACGGGATATGCTTGCCGGCCTACGCCCTATCTCTTCGGACCTGCGTTTGGCACGAATCCACTCATCACCATCTTCCTCTACATTTCCATGGCAGAGGCTTTTCAAAGAGCCGAGTCGATTGTAAGCTCGCTCATCTTGGTGGGAGATTGGGGGGTTTTACGAACTACGCGATTCCCCGCTTATGAGGCGCAGCCTCTTCCTTCAACAAACTTCGGGGCAAACGAAACAAAACGAAGATTGCACGTTAGTGCAGAAGTATGAATTTTTTTTTTCCCGCCAGACTTTTATTGGCCAATTGGTAAATTTTCACCTACTGGATTTCACAGCTCCAGCAACCTCTCCAATAACGATGTACAGTTCGTATACGCAAGTTGGCTCGGGATGTGTTTTGCATGATGCAGGCAGTCTGGGGGTGAAAACGGTGGGCTAGCACATGCTCAGTTACCTTGGCACACTGTAACGGGTAATGTTCTGCGCGACGCGAGCTGTTGGTTTGACTTCCAGGCCAAACATTAGCAATCTTGCTCATTCCTATTTCACAAACATGCATTCGTATGACACCTCGCCCTGGTCTATTCCCTCTTTCGCTAATCTGTCGTTTTAGCGCTCAACTTCGTCCGGCTTCCGAAAAAGGTAGGGCTGCGGCTCGGTATCCTTGTGCGAAGCTCACTGCCATTCTACATTTTTCGGTGATAAGTTTTGTGTATGGTAGAGTCTGAGGTAGGTATCACTTTTGTTCGCCAGAAGATATTTGCGCACCGGGTTGTGCCGCAAGGAGTTGGATGGCTGCTCTACCCAAAGCGATGACCGCTAGCGTCTCTCTTTGTCGGCCTCATAGGACGATGAAATTATCCGTCTCTCTCTCTCTCTCTCGGATCAGTTGACATGATGAAAATGAAACAGCTAAAATTAGTAAGGTTTTCAGAAATGTTGTGAGAACGACCAATTAATTGATGCATAAGGAATCGATCCACTCACTTCCCGCTCCCCGGCATTCTCCGCTATTTATTTTGCCCGGCTTATCTGCTAAGCTAGGTCGAAAAGCGTGGACCCTCGTGGCGATGCTAGGAAGATGAGCCCGAGTTGATCATGCGAACTTTAGAATGGTCGGGGCGCGGGGAGTGCGTTGCCATGATGTTGGTCAGTGCCTTGGTTGATCCACTCGGGGGATTTTTGTGTAACAAATGCACCCTTGTTGCACCGCACCGGCCGCCGTGCACCGAAGCATGGGACCCCCGAAGTTTGTGCAATCGGGTGTCAAAAAGGGCGCACCATGTGCACTTGAGAGTGACTATTGCACTCATGTTTTCGTGTCAGGTGCTATGTTTGTACTTCGAACTCTTTTGTGCAGTTTCAATGGTGGATCTATATGTTGCAAGTGATTGGCAGCGGGCTGCCTTGGCAATGACGTTCTCCCAATCCTGGCTCGGAAGCCATGTGGTGGCCCATCTTATTGGATCTCCTAAACTACTACGCCTAAAGCACCTTCCGGTCGTTAGCTGCATAAAAAATACGCGTATTCGAGATTACAATGCTGAGAACCAAGCCGAGTCGCGACCCAAATGTTGTGAGACATTCAACAGTTTTTGATGGATAGAAAATCGTAAAGGGTATTACCTTCATGTTGATTTCAAAGCGTGGCTGCGGAGATGCTTGGGCTCTGGCGAATCCAGATGTGGGGGCGCCTGGCTGATGGGAACACTGGAGATCCAATTATCATTGGAGCTAGGTTCCATAGGCATGATTATCGGCGAAAGCGCAATCTGAACAGCTACAATACCTAAGGACAGTAGAACAAAGTTTCAAAGCCAAAAATGGTTATGCCAAGAAGAACAAGGAAACGCCCTCCTGCCGAGACGAAACACGGAATGACACCATTTCCTGCCGATACAAGGGTCAACTCGGTAAGGCAGGATTAAGCTCACAGGATGACAGCTTGCTGACGACGGGGTGACAGATGACAGATGCACATGATCCGGGGTTGCCAGTAACACTGCGCCAAGAAATTCTGAAACCCTGCGTTTCAAGTACGCCACAAAGGCTTCAATTGTCAAGGATTGCAGATCGAAGATCCAACCCCACGCTTTGAGCAGGCGTTAGCAGCTCAATGAATGGGCTGCTATGTACTCGTGAGACTCGTTCATCGCAAACCAATACATATCTCTTCTACAATGACAAGGACAAGGGCCAGCGCCAGCGTAGATGCCATTGACCACTTTGATGAGCTGCTCTATCGCTGCTGCGAAAACGAACCAGCCGGGTAGGTTCGCCAACACGTAATGGCCCGGTATTACAATAGATGGGGGTATGACACCAGAAGGTGTGTGTGGGGCCGACCTAAGTTGAGAAGTGATAGGGGGGGCAACCAATGAGCTTCTCAAGGTTAGGTAAAGACAGCTCAAACGAAAGGACTTTGATCGCAACTTGTGGTTGAAGGCCGCTAAAGGCGAACCGCAAAGCCATGCGGCCCGAGGGAAAGAGTAAAATTTGCGAAGCGAGCGTCCAGTTTTCCTCAATTTCACCTCGACGGATTACACAAATTTCGACCTAGGTGGCAAAGGCTCATGTGTAGCTTTACTTTTGTGCGTACGGATAGGCGTAATAGCTAGAGCAGCTTGTCATGTCATCGCGGTTGAACAAGTGTGCAAACAGATGGAGATTTAAATCTGGATGCATACGGCTCTTGTCTGGAAGGGGCATGGCGCCCAAAGCAGATCGCTACTGCGCCGCATCGCGGGCGATCAGCGTGGCCCCCCGGACATTGTGCCCATTGCAGACAATTTCAGTCACCTTATACCACACACCTGCATTCAACCAGTTCGTACGATTGATAGACCTTGTCTCTTCAACCTGCACCATTAAGCTACAATAATCTGTACATTCGACAGTCGCCAGGCGTCTTCTCGTCGAGTTGTGGTGTTCACTTGCTCGTGCTTGGTTTTCTACGTTGACTACCTCTTCGCAGCTTCCTTACAGTCATGAAGTAAGTAAATTCTCGTATTTTCCGATAGAATGCAATATGATCATGTCCTACCTTACACGCATGTACCACAACCGTCGTATCGTTTGTCGTTCTCCTGCTGTCCTGCTGTGCTCGAGTCCGCTTGTCTCATGCGGGTGTGACTCTTGTGTTCGTATGGCCTACAGCGTCTTCAGCGCCCAGTGTCTCCTGGTTTAATCATGACATAGTTCGCAATCATCCAACACGAAGTCTTCGAGTCCCTCTTCCGGTGCCGCATCCTCCATCACTGTTGATGAGCGCTCCAGAGTACCATCCTTCCTGCTGCAGAAGTATCAAAATGCCTCCCTACGCAGCGACGCGTGGACACCCTATTCCATGGACAGAAGGCGCACCGGAAAAGTAATCTCAGACCTGGACCTCATTCTAACCCTGTGGGAGGAAGGTGGAGGCGCGGTGGTTGGTGACGCCGGCGAACAGTAGATCTCCCATTAAGGTATGTTCCCCTCCCATGACATCCCACATGCAATGACGGCATGCTAACAGATCCAGAATAGATCAGAGCATGATTTGTATTTTTGCTTGTTCTGGTATTCTGATGTTTTGGCTCATTGATTTTCGTTCGCAGGTAATGTCTCGCAGGAAGGGACTTGAGGAGTCAGGGTTCAGGAGGATGCGCTCATTCGCACGCTTCGACGAAAGTCAGGTCCCTATGTCAGCTCATAAACCTCATGATACCCGGCCTTGTTATCTTGTTTGCAGTATTTGCAGCGACATGCCTACTCACCTTCTCATCACTCATTTCCACAAGTACACTTACGTCATCCCTTACTTATCCCGGAAGCGGAAAAACATTGTTGCGGCCCCCCCTCTCTCAAGCCTGGCGGATCAAAATAACGAAGCCAGCATCAACGTCAACACGAAAAGGCAACGACTGGACATCGGATTTCCTTCGAAACTTCATCCGTTGAAGACTCACGGGTCGGTCCGATGGGACTTCGCACCATGGCGGTCGACCTTTGAGCATCAAGAAGCTAAGGTCGTTGGCTATTATAAGCTGAGGCTGTGGGATGCTAAGGGGATCATCAGCAGAGCTCACTGGCACAAAACCAGGTGTCGTTCGAGGCGAACATCGAGGGGTGTAACTTCAGCCAGAAAGGATCATATCTGGTGGGCAGGCCGCTGGGTTTATAAGCCCGGCATATGAGGTCGTTAGATCATCCCCCAGCTGGCCTGGCGGATGCGCTAATTTCAGCTATTCCAAACGCATCTGCGCGGAACGCCACGCTGGCCCCCAGCCAACCATTTCTCAAACATTGCTACGGCAATTGGCCTGAACTCCACACACGGTCCTTGGATCATCGTGGTTCGCTATCAGGGGTCATCTCCGCTATTACACTGCCTTGATGCATTGAAATTGGCATGGAATTCAGACACAAAGGGACGACGTGACGCATCTGTTCAAACAGCTTACGCAATAACAAGCCAACTTCTTTTCGCCTCTTGCCACAACCAAGGCCGAGATCCCGAGCTACGTCGTATTCCCCATCTAGCTCTAGCCAATCTCGACCATAGCTTTCGGTATTTTGCTCTTCTGATTGGCTCTTTCGAAACACCAAGAGGTCCTGGACAGACAAAAAGCAACGGCCGCACAGCTTACGTTATGCACCAACAGAAGGTCCCGACAGGGTGACCAGTTTCATTCGCGGCAGCGGCGTGTTACCAACCCGGCACTGCAGCCTATCGCTCGGAGGCATGTCCATAGTTTCCAAATTATAGCCTCTCTGCATGCACACTCGATCATTGCTGCCTAAATGAACGAGTCTTTTTCCTTGGACGCAAGCCCATTTGACACCTCTTGGGTATCCACTCGGATGATCACGATTGTGTGAAGAGTCTTGATCTACCTGAAGTAACGCGGCTTCCTCTTGATCTCATTGACCATCTCTATTCCATCGCAATCATTCTACCTTATGAAGCATCTGAAATGATCATCCATCGCGTTTCCTCAACAAGTCTTAGAAGCGCTACGTAATCTGTTCATCGTAACGATCATGCCCTCATTCTCGGTCATATGACTGTTCGTAAAATCCTCAGAGACTTTTCATCCTCGCATACTCTTCAAGTGATCTACCAGCTGCTGCAACTCCACCCTCGTCTCATCGTTGAGCTGATCTTCCGGCTCACCAAGCGTCGAGACCATAATAGGCGCCAGCTGCGGCGTAAGTTCCTGGACAGTCTTGTCTTCCCATTTGTCTACCAGCCGAAATTAGCACATCTCGCATATGGCACAAATGACCAACGAAACTTACACAACTGCACAATCATCTTCCAAACTGGCTCGTTCTCCTCATAGTCTTCCTTCAAGGGCAGTACCCCACTCCTTACCAGCGCGGGAAGCACCTCCGCCACTGGCACGTTGTTCCTATGTTTGAGGATGAGCCTGCTGATACAACCTGCAGCGTTGTCCCGGCATCTTCCCTCCATGATACTAAATAGCGGCTCAAGCCTAGTCAGAATCTGCGGATAAGCCTTGGTCACGGTCGCATCGTCGTTACTTTTCTCCACCAGCCTGCCCACCGCATACGCTGCATTGCTCTTCGTCTGCGCATCCTCATCTCCTAGTCTCTTGAGCAAGACTTGCATCATCGATCCTGTGAACGGCGTGACACCTTCACCCATCCCGGTTATTGTCTCGGCCAATACACCGCACGCAGAAGCGCGCTCGAGCGATTCGCCACTTGATGCATATCTCAAGACCTGCTTCTCGAAGACCTTCCACAATTCTGCAAAGCTTGGTCCTAGTGCCACCGCCATGCCGGATACGACGTCCATAGCTGAGTCGACGACTAGCCAGTCGAACTCAGTAGTTTCAATATCTGACAAGTCTGCCTCCTCTTCCAGTGCCATGTCTTCTTGACATGGGTGCTTCTTTGTGATGATGGAAGTGACAATCTGGACGGTCTTCTGCAGAACATCTGGGTAGGAGAGAAGGGCGGGCCCGGTAAGTTTGAGGTTCTCGGCAAGCGAGCGGGAGGTATCTGTTACGGTGGCTCTGGTTGAAGGTACCGATGTTAGCACGCAGGTCGGACAAACAAATGGAGAGAAGTTTGAGGTGAAGAGCGAAGTCAGAGGGTTGAAGATCGCTTTCACATCACTCACACCATTTTGGTGTGTCAAAGTGAGCTGGGTAACGAAATCGCTTCATCATGTACGAACGGTAAAGAGACTCTGTAGCACTTACCGATCGTCCTCGTCCTCCCACACCTGGAGTGTCGCGGTCATCAAGATCTCGCCATACTTTGTGAGCTCAGCAGAAGGCTGGACCTGCAGTGGCAGACCAGCTTTCCAGTTCTCCATTTGGCCAGCTTCTATTGAGACATCCCACAGTGCAGCATACGCGCGGTGCAAGGTGCTGATTGTAGCTTTGCGAATAGCTTCATAGGCGTGCTCACAGAGTGGCATGATGACCTCGATTGTCTTCTCGAAATATGGTAGGTAGGCGGATTTGGTGTTTGAAATGACATCTCCGAGAACTTCAATGGCGATTTCCTTCTCGAGTGCGATTGGTCCAACAGTGGTCAGGTCATCCCAGTCATCTTCGTCGCCGTCGATTTCGACATCCTCAATATCGCCATCTTCTTGTTCATCGTCGTCTTCGGCAGCAGCGACCTTGACTTTCCGTCCCGCAATCGTGACTTCTTTCCCAAGTAGATCTTTAGCATCATCGCCAAGCTCAACTTCCAGGTCTGCCTCCTCTTGATCCAAGCATGCGAACAGGCCTTTCACAACTCCTCCCAAGAATGGTGAGAACTCCTCTTCATAGACTTTAGCCAGCGAGCCCCACAAAATATACGTGCTCTCCTTCAACCTCGAGTGATCCAGGTTAAGTGCCTCTTCACTGGCTTCCATGAGCGGTCGAACGTATCCTTGGAACTTCTCAGGGCCAACAGCGACAGCCATTTCACCCATTGCGTCCGTTATGCATGCTCTCAGTTCGAGCTCCTCTTCGCTCTCTTTCTTGGTAGCATACTCTTGCATGGCGTGCATTGAGTCATCTAGGTATGGCAAGAAAGTTTCCTCTACAGTTGACGCAAGCGAACCAAGAGCACTGGCAGCCAAGGCCTTGACTTTGAGGTCGGGGTGTTTGAACAATCGCTGCAGTAATGGTGCCAGCTTGTCCAGGTACAGATTGGCATCTTTCTCTCCCATGCCATCGACAACAGCGTCAATTGCGCTGCAAGCTGACTTCATCAGGTCAATATTGGGGCCGCTCGTTTCTCCATTGAATGCTGACATTGCAGCCGTCATGTTCTTGAACAGCAATGGCATGAGTTTCTCATGCGCTTTTGTAAAATCCTCCGGAACGTCATCGGCGAGGCGAGCAGTCGAGTGAAGCGCAGCTTGTCGAACTTGGAATTCAGGATCATCCAAGAGGCGAAGTAGGAAAGGCATAATCTCAGGGACTTGCGTTCCAACAAAGTCAGGCGCTCCTTCAACGCACATTCCAAGAGCCAAGATTCCGGCACGCCGGTAATTTGGCTCGGGGCTCTCTGAGTACTGGCGCAGGACCTTGAGGAGGGGGACGATCACTTGACTAGCTGGTAGTTGTTGAGCCATCGAGTCAATCAGAGCCAAGGCAGAACGGGCAGGTGTAATGTCATCATCGTCCACCGAAGAGTCACCGAGCTCAGTAACCACTTGCAGCATACTTAGCGTGAGGTCTTCACCCATCTTCATTCCCTGTATCCTCAGTCTCCTGTATTGGACACACTGCATCAAAAAGCTGATGGCCTGTACTCTGGTCTCCTCTGTCAACTCTTTGTTGGCGGCGATCTGGTTCATGAAGACGACAAGGTCTTGGAAGTGCTTCGACATGAGCTGATAGTCGCAGCCGAGTAGTGTTTGGAATACTTCGAAGGCCTGCATTATCCGTTCCTCTTCGTTCATGTCAATGGCCTCCTTGAGGACGGCGACCATGGCGGGAAATATGGCCTGGAATGCCTTGACGTATGCCTGATCTTCCTCCGAATCGATGACCATGGCCATCTTTGAGAGCGCTAGCATTGTGTTGATCTTCACTTCGAAACTCTCCGGATCTCTAATCGTCCTGCTGAACAATGCGAAGAGATCTTTGAATTTGGCACTAAAGCCTTCTCCCATTGTCTCCAAAATACTAAACAGCAGATATACCCCAACGGCTCGTTCTTCTTTCTGCGAACTCGTCGCAGCTTGTTGTAAGAAGCCTGGCAGCTCGGGCCACTCGCCATCCTCGAGGTCGACTTTTGCAATAGCGCCCACAAGCCTCGAAGACGAATGTCGCACCAAGGTATTGGCCTCTGACGTTGTAGCCTGCAGCAGTTGTGTTCGAGCATGTTGTCGCTGCTCCGCAGGGATCTTGGGCCATTGCTTGGACACCAGAGGTCGGGCTTGACTTGCAGCGAGTTGCTTCAAGCCTGTGTTGTCGTGAGAGATGATGAGTTGGATGAGGTAGAGAAGTG
>Ga0335072_10002593_pt1 | contig 27909 bp, 24 predicted proteins | sample Lox_Sample_21_FD_206725 | JGI IMG/M metagenome (GOLD analysis project Ga0335072, IMG submission 206725) | Soil microbial communities from Loxahatchee National Wildlife Refuge, Florida, United States - Lox_Sample_2.1 | ecosystem: Environmental > Terrestrial > Soil > Wetlands | place: USA... | reverse complement strand
TTCCGCACTCACGCGGTCAGCATACTCGAACTTTCGTATCCCGCAACTTTTCCGAACACGAAAATAGATTGACACTTGCGCTTAGCGACGCTATCCAGTCGCGGTGGCCGGCTGCCAGGATGGGCTCATGCGCGGACGCACGAAAACCGACTGGTGGGGCGTCGTCCTGGAAGCTCCGGACGGACCTGCCCTGGCCAGGTTCTACTCCCGGCTCACCGGCTGGCCGATCTCTACCGAGGAGCCGGACGGCGCGGCAATCCAGGTACCGGGCACTCACTCCTACCTGAGCTTCGACTCCTCCCCCGGCTTCGAGCCGCCGGTCTGGCCCGCCGAGCCCGGCCGCCAGCGGCAGATGCTGCATCTCGACATCGCCGTCGACAACCTGGCCGCAGCCACCGCCGATGCCCTCCAGATGGGCGCCCGGCTCGCGGAATTCCAGCCCCAGGACGACGTCCGCGTGCTCCTGGACCCGGCCGGGCATCCCTTCTGCCTTTATCTCGACATCGATCACTAGCGGTTTTCCGACATCATTACCGTCACCAGGTACTCAACAGGCCCGGTGTCGGAAATTCGCTAGCTCTCAGACCCCGCTGTGCTCGATGCTGAGGGCATGACCGAAGACAGAATCCACGCCGACCGTGAGCGCTGCCTTCGCGCCGTCCAGTCGAAGGATGCGCGCTTCGATGGCTGGTTCTTCACCGCCGTTGTCACTACCGGCATCTACTGCCGGCCGAGCTGCCCGGTGGTGCCGCCCAAACCGGATCACATGCGCTTCTTTCCCAGCGCGGCGGCGGCTCAGCAGGCAGGGTTCCGCGCCTGCAAGCGGTGCCGGCCCGACGCCAGTCCGGGCTCGCCGGAGTGGGATGTCCGCGCCGACGTCGTGGCGCGCGCCATGCGGCTCATCGCGGACGGCGTGATGGACGATGGCGGCGTCCCGGCGCTTGCCAGCCGGCTGGGCTACAGCGTGCGGCAGGTCGAGCGGCAGCTGCTCGCCGAGCTCGGCGCGGGACCGCTCGCGATCGCTCGCGCGCAGCGCGCGCAGACAGCGCGCCTGCTGATCGAGACCACGCAGCTCCCGATGGGCGATGTCGCCTTCGCCGCCGGGTTCGCCAGCATCCGGACTTTCAACGACACCGTGCGCGAAGTGTTCGCGCTGTCGCCCAGTCAGTTGCGCGAGCGCGCCAGCGCCGGACGCGAACTGACCGCCGGCTCCCTGACGTTGCGGCTCCCGTTCCGCGCCCCGCTGCAGCCAGACAACCTGTTCGGCCACCTCGTCGCGACCGCAGTGCCGGGCGTCGAGGAGTGGCGCGATGGTGCCTATCGCCGGACCCTCCGGCTGCCGCACGGGCGCGGCATCGCCGCGCTGCGCCCGCAGCCCGACCACGTCAGCTGCCAGCTCTGGCTCACTGATCTGCGGGACCTGGCCAGTGCGATCAGCCGGTGCCGGCGGCTCCTGGACCTCGACGCCGATCCGGTCGCGATCGGCGACCTGCTGTCCGCCGACGAGGTGCTGACTCCCCTGGTCAGGAAGGCCCCGGGGCGGCGAGTACCGCGAACCGTGGATGCCGGCGAGTTCGCGCTGCGCGCCGTCATCGGCCAGCAGGTGTCGACTGCGGCCGCCCGGACGCACGCCGGCCGGCTCGCTGCCGCATGGGGCGAGCCGACGGAGGATCCGGCGGGCGGCCTGACGCGGCTGTTCCCCGACGCCCCGACGCTCGCCGCGATCGATCCGGACGCTCTGGCGATGCCGCGGTCGCGACGCGAGTCGTTCTTGGCGCTCGCCCGCGCGCTTGCCGGCGGGCTCGTCGACCTGAGCGTCGGTGGGGACTGGCACGAAGCCAGGGCACGCCTGCAGGCCATACCGGGTATCGGCCCGTGGACGGTCGAGACGATCGCTATGCGGGCGCTCGGCGATCCGGACGCGTTCCCTGCCTCGGACCTGGGGGTACGGGGTGCCGCGCAGGAGCTGGACCTGCCGGACGCGCCCGCCGAGCTCACCGCGCGGGCTGCCGCATGGCGGCCCTGGCGCTCGTACGCCGTGCAGTACCTGTGGGCCACGGGCGACCACGAGATCAACCGGCTCCCGGCGCCAGCTGGCAGCCATCCAGTCGGAATCCCCCACTGAAGGAGCAAGCATGAAGGCCACCTCTGCGCTCAGTACCGAGCGCACGCACGTCACCGTTGCGAGCCCGATCGGACCGCTCACGCTTGTCGCCGCCGACGGCAAGCTCGTCGCGCTCTACCTGGCGGCGCAGCGACACCGCCCTGAGGATGCCACGCTGGGCGGACCCGGCGATGCGGCCGACGAGCCATTCGCGTCCGCGGCGCGCCAGCTCACGCAGTACTTTGCCGGCGAGCGCACCGAGTTCACGCTGCCGCTGGCGCCGGCTGGCACCGAGTTCCAGCAGAAGTGCTGGGCAGCACTCCAGACCATTCCGTACGGCCACACCTGGTCCTACGGGCAGCTCGCCGAGAAGATCGGCAAGCCGACTGCCATTCGCGCTGTCGGGCTGGCCAACGGCAAGAACCCGATCGCCCTTGTCATCCCGTGCCACCGGGTGATCGGCTCGGACGGGAGCCTGACCGGCTACGGCGGCGGACTGGACCGCAAGCGTTATCTGCTCGACCTCGAGAGCGGTCTGACCGGGCTGGCCGAGTAGCCGGCAGCGGTAACAGCGGGCTGGACGCCGGCGATGACCTCTGCGTGAGAGCTCAGTCGCTGGCGGCCAGCCCGCAACATCGCGGTTTCGGCTATTCGGGCCGCCACCGTGCGCCCGCGCTGACGGCGGATCTTCCCCCCGGCCCGTCGAACGTCCGGCTGCTTCCCGCACCCGGAGCTCCTGCACTGAGCCGCGCAGTGCCGCACGTTGCCAGCCCGGCCGAGTTCTTCCGGCCCGCAGATGAGCAATCCCCCGCGCCGCGGCCCGCCAGCCGCCGGCCCTCCGGTCGCCCGCACGCCCTGACGCGCCGCCTCGGCGAGGCACTGGTCGCGACCGCACTCGCCGCTGGCTTCGCGCTGTTCGCCGCAGCGCCGGCTGTTGCCACCGGTGGCGAGCCGGCCAGCATCGCGGTGCACGGTGCCGGGCATTCCTCCCAGCATGGCTTCCGCCGCCAGCACATCCGTGACGTACGTATTCGGTCAGCTCGTGACGGATAGCCGCAACCTCCGAGATATTTCGCAGAACGGAGTTACCGTTAGCTCAAGGCGACCGCGTCCGCAGACGCACGCCGACCAGACGTGCGCGCCCAGATCGAGAAAGACATGCGTGACCCTGCTCATCGCCCGGAGGAGTTCAGCAGCTTCGTCGGTCGTACCTCCGAGGTCGGCGAGATCCGTAAGCTCATGCAGGTCGCGCGCGCCGTCACGCTGTGCGGCGCCGGCGGGATCGGCAAGACCCGGCTGGCACTGAGGCTGCTGGCCGCGGTCGAAGCAGAGTTTCCCGACGGCGCCTGGGTAGTCGAGCTCGGCGAAGTCCGTCAGCCCGACCACGTCGTGACCTGGGTCGCCGCCGCGATCGGAGTGCACGAAGAGCCGGCCCGCCCGCTGCTCGACACGCTCGCGGAAGCGCTGCGGCATCGTCGAGCCATCCTCGTGCTTGACAACTGTGAGCACTTGATCGGCGCCTGCGCAGCGCTATGTCACCAGCTGCTGGCTTCCTCGCCAGGCCTCCAGGTAATCGCCACCAGCCGCGAGCCCTTGCGAGTTGCCGCCGAGGCTGTCTGGCCAGTGCCGCCGCTGCGGCTGCCGTCCGACGAGGCCACGGCTGCCGCGGATCTCCAGGCCTGTGATGCGATCCGGCTCTTCGTGACCCGGGCGTCGGCCGCTGCGCCGGGATTCGCGCTCAGCCCGGGTAATGTCAGCACCGTCGCCGCCATCTGCCGTGCTCTGGACGGACTGCCCCTGGCGATCGAGCTGGCAGCCGCCTGGGTCCGGGTGCTGTCCGTTGACCAGGTCGCGGCCCGCCTGGACCGCCGGCTGGCTCTGCTGACCAGCGCCGACCGCAGCGTGCCGCCGCGCCAGCAGACCCTGCGGGCGACACTGGACTGGAGCTACGGGCTACTGTCCGACGTCGAGCAGATCCTTCTCCGCAGGCTTTCGGTGTTTGCCGGCTGGTCTCTCGACATGTGCGAGCAGATCTGCGCGGACGAGCACGTCCCGAGCTCCGACATTCTCGATGTCCTGACCTCACTGACCGATAAATCGCTGGTCACAGTCGAGCCAGAGGCACTCGGCCAGGCCCGGTACCGCCTGCTCGAGACGGTCCGAGAGTACGCAGCCGCACTCCTCGCGGACGCTGGCGAGACGGCCTGGCTCGAAGGCCGTCGGCGGGAATACACCATGCGCGAGGCTGAGGCCGCGGCGGCCATTGGCATGGCGGTGCTGTCCGGCCCCTGGTCAGCCCGGGTTTCTACGTTCCGCCGGTTCGACCTGGAGCTGGCCAATCTGACCGAGGTTCTCGGCGGCTGCCTCGGCGATCACGAGACCGAGACTGGACTGCGGATCTGCACCGCCATGCACCCGGTCTGGATCGTCCGCGGTAACTTCGCCGAGGGTGCCTCCTGGATCGAGAGATTCCTGGAGCACGCCGACGGCGTTCCCGCTTCCGTCCGGGGACCCGCGATCGCCAGCCTCGCGCAACTCGTGATGGCGGCCGACTCCGACCGGGCCGAACAGCTCGCGCAGATCGCGCTCGAGCTGTGCTGGTCGGCGGGAGAGCAGGTCTGGGTCGCCGCAGCGCTGAACCTGCTGACCGAGATCGCGCTGCATGCCGGACGTCTCGACGACGCGACGGCGCGCGCAGGCGAAGCCCTCAGCGTCGCTCAGTCTGCCGGCGACCGGTGGAATGAGGGATACGCCCTCGGCACTCTCGCCGCAGTGGCAGCCGCGCGCGGAAACTTTCGCGAGGCGGAACAGCGCGGCGAGGAGGCCCTAGCCATCACTCGCGAGATCGAGCAGCTCTGGGGCTCGGCCCGGGCGCTGCTCGGCCTCGGCGATCTGGCCCGGCTGCGCAGCGAGCACTCCATCGCGCGCGAGCATTACCTCGAGGCGCTCGCCATCCTGCGGGAGATCGACGCCCGGCCGGAGATCGCGCGATCTCTGGCGGGACTTGGCCGCATCGCGATGGAGCAGTGGGATCTGACCTCGGCCCGAGCGCACCTCACCGAGAGCCTGCGGCTCAGCTATGCATCGGGCAGCAGGATCGGGATGGCCCGCGGCCTTGAGGTCCTGGCTCGCCTGGCGGTCATGGAGGGCTGTCCGCAAACCGGTCTCAAGCTGGCCGCGGCGGCCACGACGCTGCGTCAGAAGGCACACCTGCCGCCGGTGCCGGGCGCGCGCACCCAGCGATTCCTCGATGCGGCCGCGGATCTCGGGCAGCCCGCGGTGGCACGCCTGTGGGCAGAGGGCGCAGCGATGACCCCCGCTGACGCAGTCCGGACGGCGCTCGGCGTCGCCGAGGATGAGGTAGCAACGCCGCCCGCCGCGACATCGGGTCCGGAGGGCGCGCTGACACCTCGGGAGAACGAGGTGGTCACCCTGCTCGCGGCCGGGCTCAGCAACCGGGATATCGCGGGGCAGCTGTTCATCAGCCCTGCGACGGCCGCCCGCCACGTGGCCAACATCCTGGCCAAGCTCGGATACAGCTCACGGGCCCAGGTGGCCGCGTGGGCAGCCGGGCGCACCGCGGCTCAGCTGGCGCCGAACAACGCGCTGACCGACTCACCCTCGTGAATCCGCCGGATCGCCTCCGCCAGCGCCGGCGCGATGGAGATCACCTTCAGGCCTGAGCTTTCGGCATCCTCGGGTGCGGGCAGCGTGTTCGTGCTGACAATCTCCCTCACCAGCGCCTGAGCGGCGATGCGCTTGAGCGAGCCATCGCTGAACAGGCCGTGCGTGCAGGCGATTCGCACTGAACGGACGTCTCGCTCTTGCAGGCGCTCGAGGAGCTCAATGATCGTCGTGCCGCGGGCGATCTCGTCGTCCAGGACGATCACGTCCTTCCCCTCGACATCGCCGATGATCGAGCTGATCGTCACCCTCTCGTCACTGTGGCGCTCCTTGGCGCCGGCTGCGACCGGCAGCTGCAAAAGGCGCGCCAGAGCCGCGGCATTCTTGGCGTTGCCCAGGTCCGGTGACACCACGACCGAGTTGGCCAGGTCCAGTCCGCTGAAGTGATCGGCGAACTCGCGCAGCGCATGCAGGTGGTCGACGGGAATGGAAAAGAAGCCGTGGACCTGCGGGGAGTGCAGGGTCATCGCCAGCACCCGGCTCGCGCCGGCAGTCGCCAGCAGGTCAGCGACGAGGCGGCCGCCGATCGAGATGCGGGGCATCGATTTCTTGTCCGAGCGCGCGTAGGCGTAGTAGGGGATCACTGCCGTCACCCGCGCCGCCGAAGCGCCCTTCGCCGCGTCGAGCATGAGCAGCAGCTCCACCAGGTTCTCCTGCACCGGAGGGCCGAGCGGCTGGATCACGAAGACGTCCCGCTCCCTGCAGTTAGCCTGGAGCTGAACCTCCAGGCAGTCGTTGGCGAACCGGGTGAGGCGGACCGGCCGGAGCGGCACGCCGAGGTCAGCACAGATCTCTGCGGATAGAGCCGGATGAGAGCTGCCGCTGAATACCACAATCTCCCGCACGGTCCCCAGATTATGTGACGCCTGCGCCGCGGATCTGACGAGTACCCGAACGCGGCGAAGCGCCGCCGGCTGGACCACTGCGATACGTCGGCTAGGGCGATCTGGCCAGCAGAGCGCCCGCCTCGGCCAGCCAGCGAGCAGGCTCGGCGATGGCCGCGCGACTGCCCTCGGCGAGCGTGGCAAGCTCGACGGTCCTGACGCCGGGCGGCGGGGCAGCCGCGACCCGGCCCGCGACAAGCGCCACCGGCACGCTGCCGACGACATCGCGGACGGCGCCCACAACCTTGCCAGTCTCCGAGGTGGCGTCATACTGGCCTTCGCCGGTGATGATCAGATCGGCCGATGCGGCTGCCGCCGGCAGCCCGGCGATCATCGCCAGCTCGGCCGCTCCCGGCACCAGACGCGCACCCCAGCCCGCTGCCAGGCCGTAACCGCAGCCGCCGGCCGCGCCCGCGCCGGGCTGACCGGGATCCCCGCCGAGCAGGTCAGCCAGCCGGGCGAGGCCGGTCTCCAACGAAATCACGTCGGCCGGGCTCGCGCCTTTCTGCGGGCCGAAGACCGCGGCGGCGCCGTCCGGGCCGAGCAACGGGGCGCGGACGTCGGTCAGGCACCTGGCGCCGCCGCCCGGCGGCGGCCGCAGGCCGGAGAAGTCGGCCGCCGCCAGCCGGGCCAGTCCCCCGCCGCCCAGCGGCAGCTCAGCACCGCTGTCGTCGAGGAAGCGCGCGCCGAGAGCAGCGAGCGCGCCTGTCCCGCCGTCGGTAGATGCCGAGCCGCCCAGCGCGATCATGATCTGTGCGACCCCGGCGTCGAGGGCGCTGCCGATCAGCTCACCGACTCCATAGGTGTGGGCGGTCAGCGGCCTCAGTTCCGGCAGCTGCGGCAGGCCGGCCGCGGAGGCGAGTTCGACGACGGCTACGTTTCCCGGCATTTCGAGCCAGGAGGCCGCGATCTGCTCGTCGCCGGGACCGCTGACGTCGGCGTGGTGCCAGCGAGCTCCCGGCACTGCCGCAGCCAGGACAGCCAGGGTTCCCTCGCCTCCGTCAGCAAGCGGCAGCTCGCGGACCTCGTCCTGCGGCCGGACGCTCCGCCAGCCGGACGCGATCGCTGCCGCGGCGCCGGCCGCGCTGATGCTGCCCTTGAAGGAGTCGGGCGCGACGACGACACGCACCGGCGCCTCAGCCGCGGAACGGCGGCAGCTCAAGCGCCGTGCGGATGGCCTGCTGAACCTCGAACTTCTCCGGCCGGGCGTCGACCGTCACGACATATTCCTTGCGGCGGAAGATGTCGAGAACCGGGTTGGTCTTGTCGTGGTACTCCCGCAGCCGGACCGCGAGCGCTTCCTCAGTGTCGTCCTCGCGCTGGACGAGCTTGCCGCCGCAGACGTCGCACTTGCCCTCTTCGCGCGGGCTGGAGTCGATCAGGTTGTAGTCCATGCCACAGCCGTCGCAGTGGCGGCGGGCCATCACGCGGCGGCGTACCTCGCTGTCCGGCAGGTCGAGGTGGATGACGCCGTCGATGTCGTAGCTCTCCAGGAAGAACTCGGCCTGGCGGACGCTGCGCGGGAAGCCGTCGATGATGAAGCCGTAGTTCCAGTCGTGCTGCCCGAGCCGGTCCTTCACCACGCCCTCGACGAGGTCGTCGCTGACCAGCTCGCCCGCTGCCATGGTGCGCCGTACCTGAGCGCCAAGCTTGGTGTGGTTCTGCACGTTCCACCGGAAGATGTCACCGACGGCGATGTGCACCAGGTCCAGGTCCCCGGCCAGCATGGCACTCTGAGTACCCTTGCCACTTCCCTGGACGCCCATGATGACGTACTTGCGCATGCCGTAACTGTAGGCATGACCGGCAGCTCAGCGCGCCAGGCCCTGCCGCTTTCCGGCACGTATCCGGCCCGCTTGCGGTCTCCAGGCCACTAGCCCTCGCCTGCGGGCTGCTCCCGGACGAAGTCGCGGCTGCGGATCGCTGCGAGGGAGATCACACCGGCGGCGAGCGCGATGATCGCCGCCACCAGCAGGATGCGGTCGAGCCCGGCGGTAAATGCCCCGCGGGTAAGGAGCCCTACCGCCCGCTGCGCGCTTGGCGGCAGGCTGCCGATCAGCCGGTGCGTTTCGCCGGACTGGATGGCTGCCGCAATCTCGCCGCCTCGGCCCGACAGGCCCGGCACCGTGGCGGCGCCTGCCCGCACCTCGTCAGCAACCTTGCTGGCGAACAGTGACCCGAGGAGCGCGATGCCGGTAGCGATGCCCACCTGGCGGAAGGTCGAGTTGATGCCGGACGCCATCCCGGCGCGCTGTGGCGCGACGACGCCCACGGCTGTCGAGGCAAGCGGCGGGTTCACCAGGCCGACGGCGAGGCCGCCGAGGATCATGCCGGGGATCAGATGGGTCCAGCTGGAGGTGGCATCCAGGCCGCGCATCAGCAGCAGGCTCACGCCGATCAGGATCAGACCGGGCCCGATGAGTAGCCGCACCGGCACCCGCGAGGAAAGCCGGCCGGCAATCGTCGCGGTGATCAGGATGCCGCCGGAGATGACCGTGAGCCGGATACCGGTCTGGAGCGCCGAGTAGCCGAGGATGTCCTGCAGGTACAGGACGAGGTACAGCAGCATCGAGAAGATCGACGCGCTCAGGCCGAGTGCGGCCACCAGCCCGCCGCTGAAGGTCGGGAGCCGGAACAGGTTCAGGTCGAACATCGGGTGCGGCATCCGCCATTCCAGGACGACGAAGACGGCAAGCAGCAGGCCGGCGGCAGCGAAGCAGCCCAGCACGAGGGCATCGGTGAACGACCGCTGGCTCGACTCGATGAGCGCATAGACCAGGAAGGCCAGCGCCGCCGTGAACACGACGAAGCCAGCCCAGTCGGGCCGGCTGGCCCGGGGCTGGCGCGACTCCGCCACCCGAATCAGCGTGATCACCAGGGCGGCGACGCCGATCGGCGCGTTCACGAAGAAAATCCATCGCCACGAGATTCCCGAGGTCAGGATCCCGCCCAGGAGCGGGCCGATGGCCACGGCGAGTCCGGTGATCGCGCCCCAGATGCCGAACGCGACCCCTCGGTCCTTGCCCCGGAACGCATCAGCGAGCAGTGCCAGCGAGACCGCGAACATGATGGCCCCGCCGACGCCCTGCACGCCGCGGCAGATGACGAGCATCACAGTGCTGACCGACACGCCGCACAGCACCGATGCGGCGGTGAAAATCACCAGGCCAGCGAGGTAGAGCCGCCGGCGGCCGAACATGTCGGCAAGGCTGCCCGCGGTCAGCAGGAACGCCGCCAGCGTCAGCGCGTACGCGTCGACGATCCACTGCAGGTCGGAGAAGGTCGAGTTCAGTGCGCGCTGGATATCCGGCAGCGCGACGTTCACGATCGTGATGTCCAGCAGCAGCATGAAGGTGCCGAGGCAGACGGCCACCAGCGTCCACCACTTGTTGCCGCGCCGGCCCGGCGCCGCAGGGCTGCCGCCCCCGGCGGCTTGCTGCCCCGTCCCGGACACGGCGTTGGCCTCAGGCGCGGCATTGGCATCGGGCAATGGGGTCTCCTGACTCGGGCTGGCCACAGCGGCCGGATGACGAGCCGCGTCGTCATGCCAGGCCCTGGCGGGCATACTCCCATCATGCCGGGTCCCCAGCCGCCGGAATGCGGCAGGGACGGCGAGCGAGGCCGGGACGGGGCGCGTGGCCGGCAACGCAGGTCAGGAAAGCTAGCCAATCACGGCGCTCTCGCCCCGTGCTTATCGTCAGATTCCGAGCTCGAACCGCCGCTCGCAGGTCCCGCGCAGCTTCGGGTCAAGCGCTTCCCTGATGACCGGCCAGTCCGCCCGCAGCAGGCCGGGGTTCAGGAACCGGGCAACGTCGTTCCGCGCGCCCTGAGTGAGCACCATGCCGTACATGCTCCGCCGGATGGTGTCGTCGGTAACGTCGCACTCCCGCATGCCCGGAAACGCCAGGTGCCGGGGCAGCACGATGACGCCCTTAGCCGGGCCGCGCAGCTCGTCGATCCCCTCCGGCAGGCGGCCGGCATGCGAGGTGCGGCCAGAAAGCCAATCAGCGAGTGACATGACCCTGATTATGGCTGGGCCCGCAAAACAGGTGCGCAGTGACGCGCTGGAGGAACGCTGCCACACCGCGCCTGCCTGGTCCAGGCCGGGTGCCTTCAACTGATTTGCACCATGGCCCGCGTGCCCGCGATGATCGGCCGGTGGACACACCGCCCGAGACCCTCAGTCGTGACGCGGTCGAGCTTCGCCGCTGGCGCGCCACGGACGCTGATCTGGTGTTCCAGCTGATCATGGAATCGCTGGAGCACCTGAAGCCGTGGCTGAACTGGGCGTCCGACGCCTACAGCCCGGCCGACGCGGCGGAGTACGCCGAGCGCTGCGAGGCCAGCTGGGAGACGGGCGAGGCTTTTCAGTACCTCATCCTTTCCGACGGCAAGCCGGCCGGCAGCGCCGGGCTGATGGCACGGATCGGAGAGGGCGGGCTCGAGATCGGCTACTGGGTGCACCCGGAGTTCACCGGCCGCGGTGTCGCGACGGCTGCCGCGGCCGCGCTGACCGACGCGGCTCTGGCGCTGCCGGGCATCGATCACGTGGAGATTCACCACGACACGCTCAACCGGGCCAGCGAGCGGGTGCCCGCCAAGCTCGGCTATACCCGGGCCGGGACCGTCGAGGCGCCCTTCGCACCTGCCCCGGCCTGCTCCGGCACGATGAAAGTCTGGCGGATCACGCGCTGACCAGCGGCCCCGCCATACGCCTACAGCCTGTAGTAGCGCTACTCTCGTAGCATGTCCAGTTCCCGGCGCCGGCCGCGGTGGTTCTTCCTCATCACGCCGCGATGGCTTGCCTGGCATGCGTTCGCCGTGGTCGCGGCCTGGGGCATGCTGTGGCTGGGTGACTGGCAGTTCCATCGCGCGGAGGGCGGCAATGCCCTGAGCTGGGCATATACCTTCGAGTGGCCAATCTTCACGATCTTCGGCGTGGTCTTCTGGGCAAAGACGATCATCGACGAGTACCGCAATCCCGGCGGCGCGGCCGCTAAGGCCAGGCCGTTCAGCGGCGCTGCGGTGCCCAGCATGGCAGCTGACGAGACCGGCGCCCTGGCGCTGCCGGGAGCGGCGCACTCGGCGGCAGCGTCGGCTGCCGAGGACGACGAACAGGACGATCCCGAGCTCGCCGCGTACAACGCCTACCTGGCGAAACTCAACCGCCGGCCGGCAGCGCGCTGATCCAGCGGGCCAGCCAGCATCAGGCCGGCGGGCCAACGAGAACGAAGGAGGTCCAGGTGAACCCGCAAGTGGTCCGCCTGGTGGTGCGCGCTTACCGCACCATGGCCTATGTCACCGGCACCATGCTGTGCATCCTCGTGTTCATCTGCATCCCGCTGCAGATCTGGGCCCATGAGCAGGTGCCCGTGGAGATTGTGGGCACCCTGCACGGCATCCTGTACATCATCTACATCCTGGTCGCGTTCACGATGACCCGCGCCGTCCGGATGAAGGTCGCCAGCGTGGGCACGATCATCGTGCTCGCCGCCGGCACCATCCCCGTGCTGACCTTCGTGGTCGAGCGCTGGGTCAGCCGGACCTACATCGACCGGGCGCTGGCAGGCGCCGCACCCAGTGAGCAGCAGCCAGTACTTCGCTGAGCAGCCCGGGGCGGCACACCGGCCGGGGACCGTGCACGTCCTGCTGCCGGACCTGCACCTGACTCTGGCCACCGACTCTGGCGTCTTCTCCCCCGGCCGGCTCGACCCCGGCACCCGCCTGCTGCTCGACACGGCGCCGCAGCCGCCTTCCGAGGGCGACCTGCTGGACCTCGGTTCCGGATACGGTCCGCTCGCGCTCACCCTCGGATTCCGGGCGCCGCGCGCCCGGGTGTGGGCCGTGGACGTGAACGCCCGCGCCCTCGACCTGTGTACCGGAAACGCGGCAGCAGCGGGCCTGACCAACGTGCGCTGCATCCCGGCCGATGATGCGAGCCTGCCCTCCAGCTACCAGCTGATCTGGTCGAATCCGCCGATCAGGATCGGCAAGCGGGCGCTGCACGCGCTATTGCGCCTCTGGCTCGGCCGACTTGCGCCCGGTGCGGCGGCGTACCTCGTCGTCCAGCGGAACCTGGGTTCTGACTCACTGCAGCGCTGGCTGGCCAGCGAGGGCTTCGATGCATCCCGGATCGCTGCGCGCGCCGGCTACCGCGTCCTTGAGGTGGGCCGGTGAGCCCGCGGCAGCTCGGTCTGACGGAGACCAAGCGCCTGAACCGTGACTGGCGGCGCCGCACCGGTGCGCGCCTCGGGCTCTTGCTCGACAGCGTCGGTCAGCCGTTCAACGTCGGCTCGATCATCCGGTCAGCGGCGGCATTCGGCGTCGACCAGGTCTGGCTGTGCGGCGACACCGCGCAGCCTGGTCATCCGTCTGCCCGCAAGACGGCCCTCGGGACCGACCGGCTGCTGTCGTTCGAGCAGCAGCCGACCGCCGCCGACGGTGCTGCCGCCGCGCGGGCCGCTGGCTTCCGGGTCGTGGCGATCGAACTGGCCGGCGACGCGGTCCCGCTGCACCTGGCGCCGCTAGCCGGCGACATCTGCCTCGCCGTCGGGAACGAGGATCACGGCTGCTCCGCGGCTCTGCTCGCCGCTGCTGACGTGATCGCGTACATCCCCCAGCCGGGCAAGGTCGGGTCGCTGAATGTCGCCGCCGCAACTGCCATCGCGCTGGCGGAGACGCGCCGTCGCGAATGGAGTGACCCGGACGGCTGAGCCGGACCAAGCTGACTGGATACTGAGGGCGTGCCAGCCGGATTCCTCGATCATCCGCGTCCGCTGGCGTTTGCCCACCGCGGCGGCGCCGGCCACTTCCCGGAGAACTCCTGGAAGGCCTTCGAGCACGCCGTCAAGCTCGGCTACGACTATCTCGAGACCGACACGCACGCGACGGCTGACGGCACCGTCGTGGCGTTCCACGACAAGACGCTGGATCGTGTCACGGACTCGAGCGGCCGGATCGCGGCCCTGACGACAGCGCAGGTGTCCGCCGCCCGCATCGGCGGCGGCGAGCCCATCCCGCTGCTCGCCGACCTGCTGACCGCCTGGCCGCACGTCCGGTTCAACATTGATGTGAAGGACCACCCGGTTATCGGACCGCTGATCACTGTCCTGCGGGCCACGAACAGCTGGGACCGGGTGTGCCTCACGTCGTTCTCCGCACGACGGCTCAGCGCCACCCGGCGGCTGCTGCCCCGGCCGGTCTGCATGGCCACCACGCCGGCCGGGATCGGCGCCATCCGGGCCGGACTGCCCGCCGACGTTCTGCGCAGGCGATTCGCCACGCTGTCGGTCCGCTGTGCGCAGATCCCCCGCGCCCTGGCGACCCCGTCGTTCATCCAGCACGCCCACGCCGCCGGGCTGCAGGTGCACGCCTGGACCGTGAACGACCCTGCTGACATGGTCCGGCTGCTCGACCTCGGCGTCGACGGGATCATGACAGACCGGACAGAAGACCTCCGCGATGTCCTGGTCGCCCGCGGGCAGTGGCACGCCGGGATCGCCGGCTAGGCCGGCATTTTCGTCAGATCGGCGGCCCGGCACGCGGTTGGAACAGCGCCCGGCCGGGAATCTTGTCCCCGACCTCACCGTTGGTCAAGTAGGACGGCTGATCGCCTGGGGAGGCAGTAACACATGGCCGAGCGAGCACTTCGCGGCACCCGTCTCGGAGCAACCAGCTACGAGAACGACCGTAACACCGACCTGGCGCCTCGCCAGGAGGTGGCTTTCGACTGCCCGAAGGGGCACCGGTTCACGGTGCCGTTCTCGGCCGAGGCAGAGCTGCCCATGAACTGGGAATGTCGGATTTGCGGCGCTGTTGCCGTGACCGCCAGCGGTGACATGCCGACTCCCAAGAAGATCAAGCCGCCGCGCAGCCACTGGGACATGCTCATGGAGCGCCGCAGCATGGCTGACCTTGAAGAGGTCCTGGCCGAGCGGCTGGCTGTCATCCGCGGACAGCGTTCCCCCGCCGATGCTCCCGAGCCGCGCACCCGCCACCGCAAGAGCGCCTGAGCCTGAACCGCTTCGCCTGACATCGTCCTGCGTGCTGCCACGATGGTTTTCGCGGCCAGCGGGGAAGAGGGCCTGGGCAAACCCTTCGGACCGGAGTGCGTCCCGTCGGCAGCGGACTCGCCCTCCGTTGTCTACTGGGCGCCCAGGCCCCTCCCGGATCCAACCCCCCGCCCAGCCAGGGATCGGGCCTGTCGCTGTTGTGCTCAGCGGCCGCGTCACGGTGCGCGGGCGACCCTACTGAACTCCCTGACCTGCTGGCCCGGTGCTGGACTGCGCAGCAACATACCGTTGATCGCGACGATGTCAACCGGTCCTGCCAGGACTGATGCTCGTTAGCTCCCGGCCAGGCCCCGCATCCTCCGGGCCTGTTCGCTGATGTCCGTCGGCGTTACGATTGTGGTTCCCGTAACGTGTGAGGGCGCCCATGACGAGGTTGTCAGCGGCAGGCTGCCGATGCATGGCTGCGCCTATGTCTGCGGGATAGCGCGTGTAAATCCGTTTCGTGGCGAGACCGCCCGCGTCTGGCTGCCCATGCACCGTCGCGCGCCGACTCGCCGTCGGCCTGGAGGACAGGAATGACAGAAAGTCCGGAGACATCAGCAGTCTCTGAGTCCCAGATCGCCGTGCACTGGCGGGAGGAAGAGTATTACCCTCCGCCACCGAAGTTCGTCGAGCAGGCCAATGCCAATGACCCCGCTATCTTCGAGCGCTTCACCGAGGAGAAGTTCCCGGACTGCTTTACCGAGTACGCGGATCTCCTGACGTGGGACAAGCGCTGGGACACAGTGCTCGACACCAGCAACGCGCCATTCTGGAAATGGTTCGGCGGCGGGAAGCTGAACGCGTGCTACAACTGTGTCGACCGGCACGCCGAGGCTAATCCGGACAAGACTGCCGTCATCTGGGTGCCCGAGCTCGAGGAAGACGAGACGGTGTACATCAGCTACGGCGACCTGCTCCGCCGGGTTAACGAATTCGCCGCTCTCCTGCGCGACTTCGCAGACCTGAAAGCCGGCGACCGCGTCACGCTGCACATGCCGATGGTGCCGGAGGCGATCATCACCATGCTCGCCTGCGCGCGGCTCGGTGTCATTCACTCGCAGGTATTCGGCGGCTTCAGCGGCAACGCCTGCGGCACCCGGATCGCGGACTCCGGCAGCCGCGTCCTGATCACTATGGACGGTTATTACCGGGCCGGCTCGATGACCGACCATAAGGTCAAGGCTGACGAGGCCATCGCCGAGGCCAGCCGGCAGGACCAGGACGTCGACAAGGTCCTGGTGTGGCGGCGCAAGCCCGGCGAGTACCAGTCGCAGACGCCGATGGCTGACGGCCGCGACTTCTTCGTTGACGACGTCCTGGCGAAGTACCAGGGCCAGGTCGTCGAGCCCGTGTCGCAGCCCGCCGACGCGCCGCTGTTCCTCATGTACACCAGCGGCACCACCGGGAGGCCGAAGGGCGCTCAGCACTCCACTGGCGGCTATATGTCGTATGTCGCCGGGACGTCGAAGTACTACCAGGACATCCACCCCGACGACGTCTACTGGTGCCTCGCCGACATCGGCTGGATCACCGGCCACTCCTACATCGTCTACGGTCCGCTGTCCCTCGGAACGACCACCGTGATCTACGAAGGCGTGCCGAACTATCCCGATGGCGGACGGCCCTGGCGCATCGCCGAGAAGCTTGGCGTGAACATCTTCCACACCTCGCCCACGTCGATCCGGATGCTGCGCAAGGTCGGCCCGGACGAGCCGGCCAAGTACAACTACCATTTCAAGCACATGACTACGGTCGGCGAGCCGATCGAGCCCGAGGTCTGGCGCTGGTACTACAACTCCGTCGGCAAGGGCGAGGCCGCCATCGTGGACACCTGGTGGCAGACCGAGACAGGCGGATTCCTCGGCAGCACGCTCCCCGGGCTGCAGCCGATGAAGCCCGGCAGTTGCGGTCCCGGCGCGCTCGGGATCTACCCGGTCATCTACGACGAGGACCGCAACGAGATTCCCAGGGGCAGCGGTAAGGCGGGGAACATCTGCATCCGCAACCCGTGGCCGGGCATCATGGAGACGGTCTGGGGCCAGCCCGAGCGCTTCCTCGACGTCTACTACCGCAAGTACAACGCCGATCCGGAGAGCACGGACTGGCACGACTGGCCGTATTTCGCCGGTGACGGCGCGCTGCAGGCCGAGGATGGCTACTTCCGCATCCTCGGGCGCATCGACGACGTCATCAACGTGGCCGGACACCGCCTCGGCACCAAGGAGCTCGAGTCGGCCGCGCTGACGGTGCCGGAGGTCGCCGAGGCGGCGGCGGTGCCGGTCATCGACGACATCCGCGGCCGGATGGTGGAAATGTACGTTTCTCTCAAGCCCGGAGTCGACCCGGACGGGATGGAAGCCAAGGTAGTCACGGCGATCGAGACCGAGATCGGCAAGATCGCCCGGCCGAAGAACGTCTGGATCGTGCCCGACATGCCCAAGACGAGGTCCGGTAAGATCATGCGCCGGGTCATCGCGTCGGTTTCGAACTTCGCCGACGTCGGTGACGTCACGACCCTCGCCAACCCCGAGGTCGTGGAGGGCATCCGGCAGCACGTGACCCGCGCCAAGGTCGCCAAGGGCGACACCCCGCGGGAGCTCTCGGACACAGAGCTCGCCGAGATCCAGTCCTTCGGCAACGAGTAAGCACCAGCCGCAACCACGACGCGGCCGCCGGCCCACCGGGCCGGCGGCCGCTCGCGTCTGCCGGTCCGGCGAACACCGGGTCACAGCCTGCGCGCCGCGCCCGCGGCTGGGTCGATGACGTGGGATTATGTACGACTTTTGATTGTTATCGCCTCGTGATTGCCCGGATCGGCTACATTGCTGCTGAGCGGGAGGAATGGCGTAAGCACTGCTGCCAGCGCGCACCGGCATTGATGATTGGCCAGTGCCGTAGTCGCGAGATCGTTTGAGCGAAACGAAGAGTGGTAGAGCAACCATGCATTTCCGGCCCCCTGCGGCGGTCGCCGAGGTCGGGCAGGTCCGGCCTGCTAGCCGCGCCCGGACGGCGGCGATTCTGGCCGTCCCTGCCCTCAGCCTCCTGATCCCTGCCCTAGCAGTCGAAGTCGCCAGCGCGGGCGGCACCAGTCAGCTCACTCGCATCTGCGCGGCCGTGGCGCGGTTCCTGCTGTTCTACTCGGGCGTGTTCGCGCTCATCGCCCTGACCGCCGCAGTCGCGGCGGGCCTGCTGGCTACCGACCGTCTCGTGATGTCTCCGGAGCGGCGGATACTCGCCCAGGCGCTGCACCGGACCATGTCCCTCATCGGGATCTCGGCGCTGGCCAACCACATCCTGCTTGAGATCATGGCGCACCGAGCCAGCATCGCGGATGGTTTCATCCCCTTCATGGACGCGCGCAGCACGCTCTACATGGGTCTCGGCACGCTGTCGTCGGACCTGTTCGTCGTTATCATCGTGACGGGGATCCTGCGCCGCCGGTTCGCTCGCGGTGCCGGCCGCTGGCTGTGGCGGGCGATCCATGCGACTGCCTACGCGGCCTGGCCGCTGGGTATCCTGCACGGACTCCTGGCCGGCCGCACCGCGAAGCCGTATGTCGACTGGAGCTACGGCGGATGCGTGGCTGCGGTCGGCCTCGCGCTCACCGTCCGGTACATCGTCGCCAGTCGCGGCCGCAATTCCGCTGCCAGAGCACCGCTGCGCTCCCCCCTGCCGCTGCCGCCTGACCCGGCCGCGACCGCCGAGGCGCTCGCTGAATATTTCGCCGCACGCCAGCACATGCCAGCGCCGATGACCACGGCGCACCTGCATCCCGCTGTGCGCCGGTCCCTGCCCCCGCCGTCGTGGTATGAGCCGGCCGACCATCCGGCCGGCCAGGACCGCAGATGATGCAGCCGCCCGCAGTCATCAGGGTCGGCCAGGCCCGCGTGACGGCAGGACTCGATCGGTACGCGCGCCTCGACCTTGGCGCTCATCGCAGCGTCTTCGGTGCCGCGCCGAAGCTGACAGCCGCCGAGCTCATTACCCTGTGCGAGCAAGTCGACCTGCGCGGCCGGGGCGGCGCCGCGTTCCCGGTCGCACGGAAGCTGCGGGCAGTGCTGGCCCGCAAGCGCCGCCCCGTCGTCGTGGTCAATGGCTCTGAGGGCGAGCCCGGAAGCGCCAAGGACAAGACGCTGCTGGCCCGCTCGCCCTACCTGGTACTCGACGGTGCCCTGCTCGTCGCGCGAGCGATCCGGGCGCGCGAGGTCGTGGTGGCCGTGACCGGGCAGGGGCCGGCCGCGCAGTCGGTGGCCGATGCCGTCGCCACCGACCGCGCCTGCAGCGCTATCGTGCGGGTCGTCGCGGTACCGGACCGGTTCGTATCCGGCGAGAGCAGCGCCCTGGTCAACGCCATCAGCGGCGGCGCTGCGCTGCCGTCCGGCACGAAGGTCCGGGCAGCCGACTCCGGCGTGCACGGGCATCCTACGTACCTGTCGAATGCCGAGACCTTCGCCCAGATCGCCGTCCTCGCCATGCTCGGCCCGGAGGGTTATGCCTCGGCCGGGCCGGCGCATGAGCCCGGCACCGTGCTGCTGACTGTCGGCGGCTCGGTGGCGCAGACCGCGATCGTCGAGACGCCGGCCGACGTGCCGCTCGGCCACATTCTCGATATCTGCGGCGCCCGCCCCCCGCAAGGCGTGCTTGTCGGCGGCTACCACGGCATGTGGCTGGCGCCTGAGGTGGCTTATCACGTGCCCGTCAGCCGGGCCGGCCTCACCGCCGCTGGCGGCATGCTCGGCGCCGGCGTTGTCCTGGTGCTGGGCGAGGAGACCTGCCCGCTCGGCGAGGTGTCGCGCATCGCGGGCTACCTGGCAAGTCAGTCCAGCGGGCAGTGCGGGCCCTGCAAGCTCGGCCTGCCCGCCGTCGCCCGGTCTCTCGCCGCGATTACGGCAGGAGCGGGGGGCGTGGACGAGCTCGAGGCGGTTCGCCGCGCGACAGCGCGCGTCCGGGGCCGCGGCGCGTGTCACCACCCCGATGGCACCGCGAACTTCGTTGCCTCTGCGCTGGACGTATTCGCCCGCGACCTGACCGAGCACATGTTCCGCGGCACCTGCGGGCGGCCTGCCGCTGGCGTCCTGCCACTCGATGCGGGCTACGGCGAGACGCGCCTGACCGTGGACTGGACTCGCTGCCAGGGACACGGGCTGTGCGCGCATCTGGTGCCCGAGCTGATCCACCTGGACGAGAACGGCTTTCCGGCGTTCCTCGACGTGCCGGTACCGTTCTGGCTCAGCAAGAACGCACGGCAGGCCGAGGACATGTGCCCCGCGCTCGCGCTCCGGCTGTCGACCGCCACTGCCGCCGCCCCGCGGCCGCGCCCGAAGGCCCGGCCCGTGCAGCCTGCCCCGATTGCCGCGCTCACGTCCGGCCGGGATCCGGCGCCCGATCCGGACGAGCCGCCGACGCTCACCGGCCGGGCACTGCGCAGCGCCGAGCTGAACGCTGCCTCGGCCTGGCTCGCCGAGCTGGGTTCCGGTCGGCGGCCGTCACGCCCCTGGTCCTGACTGCTCCCGGTTCCTTGCCGGCGCGGGGAGCTCCGGCGGCTCCAGGAAAGCCGGTGGCCCGTCCAGATCAATCGCATCAAGCAGGTCGGCCGCGGCCGCATCGCGCTCCGTCAGCGGCGGCAGGTTCCACTTGCGCTGGATGAGCCGCAGGATCGCGGTGTGGTCGTAATCGACCTCGCAGACGTAGTCCGGCCGCGCGTACGGCGACACGATCACCGCGGGCACCCGGAACCCCAGGCGCGTGTACGTGCGCGGCCCAGCGTCGGCCGCGGTTATCTTCCGGCCGAGCGGCGTCCAGCGCAGCAGCTTCAGCACTGCGAACCGCTCGTACGGGCTGGTGCCGAGGACATCATCCGGTGCCGGTGCAGGCGGCGGGGGTACGTGGTCCGCGTAGCCGCCGTGCTCGTCGTACAGCCAGATCAGCAGAGTGTCTGGCCAGCCCTTTCCGGCCATGACGGCGTTGATCACCCGGGCAGCGAATGCCTCGCCGTCCGCGATGTCCTGCGGGTTCTCCTCCGAGTCGCCGAGGAAGTCCGGGTCGACGATGCTCACCGATGGCAGCGTCCCGGCCGCGGCCGCCCGCCAGAACTCCGACATCGGCCGCACATGATTGAGCGATCGGAGCAGATCCAGCGGGTACAGGTCGGCGGTCAGCTGTAGCTTGCTCTCCACGCGCTTGATCAGCGCGGGGATCAGGCCGGCCAGCGCGCCCGCCAGCAGCCGCAGGTACCGCAGTCCGTGCACGTGACTCAGGCGCCGCAGGCCGATGCGGACCGGTGACAGCTGGTGATAGTTGGCCCAGCTGATCGCGTGCGCGCTCAGGTGGTCAAAAATAGTGCCGTTTTCAGGCTGGTCAATCATGCCGAACGGAAGGTCGTCGATAAGGCCGTTCGCAGTCGCCGCGATGAGGAACCTGCGGTTCGGGAACGTCGGTCCGAGGCAGGAGCAGAACCACCGCGTGGCCAGCGGAAACGTGCGCGCCAGCCGGTAGTAGAACGGCAGCTCGCGCTCGGTCCAGTAGCGCATCGCCTGCCGCGCGTCCGCGCCGGGCAGTGTCTGCTCGATGCTCGCGACGAAACCGTCGCAGGCGCCGTCGTTCCACTGCAGATGGCTGGCATGCCAGCTCTGCGTCGGCGCCTCCTTGACCTGGACGGTCGACCCCGTGGTCCAGAACGTAACTTCGGTGCCGTCCGCCGCGCGCTCTGCGCCGGCCGGCTTCCCGTCGGGCCCGAGCGTGAAGCCCGCGCCGCCCCGCGCGAGCATGCCGAAGTAGTTGTCGTAGGAGTGGTTCTCCATCATCAGAATCACGATGTGCTTGAGCTGCGGCAGGCTGTCGGTGCCGGCGGCCGGCCCGGCCGGCCGTGCGCCCGCACTGACCGCGGCACTCAGCCGCCGCCGGGCGGTCCTCATTTCCGCGCGCTGGAGCATGCCGTCAGCTTCGCACGGTGGTGCCGGTTTTGCCGCATGCGTGCCGGAAACGGGGAGGCCGTCGCTGCGGTCGCGGTGTCGACGCTGACCAGGAAGCTTGCCGACGAGCTCGGCCCGGCCGGGTCTAGCGCGCCCAGGTGTGCACGGGCTCGTTAGCGTGCATGTGCTCGATGTAGAGCTGGGTCATCTGCCGCAGCGCCTCCGGACGGCTGGCGCCCTGCTCCGTGAGCCGGGCCACGGTCGCGATCTGCCAGTCAGCGCCAGTGCGGCCGCTCAGGCAGCGCTGCTCGATGATGCCGAGCAGCCGGTCGGCGTGCGCGGTCGCCATGCCCCAGCGACGCAGGCCCTCGTGCGCCAGCGGCAGCAGCCGCCGCAGCACGAGCTCGGCGACCTGAGCCTCGCCGAGGTCCGGCCAGTACAGCCGCGCCCCCATGCCGTTCCGGGCCGCCTCGTGCAGATTCTCGGCCGCCGTGGTGAAAGACAGCTGAGTCCAGATCGGCCGCTCGGACTCGGCGAGCACCCGCACCAGGCCGTAGTAGAACGCGGCGTTGGCCATCACGTCCGCCACCGACGCTCCGGCGGGCAGGACGCGGTTCTCGACCCGCAGGTGCGGCACGCCGTCGACGACCGCGTAGACAGGGCGGTTCCACCGGTAGATCGTGCCGTTGTGCAGGCTCATCTCGGCGAGCTGCGGGCAATCCCCGCTGTCGAGCACGCCGAGCGGGTCTTCCTGCTCGCAGATCGGCAGCAGTGCCGGGAAGAACTGAATGTTCTCCTCGAACAAGTCGAACACCGAGGTGATCCACCGCTCGCCAAACCAGACCCGCGGGCGCACACCCTGGCGCTTCAGCTCATCCGGGCGGGTGTCGGTAGCCTGCTCGAACAGCGTGATCCGCGTCTCGTGCCAGAGCTGCCGCCCGAACAGGAACGGCGAGTTGGCGGCAAGCGCCACCTGCACGCCTGCGATGGCCTGGGCCGCGTTCCAGTAGCTCGCGAACGCGTCGGGGCTGACCTGGACGTGCAGCTGAACGCTGGTGCAGGCAGCCTCGGGCGTGATGCTGTCAGCGTGCGTGAGGATCTGCTCAGGCCCGTCGATCTCGATCCGCATGTCCTCACCACGGGCTGCGAAGATCTGCTCGTTCAGCACCCGGAACCGCTCGCTGGCCGACAGCGTGCCCTCGTGCAGATCCGACTTCGCCAGCGTGGGCAGGATGCCGATCATCACCAGGCGGCTGCCGAGCCCGCGCGCTTTAGCGTCGCCGGCATTGAGGCTGCCGCGGATCTCACTCTCCAGGTCCGCGATCGCGTCGCCGAGTAGCTGGCGCGGCGGGACGTTGATCTCCAGGTTGAACTGACCGATCTCGACGGCCCAGGCCGGGTCGGCAATTTCAGCGAGCACGCCGGCGTTCTGCATGGACGGATTGCCAGTGTCGTCCACGAGGTTGAGCTCGATCTCCTGGCCCACCAGGGCCGTCTCGGTCTCGAACAGCCGCTCGTGCAGCATCCGGGCGAAGACGTCCAGCGAGAGCGCCAGCTTCGCGCGGTACATCCGCCGGTCCTCGCCGGTAATCCTGATCGCCTGAATTTCCCGACCCATGGGGACCCGCTCAGCTCAGTTGCACACCATCTGCCTTTCGAATCAGATTCGCACGACTGCAGGCCATCTGACCAGAATCGATCTCATGCGGCCGTCAGGCGCCCGCCCTCGTCGGCGACCCACAGTGCCAGCAGGCCGCGCAGGTGCGCGATGAACTCCTCGTGCTCGTGCGCAGGGTAGACCGAGCGCACGGTATCGACGAGCAGCTGGTCGAACTGCGGACCAGCAATCCAGTCCAGCACGATCTCGTCGATGCGGCTCAGGCTAGTCGCACAGAAATCGTGGTAGCGCTCGGTGTCGAAGTAGCCGTCGGCGAGCTCGCGGTAAGCAGTGAGCTTCTGGTCATAGGTGGTCCCGGGGTCGTCCGCGACGTCGTAATAGGCGTCGGCGGTCACGTCCAGCTGCGGACGTCGTCCGGTCACCAGCGCGAACACCGACCATTTGACCAGCGCCTTGATCGCCCACGGGAAGTAGTAATGCAGGCTGGTCAGCGCCACGTCCGGGCAGGCGTTCGCGTAGTCGATGGGATAGACCGTCCCGTCTTTGACCAGCGTCTCGCAGGAGTTGAACTCCCAGCGGAAGAACGCGTTCACAAGCCGGGAAATGGTCACCACCTCGGCGCCAGACCGCGGCCCGAGGAACTCGTGGTCGACGGCGTAGCGCCGGTGCATGGGCTGGTCCGGCTGAAACTTCATCACCATGGTCTCGGCACCGATGGACAGGGAGCGGGCGAACACGTCGTAGTCGACGGCCTTCTGCAGGTGCATGAGCATCTCGCCGCTCTCGTCGTAGGCGCGATGCAGCTCGGCCGCGTCGCGGACCTTCGACACACCGCGCCACGCGCCGCCGTCGTAGGGCTTCATGAACAGCGGATAGCCGATACCGGCGGCGATCGCGTCCAGGTCGAACGGCCGGTTGTACTTCGCCGCGGTGTAGGCATAGCGCGCGTTGTCGACCGGGTTCTTGTACGGGACGAGGACGGTCTCCGGTACGTGCAGCCCGAGTCTCATCATCGCGCAGTACGCGGCGTGCTTCTCCATCGACTGGAAGGTGAATGGGCTGTTGAGCAGGTAAACCCGGTCCATGAGCGCGACCTTCTTGAGCCACTCGCGCGGCACGTAGTACCAGTAGGCGAGGCGGTCGATGACCAGGTTGTAGCGCGGTCTGTCCCGCAGCCCGAACGGCTCGATGGTGATGCGCTCGCAGTCGAACTCGTGGCTGCTGCCGCCCGGACCGCTCACCGGCCCGAGCCTGCGCAGGATCTCGGTGAAGGCGACAGGCCAGTCTTCCTCGGTCCCCAGCAGCAGGCCGATCAGGTGCCGTCCTGACATCATCGTCTCCTTTCGTCAGCAGCGGTCCGGTCAGCACCGGCCGGTCAGCACCGGCCGGTCAGCAGAAACGGGGCAGGTGGTACGCCAGCTGCGCGCGCCACGACGGCCAGTCGTGCGGCACGTCATGTCCCCACAGATCGAGTTCGTGTCGGATTCCCTTGGCCGCCAGCAGGGCGGCGAGTTGCCGGGTGCTCTTCAGCGAGCCGGTGGTGTCCTCCCACTGACCCTGACCGCACACGAGCAGCAGGGTCAGCCTCCTCCGCAGCCAGTCCAGGTGTTCACCGCCCAGATGACCGACATAATCCATCGGATTGCTGAAGTAGGCCTCGTTTCCCCGCTCCCCGAAGGCGTGCCACGACGCGGGGTCATAGTTTCCGGAGAAGCACAGCGCCAGCGGGAACAGATCGGCGCGCTTGAGCGCGAAGTTGGCGGCGTGGAAGGCGCCAAGGCTGCAGCCGAGTGTCGCTATCTCCTGCGCGCCCGCGCAGTCGCCGTAGATCCACGGGACAACCTGATGGAGGATCCAGGACTCGTAGCGGCCGTGCCGCCGGGCCCGCTCCTCCAGCGGAATGCCGTGGTCCGACCAGGACGACGCGTCGTAGCTGTCGACGCAGTACAGCTTGACCCGGCCGGCCTCGATCAGGCCGGCGACCGCACCGACCATGCCGTTGCTCTCGAAGTCAGCGGCCCGGCCCCGCTCGGTCGGAAACACCAGCACCGCCCGGCCCCAGTGCCCGTACCGGAGGACCGTCCCGGCGGCGCCGATCGCGTCCGACCACAGCTCCGCCGCCGCCTGGGCGAGCTGGCCGGTCACCGCGCTGCCGCCACGAGCAGTCCGGTCAGGTGCGGGTCAAGCGCGTCCCGCCAGGCCGTGTAGTTGTGCAGGTCCGCCCCCTCGTGCAGCCAGGCCGGATACCCCGCCGCCGTGAGCAGCCGCTGGGTGCGGCGGTTGTTGGCCACGTTCTCCTCCAGGGCGCCGCAGGTCATCACGACGGAAACGCCCGGCTCGGGGAGGCCGCCGTCAGCCAGCGTCGCGGTGAAGGTGGTGATCCGGCGGTAGTGCGGGACGCCGCGTTCCTGACTGTCCAGGTCGGGTGCGAAGAAGCTGCCCGACTGCAGGAACAGCCCGCTGAAGATGCCCGGCCGGCGGCAGTGCGCGTGCAGGAGGGAGAGCGCGCCGAGGCTGGTGCCCATCCCGATCACGGCGGGTGACGGCAGCGCCGTGGTGAGGGCAGGGATCACGGCACCGGTGAGTGCGCGCGCGTAGCGCACGTTCGCGGAGTACCAGCTGGTGCGCTGGCCGGGAGGCAGCAGCGCGGCGCGCAGCGGCGGCAGCCAGCCGGCCGCGACCCCGGCGCCGAGATACTGGGTCAGGCTGGCCAGGCTCGCGTACTCCGGTCCGTCGTGGACCACGAGCAGCGGCAGCCGCCGCTCGCGGGATGTCCCGGAGGGCGCCCAGACGCGGACGGCCACCGCAGCGCCGAGGGCGGCGGCCGGGATCTCGAGTCCGGTGACGTCGCCGGGGTCTGCCGGTGCCGTGAGCCAGTCCGGCGTCGCGTAGCCGCCGAACTCCAGGACGCTCTTCGGGCCAAAGGCGCCAGTAACCTCGCGCGGGTTCGCCGGATCGGTGATGACCTTGCTGCCGCCGCCCGGATAGCGCAGCTCCAGCAGGTACTCGAGGCGGTCAAGCGGCGGTCTCGCCAGTGTGAGCTGCCAGTCGGGCCCAGTGCGGCGGAACTCAGCCGAGCGGACCGGGTTACCCGGCAGCAGCCGGACGCCGGCGAGGGCATGACAGGGGTCCGCGAGCCTGAGCATCAGGGCGGGCTGGCCGTCGTCGCGTGCGTCCGGTTCGCCTGCCAACTTCCACCCTCCGCGGGGAAACCGCCCGTTACTGGCACATGCTCCCTGTCGCACGCGGCTCTGACAATGAGCGGGATGGCGTGTTGTCGCCATGATCGTCACAATGGTGACCAGGTGACACACGCGGCACCAGGGGTGAAAGCATGGCGAGAACCACATCACGGCCCGGCAGGCGACGATCTCGACGGCCTGCAGCCCGCCCCGTCCCGCTTGGCCGGCGGACGGGCCGCCAGCGCGCCAGCGGAGTCGACGAGCCGTCGAAGTGGCGCTCTCAGCGGCCGCTGCGCATTCTCACCGGGCTGACCGCGCTCGCCGTGGCGGTGTTCTTCGCCTGGCTGGCGTGGGTGTGCTACTTGTACTTCGAGCGCGGCGGCCCGTCCGGCCTCGGACTCGACCCGGACCACCGCTGCTCGTCGCTGAGCTTTTCCTGCGGGATCGTCACCAACGTTCTCGCTTCCGTCGTGCTGGTGGCGTTCGCCTCCTCGTTCGTGCTGTGGCGGCTGTTCGGCCTGCAGCGCCTGTACCGTATCCGGGCCCGGGAGGACTCACGTGAGCTCGTGCCGACGGCGGGCGCGATCATCGACAAGGTCGTCGGGCGTGACGACCTGTGCAAGGCCGTGATGGCGGACCTGCACGACGGCGGCAGCAGGCCGCACGTGATCGCGGGCGGCGTCGGCACCGGCAAGACGGCGGTCCTGGTCCGGCTGACCGAATTACTCGCCGAGAAGAACGCCATCCCGGTTCCGATCCGGCTGCGTGACGCAGGCGCGGACTTCGACTTCGAGACCCTAGCCAGGGACCGGTTCCTCAGCGAGGTGAACGCCAGGCTCTTCTCCTCCGCTGAGGGCGAGACGATCTGGCGGCGCCTGATCAAAGACGGCAAGATCATCGTGCTGGCCGACGGACTGGAGGAAGCGCTGGTCGCCGAGCCGGAGCGCGACAACATCATCCGGTCCGCGATCCGCCGGGCGCACCAGCAGCACCTGCCCCTCGTCATCGCGTCCCGGCCGCACGACCCGCTGCGCGCGACGGACGCGGCCGTGCTCGTCCTTGAGCCACTCAGCTATGAGGCTGCGCTGGCTTACATCACCGGCGGCGGATCGAGTGACGACGAGCGCAGGCTGGCGTGGATTGTCGAGACGGCCGAGGTTGTCGAAGCGCCGATCTACCTGCAGATCACTCGCGAGCTGAAGGTCAAGGGACTGCTTGAGCCAGCGTCGGCGGGCCAGCACGGCGTGGTCGATACCCGCGGCGTCGACCGGTCCAAGCTGCGCCTGAGCCTGCTCGAGACCTGGGAGCGCGCGGTGATCTCCGGTCACCTGCGCGAGGAAGTTCCGCTCAACCGGTCGGAGCGGCAGACAGCCATCGAGCACGCGTCGGCGCTGGCATGTGCGGGGCTCAAGCTCGACCGGCTGGAGGTGGAGTTCGACGACCTCAAGGACAAGGCTCTGGTCGCCGAGGTG